>Ga0073934_10001421_pt1 | contig 57628 bp, 44 predicted proteins | sample LarsenN4metaG_FD_76834 | JGI IMG/M metagenome (GOLD analysis project Ga0073934, IMG submission 76834) | Hot spring sediment bacterial and archeal communities from British Columbia, Canada, to study Microbial Dark Matter (Phase II) - Larsen... ...
CGCGGTCGCGACGATCGAGGCGGCGCTGGCGCCCGGCGCGCCGCTGGTCTGGCCCGATGCGCCGGGCAACATCGCGGGCAGCTCCAGTTTCGGCGACCCGGCCGCCTGCGACGCCGCGTTCGCGCGAGCCGCGCACGTCGCCCGAATTTCGGTGCGCAACCAGCGCCTTGCGCCGGTGACGCTCGAGCCACGCGCCTGTGTCGCCGAGTTCGACGCGAAGACCGGACGAATCACGCTGCACGCGAGTTCCCAGAACCCCGCGGGCTTCCAGAAGTCGCTCGCCGGCGTGCTGAACATGCCGGCGGAAAAGGTCCGCGTCGTCGTCGGCGATGTCGGCGGCGGGTTCGGCATGAAGACCGCGTTGCTTCCGGAAGATGTCGTCTGCGCGTTCGCGGCGCGCAAACTCGGCCGGCCGGTACGCTGGCGCGCGACGCGCCTCGAGGACTTCCAGGCGGCCACGCACGGCCGCGAACAGCACGCCGATGCGGAGCTTGCGCTGGATGCGAGCGGCCGCATCCTCGGGATGCGCGTTCGTCTGCGCGGCGGCATCGGCGCCTATGGCACCGCCGCAGGCGCGGCGATCCATCTGTTCATCGGGCCCAAGGTCACGACCAGCGTCTACCAAGTGCCCGCGCTCGACCTGCGCTCGCAGGCCGTGCTCACGCACACGAACCTCGTCGGCGCGTATCGCGGCGCGGGCCGCCCCGAGGCGATCTATCTGATCGAGCGGCTGATGGACCGCGCGGCCGCCGAGCTGAAGATCGACCCGGCCGAGCTGCGCCGGCGCAACCTGATCCCGCCCGCCGCGATGCCGTACAAGACGCCGATGGGCGAGACGTACGACAGCGGCGACTTCCCGCGCATGCTCGAGCAGGCGCTCGCCGCCGCCGACTGGAACGGGTTCGACGCGCGGCGCAGGCAGTCGCAGGCGAGCGGTCGGCTGCGCGGCCGCGCCGTGTCGACCTTCCTCGAATGGACCGGCGTCGTCCACGAGGAAACCGTGCACCTTCACGTGCTCGCCGACGGCCGGGTCCGCGCGTTCACGGCGATGCAGGCGATGGGCCAGGGCATCGAGACGAGCTACGTGCAGATCCTCGCCGAGGCTCTGCAGATCGACCCCGCGCGCATCGAGATCGTGCAGGGCGACAGCGATGTCGCGCAGGGCATCGGCAGCATGGGCAGCCGGTCGCTGTACATCGGCGGTTCGGCGATGCTGACCGCGTCCGAGCAGGCGATCGACGCCGGTCGAAAGCTCGCCGCGGACCAACTCGAAGCCGCGCCCGAAGACATCGTCTATCGCGCCGGACGCTTCGAGATCGCCGGTACCGATCGCGGCGTCGACCTCGGCGAACTGGCAGCCAAACAGCCGGAGCAACGCATCGCGATCACGACGCTGCAGAAAGTCGGCGGGCCGTCCTGGCCGAACGGCGTTCACGTCTGCGAAGTCGAGGTCGATCCGGAGACCGGCGAAGTGCGCATCGACCGCTACACGACCTACGACGACGTCGGCCGCGTGATCAACCCGCTGATCGTCGCCGGCCAGGTGCATGGCGGCATCGCGCAAGCCGTCGGGCAGGCGTTGATGGAGCAGGTCGTGTACGACGGTGAAGGACAGCTTCTGACCGGCTCGTTCATGGACTACGCGCTGCCGCGTGCCGACGATCTGCCGCCGATCAAGACGCACACCGATGAATCGCAGCCGTGCCGGATCAATCCGCTCGGAGCGAAAGGCGTCGGCGAACTCGGCACGGTCGGCGCGACGCCGACCGTGATCAATGCGATCGTCGATGCGCTGCGCCCGCTCGGCGTGAACGACATCGAAATGCCGGCGACACCCGAGCGCGTGTGGCGCGCGATCCGCGACGCGAAGCCGGCGGCGGGCTGAGACTCACTCGATCGCGCGAAGCTGCCAGAAGATCGCGGTATCGAACGGCGCCCACGCCGCCGTCCGCACGCCGGCGTCGGCGAGCCCGCGCCGCACCCATTCGTTGCAGGTGAACCAGAGCGTGTAGACGGGGACCGCTTCGTAGAACGCGTCGGTGTCGAAGTAGCCCGGCGCGTCGATGCGAAGCGGCCTGCCGTCGGCGTCGCGGCGGAACGATCCGCGCAGATACGCGACGAGCCTGCGGTACTGCGCCGCGCTGATCCGGACCCGCCGGGACTCGTACGCCTCCGGGTGATCGACGTACTCGACGTGCATCGCCCCCCGCCCCAGGCCGGACAGCGCAACGAGCGCGGTGCGCAATCGCAGATCGCGCCAGGTCGGCGTGTTCAGATAGACGTCGCGATCGCCCCAGCCGAATGCGATCCACACGAGCGGCGCGTCGAGCTTTCGAACGTGCTGCGGCGGATGGTCGATCGACCAGTCCACGCCTTCGGCGCGCGTCGGCACGACGATCTCGGCATGAATGCCGTTGGTTCGCACGTAGATCGCGACGCCGTCGACGCTCTCGGCGAAGCCCCGGTTCACCGGCAACGCGCCGAGTACAAGCGCCGCCGACAGATAGACGAGCGCCGCCGCCAGCGGCGTCGCGAGCAGCCAAGCCATCGCCCGGCGCAGCGTTCGGCACGCGTGTCGACCGTTACAGTTCGTCATCGCGCGATTGTGCCGATCCGCGGGCGCGAGCTTGCCGATCGCGCGGCGCCGGTGCTACAAGGTCCGCCTTCGTTTCGAGGAAGGAACCGGCGATGACGACTCACCGACCCCGCTGGCTGATCGCGCCGCTCTCGCTCTGTGTGGCGGCCTGTACCTCGGCTCCCGCGCCGGCCGACCGCCCCGCCCCCGCTTGGCAGCAGGGCCGGCCGCCGGAGATGGCGGCATCTAAGCTCGCGCCGCACGCCGGCACCGACCGCGCGGCGCTGCCGCACGAGATTCCCCTGCACCTGCTGCGCGTCCCGCCCGGCTTCCGCGTCGAGCTGTGGGCGAGCGGGCTGCACAACGCGCGATCGCTCGCGCTGGGCGGCCGCGGGACCGTGTTCGTCGGCAGTCGCGCCGCCGGCAACGTCTACGCCGTCGTCGACCGCGGCGACCGCCGCGAGGTCTACACGATCGCCAGAGGATTGCAGCAGCCGACCGGCATCGCGTTCCGCGACGGCGCACTGTACGTGGCCGAGACTTCGCGCGTGCTGCGCTACGACCGGATCGAGGAATCGCTCGCGGCGCCGCCGGCGCCCGTCGTCGCGTACGACCGCCTGCCGAAGGAGACGCATCATGGCTGGCGCTACATCGGCTTCGGACCCGACGGCGCGCTGTACGTCTCGATCGGCGCACCGTGCAACATCTGCGAGCCGTCGCCGCAGCATGCGCAGATCCGCCGCATCGTGCTCGCCACCGGCGAGGAAACGGTCGTCGCGCGCGGCGTCCGAAACAGCGTCGGCTTCGCCTGGCATCCGGCGACGCGCGAACTCTGGTTCACCGACAACGGTCGCGACTGGGCCGAGGCCGACCGCGTGCCCGACGAACTGAACCGAGTCGGCAAGCCGGGCGAGCACTTCGGCTTCCCGTATTGCCACGGGCGCGACTTCCCGGATCCCGAGTTCGGCCGCAAGCATGCGTGCTCCGAGTTCACGCCGCCCGCGCTCGCGCTCGGACCGAACGTCGCGGCGCTGGGCATCCGCTTCTACGACGGCCGCGCGTTCCCCGACGCGTACCGCAACAACGCGTTCATCGCGCTGCGCGGGTCGTGGAACCGCGAGCAGAAGGCCGGGTTCGCCGTGATGCGGGTCGCGTTCGACGCCGCGGGCAAGCCGGTCGCGTACGAGCCGTTCGTGCAGGGCTGGCTGCAGCCCGACCGCTTCTGGGGACGGCCCGCCGACGTTCTGGTGATGCCCGACGGCGCGCTGCTCGTCTCGGACGACTACACGGGCGCGCTGTTCCGCGTGACCTACGCGGGGCCGTGAAGCCGCGGCAGCTCGCGCGGCGTCACTGCAGCGCTGCGAGGTAATGGCCGAGGTCGTCGATGTCCTGGTCGGAAAGCGTCTTCGACACGCTCGTCATGTTGCCCGCGTCGTTCGTGCGACGCATGTGCTTGAAGTCCTGCAACTGCTTGACGACGTACGCGTAGTGCTGCCCGGCGACGCGCGGGATCTCGTTCTGTCCCTTGAATCCGCCGAGATGGCACATCGTGCACAGCGTCTCCTCGGCCTTCTTCTGCCCGCGCGCGACCTTGGCCGGGTCGGCCTTGAAGTCCGGGCTGCGCGGCGTCTGTGCGGCGAAGAAGGCGGCGAGGTCGAACATGTCCTCGCGTGACAGGTTCTTCACGAACGGGTCCATCGTCGGCTCCACGCGACGGCCCTCCTTGAAGTCCTTGAGCTGAAGGTAAAGGTACCGGGCGGTCTGACCCGCGAGGATCGGAAACTGCGGCACGGTCGAGTTGCCGTTGACCCCGTGGCACGCGAAGCAGGCTTCCGCCTTCTTGCGCCCCGCTTCGATGTCCTGCGCCTGCGCGCTCGCAGCGAACGACGCAACGAGGATCGCCAGCACGCACGTGGACCGAAAATGCATCTTCATCTCTCCGAAAAAAGGGGCCGCGCACGGCGGCCCCTCGTCACCTGCCTGCGACGGCTTTACAGCGAGAACACGAACACGCTGTTGCCGCGCTTGAAGTCGAGCTGCGTGTTGCCTCCGCAGCCCATCGCGATGTACTGCTTGCCGCCGACCATGTACGACACGGGCATCGCGTTCGCGCCGGCGCCGCAGTTGAAGCTCCACAGTTTCTTGCCGGTCTTGCTGTCGAGCGCGTTGAACTGGCCGTTGCCTTCGCCGAAGAAGTACAGCCCGCCCGCGGTCGCGAGCCCGCCGCCGATCAGCGGCTGCTCGGTGTCGTGCTTCCACGCGATCTTGCCGGTGTCGATGTTGACCGCCGCGACCCGACCCCACTGCTTCTCGCCCGGAATCACCTTGAACGCGCCGCCGAGCCAGAGCTTGCTGCCGCCCGGATACTTCGCCGGCTCGACGTGGTAGGTCATCGGCTGGTGCAGGTTCAGCGCGAACGCGAGCCGGTTCTTCGGATCCCACGACATCGGGCTCCACTCGACGCCGCCATTGGCCCCCGGCAGCATGCGCGACCCCTGCGGCGTCGGCAGCACCCACATGTTCTCCTGCGGCACCATCGCCTCGGAGAAGCGGATCAGCGAGCAGTCGCGCCGGTCGTGCACGTAGATGTGCCCGGTCTTGCCGCCGTGAATGACGCCCGGAATCATCTTGCCGCTCTTGTCCTTCACGTCGACGAGGATCGGCGGGCTGACGGCGTCGAGGTCCCACACGTCGTGCGCGACGTACTGGAAGTGGCACTTGTAGGTGCCCTTGTCCAGATCGATCGCGACGATCGAGTCGGTGTACAGGTTGTCGCCGGGCCGCTCGTCGCCGTACAGGTCGGGCGACGGATTGCCGACGACGAACCACACGGTGCGGTTTTTCAGGTCGACCGACGGGTTCATCCACACGCCGCCGCCGAGCGTCTGCCAGAACGAGCTGTCCTTGGCGAGCTGCGCCTTCTCGGCCGCGATGTTGCGCTTCATGTTGCGGCCGGTCGCGTCGTTCTCGGCCCAGACGCCCTCGTGACCCTTCTCCGGAATCGTGTAGAAGGTCCACAAGAGCTTGCCGTCGTTGACGTCGAATGCCTTGACGAAGCCGCGGATGCCGTACTCGCCGCCGTTCGTGCCGATCAGCACCTTGCCGTCGACCACGGTGGGCGCCATCGTCTCGCTGTAGCCCTTTTCGGGGTCGGCGATCTCGACGTTCCACAGCACCGCGCCGGTCTTGGCGTCGAGGGCGACGAGCCGCGCGTCGAGCGTGCCCATGAAGACGCGGCCGCCGGAAACCGCCACGCCGCGATTGTTCGGGCCGCAGCAGAACGTCGTCACCGGCCCCATCTTGTGCTTGTAGTGCCAGTACTGCTTGCCGGTGACCGCGTCGATCGCATAGACGTGGTTGTACGACGTCGTCAGATACATCACGCCGTCGACGACGATCGGCGCGGTTTCCATCGACTCGAGGACCTCGGTCTGGAACACGAACGCGACCTTCAGGTTCTTCACGTTGCCGGTGTTGATCTGCGATCCGGGGTAGTAACGCGTCTGCTCGTAGTTGCCGTTGGTGTGCAGCCAGTTCGCGCCCTGTGCGCCGGCCCCGTTGAGCGCGCTCTGGGACACATTGATGTTCTTCGGCACGCCGCCGCCCGCCGTCGCGCCTTTCTGGCCGCTGACTTCCTGGCCGAACGCCAGCCCCACCGCCGACCCGAGTCCCAAAGCGATCGTCGTAGCGAGCGCGCCGCGACGCATGATTCTTTTCATCGTTGTCTCTCCCGAATTCCCCTGCCCGACGACGTACGGAAGGCGACGCCTCGTTGCGGCGGCAGGTTTGGCCGCGATTTGGTTCTGCCGAGACGATCGCCGATCACACGAACCCACGTACCGCCGGATCCCTGCGCATGCTCCCTCATGCGGTGCCAGGGTCGACCCGACGGCGAAGCTCGCGCTTGCGACCGTCCTGCTGCCTCCCGCGGGGACGTTGTTGTTCTCCGTCTCCTGAACCTATCATAAGTAGATGCCGGGATCGACGCAACGAAAAGCCCGAGCGCCGAGAACAGACTCCAGGAGACAGGCAATGCGATCCGTATCGCGCGTACTCGCCGCGCTGACCTGTACTGCGTTGGCGAGTGCCGTCGGCGCGCAGCAGCGCAACATCAACTTCGACCTGCTCGCCGCGGCGCGCGGCGGGCATCTGGCTACCGTCAATGCGCTACTCGACCAGGGTGCAAACCCGAACTCGCGCAACCGGCTTGGCGACACGCCGCTGAACATCGCGGCGCGCAACGGCGACATCGCGCTGGTCAGAACGCTGCTCGAACATCGCGCGGACGTGAACCAAGCGAATCTCGCCCGCGTCACGCCGCTGATGAGCGCGGCTTACGGCGGGCATGAAGAGATCGTGCGCATGCTGCTCGCGCTCAAGGCGGACGTCGCGCCCGCCGACCGGGTCGAAAAGACGGCGATGGTCTATGCGGCCGGCAATGGCACGCCGGGCTGCGTCCAGGCGCTGCTCGACGCGGGCGTCGACCCGAACGCGCGCTACGGACACGCATCGACCGCGCTGATGTGGGCCGCGGCATACGGCAAGGCGGACAACATCAAGGTCCTGCTGGCGCGCGGCGCCGATCCGAAAGCGCGCGACGATCGCGGCAAGACCGCGCTGTCGATCGCGCTGGAGGAGAAGCAGGCCGAAGCCGCTGCGCTGCTGCGCACGGCTGGAGCCACCGAATGAGGGCGCTCGCGCTGTGCCTGCTGCTCGCCGCGGCGCCGGCGTGGGCGGGATTGGCACTGGTCGGCAACGAAAACGGCGGAACGATCTCGCTGATCGACACCGCGAGCGATACGGTGGTCGGCGAGATCAAGACCGGCGGCAAGCCGCGCGGCACGGCGATCCACGCTGCGCGCAGGCTCGCGTACGTGTCGGACCAGCCGAACAACGCGCTGCTCGTCGTCGACCTCGACAAGCGCGCGGTCGCCAAACGAATCGACCTCGGCGAATCGCCCGAGGGCGTGTACATCTCGCCGGACGGCAAGTGGATCGCGGCGGCGGTCGAGCTGACCAACAGCGTCGCGTTCATCGATACCGCGAACGACACGGTCGCGTTCAAGGTCAAGATCAAGGGCGACAACCCCGAACACGCGGTGTTCTCGCCCGACGGCCGCTTCGTCTACGTCAGCGCCGAAGAAGACGACAAGCTCGAAGTGATCGACGTCGCCGGGCGCAAGCTCGTCGCGCAGCTTCAGGTCGGCACGCGTCCGCGCGGCATCGCGTTCACGCCCGACGGCGCGAAGGCCTACGTCGCCTGCGAGCGCGCGAACACCGTGTACGTCATCGATGCGCGCGCGCACAGGATCGTCCGCACGATCAAGGCCGGCGTCCGTTCCAACGGGCTCGCGATGCATCCGGACGGCAAGCGCGTGTTCCTGACCAACGGCGGCGACGGGACCGTGATGGTCATCGACACGGCGACGGACGCCGTGGTCGCGACGATCGCGGTCGGCAAGCGCCCGTGGAACATGGCCCTCACGCGCGACGGCGCCAAGCTCTACGTCGCCAACGGCCGCTCGAACAGCGTTTCGGTGATCGACACGGCGAAGAACGTCGTGCTCAAGGAGATCCCGGTCGGCGATACCCCGTGGGGCGTTTCGATCCTCGATTAGCGCCTCAGACGATCACGACGTTGCGCATCATCAGCGCGTCTTCGTGCTCGAGGTTGTGGCAGTGGAACAGGTAGCGCTGCGGACCGGCGAATTCGGCCGACCGCGGAAGCGCGAACTCCACGGCCAGCCACACCGTTTCGTTCGGCCACACCACCACCGTGTCCTTGACGCCGAGATCGGTCGGCAGACGCGCGTCCGCCTGCGTGGCGAGCGACCGCGCCGGGCCGTAGGTGCCGCGCCGGCGCAGCACGCGAAAACCGCGCCCATGCAGGTGCATCGGATGCGGCATCGAGATCGGACTGTTGCGGACCTCCCAGATCTCCCGTGCGCCGCGCGCGACCCGCAGGTCGTCTTCGTCGATTCGATACGGCCGCCCGTCGATCAGAAAGCCGTCGCGTTCGTCGAAGTCGAGTCGAATGCGGCGCGTCGGCGCCACCTCGCCCGACACGTCGCCGAGTGCCGACAGTCGCGCCGGCAGCGGCGGTGCGGGCGCGCGCGTCGCACCGACCACACGCAGCCCGAACAGCGAAAGCGGCGCGCCATCGGCGAGGAAAGCGGCTTCGCGCGGCGCATCGCGGCTCGTGCAGACGGCCGCTTCGGCGAGCGGCGGGTAGCGTTCGCGCATCGCGTGGCGCGGCAGTGACGGCGCCGAATGCACCTGCCAACGGGGATCGAACGGCAGGCTCGTCGCTTCGGCCGCGTGCGCGTCGGTCAAGTCGATCGCGACGTCGACGCGTTCGGCCGGATGCAAAAATACGCGATCGACTTCAACGGGCGCGGCGAGCAACCCGCCGTCGGTGCCGAGCACGTGAAACGGCAAGCGACGCGCGCCGTCGAAGAACGCGAGCAGCAGTCCGCGCGCATTGCACGCGTTGAGCAGTTGCAATCGGACCCAGCCGGCGGCCACGTCGAACCGCGCATCGAACTCGCCGTTGACGAGCACGCGGTTGCCAAGCCAGCCGCGCAGGCAATCCTCGGCGGTCGGCGCATATGCCTGGATCTGCCCGCCCGCGTAGCGCACGTCGGCAAGCGCGAGCGCAAGGCGGTTCGACACCGGCAACCCGAGCGCTGCGTCGAGCGCGGCGTCCTCGTCGTCGGTGACGACCAGCAGGCTCGCCAGCCCCGCGTGCACCTGCTCGGCCGTCAGCCCGTGCGGATGCGGGTGCAGCCAGTACAGGCCGGCGCGGTTGCGCAGTTCGAAGCGAACGCGCTTGCGCGCGCCCGGCGCGATCGGATCGAAGCCCGCACCGTCGGCGGCTTCGGAAAGAAGCAGGCCGTGGAAGTGGACCGTGGTCGGCCGCGGCAATCGGTTCTCGATCACTGCGTCGAAGACATCGCCGGTGCGGGCGGCCAGTATCGGCCGCTCGACGCGCCGCTCGGCCGTGACGGCGACGTAGCGGCACCGGCCGGCGAGCGGATCGGTCCGCTCGGCGATCAGCGCGCGCACATCGCGCAGGGCGACCGTCCGGTCTGAATCAACCGGGGCACGCATCGCGCCGCGGCGACAGCCCGCGAGCGCGAACCCGCCGCACGCGCCGAGGGCACCCAGCCAGCGCCGCCGCGTCAGCATCTGCAGCGGTACGCAGCGCGCCTGCTACCGCCCGCCGCACGGCACGCGCGCCCGCCGACGGCGCCGCCGGCAGCCGGCCGCGCACACGGGCACTGCGTCACGGCCGATGCGATTCGATCACGCCGTCGGTCGTGCCGAGCAGCAGCACGTCCGCCCCGCGCCGCGCGAACAGGCCATTGGTCACCACACCGACGATGCCGTCGATGGCCGTTTCGAGGCCGACCGGATCGGTGATCCTCAGTCCGTGCACATCGAGAATCACGTTGCCGTTGTCGGTGACGACGCCCTCGCGCCACTTGGGATGGCCGCCCAACTCGGCGAGCCGGCGCATGACATACCTGCGCGCCATCGGGATCACCTCGACCGGCAGCGGAAAGCGGCCGAGCACGTCGACGCGCTTGCTCTCGTCGGCGATGCAGACGAACCGCGTCGCCACCGCGGCGACGATCTTCTCGCGCGTCAGCGCGGCGCCGCCGCCCTTGATCATCGCGAACGAGCCGTCGATCTCGTCGGCACCGTCGACGTAGACTGGCAGGTCGTCGACGTCGTTCAGGTCGAACAGGCGGATACCGTAGCCGGCGAGCCGCTTGCCGCTGCGCTCGGAACTCGCGACCGCGCCGACGATGCTGTCCTTGACCTTGGCCAGTTCGTCGATGAACAGGTCCGCGGTCGAACCGGTGCCGACACCGATGATCTTCCCTTCGGGCACGAAGCGGATCGCCGCCTTGGCGACCGCGCGCTTGAGTTCTTCCTGTGTCGTCACTGGTCCTCCCCGCGCTGCGCGGAGGATCATAACCGGCGGCGCGCTGCGTTCAGTGCGCGCCGCGGCTCGCGGGCCCGGAGCGCAGCGGGCCGAACCAGAACGCGCGCGGGCGATGCTCGTGCAGCCCGCGCAGCGCCGGATGCGCAAAACGGACGACCCGCGGGCGCACGACCAGATTCGTCGCGATCATCTGCGCCGCATCGTCGGTGTGCTCGATCACGTAGGCGTGGCCGTACGGCTTGTACACGACATTGCCGGCGAGCCGGACGTGCGGCGAACCGGCGACGACGACACCGCGCTGGAACGACTGGTGGATCAGACAGTCGATCGCGCAGCTCGCGGTCGAGTCGCCGTTGGCGATCCACTGCAAGGGAAAGCGTTCGCCGCGATTGAACTGTCCCATCCGGCGGAATTCGACGTGGCGGAAGCGTCCGCTCGACGTGCGAGCGCCTTCCCCCGCGGCCTCGGGCGTTCCGCTTCCGATCAGACAATGCGCGCCGAATCCGCCGGCGGTCGAGCTCTCGTCGCCTTCGACGACGATGCTGCGCGAGAGCAGCGCGACCTTGGCGACCGCCGACGCCGGCGCGCGCAGCACCGGCGCGTTGCGGCCGAGGTGACGGTGCTGCAGCGGACGATCGAGCGCGAGTGTGCAGCGGTCGTGTTCGACGCCGACCACCGTGCGCTCTTCGACCAGCGGCAACTCGGCGCCGCCCGAGGCGATCGCGACGGTCTCGCCCGGCAGCCAGTCGACCGGCTGCGCGAGCCGAACGAAATTCGCGCCGACGATGGTCGAGTCGCCGAGCGGGACCCAACTCGCGCGGCGCCGCCCGTTCAGTTCGATGGTTCCGCCGCGGACCGCGGCGAGGAACTTGGTGCCGAGCCCCTGCACGCTCGCATCCGACGGCGTCCCGCGCAGCGAAAGCGTCAGGCGTTCGCTGTGCGGCGCCTCGCCGCTGCCGGCGCGCAGCACACCGCCGCCTTCGACGAGGATCCAGTTCGAACGGACCGTCAGGTCGAGCGGCGCGAACTGCAGCGTGCCGAAGACCGTGATCGACGCAACGTCGATGTCCCGATCGACGACCACGCTGCGGCCGGCGCCGACGACGACATCCTCGCCCGGCTGCGGAACTCGGCCGCCCCAGGTCGCGGGGTCGGACCATGCGCGCGCGTCGGCCGCCGGTTCCGGCGCCGCGCGCGGCGCGTCGTCGGCAACGGCTCCGCCGGCCGCCTGAAAATCGAGGAAGCCCATGTCTCCCTGAGCGTGTGTTCGGTGCCTCTACGGGGCTGCACGTGAAGCACCGTGATCAAGCGCGGCAGAGACTACACCCGAATTCGCACACGGGCGAAGACACCAGAACGCGCGATGGCGCGCGCGCATGCGATCGCGCGCGTCTTAACGCCGCTTGCGCGGATCGGCCTGCGTCCCGGCCCGCAGGGCCCCGTTCGACGGCCGTCGCCCGGGCCTACTTGCGCGGCGGAGGAACGTCGGTGCAGACGCCTTCGTAGATCTCGGCGGCCATCCCGATCGACTCGCCGAGCGTCGGGTGCGGATGGACCGTGCGGCCGATGTCGGTCGCGTCGCAGCCCATTTCGATCGCCAGCGCGATCTCGGAGATCAGGTCGCCGGCGTGCGTGCCGACGATCCCGCCGCCGACGATGCGATGCGTGTCTTCGTCGAACAGCAGCTTGGTGAAACCCTCGTCGCGCCCGTTGGCGATCGCTCGGCCGCTCGCGCTCCACGGGAACTTGGCGACGCCGATCCGAATGCCCTTCTGTTTGGCCTCGTCTTCGGTCAGCCCCGCCCAGGCGACCTCCGGGTCCGTGTACGCGACCGACGGGATCACGCGCGCGTCGAAGTGCGACTTCTGTCCGGCGGCGGCTTCCGCGGCGACGTGGCCTTCGTGCACCGCTTTGTGCGCGAGCATCGGTTGGCCGACGATGTCGCCGATCGCGAAGATGTTCGGCACGTTCGTTCGCATCTGCGAGTCGACCTCGATGAAACCGCGCTCGGTGACCTTCACACCGGCGCGCTCGGCGCCCACCTTGCGGCCGTTGGGGCTGCGGCCGACCGACTGCAGGATCATGTCGTAGCGCTGCGGCTCGGCTGGCGCCTGCTCGCCTTCGAACCGCACCCAAAGGCCGTCGGGCTTGGCTTCGACCGCGACCGTCCTCGTCTTCAGCATCACCTTGTCGAAGCGGCCGGCGTTGTGCTTCTGCCAGACGCGAACGAGATCGCGGTCTGCGCCGAGCATCAGGCCGTCCATCATCTCGACGACGTCGATGCGGCTGCCCAACGTCGAATACACGGTCGCCATCTCGAGCCCGATGATGCCGCCGCCGATGACCAGCATCCGCTGCGGGATCTGCTGCAACTCGAGCGCGCCGGTGGAATCGACGATGCGCGGATCGTCGGGCAGAAACGGCAGCCGCACCGCGGCCGACCCCGCTGCGATGATCGCGCGGTCGAAGCGGATCGTCTTCTTCTCCCCCGTCTTGTCCTGGCCGGCGCCGGTCGTAAACTCGACTTCGACGTGGTTCGGCCCGACGAAGCTGCCGTAGCCGCGGACGACCGTCACCTTGCGCATCTTGGCCATCGCCGCGAGCCCGCCGGTGAGCTTGCCGACGACTTTGGCCTTGTGGGCGCGCAGCTTTTCGAGGTCGACTGCCGGCTTGCCGAAAGCGACGCCCAGGCTTGCGAAGTGTGCGGCCTCGTCCATCACCGCCGCTACGTGCAGCAACGCCTTCGAGGGGATGCAACCGACGTTCAGACACACCCCGCCGAGCGATCCGTAGCGCTCGACGAGCACCGTGCGCATCCCGAGGTCGGCCGCGCGGAACGCCGCCGAATAGCCGCCGGGGCCTGCGCCGAGCACGAGCATGTCGCAGTCGATGTCGGCCGCGACGGCGGGGCGCTGAGCGGCGGGGGCTTGCGAGATCCCCCTTGGCCCCCCTTTTTCAAAGGAAGGCGAGGAAACCGTCGCGCGGGGAGCTTCGTCCCCGGCTTTCGCAACGGGGGCCTCGGGAGGACTTGCAGCGACCGGCGACTCGGTTGCCTCCAGGTCGAGTATCACGCTGCCCTCGGACACCTTGTCCCCGAGCTTCACGCGCATCGCCTTGACCCGCCCCGCGTGCGACGACGGGATCTCCATCGAAGCCTTGTCGCTCTCGACGGTGATCAGCGACTGATCCTTGGCGACCACGTCGCCAGCCTTGACGAGCACCTCGATGATTTCCACATCCTTGAAGTCGCCGATGTCCGGGACCTTCACTTCGATCGTCTGGCTCATGTGGTCTCTCCGCCCGCCAGCGGCAGGCTGAACGCGCGCACCGGCAGCGCTGAACTCTTGTCGAACTCGGCACCCGCCTTGACGCCGACCTCGGCGATCGCGCGCGCCGACTTCAAACGGTCGTACGCGGCGTACATCGCGCCGAGCGCGAAGTTGCGGCCCGAGCCGATGCCCCAGAACCGCTCGAAGCTGAACACTTCGCGGTACGAGTAAACGCCGTAGATCCCGGTCGGATTCGCGATCACCGCGGTGATCTGCGACGACTCGTACGGATCGGACTCGTCTTCCTTCGGGTTCAGGAAGTACCGTTCCTTGAGGACCGCGTGCAGCTTCTGGAAGGTCGTGAAGATCTGCTGCCGGCTGCCGAGCCGGCACTCCTCGCCCAGGTTGCGCAGCGCCTCGGCGAGCACCGCGAAGTGCGCGGTGCTGCCCGCCAGCCCGATGTACGAATCGCCGACCCGGATGATCTTCTCGTTGACCTCGTAGCCGTGAGGCAGCCGGGTCTCGCCGAAGGTCACGAGCGCGTCCGACGCGATCGCGATCTCGTTGTTCTTCTTGACGACGACGATCGTGGTCACGGCTACAGCAGCACGCGCCTGAAGTCGGCCAGAAGCTGAGCGAGGTAGGCGTTGAAGCGCGCCGCCGATGCGCCGTCGACGACGCGGTGGTCCCACGACAGCGACAGCGGAAGGACGAGCCGCGGCACGAACTGCGCGCCATCCCACACCGGCCTCGTCGCGGCGCGGCACACGCCGAGGATCGCCACCTCGGGCGCGTTGATGATCGGCGTGAAATAGGTCCCGCCGATTCCGCCGAGCGACGAGATCGAGAACGTTCCGCCCTGCATGTCGCCCGGCGCGAGCTTGCCGTCGCGCGCCTTGGCGGCGAGCGCAGCGGTCTCCTGCGCGATCTCGAAGATGCCCTTCTTGTCGGCATCCTTGATCACGGGGACAACCAGCCCGTTCGGCGTGTCCGCCGCGAAGCCGATATGCCAGTAGTTCTTGCGGATGATCGCGTCGCCTTCGGGCGCGATCGAACTGTTGAAATCCGGGAACTTCTTCAGCGCCGCGACGCAGGCCTTGATCAGGAAGGCGAGCATCGTGACTTTGACGCCGCTCTTTTCGTTCTCCTTGTTCAGCTGGACGCGGAAGGCTTCCAGCTCCGTGATGTCCGCATCTTCGTGGTTGGTGACGTGCGGAATCATCACCCAGTTGCGAGCGAGGTTCGGTCCCGACAGCTTCTTGATGCGCGACATCTCGACGCGCTCGACGGGGCCGAACTTGGCGAAGTCCACCTGCGGCCACGGAATCACGCTCAGACCACCCGCGGCGGCACCGGCGGGTTGCGCGGCAACCGGCCGCGTACCGCCCGTCAGCGCGCGCTTCACGAACTCGCGCACGTCGTCGTGCGTGATCCGGCCGTTCGGTCCGGTGCCGGCGACTTGCGTGAGGTCCACACCGAGCTCGCGCGCGAACTTGCGCACCGAAGGCGACGCATGCGGCTTGGCACCCGCTTGGCGCGGCTCGACGGGGGCGGGCCGAGCGATCATGTCGGTCGCGTAGTCGGTCGATGGCGGCGAAGCGGGTGCCGGCGGCGGCGGCTCGGGCGCTGCCGCAGCCGGCGCGGGCGGCGGCGCAGGCGTGGGCGGCGGAGGCGCGACGGCCGCTTCGCTCGTCTCGAGCATCAGGATCGGCGAACCCTCCGAGACCTTGTCGCCCATCTTTATCCGCAGCGACTGCACGCGTCCCGCGGCCGGGCTCGGGATCTCCATCGACGCCTTGTCGCTTTCGACCGTGATCAGCGACTGGTCCTTGGCGACCGTGTCGCCTTCTTTCACCAGGACCTCGATCACTTCGACGTCCTTGAAGTCGCCGATGTCCGGAACCTTCACCTCGACCGTCTGCCCCATCGTCGTGTCTCCGTTCTTCTCGCTGGCCGCGCGTTCGCGCGGCATGCGCGTCAGGCGCGCGTCGGGTTCGGTTTGTTCGGATCGATGCCGTACTTCTTGATCGCCTCGGCGACCTTGGTCATCGGCAGCGCACCCTCTTCGGCGAGTGCGCGCAGTGCGGCGATCGTGACGAAGCGGCGATCGACTTCGAAGAACTCGCGCAGCTTCTCGCGCGTGTCGGAACGCCCGAAGCCGTCGGTGCCGAGCACGTGATAAGCGCGGCCCTTCGGCAGATACGGCCGGATCTGGTCGGCGAACAGCCGCATGTAGTCGGTCGAGGCGACGATCGGGCCGGCGGTTCGCTCGAGCTTCTCCGTGACGTAGGCCTTTTTCGGCTTCTTGTCGGCGGGGTGCAGCAGGTTCCAGCGCTCGCAGTCGATTCCGTCGCGCCGCAACTCGGTGAAGCTGGTCACGCTCCAGACGTCGCCCGCAACGCCCCAGTCGCGCTCGAGCAGGTCGGAAGCCGCGATGACCTCGCGCAGGATCGTCCCGCTGCCCAGAAGCTGAACGCGCGGGATCGACAGTCCCTTGCCGCTGCCGGCCATGCCTTCCTTGAACAGGTACATCCCCTTGAGAATGCCCTCCTCCTGGCCGCGCTTGAGGCCAGGATGCGGATAGTTCTCGTTCATCAACGTCACGTAGTACCAGACGTTGTCCTGCTCCTCGACCATGCGCTTGAGCCCCGCCTGCAGGATCACCGCGACCTCGTGCGCGAACGTCGGGTCGTAGCTGATGCAGTTCGGAATCGTCGCGCTCAGCAGGTGCGAGTGCCCGTCCTGGTGCTGCAGGCCTTCGCCATTGAGCGTCGTGCGGCCGCTGGTCGCGCCGAGCAGGAAGCCGCGCGACTGCATGTCGCCGGCGGCCCAGCAGAGATCGCCGACGCGCTGGAAGCCAAACATCGAGTAGAAGATGTAGAAGGGGATCATGATGCGGTCGCTGTTCGAGTACGAAGTCGCGGCCGCGATCCAGTCGGCCATCGCGCCCGCCTCGTTGATCCCTTCCTCGAGGATCTGCCCGGCCTTGTCCTCGCGGTAGTAAGCGACCTGGTCGCGGTCGACCGGCTCGTACAGTTGCCCCTGCTGGCTGAAGATGCCGAGCTGCCTGAACATGCCCTCCATGCCGAAGGTGCGCGCCTCGTCCGGAATGATGGGCACGACGCGCGGGCCGACGCCCTTGTCGCGCACGAGCTGCGTCAGGAAGCGCACGAAGGCCTGCGTCGTGCTGATCTCGCGGCCCTCGGCGGTCGGTTCGAGGATCGCCTTGAATGCGTCGAGCCCGGGCACCGTGAGTTTTTCCGACGACACGCGCCGCCGCTGCGGCAGATAACCGCCGAGCGCGCGGCGCCGCTCGTGCAGATACTTGATCTCCGGCGAAGTGTCGGCCGGTTTGTAGAAAGGCACCTCGTCGATCTCGTCGTCGGGAATCGGGATCGCGAAACGGTCGCGGAACTCTCGCACCGCCTCCGTATCGAGCTTCTTGACCTGGTGCGTCGGGTTCTTCGCTTCGCCGATCTTGCCCATGCCGAAGCCCTTGACGGTCTTCGCCAGGATCACGGTGGGCTGCCCTTCGTGCTTGACCGCAGCCGCGTAGGCCGCGTAGATCTTGTGCGGATCGTGGCCGCCGCGGTTCAGCCGCCAGATGTCCTCGTCGGTCATCCGCGACACCAGTTCGAGCGTCTGCGGGTACTTGCCGAAGAAGTGCTTGCGCACGTAGGCGCCGTCCTTGGCCTTGTAGTTCTGGTATTCGCCGTCGACGGTCTCCTCCATCAGCCGCAGCAGCCAGCCGTCCTTGTCCTTGGCGAGCAGCGGATCCCAGTACGAACCCCAGATCACCTTGATCACGTTCCAGCCGGCGCCGCGGAAGCTGCCTTCGAGCTCCTGGATGATCTTGCCGTTGCCGCGCACGGGTCCGTCGAGCCGCTGCAGATTGCAGTTGACGACGAAAATCAGGTTGTCGAGCTTCTCGCGCGCGGCCATGCCGATCGCGCCCATCGACTCCGGCTCGTCCATCTCGCCGTCGCCGCAGAAGCACCACACCTTCCTGCCGCTGGTGTCGGCGATTCCGCGGTTGTGCAGGTACTTCAGGAATCGCGCCTGGTAGATCGCCTGCAGCGGTCCGAGCCCCATCGACACCGTCGGGAACTGCCAGAAGTCCGGCATCAGCTTCGGATGCGGATACGAAGTGACGCCCTTGCCGTCGACGTCGCGCCTGAAGTTGTCCAATTGCTCCGCGGTCAGCCGGCCTTCGAGGAACGCGCGCGCATACACGCCCGGCGACGAGTGCCCCTGGAAGTAGATGAGGTCGCCTCCGAAATCCGCGCTCGGCGCGCGCCAGAAGTGGTTGAAGCCCACTTCCATCAGCGTGCCGACCGACGCGTAACTCGCGATGTGCCCGCCCAGGTCGCCGTCGCGCCGGTTCGCGCGCACGACCATCGCCATCGCATTCCATCGGATGTACGCGCGGATCCGCTCTTCGATCGCATAGTCCCCCGGCGACTTTTCTTCGAGATGCGGCGGGATCGTGTTGATGTACGCGGTGTTCGGCGAGAACGGAATGTAGGCGCCCGAGCGCCGCGCCTTTTCGATGAGCCGCTCGAGCAGGTAATGCGCGCGGTACACGCCCTCGCGTTCGAGCACCGCATCGAGCGCGTCGAGCCATTCCTGCGTCTCGAGCGCGTCGGGATCGTTGGCGGCTGCAGCCGCCGGGACTTTCGGAATCGCGGACATCGCTGTCTCCTCGAAATATTCGTCGCGCGCGCGACCGGGCGAAGTGCGCCGCGGGACTCTAGCAGTGCTTCAGCGATCTTTCAAATAGCGGTACGTTCTCCCGGATAATGAAATTGCCCCACGCAGTCAGTGGCCAATCGGCCGCGGTTGCATCGCTAATATGCAACGCGCACGGGGTGGCCGCATCCGCATTCGGCCGCATCCGATGCACTGTGCCCTATGACGTCGCCGGCCGACAAGCGATCGCTGATCGCCGCCTTCGATGCGCTGGCCGAAGCGCGATCGCGTCGCGTTCGTTCGGCGCCGTGGCTGCCGTTCGCGGTCATCGGTCTGCTCGCGGTGCTGATCGCAGGTCTGTTCGTCGCGATGGTCGTCGAGGACCGGCAGATGCAGCGCGACGCGATGCATCGCGATATCGACTCGGCCGCGCAGCAGATCGGGCTGCGCCTCGCCGCACTCAGCGAGACCCTGACCACCGCCGCGCTGGAGATCGGCGCCGGGGCGATCGGCGAGCGCCGTTTCGCGAGCGTCGCGTCCGAACTGGTCGCTTCCAAGCCCGAGGTGATCCAGATCCGCTTCGTCGACGCCGCCGGACGCGTCGCTTGGCCGCTGCCCACGGCACCGCACGCGGTCGCCGGAGCCGCGGTCGAGCCCGCGCTTCCGCCCTTTCTTGCGCGCGCCCGGGCTGCCGGAACCGCGACCTTTGTGCTCTCGGGCGAAGCGACGACCGATCCGGCGATCGTGCTGATCGTGCCGTCCTTTGCGCAAGCGCGCTACGTCGGGGCCATCGTCGCGCGGGTCTCGCCGGCTGAACTGCTCCGCGCCGGCGTAGCGGCCGAAACAGCCGACCGTTACCGCTTGTCGCTGCAGACCGCTGCGGGCGTTCTGGCCCGTAGCACCGCGAGCGCACCCTCGTCGAGCGCGCTCAGCTACTCGACCGGCGTCTCGCCGCTGCCGCCCGAAGTGCGCCTGCATGCGACCGCGTTCAAGCTGGAGTCGGGGCTGGTCGGCAGCGCGCTGGTCTGGGTCGTCGGTGCGCTCGCCGCTGCCGTGGTGATCGCGCTCGGCGCGCTCGCCCACTACACCTCGCGCCAGGCACGCATCGACCGCGCGCTGCTCGCCGAGACAGCCCTACGGCGCGCGATGGAAGATTCGCTCGCCACCGGATTGAGCGTGTTCGACACCGAAGGCCTGCTGCGCTACGTGAACCGCGCTTTCTGCCAGATGACGGGCTGGAGCGAGCGCGACCTGATCGGCCGCGGCGCGCCGTTGCCGTTCTGGCCGCCCGACATGCACGCCGAGCACGAGAAGAATCTGCGGCGAATTCTCTCCGGCGACATCCCGAGTGCGGGGTTCGAGGCGCAGGTGCTGCGCGCCGACGGATCGCGCTTCGACGCCCGCATGTACGTCTCCGCGCTGGTCGACGACGCGGGAAGGCAGATCGGCTGGCTGAGTTCGATGGCCGATGTCACCGAACCGAAGCGCATCCGCAGCGAGCTGGCGGCGGCGCACGAACGGTTCACCACCGTGCTCGAGTCGCTCGAGGCCGCCGTCTCGGTCGCACCGATCGACGCGCCGGGCGAAGGCGAGGCGCTGCTATTCGCCAATCGCGAATACCGGGCGCGTTTCGGCGAAACGGATGCCGGGCACATGCGCCTGGCCGAGCGCGTACGCGGCCGCGCCGCGGCCGAGCTCAGCGGTGAAGTGCTCGACGAAGTGAGCGGCCGCTGGTACGACGTGCGGATGCGCGAGATCCGCTGGCCGGCGAAGGACTACCACGACGGACGCGCGGTGCGCCTGCAGATCGCAACCGACATCACGCTGCGCAAGACGACCGAGGAGATCGCACGCCAGCAGCAGGACAAGGTGCAGTTCACTTCGCGCCTGATGACGATGGGAGAGATGGCCTCGTCGCTCGCGCACGAGCTGAACCAGCCGCTCACCGCGATCACCAACTACAGCGAAGGCACGCTCGCGCGGCTGCGCGCCGGGCCGGTGCCGCCGACCGAACTTCGCGCGGCGCTGGAGAAGACTTCGAGCCAGGCACAACGCGCCGGCCGCATCATCCGTCGCATACGCGAGTTCGTGAAGCGCTCGGAGCCGAGACGCCGGCCCACACCGGCCCAACGTATCGTCGACGACGCGATCGCATTCGCCGAGATCGAAGCGGGCAAGAAGAACATCGCGATCGTCGCTTCGGTCGAGCCCGCGCTTGCGCCACTGGACGTCGATCCGATCCTGATCGAGCAGGTGCTGCTGAACCTGTTGAAGAATGCGATCGACGCGATGGAGGACGCGGTCGTGCGCCGGATCGACGTGACGGTGAAACGCGCGCCGGCCGACGGCATGGCCGAAGTCGCCGTGATCGACCGCGGCAGCGGGATTCCCGAAGCGCACCTCGCGAGCGTGTTCCAGCCGTTCTTCAGCACGAAAGCCGAGGGCATGGGAATGGGGTTGAAGATCTGCCGATCGATCATCGAGTTCCACCAGGGCCGGCTCCATATCGAGAAAAACCCTGAGCCGACGGGCGGATCGATCATGCGCTTCACGCTGCCGCTTGCGATGGGCGGCGTCGCTGCCGACAATTCGCGCGAGCCGAGCGAAGCGGCCGCCAAGTGAACGGGATCGCATGAACGAAACCGAAAGCAAGGACACCCTGGGCGTGGTCTACGTCGTCGACGACGACGAAGCCGTGCGCGACTCGCTGCAGTGGCTGCTCGAAGCCAGTTCGTATCGCGTCCAGACCTACGACAGCGCGGAAGCTTTTCTCGCGGGCTTCGATCCGATGGCGATCGCCTGCCTGATCCTGGACGTGCGCATGCCGGGTATGACGGGGCTCGAACTGCAGGACGAACTGCTCACGCGCAAGCTCGCGCTTCCGATCATCTTCATCACCGGGCACGGCGACGTGCCGATGGCGGTATCGACAATGAAAAAAGGCGCGGTCGACTTCATCGAGAAGCCGTTCGATCAGAGTGCGCTCAAGGCGCTGGTCGAGCGCATGCTCGCGCAGGCGCGCGAAGCCGCCGCCGCCGCCGAGCGTCAGCGCCTGAACGAGGCGCTGCTTGCCAGATTGACCCCGCGCGAGCAACAGGTACTCGAACGCATCGTGGCCGGGCGGCTTAACAAGCAGATCGCCGACGATCTCGGGATTTCGATCAAGACCGTCGAAGCTCACCGCGCGAACATCATGGACAAGCTGCGCGCCAACACGGTCGCCGACCTGATGCGCGTCGCGCTTTCCAGCGGGGCAGCACCGTAGGCGCGCCCGGGCCGCGGCGTAAAATCCGCTGCCTCGTTCTTTTCTCCCCCACTTTCCCGCTCCGATGACCGCCCGTCTGATCGACGGCAAGGCGCTCGCTGCGTCGGTACGCGCCAGCCTGAAACCACGCATCGATGCGCTCGCCGCGCGCGGCCAGCGGCCCGGGCTCGCGGTGATCCTCGTCGGCGACGATCCGGCCTCCGCGGTCTACGTGCGCAACAAGGTCAAGGCGTGCGAGGAAATCGGCATCCGCTCGTGGTTCGAACACCTGCCGGCGCAGACGACCGAAGCCGAGTTGCTCGCGCGGATCGCGGCGCTGAACGCCAACCCGGAGGTGCACGGCATCCTCGTTCAGCTTCCGCTGCCGAAGCACCTCGACGCGCACGCGATCCTCGAGACCATCTCCTTCGAAAAGGACGTCGACGGACTGCACGCGATGAACGCGGGTTTGACGCTGATGGGTCGCCCGTATTTCCGTTCGTGCACCCCGTACGGGGTGATGAAGATGCTCGAGTCGATCGACTATCCGCTCAAAGGCGCGCACGCGGTGGTCCTCGGACGCTCGAACATGGTCGGCAAGCCGATGGCGATGCTGCTGCTCGCCGCCAACGCGACCGTGACGATCTGCCACAGCGCCACGCGCGATTTGCCGTCGATCACGCGCCAGGCCGACGTGCTGATCGCCGCGGTCGGCAAGCTCAAGCTCGTCACCGCCGACATGGTCAAACCCGGCGCCGTGGTCATCGACGTCGGTACGAACCGCACGCCGGACGGCAAGCTCGCCGGCGATGTCGACTTCGACGCCGTGCGGGAGGTCGCCGGCTGGATCTCGCCCGTTCCCGGCGGCGTCGGGCCGATGACGATCACGATGCTGCTGGTCAACACGGTCGAAGCCGCGGAGCGCGCCGCGATCCGCGGCGCCAGTCGTCAGCACGCCGCCACCCACACCTGACGAAGCACGCCGCTTCGCTGCGGCCCGGAGCACCGATGCCTTTTGACAACGCTGCCAATCCGCTGCTCGACTTCCGCGATCTCGCGCGCTTCTCGGAAATCCGCCCCGAGCACGTCTCGCCGGCGATCGATGCGCTGCTGGCCGAGTGCCGGGCCGCCGTCGATCTGGTCACCGACACGGCCGCGCCCGCAACCTGGGACAACGTCGTCGCGCCGCTGGACGACGCGACCGAACGGCTGTCGCGCGCGTGGGCCGCCGTCTCACACATGAACGCGGTCGTCGACACGCCCGCGCTGCGCGAGCAGTACAACGCCAATTTGCCGAAGCTCACGGCCTTCTGGACCGAGCTCGCCCAGAATCTGCGCCTGTACGAGCGCTTCAAGCAGCTTGCCGCCGCGCCCGACTTCGCGTCCTGGCCCGCCGCGCGCCGCAGGATCGTCGAAAACGAACTGCGCGACTTCCGCCTCGGCGGCGCCGAGCTGCCCGAGCCGCAGAAGCAACGGCTGCGCGCGCTGCGCGAGAAAGCGGCGCAGCTTTCGACGCGCTTCGCCGAGAACGTCCTCGATGCGACCAACGCCTTCGCGCTGGTCGTCGAGGACCGCGCGCGGCTGGCCGGCGTGCCCGATGACGCCGTCGAGATGTACCGCGAGGCCGCGGCTGCCGACGGCAAGCCGGGCTACAAGATCACGCTGCACTTCCCGAGCTACTTCCCGGCGCTGCAGTACGCGCACGACCGTTCGCTGCGCCAGCAGCTGTACCGTGCGTACGCGACGCGCGCGTCGGACCTGGGCAAGCCGGAGTGGGACAACAGCACGGTGATGCTCGAGCTGCTGCGGTTGCGGCGCGAGCTGGCGCAGCTTCTGGGCTACCGCAACTTCGCGGAAGTCTCGCTGGTGCCGAAGATGGCCTCCACACCCGGCGAGGTGCTCGGCTTCCTGCGCGATCTGGCGCGCCACTCGAAGCCGCACGCCGAGCGCGACATGGTCGAGCTGCGCGAGTTCGCCGCGCGCGAGCTGGGCCTGTCCGATCTGCAGGCCTGGGACATCGCCTATGCGAGCGAGAAGCTGCGGCAGGCGCGCTACGCGTACTCCGAGCAGGAGCTGAAGCAGTACTTCCCCGAGCACAAGGTGCTCGCCGGTCTGTTTCACGTGGTCGAGACGCTGTTCTCGGTGCGAATCAAACCCGATACCGCACCGGTGTGGCACCCGGACGTGAAGTTCTTCCGCATCGAGGACACGAACGGCGCGCTCGTCGGGCAGTTCTACCTTGACCTGTACGCGCGCGAACACAAGCAGGGCGGCGCGTGGCAGGACGACGCGCGCGCGCGGCGGCGCGCGGGCGGACGCGTGCAGACCCCCGTGTCGTTCCTGACGTGCAACTTCACGCGCCCGGTCGGCGGCAAGCCGGCGCTGTTCACGCACGACGAAGTGCTGACGCTGTTCCACGAGTTCGGCCACGGGCTGCACCACATGCTCACGCGCGTCGACGAACTCGCGGTCTCCGGCATCCACGGCGTCGAGTGGGACGCGGTCGAGCTGCCGAGCCAGTTCATGGAGAACTTCTGCTGGGAATGGGCGTGCCTGCAGCGGATGACCGAACACGTCGACACGAAACAGCCGCTGCCGCGTGCGCTGTACGACAAGATGATCGCCGCCAAGAATTTCCAGAGCGGCATGCATATGGTCCGGCAGCTCGAGTTCGGTCTGTTCGACATGCGTCTGCACACCGAATTCGACCCGACGCACGCCACACCGCGCGACGTGCTGCAGCTGGCCGACGACGTGCGGCGCGAGGTCGCCGTCGTTTTTCCGCCCGAGTTCTTCCGCGGCGCGTGGAGCTTCACGCACATCTTCGCCGGCGGCTACGCTGCGGGCTACTACAGCTACAAGTGGGCCGAGGTGCTTTCGGCCGACTGCTACGCCGCGTTCGAGGAACACGGTAACGTGCTCGACCCGCAGATCGGCCGCCGCTTTCTCGACGAGATCCTCGCCGTCGGCGGCAGTCGGCCGGCGATGGAATCCTTCATCGCCTTCCGCGGCCGCAAGCCGCGGATCGATGCGCTGCTGCGGCACAATGGGATGGCCGGTTGAGAGCGCCGGCGCCGGATTGAGGACCGGGTATGAACAGAGCGTTGGTCGTTTTCCTGTGGGCGGTCGTATTGCCCGCCGCTGCGCAGTACAAGTGGACTGACGCGGACGGGCGCGTCAGCTACGGCGACAGTCCGCCACGCGAAGCGCGCAACATCCAGCGTATCGACGCCCGCCCGGACGACGGTGGCAACGAGCTGCTGCGCGGGCTGCCGTACGCGCTTCGCCGAGTCGCCGAACAGCACCCCGTCGTGCTGTACACGACGGCGCCGTGTGCGCCGTGCGATGCCGGACGCGAGCTGCTGCGCGCGCGCGGCATTCCCTATGTCGAGCGCACTGTCGCCTCGAACGACGACATCGAGCAGTTGCAGCGCATCGCCGGAACGGACCGGCTGCCTGTGCTCTCGGTCGGGCGCCAAATGGAGCGCAGCTTCGAGACCGGCGCCTGGCACACGCTGCTCGACCTCGCCGGCTATCCGCGCGCTTCGCTGCTGACGCGAACCTGGCAGCCACCTGCGCCTCAGCCGCTCGCACCCCGGCCCTCACCGCAGCCGGCCGCGCAAGCGGCCACGACGCCGTCGAACTGAAGGCCGCCGCGGAAGACGCTGCCGCGGCGAATCGATGCCGACCACGCTCGCGACCTGGAACGTCAATTCGCTGAAGGTGCGGCTGCCGCACCTGATCGACTGGCTCGCGGCACACCCGATCGACATCGTCTGCCTGCAGGAAACCAAGCTCACCGACGACAGGTTTCCGGCCGACGAGCTCGCGAAGGTCGGCTACCGCAGCGTCTACGCCGGGCAGAGAACGTACAACGGGGTGGCGATCCTGCTGCGCGACGGCGCGGTCGGCGCGCCGACCGACGTGCAGATCAACCTGCCGAACTTCGAAGACGAGCAGAAGCGTCTGCTGGCGGTCACGCTCGACGGCCTGCGCGTCGTCTGCGCGTACTTTCCGAACGGCCAGGCCGTCGGCAGCGACAAGTACGAGTACAAGCTCAGGTGGATCGCGGCGCTGACCGACTGGCTCAAGGGCGAACTCTCGCGTCACGAAAAGCTCGCGCTCGCCGGCGACTTCAACATCGCGCCCGAGCCGCGCGACGTGCACGACCCCGTGCTGTGGGACGGGCAGGTCCTGTTCTCCGGGCCCGAGCGCGCGGCTTTCCGCGCGCTGCTCGACCTGGGCCTGCGCGACGCCTTCCGCCTGTTCGAGCAGCCCGAACGCAGCTACACGTGGTGGGACTACCGCAACATGGCGTTCCGCCGAAAGTGGGGCCTGCGGATCGACCACATCCTGGTCTCGCCCGCGCTCGCGGCGCAGTGCACCGCGTGCACGATCGACGTCGAGCCGCGCCGGCGCCCGCAGCCGAGCGATCACGCGCCGGTGATCGCCACGTTCGGCTGACAGCCGGCGCACCCGCAGCGCATCGCGCGCGCCACGCGCGCACCCCGCGTCGAACGCGATCGCCGGCGCGTCGTTGACGCGCCGCGGTCAAGCGCGCCCCGCCGCTTGCGCCGCGGCGCCGCGTCGTGCTACAAAACAAACACTCGTTTGGTTTATCCGACCGTCGATTCGAAGCCCGATGCCCGCCGTCCGCGCGCCGCGCGCCGACAATCGGCTGCCGCAGATCCTCGACCAGGCCGCGCGGCTGTTCCGCGCGCAGGGCTTCCAGGGCACGTCGGTGCGCGACATCGTGCGCGCGGTCGACATGCTCCCCGGATCGCTTTACTACCACTTCGCGACGAAGGAGGACCTGCTCGCCGAGGTCTACGCCGAAGGCGTGCGACGCATCTCCGAACGCGTGCGCGCGGCGATCGAAGGCAGGCGCGACCCGTGGCAGCGGCTCGAGGCCGCGTGCGTCGCGCACCTGGAGGCCATCCTCGAGGACGACGACTATGCGCAGGTCGTCATCCGCGTGCGGCCGAGCGACGTGCCCGCCGCCAACGAGCGCCTGATCGCGCTGCGCGACGAATACGAGGCGCTGTTCGCGAAGCTCGTGCAGGACCTGCCGTTACCGCGCGGCGTCGATCGCCGGACGCTGCGGCTGATGCTGCTGGGCGCGCTGAACTGGTCGCAGACCTGGTACCGCGCAGGCCGCGATTCGCCCCGGACGATCGCGCGGCGGTTCGTGGCACTTCTGCAATCCCCGCTCGGAAAGGACGCCTGATGGAGATCCGGCCGAAAGTGTTGATCACGAAGATCGGCTTCGACGGCCACGACCGCGGCAGCCGCATCGTCGCCGCCGGTCTGCGCGACGCCGGCATGGAAGTCATCTACACGCCGCCGTGGCAGGAGATCGCGACGGTGGTCAAGCTCGCGACCGAAGAAGACGTCGACGTGATCGGCATTTCTTCGCTCGCGACCGATCACCTGATCGTTCCGAAGCTGATGGACGCGCTGCGCGCTGCGGGGCTCGATGACGTCGCGGTCATCGTCGGCGGCATCGTGCCCGACGAGGACGAGCGGATGCTGCTCGACGCCGGTGTCGCGCGCGTGTTCCATCCCGGCGCGACGCTCGACGAGATCGCGCGGCGTGTGCGCGAGCTGGCCGCCGCGGTGCGCGCGCGTCGCGCGCTCGCGTGAGGAGACGCAAATGAACGAGCCCGTCGCCCGCAGCTTGCTGGACAGCGCCGACGCCGAGTCGCGCTGGCAGCGCGAATACACGGAGCGGATCGGCATCGACCGGCCGGTCGTCAACCGCTCCGGCATCGCGATCAAACCCCTTTACACGAACCGCGATTGGGATTCTTCTCGCTACGACGAGGACCTCGGATTCCCGGGGCAGCCCCCGTACACCCGCGGCATCTACGCGACGATGCACCGCGGCCGCACCTGGACGCAGCGGCAGTTGATCGGCCTCGGCACCCCTGACGACTACAACGCGCGGCTGCGCACGTTGCTCGCGCAGGGCGCCACCGCGATCTCGCTGATCCCGTGCAACTCCGTGTTCCGCGGGGTCGACATGGACGAATCGCACCTCGAGCTGCTGGGCACCTGCGGCACGGTCGTGAACACGGCCGACCACATGGACCGCGCGCTCGCTGGCGTCGACCTGGCGCGCACCTCGTGCGCGATGAACGACCCGTCGCCGTTCACGCTGCTCGCCTTCGTGCTCGCCGTCGCGAGAAGGCGCGGCGTGGACTGGCGATCGATCACCGGCACGTCGAACCAGAGCGACTACCTGAGCCACTACGCCGCCAACCACATGTTCTTCCGCCTCGCGCTGCCGGGCGCGCGGCGCGTGCTCGCGGACCACATCGATTTCTGCAGCCGGCACGTGCCGAAGTGGAATCCGATGTCGGTCGTCGGCCAGCACATGCAGCAGGCGGGGGCGACTCCCGCCGAAGCGATGGGCTTCACGCTGTCCACCGCGGTCCAGGTCGCGCAGGACTGCGCCGAGCGCGGGATGGATCCGGACACGTTCCTGCCGCGCTTCACGTTCTTCTTCGACATCTCGCTGTCGTTCTTCGAAGAGGTCGCCAAGTTCCGCGCGGGACGCCGCATCTGGGCGCGAATCGCGCGCGAGCGGCTCGGCGCGAAGGATCCGCGATCGTGGCGCTTCAAGTTCCACGGCCAGACCTCGGGCGTCGACCTCACGCGTCAGCAGCCGCTGAACAACATCGCGCGCGTGACGGTGCAGGCGATGGCCGGGATCTTCGGCGGGCTGCAGTCGCTGCACACCGACGCGTACGACGAGGCTCTGTCGTGCCCGACCGACTTCGGCGCGCGGATCGCCGTCAACACGCAGAACATCCTGCGCGAGGAAGCGCACCTCACCGACGTGATCGATCCGCTCGGCGGCAGCTTTTACGTCGAGCGGCTCACGGACCAGATGGAGGACGAGATCATGCGGGTGATGAAAGTCGTCGAAGACACCGGCGGCATGTACCGCGCGGTCGAGTCCGGGCTGGTGCAGCGGATGATCGGCGAGTCGGCACGTCGCTTCCAGCAGAGGATCGAGTCGGGCGAGCAGACCGTCGTCGGCGTCAATGCCTACGTCGCGGACGAGAGTGCCGGCGAGCGGCGACCGCTTGCGCGGCCCGACGCGGCAGCGATGCGCGCGCACCTCGACGCGTTCAAGGCGTACAAGGCGCAGCGCTCACAGGCCGCCGTGCGGTCGGCGCTCGATTCGCTGGCGCGCGCTGCCAACGACGCGAGCGACAACGTGTTCGCAAGCGTCGTCGAAGCCGCCGAGGCCGGCTGCACGCACGGCGAGATCTGCGGCACGCTGCGGCGCGAACTCGGCTTCGGGCACGTGCAGGCCTTCGTCTGAACATGCCCGAGGGCGATCGCTCGTTGCTGTCGCGGCTGATCGCCGGCGATCGCCGAGCGTTGGCGCGCGCGATCTCCGCGGTCGAGAACGGCACGCCCGCGGCGGCGTCGATCGCCGCCGGCATCGCGTCGAAGCTCGGCCGCGCGCACGTCATCGGCGTCACCGGCGCGCCGGGCGCGGGCAAGTCGACGTTGATCAATGCGCTGCTCGGCGGACTGATCGAGCGCGGCCGCACGATCTCGGTGGTCGCCGTCGACCCGTCGAGCCCGATCACCGGCGGCGCGGTCCTCGGCGACCGCGTGCGAATGGGCGAGCACGCCGCGCACGAACGCGTGTTCATCCGCTCGATCGCATCGCGCGGGCACGCCGGCGGCGTGTCGAGGACGACCGCCGCCATCGTCGACGTCCTGGATGCGGCAGGCTTCGACGTGGTGATCGTGGAGACGGTCGGCGCGGGTCAATCGGAAGTCGAGATCGTCGGGATCGCCGACACGCGGATCGTCGTGTGCCCGCCTGGGCTCGGCGACGACGTCCAGGCGATCAAGGCCGGCATCCTGGAGATCGCCGACCTGCTGGTCGTCAACAAGGCCGACCTTCCCGGAGCCGAGCGCACCGCGCGTGAATTGAAGGACATGCTGCGGCTGCGACGCGCGACCGCCGCCGCTGTGCCGGTGTTCTCGACCTGCGCGACGCGCGGCGAAGGCATCGCCGCACTGGTCGACGCCATCGTCACGCACGGCGCTGCCGTCGGCCAGGGAAGGCGGCTTGCGAAGCCCTCGCCGTCGGGCGTGCCGATAACGCGCGACGACGAGGTGCGGCTGCGGCTCGAGCGCTTGTCGGCAGCCGACGCCTTCGCGCGTTCGCTCGGCGCGCGCTTCATCGACGGCGGGCCGGGTCGCGCAACCATCGAGATGACGGTCCGCGACGAGCACCTCAACTTCAACGGCAATTGCCACGGCGGCGTGATCTTCGCGCTCGCCGACTGCGCGTTCGGGCTGGCGTCGAACTCGCACGGCCAGATCGCCGCCGGCATCGACGCGCACATCACCTATCAGGCCGCGGCGTCGCTGGGCGATCGGCTCACCGCCACCGCGACCGAGGTCTCGCGCTCGCGCAAGCTGGCCGTCTACCGGATCGACGTGACGAACGCGGACGGCAAGCCGATCTCGAGCTTCACGGGTACGGTCTACGTGACGACCAAGCCGCACGCGTTCGGCGGCTGAGCGAAGGCGGCGTGCCGTCGACGCGGAGCCCTGCGGATCCGCGGCCGGATCAGCGCTGCCTGTCCGCGGGTTGAGTCGCGAGCGCGGCCGCGCCGCCCCGCCTTCCGCCCAGTTTGAACCAGCGCCGCTCCCAAGCGTCGAGGTACGAGTAGATCACCGGCACGACGACGAGGGTCAGTAAGGTGGACGTGATCACGCCGCCGATGATCGCGCGGCCCATCGGCGCCTGCTGCTCGGCGCCCTCGCCCAGCCCGATCGCCAGCGGCAGCATGCCGAAGATCATCGCCGCGGTCGTCATCAGGATCGGCCGCAGCCGCACCTGTCCGGCGGCGAGCAGCGCATCGGTCCGGCTCAGGCCGTTCCTCTGGCCCTGGTTGGCGAAGTCCACCAGCAGGATCGCGTTCTTCGTCACGAGCCCCATCAGGAACACGATGCCGATCATCGAGAAGATGTTCAGCGTCGTTCCGGTCACGAGCAGCGCGAGCATCACGCCGACGATCGCAAGCGGCAGCGAAGCCATGATTGCGATCGGCTGGATGAAGCTGCCGAACTGCGACGCCAGCACGATGTAGATGAAGATCACGGCGAGTGCGAGCGCGCCGAGGATCGCGGCGGTGACCTCCTGCTGGTCCTTGATCTGGCCGCCGATGTCGAAGCGCAGCCCCGGCGGAAGCTCGTACGACTTGACCAGCGCCTGCACCTCCTTGCCGGCGTCTCCGGCCGGACGGCCTTCGACGTTGGCGAACAGCGCGACGCGCCGCTGCAGGTCCTGCCGGCGGATGTTCTCCGGATTGAACGTGCGCTCGATCGTCGCGATCGCGCGCAGAGGGACGATTTCGGGCGAGCCGTCGGCGAGCTGCCGCCCCGTGGCGATGTTCAGGTTCGCGATGTCGTCGATCACCGTACGGCTGGCGCGCGGCAGTTGCGTGATCACCTCGTAGTTCTGCCCGTCGGGCGCGAGCCAGTAGCCGGAGTTCTCGCCGCCGACCAGCGCGCGCAGCGTGGCGCCCAACTGCGCGTGCGTGATGCCGTACTCTGCGGCGAGCTCGGGTTTGAGCCGCACCGCCAGCGCCGGCGTGCCTTCCTTGACCGAGACATCGATGTCGGTGACGCCGCGGATCTGCGCGATCCGCTGTTTGAAGTCATCGATCACGCGGTTCATCGCCGCATCGTCGTTGCCGAGCAGCGCGACGTAGATCGCGCCGCCGAAGCCGACGGTCAGTTGCACGCCCGGAATGCCGGCGACGCGCTTGCGGATCGCCTCCTCGACCTTCTTCTGCGAGCGCTCCCGCGCGGCGCGCGGAACGAGCTTCAGGTTGATGCGGCCGGTGTTGCGCGCGCCGTCGGTGCCGATCGACGTGTCGATCGATTCGATCTCCCTGAACTCGCGCAGCGCTTCCTCGACGCGGCGCACGCGTTCGTCGGCGTACTCGAGGCTGGAACCGACGGGCATCGTCAGCCGCACGCTCGTGAAGCTCTGGTCGGCTTCGGGCATCAGTTCGCCGCCGACGATGCCGGCGATCGGGATGCTCGCGGCGAAGCTCGCCGCGGCGATCGCCAGCGTCGTCTTGCGGCGGGCCAGCGCGGCGCGCAGCAGCCTGTCGTAAATGCCGTGCCACGACTCGACCCAGCGATCGAACGCGCGCAGCACCGGCCCGATCAGCGGAATGCCCTTGGCGCCGTCCGGCGGATCGCGCCAGATGGCCGACAGCATCGGATCGAGCGTGAAGCTGACGAACAGCGACACGAGCACGGCAACGACCACGGTCATGCCGAACGGGTAGAAGAACTTCCCGACGATGCCGCTCATGAAAGCGATCGGCACGAACACCGCGACGATCGAGAACGTCGTCGCCAGCACCGCCAGGCCGATCTCGTCGGTGCCTTCGCGCGCGGCCGTGTAATGGTCCTTGCCCATCCGGATGTGGCGGACGATGTTCTCGCGCACGACGATCGCGTCGTCGATCAGCAGGCCGATGCACAGCGACAGCGCCATCAGCGTCATGTAGTTCAGCGTGAAGCCGAGCGCGTACACGGCGATGAAGCTCGCGATCACCGCGATCGGCAGCGTCAGCCCCGTGATCACCGTGCTGCGCCACGATCCGAGGAACAGGAACACGATCAGCACCGTGAGCAGCGCGCCTTCGGCGATCGTGCGCTTGACGTTGTCGACCGACTGCTCAACGAAGTCGGCCATCGCCCACATGAACTTCAGTTCGACGCCGGCCGGCAACTGCTTGCGGATGTCCGCCGCCGCGTCCTTGAGCGCGCGGCCGACGTCGACGATGTTGGCGTCCTGCGCCTTGAACACCCAGACCCCGATCGCCGGCTGGCCGTCGATTCGCGTCAGCGACCGGCGCTCGGCCTCGCCGTCGACGACGGTGGCGACCTGCGACAGCAGGATCGGCGCGCCGTTCGGGCCTTTGGGCCGCGCCACGACGATGCGCTCGAAGTCCAGCGGCGACGACAGCCGCCCGTCGACGCGGACGATCGCCTCGCTGGTCGCGTTCGAGATCGTTCCGACCGGCACGCTGACGTTGGCCGTGCGCAGCGCGGCCACGACCTGGTCGACCGTGAGCCCGAACGCGGTGAGCTTGGCCGGATCGACGCGCGCCTGGATCTGGCGCGTGACGGTGCCGCCGAGGTCGACGCGTCCCACGCCGCTGACGCGCTCGAAGCCCTTCTGCACGACCTGTTCGGCGATCAATGTCAGTTCCCGCTGGCTTCTGTCGCGGGAAAGCAGCGCGAACGAGGCCACGGGCTGGTCGTTCTCGGTTTCGGCGCGGGTGACGATCGGATCCTTGGCGTCGCGCGGAAAACCCGCTCGGATCTGCGCGAGCTTGTCGCGGACTTCCTGCATCGCGCGCGTGACGTCGACGTCGAGGCGGAACTCGACCCAGGTCAGCGACCGTCCTTCGTCGGAGCGCGACAGGATGCGCTTGACACCCGCGACCGTGTTGACCGCGTTCTCGACCGGCTTGGCCAGGTCGTTTTCGACCTGCTCGGGCGACGCACCCGGATAGCTGATCCAGATCTGCACGCCGGGCGGACTGACGTCGGGCATCGGCTCGACGCCGAGCCGCAGGTACGAAAACATCCCGAGCACCGTCAGCGCCACCATCACCATGGTGGCGAAGACGGGGTGGTTGATCGAGACGCGGGTGATCCACATGGCTCGCCCCGCTTAGTTGGCCGCCGGGGTGCGCGGTGCGTCCTTGTCGGCGACCTTCGGTTCGGCCGCCGCGCCGCTGATGATCTTCGCGGCGAGACCTTCGCGCAGATTGTCGAACTTGGTCGCGATCACCTGATCGGCGGGCGTCACGCCCTCGACGATCTCGACGAGTTGCGCGCGCTCGTCGCGCCGGCCCAGCCTCACGTGGCGCCGCGCGAGCTTGCCGTCGGCGAGCACCCAGACGGTCGGTTGTCCGTTTTCGATCCGCACCGCCGCAAGCGGCAGCGCGGGCACCTCGCTATCCGCGCCGACCTGCAGCCGCACGCGCGCGAACATGCCTGCCTTCAGGATCGAGCCTTCGTTGGCGAGCGCGACGTACACGTTGATCGTCCGTGTGCCGGGCTCGGCGCTCGGATTGATGCGATCGACGCGGCCCGCGAACGCGCGGTCGGCAAGCCCTTCGATCTCGACTTCGGCCTTCGCGCCGCGCGCGATCCGCGCCACGTCCGACACGGGGGCTTGCGCCTGAACTTCGAGCTGCGACAGATCGACGATCGCGAGCAGCGGCGCGTCGAACGCGACCTTCTCGCCCGGCTGAACGTAGCGCTTGGCGATCTGGCCCGCGATCGGCGCGCGCACGACCGCGTCGTTCAGCATCAACTGCGTCTGCTCCAACTGCGCGCGGGCGGCCTCGACCGCTGCGGCCTGCGCGCGGTACGCGCTGTCGGCCGTGTCGAACGCGTTTTTCGAGATGAAATTCTGCTGGACCAGTTGGGCGTTGGCCTGGCGCGTGCGTTCGGTCTGTTCGAGCTGCGCCCGCGCCGATTCCAGCGCGGCGGTGCGTTCGGCCAGTTGCGTTCGCAGCGCGGCGGTATCGAACTCGGCGACGATCTGGCCGGCGGCGACGCGATCGCCCTCGCGGACATGCACGCGCCGCACCTCGGCCGACAGCTTCGAGCGCACCGTCGCCTGCGAGACGGCCAGCACGTTGCCCGGCAGAACCAGCTCCTGCGCGAGCGAACGCGGTACGAGCCGAACGATGTCTCGTTGCGTGAATTCGAGCGGCGGGATCTCCTTCTTCTTCGTTTCCTTGCCGCGCTCGGCCGCTCCGCGCACGCCGACCGCCGCACCGATGCCGCCCGCCACCAGGATTGCGGCGATGACACCGATCCACACCTTGCGCCTTCTCGTCATGGCTCCCCCTCGCGCGGCCCGCCGGCCCGACCCGATCCGGATCGCGGCGCCTCGCAGCGGCCCGGCACCGCGGATGGCGGTGCGGCGCGCCGCGTGCCGCAGGATGTTGTTCGACGGGGGTGGATTATGGGGAGGCGCCTGCGCGGGCGCTTGGCCGATGCGACGGACTGCGCCGGGCTGCGACGGAATGCAGGAGCGGACGATCGAGCCGGCGCGCCGCGCCGGCTCAGTCCTCGAGGCCGAGTTCCTGGATCTTGCGGGTGATCGTGTTGCGGCCGACACCGAGCTTGAGCGCGGCCTCGATGCGGCGGCCGCGGGTATGTCTGAGGGCGGTACGGATCAACGCGCCCTCGAAGTCGCGCGCCAGCGCCGTCATCACATCGGTCTGCCCTTCGGCGAGCCGGCGCTCGACCTCGTCGACGAGCAGCGCGCGCCAGTCGCGCGCCGGTGCCGACGCGACCGGTGCCTGCGCGCTCGCCGCAACGTCGAGCTGCTGAGCCGGCTGCAGCGGCGCGGCAGCGGTCGACGCAGCCTGCGTGCGCAACTCGACCGGCAGGTCGTCGAGCTTGACCACCTGCGCCGGTGCCAGCACCGTGAGCCAGTGGCACAGATTCTCGAGCTGGCGCACGTTTCCCGGGAAAGGCAGCTGCTGGATGTGCTTCAGCGCCTCTTCCGACAGCCGCTTGGGCTCGACCCCCAGCTCGCGCGCGCTCTTGGCGAGGAAGTGGCGCGCCAGAAGCGGGATGTCCTCGCGCCGCTCTCGCAGCGGCGGCAGCCGCAGTCGGATCACGTTGAGCCGGTGGTACAGATCCTCGCGGAACAGGCCCTGGCGCACGCGCTCCTCGAGGTTCTGGTGGGTCGCTGCGATCACGCGCGCATCGGCCTTGATCGGCTGGTGGCCGCCGACGCGGTAGTAAAAGCCGTCGGACAGCACGCGCAGCAGCCGGGTCTGCAGCTCGGCCGGCATGTCGCCGATCTCGTCGAGAAAGAGCGTACCGCCCTCGGCCTGCTCGAAGCGGCCGCGCCGCATTGCCTGCGCGCCGGTGAAGGCGCCGCGCTCGTGGCCGAAGAGCTCGCTCTCCAGCAGGTCGCGCGGGATCGCGGCCATGTTCAACGCGATGAACGGACCGCCGCTGCGCGCGCTGTGTTTGTGCAGGGCGCGCGCGACGACCTCCTTGCCGCTTCCCGATTCGCCGGTCAGCAGCACGGTGACGTTCGAGTTCGCCAGGCGCCCGATCGCGCGGAACACCTCCTGCATCGAAGGCGCCTGCCCGAGGATCTCGGGCACCTCGACCGGCGCTTCGTCGTTGGCGGACTCGCGCAGGCTCTCGTCGACCGCGCGGCGGATCAGCTCGACCGCGCGATCCACGTCGAACGGCTTGGGCAGGTACTCGAAAGCGCCTCCCTGGAACGCGGACACCGCGCTCTCCAGATCGGAGTAGGCGGTCATAACGATCACCGGCAGCGCCGGGTGCCTGCGCTTGACCGTACGCAGCAGCTCGATGCCGTTGACGCCCGGCATGCGGATGTCGGAGACGAGCACTTGCGGGCTGTCGGTCTCGAGCTCGTTCAGCACTTCCTGCGCGCCGCCGAAAGCCTTGCACGGAATGTTCTCGCGTGCGAGCGCCTTTTCCAGGACCCAGCGAATTGAGCGGTCGTCGTCGACGATCCAGATCGGTTTCATGTGTACGGGATCAGTATCCGGAATTCGGTACGGCCGGGCCGCGAGTCCACTTCGATCGCGCCGTCGTTCTGCTGGATGAAGGTCTGTGCCAGCGTCAGCCCGAGCCCGCTGCCGCCTTCGCGCCCGGAGACGAGCGGATAGAAGATGCGCTCCTTGAGTTCTTCCGGGATCCCCGGACCGTTGTCGATCACGTGCAAGGCCAGTGCCAGGCGGTGCCGGTGGCGCGCGATCGTGACCTGCCGCAGCACGCGCGTGCGCAGCACGATCTCGGCATCGCCCGCCGCGATACGTGCGTCGAGCGCCTGCGCTGCGTTGCGGACCACGTTCAGCAGCGCCTGGATCAACTGCTCGCGGTCGCCGCGTACGTCCGGGACCGACGCGTCGTAATCGCGCCGCACGTCGAGACCACGCGGAAACTCGGCGAGGATCACGGCGCGTACGCGCTCGCAGACCTCGTGGATGTTCAGCGGGCCGACCACGCGCGGATGCCGGTGCGGCGCGAGCAGCCGGTCGACCAGCGCTTGCAGGCGGTCCGCCTCGCCGATGATCACGCGCGTGTATTCGCGCTGCTCGGCAGAGGCCAGTTCGCCTTCCAGCAGCTGCGCAGCGCCGCGGATTCCGCCGAGCGGATTCTTGATCTCGTGCGCGAGGTTGCGCAGAAGCTGCCGGTTGGCCTCGGTCTGGTCGAGCTGATGCTCCTCGCGCGTGACCCGCAACTGCTGTTCGATCTCGGCCAGTTCCAGCGCGAGCGGCGTGTCGTCGGCGTACAGCGCCGAGGCGGCCGCCTGCACGGGCAGCGTCTCGCGATGCGGCCGCCGAACCGAAAGAAGTTGCCGCCGCACGCCCAGGTTGTTCGCGCGCGCGTCGGCGACCATCTGTTCGATGTCGCTCTCCTCGGCGAAGAGCCGCGCCACGCGGTGGCCGACCAGGCTGCGTCGCGACAGGTCGAACAGTTGCTCGGCAGCCTGGTTGGCGTAAACGACCGCGCCATCGGCGCCGACGATCAGAACCGCGGTCGCGAGCAGGTCGAGCCCCGCGTAGCGCGCGGCCGCGCGGAGCTCGACCGGGCCGGTCTCGACCCAGCTCATCGAGCCGGCTCCGAACGGGTGTTGACGACGGTGCCGCGGTGCGCGGCGCGCGGCGCTACTGACGCAGCAGCGCGAGTTCCCGCTGCAGCGAAGCGACGTTGTTTTCGCTGCGCTGGATCTCTTCCTGCAGCCGCTGCACGCGCTCCTGGTAGCGAGCGAAGTTGCGCGTCTCGTCCCCGCGGCGTTCCGGTTCGCCGTTGTTGAATTCGGCGCGCAATCGCGCGAGCTTGTCCTGCTCGGCGCGCAGTTCCTCTTCCAGGATGCGCCGGCGGTCGTTGTCGCGCGAGCGCTGCGTTTCGCCGTCGACGCGCGGGAAGTTCGCCGGCGTGGCCGCGCGTGTCTCGTTCGCCGACGGCGTGCCGTTCGGCCTGGCCGGCAGCTTCGGCGCAGGCACGGTCAGGATCGGCTGCACGTCCACTTTCTTGCAGCCCTTGGGGGCGCCGACGTTCTGGTAGGTCTTGCGGCCCTGGTCGTCGACGCAGACGAAGATGTCCGACTGCGCGAGCGCGCGCGCCGGCACCGCCGCCGTGCACAGCATGCTCATCACCCACAGGGCCTTGCGCGCCATCGTCGTATCCGAAGCCGAACGAACCGCGCCGAGTGTACGGCAGGCCCCGGGGGATCAACATCCCGTATGCCGGCGCAATGCCGGGCATTTTCGAGTCTGCGGCCAGGTCCATCGCGGCGCCTCTGCGCGGCAAGCGAAAAGGGGCGGTTGCACCGCCCCTTTCGCACCCGTGCGTCGTTTGCTCCTCAGGCGGAGTAGTACATGTCGAACTCGACCGGGTGCGTCGTCATGCGGAACCGCTGCACCTCTTCCATCTTCAGCGCGATGTAGGCGTCGATCATGTCGTTGCTGAACACGCCCCCGCGCGTCAGGAACTCGCGATCGCGGTCGAGGCTGTCGAGCGCCTCGTCGAGCGACGCGCACGGATGCGGGATCTTCGCGGCTTCTTCGGGTTCGAGGTCGTACAGGTTCTTGTCCATCGGCTCGCCGGGATGGATCTTGTTCTGAACGCCGTCGAGTCCCGCCATCATCATCGCGGCGAACGCGAGATATGGATTGGCGGTGGGATCCGGGAAGCGAACCTCGACGCGGCGGCCCTTCGGGTTCGACACGTACGGAATCCGGCAGGCTGCCGAGCGATTGCGCGCCGAATACGCGAGGTTGATCGGCGCCTCGAAACCGGGTACCAGCCGCTTGTACGAGTTCGTGCCCGGATTGGTGATGGCATTCAGCGCCTTCGCGTGCTTGATGATGCCGCCGATGTAGTACAGCGCGAAGTCGGACAGACCCGCGTAGCCGTTGCCGGCGAACAGGTTCTGCCCGTCTTTCCAGATCGACTGGTGCACGTGCATGCCCGAGCCGTTGTCGCCGACCACGGGCTTCGGCATGAACGTCGCCGTCTTGCCGTAGCTCGCCGCGACGTTCCAGACCGTGTACTTGAGGATCTGCAGCCAGTCTGCGCGCTTGACCAGCGTGTTGAACTTGGTGCCGATTTCGCACTGACCGGGGGCCGCGACCTCGTGGTGGTGCACCTCGACCTCCACGCCCTGCTGCTCAAGCAGCAGGCACATCTCGGAGCGGATGTCCTGCAGCGAGTCGACCGGCGGCACCGGAAAGTAGCCGCCCTTGACCGGCGGGCGATGCGCGAGGTTGCCGCCCTCGTAGTCGATTCCGGTGGACCAGGGCGCTTCCTCCGACTTGATCTTGACGAAGCAGCCCGACATGTCGACGTTCCAGGTCACCGAGTCGAAGATGAAGAACTCGGGCTCGGGGCCGAAGTACGCGGTGTCGCCGATTCCGGTCGACTTCAGGTACGCCTCGGCGCGCTTGGCGATCGACCGCGGATCGCGGTCGTAGCCTTTGCCGGTCGAGGGCTCGATGACGTCGCAGGTGATGATCAGCGTGTTTTCCTCGCGAAACGGATCCATTCGCGCGGTTCCCGCGTCGGGCATCAGCAGCATGTCGGACGCCTCGATGCCCTTCCACCCGGCGATCGACGAGCCGTCGAAGGCGTGGCCGTGCTCGAACTTGTCTTCGTCGAAGGTCTTGGCCGGCACGCTGACGTGCTGCTCCTTGCCGCGGGTGTCTGTGAAACGCAGGTCAACGAACTTCACTTCGTTGTCCGCGAGCATCTTCATCACGTCTTTGGGCGTGCCCATCGATCGTTCTCCTCAGATCAAGGTTGGTTGAGATCGCATATCGAACCGGTCAAACGCGACACCGGTCGATCTTCTCCCTTCATCAGCAGAAAACGTGCCGATGCCGCACTGCGGCGGCCCGTTTCTGCACCGGCCTTGTGCGTCAAGGACTTAGGAGAGATCCCGGGCGTCGCAGCGCGCAGACGAAGCCATGACCTGAATCGCACCGCCGTGGTGCATTATGCACCGATACGTCGCCTCAAGCACTTTGGTGGTGCATCAGCCAGCGGCCGGTGGCTGCGGAAGGAACAGGCCCTGCAGGTCGCTCAGAAAACGGCGGCCCAGCGGTGTCGGAACGATGCGCCGGTGATCGCGCACGATCAGCCCGCGCGACTCGGCGAGTCCGAGCGCGCGCTCGATCGACGACAACGCCAGCCCCGTTCGCTCCGTGAACAGCGTCGGTTCGAAGCCGTCGCTCAACCGCAGCGCATTGAGCATGAACTCGAAAGGCAGGTCGGCGCGCCCGACTTCGACGGACTCGGCGACGAAGCGCCCCTGCCGTGCGTTCTGCAGATACGACGCCGGCTGCCGGAACCGAACCTGCCGGACGATCCGATGCGGAAAGGACAGCTTGCTGTGCGCGCCGGCGCCGATGCCGAGGTAGTCCCCGAACTGCCAGTAGTTGAGGTTGTGGCGGCAGCGATGGCCGGCGCGCGCATAGGCGGAAACCTCGTAGTGCCCGTAGCCCGCCCCGGCCGTACGCGCTTCGATCCAGTCGCCGATCGCCGCCACCGTGTCCTCGTCCGGCAGCCTGGGCGGGTACTTCGCAAAGACCGTGTTGGCTTCGAGCGTCAACTGATACAGCGACAGATGCGGCGGCCCGAACGACAGCGCGCGCTCTACGTCGCGCTGCGCGGCGTCGAGCGTCTGCTCCGGGAGCCCGTACATCAGATCCAGATTGAACTCGTCGAACGTGCGCTGCGCCGCCTCGATCGCCGCGCTCGCCTGCGCGCCGTCGTGGATGCGACCGAGTCGGGCGAGCTGCTCGTCGTCGAAAGACTGCACGCCGATCGACAAGCGGGTCACGCCTGCCGCACGAAACGCAGCGAACTTGGCCGCCTCGAAGGTCCCCGGATTCGCTTCCAGCGTGACTTCGCAATCGGCTTCGAGCGGCAGCAGCGCCCGCACGTCCGACAGCAATCGTTCGAGCCCCGTAGCCGACAGCAGGCTCGGCGTTCCGCCACCGATGAAGATGCTGACGACGTGCCTGCCCCAAACGAGCGGCAACGCCGCTTCGAGGTCCGCGCGCAGCGCGGCGAGGTAGTCGGCCTCCGGGATCGCCGCGATGCCGCCCGCCGGCTCGTGCGAGTTGAAATCGCAATACGGACACTTGCGAACGCACCACGGCCAGTGCACGTACAGCGCGAGCGGCGGCAGCGTCCGCAGGTTGAGCGCGCCCGGCCTCAGCAACGCGGCGACCTCGGTAGTCGCAGCGACCGGGGCGGAAACGACGGGGACCTTCACCATCCCCAGCAGACCGTCAGTTTGCGCGCGAGTTCGCCCAGCGCCAGCGCCCGGTGGCTGATGCGGTTCTTGTGCTCGGGGGACAGCTCCGCCGCGGTCTTGCCCAACTCGGGCAACCAGAACAGCGGGTCATAGCCGAACCCGTTCGCGCCGCGCGGCGCGTGGGCCACCTCGCCGTACCAGCGCGCGTCGGCGATCAAGGGTTCGGGGTCGAGCGCGCTTTGCACGGCCACCAGCACGCAGGTGTAGTGCGCGCGCCGGTCGGCCACGCCGGCGAGCCGGCGGAGCAGTTCGGCGTTGTTGGCCGCGTCGGTCGCGGCTTCGCCGGCGAATCGGGCCGACCGCACACCGGGCTCTCCGCCGAGCGCCACACAGCAGAGTCCGGAATCATCGGCAAGCGCCGGCATCCGGCTCGCGGCCGCTGCGTGCCGCGCCTTCGCGAGCGCGTTCTCGACGAACGTCGCGTGCGGCTCATCGGCCGAACGGATGCCGAGCGCGCCCTGCGCGATCACCTCGACACCGAGCGGCGCGAGCAGCGCACCGAACTCGCGCAGCTTGCCGGGGTTGTCCGACGCGACGACGATGCGGCGCACGGCGCTCGGCTCAGGCGACGCCCAGCGCGGTTTTCTGGATCGCGACCAGGCGCTCGATGCCCGCGCTCGCCAGCGCGAGCATCGAGTCGATCTGCGCTCGCGTGAACGGGGCGCCCTCGGCCGTCCCCTGCACTTCGACGAAGCCGCCGGCACCGGTCATCACGACGTTCATGTCGGTGTCGCAGCTCGAATCCTCTACGTAGTCGAGGTCGAGCAGCGCTTCGTCGCCGACCATGCCCACCGACACCGCCGCGACGAAGTCGCGGACCGGCAGCCGATCCGTCATGCCCTGGTCCTGCATCCAGCGCAGCGCGTCGTACGCGGCGACGAAACCACCGGTGATCGCCGCGGTGCGCGTCCCGCCGTCGGCCTGCAGCACATCGCAATCGACGTGGAGCGTGCGTTCGCCGATGGCCGTCAGATCGACGACCGCGCGCAGACTGCGGCCGATCAGCCGTTGGATCTCCAGCGTGCGCCCGCTCTGCCTGCCCTTGGCGGCTTCGCGCTCGGTTCGCGTCCCGGTCGCACGAGGCAGCATGCCGTACTCCGCAGTCAGCCAGCCCTCGCCGCGCCCCTTGAGGAATGCCGGTACGCCGGCCAGCACCGACACCGTGCACAGCACGCGGGTGTCGCCGAACTCGACGAGCACCGAACCCTCGGCATGACGCGTATAGCCGCGCGTCAGCACGACGCGTCGCAGCTCATCGGGCCGGCGTCCTGAGGCGCGGATCATTTGCCGTCGATCAGCTTGCTTGCGCGCTGGATCGCCTTCTGGATCTCGGCCACCGCGTCGTCGATCTGGTCCTCGGTCAGCTCTTCGTCGGCGCCCAGTTCGCCGTGGCGCGGGAACTGGATCGTCGACGCGACCGCGCCCTCCGGCATCACCAGCGTGGACACCGGCGCCTCGGTCGGCGGCACCATCTCGACCGCCTCCGCGCCGGCCCAGGTCATCGCGATGGCCGTGCAGTTGTCGGCATCGTCACCGCCGTTGGCGAGCGCAAGCTCCATCAGCTCGGGCACCGCGCGCATCACCGTCTTGCCGCCGAAGGCCTCGGCGATCTGCCGGTCGGTTAGCGTTCCCCACAGGCCGTCGGAGCACAGTAGCAGCGTGTCGCCGTTTCTCAGTGCGACCGGCCGGCTGATTTCCACGGTCGGCGCGACGAACGCGCCGATGCAGTTGAAGATCCGGTTGCGCTCGGGGTGGTCCTTCGCGTCCTCGGGCCGGATCAGTCCGGTCGACACGAGGTGATGCACGCGCGAATGGTCCACGGTGCGCTCGACGATGCGGCCGCCGCGGATCAGATACAGCCGCGAGTCGCCGGCGTGCGCCCAGGTCGCGATGCCCTGCTGGATCACGCAGGCGACAATCGTCGTGCGCGGCGCTTCGGGCAGGCTGTGCTCCGCGCGGTAGCGGTGCAGTTCGCGGTGCGCGGCGAGCACGGACTCCTCGAGGTAGCGCGCCGGGTCGGGCAGCAGCGGCTGCGCATCGCGCTGGTAGATCGACGCCATCGTCTGCAGCGTGAGCTGCGCGGCGACCTCGCCGCGCGCGTGCCCGCCCATGCCGTCGGCCACCAGCATCAGCAGCGAATCGCGCGTGTAAAGGTAGCCCATCCGGTCCTGGTTGACCTTCCGGCCGCCCTTCTTGCTTTCCTGATAGATCGAAAAGCGCACGCGCGCCGCCTCCGCGGCCTCAGAACCAGGTGATGTTGTGATCCTTCATGAAACGCGAAACGCGCTCCTGCACGTGCCGGAAACGCGCGCCGGCGCGCTCCATGAACGAGAACTCCGGCCGGTCGGGCACGTTGTGGACGAGCTCCTTCTGGACCGCATAGATCGTCTGCGGGCGTTCGAGCGAGTTCAGCCGCAGGCAGCGCTCGACCATCGAGATCAGTTGCGACGAGTACAGCCCGCGGAACGATCGCAGCGCCTGCGGCATCTTGTCGTCCTTGAGCCGCTGGTCCGACTCCTGCGGCGGCATCCCCGACATGCACGCGTAGATGCACGCGCCGATCGAGTAGACATCGGTCCACGGCCCCAGCTCGGCGTCGCGCTTGTACAGCTCGGGCGCGGCGAACCCCGGCGTGTACATCGGGTACGTCTTGCTGATGTCACGCTGCAGCGTCTGCCGCGCGGCGCCGAAGTCGAGCAGGATCGGCGTGCCATCCATCCGCAGATAGATGTTGGCGGGCTTCACGTCGAGGTGCAGCAGGCGGTTCGAGTGCACTTCGCGCAGCCCGTTCATCACCTGCGTGAACACGCGCCTGATGAATCGCTCCGACAGCACGTCCTTCTGCTCCTTGCTGCGGTTGCGGATGATGTGTTCCTGCAGCGAGCGCCCCGACTCGTAGTGCATCACCATGTACACGGTGTCGTTGGCGCGGAAGAAGTTGACCACGCGGACGATGTTCGGGTGGAAGATCGACGCGAGCGCGCGGCCTTCCTCGAAGAAGCACTTCAGACCGATGCGGTAGGTGTTCAGGTTCTCCGGCGCGACGTACGGCGAGAACTCGCCGGGCTTGCGCTGTGCGAGCGCGGCGGGCATGTACTCCTTGATCGCGACCGAATTGCCCTGCTCGTCGGTGGCGAGATAGACGATCGAGAATCCGCCGCTGGAGATCTTCTTTACAATGCGGTAGCCGCCGACCTCGAGGCCTTCCGGCAACGATGCGTTGTTCTGGGTCGCCATGCCGTTGCGTTTCGTTCGAGCGCGTCCGCGGAGAAATTCCGTCTGGATTCTAACGAATCGACCCTGCCGACAGCGCGCGGCGAACCGACGAAAAGCACGATAAAAGCGGAAGCACGATGGCGGTCGTCGCGAGCATGACGGGATTCGCGGTCGCGAATCGCGAGACTTCAATGGGCGTCGTGACGGTCGACGTGCGATCGGTCAACGCACGTTTCCTCGACCTGACGCTGCGCGTCGGCGACGAACTGCGCTCCTTCGAGCAGGCGATCCGCGAGGCCATCGCGCAGCGGCTGGCGCGCGGCAAGGTCGACTGCCGAGTCGTCCTGCAGCGGCACGCCACGGCGCAGGCACCGCGGATCAACGCCACCGCGCTGGCGCAGCTCGCGCAGCTTGTGCGCGAGGTGCGAGCTGCGCTGCCCGAGGCGGCGCCGCTCGCCGTCGGCGAAGTGCTCGCGTGGCACGGCGTGGTCGAGTCCGCGGCCGCCGACACCGAAGAACTGCGCGGCGCGGTGCTGGCCGCCGTCAGCGAAGCGCTCGATTCGCTGCAGGCCTCGCGCGCGCGGGAAGGCGCGGCGCTCGCGGCCGCGTTGCTCGCGCGCTGCGACGGCATCGACGCGATCGTCGAGCAGCTTCGGCCGCGGGTTCCCGAGCTGCTCGCGGCGATGGAGCGCAAGCTGCTCGAGCGGCTCAACCAGACGCTCGCGCCGGCGCTGGCGGCCAACGCCACGCTGACGCGCGAGGAGATCGCCGACCGGATCCGGCAGGAGGTCACGCTGTACGGGCTGCGCGCGGACGTGGACGAGGAGCTGAAACGGCTCGCCACGCATGTCGCCGAGGTCCGGCGCGTGCTGGCCGCTGGCGGCGCGGTCGGCCGCCGGCTCGACTTTCTGATGCAGGAACTGAACCGCGAAGCGAACACGCTGGGATCGAAGGCCTCGGCGATCGAGATGACCAACGCCGCGGTCGAGTTGAAGATTCTGATCGAGCAGATGCGCGAGCAGATCCAGAACCTGGAGTAACGGCATGGACCAAGCGCAGGGCGGCAACGGCCCCTTCGCCGGCAACATCTTCCTGGTCGTGGCACCCTCCGGCGCCGGCAAGTCGACGCTCGTCAACGCGCTGCTCGCAAAGGACCCGTCGATCCAGCTCTCGGTGTCGTACACGACGCGGCCGCCGCGGCCGGGCGAGGTCGACGGCCGCGAGTACCACTTCGTCTCGGTGGATGACTTCAAGGCGCGCCGCGCGCGCGGCGAGTTTCTCGAAAGCGCCGAAGTGCACGGCAACTACTACGCGACCTCGCGGGTGTGGATCGAGGAGCGCATGCGTGAAGGCCGCGACGTGCTGCTGGAGATCGACTGGCAGGGTGCGCGCCAGGTCAAGGCTGTGTTTGCCAGCGCGGTCGGGATCTTCATCCTGCCGCCGTCGATCGACGCGCTGGAAAAGCGCCTGCACAAGCGCGGGCAGGATTCGCCGCAGGTCATCGCGCGCCGGCTGCTCGCGGCCGGCAGCGAGATCGCGCATGCGCCCGAATTCGACTACGTGATCATCAACGAGGACTTCGACCGCGCGCTCGCCGATCTGACCGCCATCGTCACTGCCGCGCGGTTGCGGTACGCGAGCCAGGCGGCGCGCCATCGCGACCTGTTCGCCCAGCTCGGCATTCCCGTCTGAGCACGCGCGGCAGCGGGCACGCGCGCCGACAACAGGGGTAAAATCGCGCCGAGTCAAATACTTGGATCGGAACCCCATGGCCCGGATCACCGTCGAAGACTGTCTGAAGCACATTCCGAACCGCTTCCAGCTTGCGCTCGCCGCGGCCTATCGCGCGCGGCAGCTCGCGCAGGGCCACGCGCCGAAGATCGACACGAAGGACAAGCCGGCGGTGGCCGCGCTGCGCGAGATCGCGGCCGGAAAGGTCGGCATCGAGATGCTGCGCAAGGTGCCGACCTAGCCCGGACATTTCACGAGGTCGCCCCCGTATGCGTGCGCTGCGTCTCGGTGGATCGGCATGGTCGGCACGCGAGCGGTCGATCCAGTTTGTACCGCCGGGGCTACGCAAGTTTGCGCGGCGCCTGCAGGCGCGGGCTTGCGCTCAAGTGCTCGCCAATGTCTCTGGGCATTGGACTGCGCCCCTCTCGCGCAATCCGCATCCCGCATGCATCCGCGCAATTCCCGCGTCCCCCGTGAAATGTCCGGGCTAGACGCTCGTTTGCGATGACGGAACGAGCGCGCTAGCGTAGCGACGCCGCTTGTTCCGTATGGCCACCTCGAATCCACCCTCACCCGACCTGCCGGCGGGCTACACGCCGGGTGGGTTCGCGCGCCGCGCCGCCGAGGCGCTGCGCAAGGCGGGCAAGGCGGTCTGGCGCGCCGACAGCGCAGCCGGCGAATCCGCGACGCCCGCCGGCGTCGTCAGCTTCGGCCATCTGACGGACCGGCTCAAGCGCTATCTGTCGTCGGCCGACATCCAGCGCATCAAGGAGGCGTACCGCTTCTCCGATGCGGCGCACCTCGGCCAGTTCCGCAAGAGCGGCGAGCCGTACATCACGCACCCGATCGCGGTGGCCGAGATCCTGACCGAGTGGAAGCTCGACGCCGCGGCGATCCAGGCGGCGCTGCTGCACGACGTGCTCGAGGACTCGGGGGTCAGCAAGCAGGAGCTCGTCGAGCGATTCGGTACGACGGTGGCCGAGCTGGTCGACGGCGTGTCCAAGCTCGACCGTCTGCGTTTCGACTCGAACGAGGAAGCGCAGGCCGAGAGCTTCCGCAAGATGCTGCTCGCGATGGCGCGCGACGTCCGCGTCATCCTGATCAAGCTCGCCGACCGGTTGCACAACGTGCGCACGCTCGACGCGATGGAGCCCGACAAGCGCCGGCGCATCGCGCGCGAGACGCTCGAGATCTACGCGCCGATCGCGCACCGGCTGGGGCTCAACGCGATCTATCGCGAGTTGCAGGAGCTGAGCTTCGCGCACATCCATCCGCTGCGTTATCGCGTGCTGCAGAAGGCCGTGCTCGCGGCGCGCGGCAACCGGCGCGAGGTGCTCGGCAAGATCCTCCAGTCGGTGCGCAAGGCGCTCGCCAACGCCAAGCTGCGCGCCGAGGTGTACGGCCGCGAGAAGACGCTGTACGGCATCTATCGCAAGATGGAGGAAAAGCACCTGTCGTTCTCCGAGGTGCTCGACGTCTACGGGTTCCGGATCGTCGTGGCCACGCGCGCCGAGTGTTACCTGGCGCTCGGCGCGCTGCACGCGCTGTTCAAGCCGGTGCCGGGGCGCTTCAAGGACTACATCGCGATCCCGAAGGTCAACGGCTACCAGTCGCTGCACACGACGCTGATCGGGCCGTACGGCACGCCGGTGGAGTTCCAGATCCGCACCCGGGAGATGCACCACGTCGCCGAGTCGGGCGTGGCCGCGCACTGGCTGTACAAGGACGACGCGACTTCGCTGTCCGAGCTGCAGTCGCGCACCCACCAGTGGCTGCAATCGCTGCTCGAGATCCAGAGCCAGACGGGTGACTCGACCGAGCTGATGGAGAACATCAAGGTCGATCTGTTCCCCGACAAGGTCTACGTCTTCACCCCGAAAGGCAAGATCGTTTCGCTGCCGCGCGGAGCGACGCCGGTGGACTTCGCCTACAGCATCCACACCGACATCGGCAACAAGTGCGTCGCCGCGCGCGTCAACGGCGAGATCCAGCCGCTGCGCACCGAGCTGCGCAACGGCGACGTCGTCGAGATCGTCACCGGTCCGGTCGCGCGCCCCAATCCGAGCTGGCTCGCATTCGTGCGCACCGGCAAGGCGCGCGCCGAGATCCGCCACTTCCTGCGCACGATGAAGCGCGAGGAGTCGGTCGAATTGGGCCATCGGCTGCTCGCGCAGGCGGCGCTTCAGCTCGACCTGCCGCTCGAAAGCGTGCCGCCGGCGCGCTGGGAAGCGCTGATCCGCGAGGCGCAGGCCAAGGACCGCGACGAGATCCTCGCCGACATCGGGCTGGGCCGCCGGCTCGCCGCCGTCGTCGCGCGCCAGCTTCTGCTCGGCACCGACGGCGCCGGCGGGGGCGCGGCCGAACGTGCACGCGGTGCGGCCGCGCCGGTGGTGATCCGCGGCACGGAGGGCATGGCCGTGCAGATGGCCAATTGCTGTTGCCCGATTCCGGGCGACGCGATCGTCGGTCACATGCGGCGCGACCAGGGGCTCGCGGTACATCAGGCCGACTGCGCCAATGCGCAGCGCGCGCGCCGCGCCGATCCCGAGCGCTGGATCGACCTGCAATGGGCCGACGAGACGAGCGGCACGTTCGCCGTCAACATCGATATCGGCGCGCAGAACCAGCGCGGCGTGCTCGGCCGCATCGCCGTGGCGATCGCCGAAGCGGACTCGAACATCCTGAACGTGCACATCGACGACGAAGAAGCCGACGTCGTCGTGATCCACTTCAAGATCCAGGTGCGCGACCGCCAGCATCTCGCGCGCGTCGTGCGCGCGCTGCGGCGGATCAAGCAGGTCTCGCGCCTGTTGCGGGTGCGGTCGACCGCGCGCTCCGGCGCCGGCGAAGAAGCCTAGCTCGGCCTAGCCGTAGCGCACCTCGAGCACGTCGAGCGTCTCGACACCCGCCGGCGTGCGAAGCTGAACGGTGTCGCCCTCGCGCGCCTTGAGCAGCGCCTTGGCGATCGGCGAAATCCAGCTCACGTGACCGCGCGCCGGATCGACCTCGTCGATGCCGACGATCGTGATCTCGTGCTCTTCGCCGCGGGCGCCGGCGTAACGCACGGTGGCGCCGAAGAAGATCTGGTCGGTGCCTTCGCCGCTGCGAGCGCGTGCCGCCGGGTCGACGACCTCTGCGCTGTCGAGCCGTTTGGTCAGGAAACGGATCCTGCGGTCGATCTCGCGCAGCCGCTTCTTGCCGTAGATGTAGTCGCCGTTTTCGGAGCGATCGCCGTTCGACGCGGCCCACGAGACCGTGCGCACGACCTCGGGCCGCTCGACGTTCAGAAGATGCAGCAGCTCGTCCTTCAGGCGACGGTAGCCCGCGGGCGTGATGTAGTTCTTCGTGCCAACGGGAAGCGCGGGCGCGTCGAACTCGTCGTCGTCCGCCTCGACTTCCTTGACGAACGCTTTGCTCATCGAACGCTCGGAGAAATAGGGCCGATATGGGATCGACCCGCAAGAACCGCAAGTCGCAAGGCGGGACGCCACAGCGGTGCCCACACCGAACCGCGGCCGACCCGTGCTGAGACTGGCAGGCGAATTATACAAAGAGGGCTCGGCGTCTAGCGATCGCGACACAAGACTTTCGCGAGCCAATCGTCACGCGAGCGTCATGGTGCCGCACTAACGTGCGGCGCCATGCAAGCGAGCGCTTGGCAACCCGTTCTGCGCGGCACCGATGCCGCCGCGGTGCCAGCGCGGGCTGTCGGCGCCTACGGGCAGGCTGCGCCCCGAGACGAAGGCACTCGGCACCATCGGGCGATCTTCATTTCAGATACGCACCTGGGCACGCGCGGCTGCAAGGCGCAGCACCTTCTCGACTTCCTGCGGCATCACGAGTCGGACATGCTGTATCTGGTCGGCGACGTGATCGACGGCTGGGCGCTGCGCAACGGCTTCTACTGGCCGCAGTCGCACAACGATGTCGTGCAAAAGGTGTTGCGCCGCGCGCGCAAGGGCGCGCGGGTCGTCTACGTCCCCGGCAATCACGACGAGTTCGCGCGCCAGTTCGTCGGACTGGACTTTGGCGGCATCGCAATCCGCGCCGAAGCCGAGCACCGGCTGCTCGACGGCCGTCGCCTGTGGGTCGTGCACGGTGATTTCGCCGACGGCGTGATCCAGCACGCGCGCTGGCTGGCGTACGTGGGCGATGCGCTGTACGACTTCGCGCTGTGGCTCAACCGACACGTCAATGCGGCGCGCGCGCTGCTTGGAATGGAGTACTGGTCGCTGTCGCAATACTTGAAGCACAAGGTCAAGAATGCGGTGAACTTCATCTTCAACTTCGAGCAGGTGCTGGCGCGCGAGGCGCGCCGGCGCGGCTATGACGGCGTCGTCTGCGGGCACATCCACCGCGCCGAGATCCGCGAGATCGACGGGCTGCTCTACTGCAACGACGGCGACTGGGTCGAGAGCTTGACCGCGCTCGTCGAATCGCGCGACGGCGAGCTGCGCATCGTGCACTGGCCGATCGTGCTCAAGCCGGGCGAGGCGGTGCCGCGCTGGGACGAATGCGAGCCGCCCGTCGAACACGCGCCAGCCGAGGCGCTGTCCGTCGCATGAAGATCGTCGTCGTCACGGACGCGTGGGTCCCACAGGTCAACGGCGTCGTGCGCACGCTGCAGGCCACACGCCGCGAACTCGAGCGCTGCGGCCTTGCGGTGGCGATGATCACGCCGCAGTCCTTCGTGACCGTGCCCTGCCCCGGCTACCCGGAGATTCGTCTGGCGCTGGCGCCGTATCGCAGGCTCGCCCGGATGCTGACCGCCGAACTCGCCCACGACGGTGATGTCGCCATACACATCGCCACCGAAGGCCCGTTCGGCCGAGCTGCGCGGCGCTTCTGCCTGCGCCGTCGCCTGCAGTTCACGACCGCGTATCACACGCGCTATCCGCAGTATCTGCGCGCGATGTTCGGAGTGCCTGAGGTCTGGACCTACGGCGCGCTGCGGCGTTTCCACTCGGCGTCGGCGCTCGTCATGGCGCCAACGGCAAGCGTCGAGCAGGAACTGCGCACCATCGGCATCGAGCGCGTCGGTCGCTGGACGCGCGGCGTCGACGCGGAGGTATTCCGCCCGACCGAACCGATGCCGCTGGACGTGCCGAAGCCCATCTTCGCCTACGTCGGCCGTGTCTCGGTCGAAAAGAACATCGAAGCGTTTCTCCAGCTCGATCTGCCCGGAACCAAGGTCGTCGCGGGTGACGGCCCTGCCCTCGACCGGCTACGCCGACGCCACGACGACGCGCTGTTCCTCGGCATGCTCGACAGCGCTCAGCTTGCGCGCCTGTACAGCGCTGCGAACGCTTTCGTGTTCCCGAGCCGCACCGATACCTTTGGTCTGGTGCTGCTAGAAGCGCTGGCATGCGGTCTGCCCGTGGCTGCGTATCCCGTGCAGGGTCCGCTCGATGTCGTCGGCGGAGCCGAAGTCGCCGTGCTCGACGAGGATCTGCGTCGCGCGGCACTCGGCGCGCTGCGCATCGACCGCGCGCGGTGTCGCGAGTTCGCTATGCAGAGGTCGTGGCGCACTTCGGCGCGGCAATTCGTCTCGTTGCTGCGCCCGACGTTGGCGGGACGCTGCGCGAACCGCGCGTGCGAAGTCGACACCCCGACCGTTCGCACATAGCGGGTTCCATAGCCGCTCGCTGCCGCCGCTGCGCGTCGGCGGGTCGCCCAGCGCGAATCCTCCAAGGCCGCCCGCGCTGCGAATCGAGCGATTCGCAGCGCCGTCACCGAGCGGTCACCCCGATTTCATCGGCGAGCAACCTCGTGCCCCTAGTTTCGCGCTGGTTACCGATACGAAGCGGAGCCAGGATGGAGCCAGCAGCAAAATCGTTGACCATTGCGAACGTCTCGTCGGCGCGCACCGGCGCGCCACGCCTCGTGCTTTCGATGGCGCATACGGCGGCCGACGTCGAGGATGCGCAGCGGCTTCGGTACAAGGTTTTCGTCGAGGAAATGGGCGCGACGATCGGAGCGCATGCGACCGGGCTGGACAGCGACGAGTTCGATGCCTGGTGCGATCACTTGATCGTGCGCGACGCCGATACGCTGCGCGCGGTCGGCACGTATCGCATCCTTCCGCCGGACCGTGCCCGTGCGCTGGGGCGGCTCTACTCTGAAGGCGAGTTCGATCTGTCGCGGCTGGCGCATCTGCGGCCGAACGCAATCGAAATCGGCCGCTCATGCGTGCATCGCGAATACCGCGACGGTGCCGTCATCCTGCTGTTGTGGGCCGGTCTGGCGCGTTACATGAAGCTCGGCGGCTACCGGCACCTCATCGGCTGCGCGAGCGCATCGCTTGCCGACGGAGGACACCAAGCCGCCAGGTTGCGCGACGAACTGCAACCGCACCTCACCGATCCGGAGCTGCGCGCCTTCCCCCACGTCGCGTTCCCGCATGCGCGCCTGGAGCGCTCGCCCGACGGCTCGATGCCGCCGCTCATCAAAGGCTATCTGCGCCTCGGCGCCCGCGTCTGCGGCGAACCCGCGTGGGATCCGGACTTCAACACCGCCGACTTCCTGATGTGGCTGTCGCTGGATCAGCTGCACCCGCGCTACGCGCGGCACTTCGACCTGCTCGCCGCGCAGGCGGCGGTCGACAGACATTGACCGGCTGCAGAAGCGGCAACCCGGCTCCGCCTCCCCGTGCAACGCGTGCCGGCGCCGCCCAATGCGCGGACGCGAATAGCGCCGTGAGTCAGTTGACCCGCACGGGTCGACGGAGCACCCATCGCACCGGGTGCGCGTCGACGGGGCGGTTTCGTTTGGTCAGGTGGTGGGGTGGCCGATGGGAATCGACCGGCAACGCCCCGTCCCTCAAGGAAATTCGCGCTTGCTACACGAAATCGTGTAGCAGATTGTGTAACAAGTCCGCGACGTCGTGCAACACGCGCTGACGCGGGTCGATGATGTGACCTTGGACTGGGTCGTAGTCCCTTCTGCATCAGGGTCGCGGTTTTCGCTTCGAGTGTGAACTGCTCGCCCGGCGCAGCTCCAAGAGCAAGGCCGAGGCGCGCGCGGCGTTGTTTCACCTACATCGAAGGTCGGTACAACCCGCGCCGGCGGCACTCGGCGTTGGGTTACCGCTCGCCGCTGCCGTTCGAGCGCTTGCATCAGGAGAACGCCGACATACCACCACCGAGCGTCGAACCTGGGTTACCCACCGTCTGCGCTCGCGTCGCAAGCGCCGCGCCGCCGGTGGATGACCCTGCCGGGGAGCTCGCCCGAGCCCCAAGTCCGGCTTGAGACTCAAGCCGATAACCGTCCGTGGAAGCGGGGCAAGACCAGTCTTGAATGATCGCGGTGGGCCAGTTCTGAGCGATCGTCAACAAATTGGCGGTCACCGCGCCCCACGCATGCTCTTGCAGTATCTCACCCTGTCAACGTCGAAACCTGCAGAGCGAAGGGATACGGCGCGACAGTGGCGGCTGAGCAACTTCTTTTCTGTAAATCGTGGCTGAGCGATTCATCCGGAGTCGGTGGTCAGGGTTTCATGGTCAGGTAGATTTTTCCGGTCATCCACTCCTCGTCGAACTCGGTCAGCAGGGCCGAGACCAAGCGCAGGCAGGAGGCCGCGTTGGGGAACATCGAGGCCACGCGCGTGCGCCGCTTCAGTTCGCGATGGATGCGTTCCAACCCGTTCGTTGTCCGCAAGCGGACGCGATGCGCCGGCGGATAGTCGAACACGGCGAAGCCATCGGGCAGGTTGGCTTCGGCCCACTCCGCCAGCTTCGGCGCATCGCTGCGCCACTGCGCGATGGCCTCGGCAAGCAGCCGCTGCGCCGAGGGCGCGGCTGCGGGGCGTTGAAGATGGCGCGGATGCGTCGCGCGATCGGTTCGCGCTGATCGACTTTGGTGACGTACGCCTGCGCGTTTTGCTGCAGATGAAACTGGCAGCGTTGCCACGGCACGCTGGGCAGCACCGCGCGCCGCGCCGCCTTCAGCCCGGCATGATCGTCGGCCACGATCAGCTTCACGCCGGTCAAGCCGCGCTTGATCAGATCTTGCAGGAACGCGCGCCAATGCACTTCCGCCTCCGACAGCGCCACCGACACGCCCAGCACGCGGCGATGCCCGGTTTCGGTGATCCCGACGGCGACCAGCACCGCGCAATCGACGAGCTGACCGGCTTCGCGCACGCGCTCGTAGCGGGCATCGAGCAACACATAGGGCGTGACCCCCAGCGGCCGCGTGCGCCACGCCGCCAGCCCTTCGTCGAGCCGCTCGGTGGCGCGGCTGACCTGGGTGGAGGAAATCGACACCTCCGGGCCGACCAGTCGCTGCAGCACTTCGATCACCTTGCGCGTGGACACGCCCTGCACATACATCTCGGCCAGCGCCAGGTTCAGCGCGCACTCGGTGCGCGAGCCGCGCTCCAGCGCACTCGGATAAAAACCGCCTTGACGGGTCTGCGGCACGGCAAAGGTCAGCTCCCCCATCCGGGTCAGGACGGTCTTGGGTTTGAAGCCGTTGGCATGATCTCGCCGCTGCGGCGAGCGTTCGTGCGGGCCGGCGCCAAGATACTCGGCCCGCTCGATCTTGGCGGCTTCGTTGACCAGAATGCGCAGTGCCTCGCCGGCGCCGTCCAGGCCTTGCGACAACAGGGCGGCGTACGCCGCTTCCAGAGGATTGCTTTCAACGCGTTGGGCCATCGTTGTTGTACCTTCGAGTTCTCGAATCGATGATGCCCGAAGGAATCGCCCGCCGCGCGCTGATCGCCGCTTCGCCGCGATCAGCGCGCAACAGACCAAAAACGAAATTACAGAAACGATGTTGCACTAACACAGTGGCCTGCGCCAGGGCTTGTTTATCGCGATCGACGTCGTATCCGGCAACAGGCATCATCGGCATGAACCGCGGCGTACGATGGCCCGTTCCGATGGGCCGAATGACACTCTTCAATCAACCCCGCCGCTCAAGTAGCGCGTCAACATCGTCAGCAGCTGCTCCAGGTCGGCCGGTTTTGCGATGTAGTCCGTCGCGCCCGCCGCCAGGCACTTTTCGCGGTCACCGACCATCGCTTTGGCGGTCAGCGCGATGATTGGAAGTGAACGGTACTTTTCGATCTGCCGCATGATGCGCATCGTGTCGTAGCCATCCAATCCAGGCATCATCACGTCCATCAGCACGCAGTCGATGTCGGCCGTGCGCTTCAGCGTATCGATGCCGTTCTTGCCGTCGCCGGCATGAATGACGTGCATGCCGTAGCGCTCGAGCGCGCTGGTCAGCGCGAAGACGTTGCGGATGTCGTCGTCGACGAGCAGGAGCTTCTTTCCGGTCAGTCCGGCCGCGTCGACCGACGGTAGGGCCGCAACGCCCGCGGGAGCACTGGAACCGTGTGCGGATGCTCCGTGCCAGCCCTCGGCCTCCTGCACGCGGACCGAACTTTCGCGTGTGTCGCCGACGCGGTCACGCGACACGGGCAGGTAGAGCGTGAAAGTGCTGCCCCGTCCGACCTCACTGACGACGCTGATCTCTCCTCCCAGTAGCCGCGCGAGTTCGCGGCTGATGGACAGCCCCAGACCCGTGCCGCCGTACTCGCGGCTGGTCGTGCCGTCGACCTGCTGGAAAGCCTCGAAGATCGACCGCTGCTTGTTGGCCGGTATGCCGATGCCGGTGTCCGTCACCGACAGCGCCAGTACGAGATCCGCTGCGTCAAGCTGCGCATGACCGGCGGTCCAGCCGCCAGCAGCAGCCGCGATGCGCAGCGTCACGCTCCCTCTCTCGGTGAACTTGATCGCATTGGACAACAGGTTCTTCAGGATCTGCTGCAGCCGTTTGCCGTCGGTCTCGATCACCGCCGGCAGCTTCGGATCGACAACAATGCCGAACTCCAGACCTTTGTCGCGCGCGAGTTGGCGGAAGGTGCGGTCGACGTAATCGTCCAAGTCTGATAGGCGCTCAGGCGCGACGTTCAGCGTCACCGTTCCGGATTCGATTTTCGCCAAGTCGAGGATGTCGTTGATGAGCGACAGCAGATCGGTACCCGATGAGAGAATCGTCCGCGCAAATTCGACCTGCTTCGGTGTCAGGTCGCCGTCGGCGTTCTCTGCCAAGAGACGCGCCAGAATCAGCAGACTGTTCAGCGGCGTGCGCAGCTCGTGTGACATGTTGGCAAGGAACTCGGACTTGTAGCGCGAGCTGAGCGCGAGCTGTTCAGCCTTCTCCTCGAGCGCGGCCTTGGCCTGCTCGACCTCGCGGTTCTTGAGTTCCACCTGGCGCATCTGCTCCGAAAGCTGGCGCGCTTTCTCCTGCAACTGCTCGTTGGCAGCGCGCAGTTCCTCCTGCTTGCTCTTGAGCAGCGCCTCTGACTGCTGCAGATTGAGCGCCTGTTGCTCGAGCCGCTCGTTGGTTCGCTGCAGCACCTGCTGCTGGCTCTGCAATTCAGACGTCAACGACTGCGACTGCTGCAGCAGCGCTTCGGTGCGCATGTTGGCGGCGATCGTCTGCAGCACAACACCGATGCTGTCGGTCAGTTGATCGAGGAAGGCCAAATGAGTGTCGCTGAACTCGCCAAGCGAGGCCAGCTCGATCACCGCCTTCAGTTCGCCTTCGAACAACACCGGCAGGATCACGACGTTGGCAGGCACACCGGTACCCAGCGCGGAGCCGATCCGCAGGAAGGTGCCAGGCACCTTCTTCAGCAGGATGCGTCTGCGATCGCGCGCGCACTCGCCGATCAACCCATCGCCGAGCGCTACCGTTCTCGGCAGGCGGCGGCCGTGCGGCTGCGCGTAGCTGGCGAGCAGTTCGAGCGTGGCGTCCGCGCCCGCTTCGTTCGCAATGTAGAAGGCCGCCTGGTGCGCGTTGATCAGCGGCGCCAGCTCGGACAGGATCAGCCGCGCGACGCCGACCAGTTCGCGATGGCCCTGCAGCATGCGCGTGAAACGCGCCAGATGCGTTTTCAGCCAGTCCTGTTCGGTGTTCTTGCGCGTCGTGTCCGCGAGGTTGCGGATCATCTCGTTGATGTTGTCCTTGAGCGCCGCCACTTCGCCCTGCGCTTCGACCATGATCGAACGCGTCAGGTCGCCCTTGGTCACCGCGGTCGCGACCTCCGCGATCGCGCGCACCTGCGTGGTCAGGTTGGCCGCGAGCTGGTTGACGTTGTCGGTCAGGTCGCGCCACAGTCCCGCCGCGCCCGGCACGCGCGCCTGGCCACCGAGCTTGCCCTCGATACCGACCTCGCGCGCCACGTTCGTCACCTGATCGCCGAAAGTCGCCAGCGTGTCGATCATCTCGTTGATCGTGTCGGCGAGCGCGGCGATCTCGCCCTTGGCCTCGAACACGACCTTGCGCTTCAGATCGCCGCGCGCGACTGCGGTTACGACCTGCACGATTCCGCGCACCTGACCGGTCAGGTTGGCCGCCATCGAGTTGACGTTGTCGGTGAGGTCCTTCCACACGCCGGCCACGCCCGGCACGCGCGCCTGCCCGCCCAGCTTGCCCTCGGTGCCCACCTCGCGCGCCACCCGCGACACCTCGGAGGCGAACGCGTTGAGCTGATCGACCATCGTGTTGATCGTGCTCTTCAGCTCCAGGATCTCGC
>Ga0073934_10001422_pt1 | contig 57609 bp, 64 predicted proteins | sample LarsenN4metaG_FD_76834 | JGI IMG/M metagenome (GOLD analysis project Ga0073934, IMG submission 76834) | Hot spring sediment bacterial and archeal communities from British Columbia, Canada, to study Microbial Dark Matter (Phase II) - Larsen... ...
GGCTCCCGCTCGCGGCGCGGCACCGAGGTCGCCGCGCTCTTCTACAGCCTGATCGAGTCGGCGAAGCTTTGCGGGGTGGAGCCCAAGGCGTACCTGCTCCGCGCTCTCCGCGCCGCGCTCGCCGCCACCGGCGCCGTCACCCTCCCCCACACGCTGGCCCCCTGAGATTCCCGGTCCCCCTCAGCACCCGGCCGCCGGAGACGGGGAATCGCGAGGAGTTACGACTGTTCGACGATGACGTGCCCGTCTTCGGCGCCGTGGGCTTTCAGTCCCCTCCTCATCGGGGAACGTCGTGCGACTGACCAGATCTTCGGCCGCGCGCGACACGGTCTTGGCCTTTCAGTCCCCTCCTCATCGGGGAACGTCGTGCGACTCCGACATCCCGGCATGCCAGGCAACCCGATCTTCCTTTCAGTCCCCTCCTCATCGGGGAACGTCGTGCGACTTGGCACTCCGGGCCCGGGGCCTCGAATGGTCGTTGACTTTCAGTCCCCTCCTCATCGGGGAACGTCGTGCGACGTGAAGGGCTCCTCGAGCCCGACCTCCTGCCCCTCCATCTTTCAGTCCCCTCCTCATCGGGGAACGTCGTGCGACTCGGGCGGATCGGCGTCGAGCCGCTGCGGTCAGTCAGCTTTCAGTCCCCTCCTCATCGGGGAACGTCGTGCGACTGCCAGTTGCTCGCCGGGCTGATGAAGCGCGCCTTGACTTTCAGTCCCCTCCTCATCGGGGAACGTCGTGCGACCTTGGCGGACCTCGTACTCGACGCCCTCGAAGTTCACGAGCTTTCAGTCCCCTCCTCATCGGGGAACGTCGTGCGACCCCTGGAAGCCGCAGCCGCCGCAGACGTTCGGATCGACTTTCAGTCCCCTCCTCATCGGGGAACGTCGTGCGACTCGCGGTCTTGTATTCCTTCAACCATTCGATGCCGCCTTTCAGTCCCCTCCTCATCGGGGAACGTCGTGCGACCCTACGTCGCCTACACCTACACGCTGGCGGGCGGCCAGAAGCTTTCAGTCCCCTCCTCATCGGGGAACGTCGTGCGACCTCCCGCCGGCTCAGCTCGTCGCTGAAGTCGCCCACCTTTCAGTCCCCTCCTCATCGGGGAACGTCGTGCGACGGGGCTTGCCTTGGTGCTTCCCCCACGTCGGGAAGGCTTTCAGTCCCCTCCTCATCGGGGAACGTCGTGCGACTTCGGCCTGACGCCGGAGCAGCTACAGGGCATCGTCGGCTTTCAGTCCCCTCCTCATCGGGGAACGTCGTGCGACCCTTGAGGATCCGCGACAGCATGCTGGGGTACACGCCTTTCAGTCCCCTCCTCATCGGGGAACGTCGTGCGACACTACGACACGCAGAGCATCCAGTTCAACACGACGATCTTTCAGTCCCCTCCTCATCGGGGAACGTCGTGCGACGGGATCGTCGAACTCCTGCCCACCAAGACCAAGACCTCTTTCAGTCCCCTCCTCATCGGGGAACGTCGTGCGACTTGAGATCGGCCTCGAGCGCGCTGACTGGTGCTGCCTCTTTCAGTCCCCTCCTCATCGGGGAACGTCGTGCGACTTCTCACCATGCCGGCTGCCCCTCGTGCCACTCGCACCTTTCAGTCCCCTCCTCATCGGGGAACGTCGTGCGACCAAGGCGATGGCGACGAACGTCGCGAGCGAGGTCGACTTTCAGTCCCCTCCTCATCGGGGAACGTCGTGCGACAGAGGTTCAGGACGGCGTGCTTCTCGATGAATTCCGCCTTTCAGTCCCCTCCTCATCGGGGAACGTCGTGCGACCCGTGATCCCGATGAACTGAATCGCCTCAAACTTGGCTTTCAGTCCCCTCCTCATCGGGGAACGTCGTGCGACCACAGCGACAGGTCCACATCACACGGGTTCCCGATCTTTCAGTCCCCTCCTCATCGGGGAACGTCGTGCGACGCAATTGCCTTAGACGTTCGAACACCAGTCTGATCATCTTTCAGTCCCCTCCTCATCGGGGAACGTCGTGCGACATCGCCGACGTGAGGCCGGCATGGAGCAGGCCGCGGACCACTTTCAGTCCCCTCCTCATCGGGGAACGTCGTGCGACCGACCCGCTTCGTGACCTGCGTGATGGACTGCTGCTCTTTCAGTCCCCTCCTCATCGGGGAACGTCGTGCGACGACCCGAAGACCACCGACCGCGAGCTCGTCATCGAGAACTTTCAGTCCCCTCCTCATCGGGGAACGTCGTGCGACTCGGCCAGGTCGGCGGGACGGCGACGGCGGTGAACAACTTTCAGTCCCCTCCTCATCGGGGAACGTCGTGCGACCGATCAGGGAGGGCCGCGATCAGCTAGCCCGATTGGCTTTCAGTCCCCTCCTCATCGGGGAACGTCGTGCGACTCGGGCCGATGCCATGCTGGGCGCGGACGATCTTCCGGACTTTCAGTCCCCTCCTCATCGGGGAACGTCGTGCGACACGTTGCGAAGGACGAAGTTCCCGACGAAGCCGTTCTTCTTTCAGTCCCCTCCTCATCGGGGAACGTCGTGCGACTTCCAGGGTTGGTCGGGGCGCATGGGAACCTCCAGGCTTTCAGTCCCCTCCTCATCGGGGAACGTCGTGCGACATCAAGCCCCGTCCCTGCCCCCACTGCCGGGGCGTCTCCCCCTTTCAGTCCCCTCCTCATCGGGGAACGTCGTGCGACTCGTCGCGGTCCTGTGCTTCGCCCTGCTCTTCCTGCTCTTTCAGTCCCCTCCTCATCGGGGAACGTCGTGCGACCTCTGCGGCGACGCGGGCGTCTTCCGCTCGACGGATGGTGCTTTCAGTCCCCTCCTCATCGGGGAACGTCGTGCGACTCGAGTGGTCCCACGTGTGGGCGGGCTTCGGGTTGTAGCTTTCAGTCCCCTCCTCATCGGGGAACGTCGTGCGACCGACCGAGGTCTGAGATTCTCTGAGAACCTTGCGAACTCCTTTCAGTCCCCTCCTCATCGGGGAACGTCGTGCGACAGAGCCAGGACGCGATCCTGGACCAGTTCTCGATGGCTTTCAGTCCCCTCCTCATCGGGGAACGTCGTGCGACTGATGGCGGCCGCCGCGCCACCGCTCGCGAGGTTCACGCTTTCAGTCCCCTCCTCATCGGGGAACGTCGTGCGACTGGTCAAGGAGGTCGTCCCGCTCAACTGGCTGCGCGCTTTCAGTCCCCTCCTCATCGGGGAACGTCGTGCGACATTTTCACCGACTCGCCAGCACTCACATCAGCCCCCGCGCTTTCAGTCCCCTCCTCATCGGGGAACGTCGTGCGACGCCGCAGCGTTTCGCGGAATACCGCGGGCTTGGGCGCGGTCTTGAGCGGCGTTCGATCGAAACTCTGCCTTCCGTGCCTGAAGGCTCGCGGTTTGCGAAGAGCGGCCTATCATATGTCCGCGCAGTAGTTCCGAAACTCGCACGCGGTGCAGCGGTGCCTGACGGCGGTCGGAGGCGGCAGCGCTTCTGCTTCGATCATATGGCCTATATCCCTTATCGCCGCGCGCACGTCATCGCGATCCGCCTCGGTCAGGGCGAGCTCGATGACGCGCTTCTCCGGTACCAGGTAGATGAATCCGTCCGGCGCCGGGCGGCCGAACGCCTCCTCGGCCAGCATGGCGTACGCCGCGAGCTGCAGCCGATGGTTGCGGCGCGGGCCGCCTTCGGTGTCCTTGAAGTCGACGGGGTAGCAGGCGTCCGGCGTAAGGATCAGCAGATCAAGCTTGCCAGAGAGCCCGAGGCGCTCGGAGTGCAGCCACAGACCGAACCGCCGTTCGCCCTGGCGCATGCCGTACGCTCGAAACCCGCGGCGGCGCTCCAGCGCCTCGACGACGGCCTGAACGTGGTTGCCGCGCCGCATCCTGTACGTCGCCGCGGCGCGCACCGGGAGCACGTACCGATAGAACGGGATGCGCTGGCAGTACGCCCACTGCTTGAGGTCCGTGGCGGTGACTCCGAAGGGTTCGGCTGCCTCGGGCATCATGGCACGGCCCCCGCACGGGGCTCGTTGATGAGCTCGCGCTTCGTGCGCACGTCCTTCTCGCACACGGGCAGGACCAGGATCTTGCCGACGTCGTCGCCGAGCGTATCGGCCAGCCGCGCCGTCAGCTCGCCGCGCCGCGTGGTGTCGAGCGGACCGGAGAAGACGCTGTACTGGATGTGCTCGAGCCCGTAGTCCTTGCAGGCGTTGGCCACGCGGCCGCGCACGCGGTCGTCCTCGATGTCGTAGACGACGAAGGTCAACAGCTCCTGGCCTCTCACCGCGCGCCCTCCGTCACCACTTGAAGGCGAACGCTCGGTAGGGGTCGCCGCCGCGAAGGTGGCTCGCCACATTGCGCGCCTGGATCTGGATGACCGACCTGAGCCGGCGGCGGTGCCCGCGGAACGTCACCTCGCCCTCCAGGCGCTCCAGCACCGCGCCGGCCACGGTGCGCCGGCTGTTGTCGGTCAGCAAGCCCTCGCGGGTCTCGATCTTCACGCCGCGGGTGAGCGCGGCGATCACCGCGCGATCGACGATGGGCTGCCGGAATTCCTCGATGAGATCGAGCACCAGCGACGGCTTGCCCGGGCGGTCGACGTGGAGGAACCCGGCGAAGGGCTCGAGGCCGGCGTTCATGAGGGCGCCCCACACCTGCGTGTAGAGAATGCCGTAGCCGTAGTTCAGCGCCGAGTTCACCGCGTCCGGCGCCCCGCGGTGCTCCCGCGACTCGAACGTGGCGTGGTCCCCCAGGAGCACTCGCACGCCGCTCCAGTACTGGCGCCCGGCGCCGCCCTCGAGGGCGAGCAGGACCGGCCGGGCGTCATCCACTCGCTCGGCGTCCACGCCGTCCACCTCGCGGCGACGCGCCTCGATGCCGCGGACGACCGCACCGAGCCGCTCGAACGCCGCCGGGTCGGCCGTCTTGAGATACTTGCCGAAGTACTTGAGGAGGGCCGCCTGGTTGCCGAGCTTGCCGCGCACGATCGCCTTGGCCAGTTCGACGCCCCGCCGATCCCCGAAGGCCGCCATCTGCTCGCGCCGCGTCAGCACCGTGGCCGTCAGCATCGGCGACGAGAGCATCGCGAACGGACGCCCGCTCGACGTGAGGAACGCCATCGGGATCCCCCGTTCGCAGCACTCCTCGATGAGGTCCGTGGAGATCGCGATGCCGCCGCCCGCGACGATGATCTCGCTCACCTGAAAGAGCGGCAGCTCCACCTGCTCGGCCTTCGCGCGCGGCGGCCCGCCGTTGGCCGCACCTGGGCGGCGAAGCGGCGGCGTCGGCATCCTGAGCCCGTCGGAGGTCACTACCCCGAAAGGCGGCCGGGCCGCCAGTTCGAGCGGCAGCAGGAGCTGGGGCCCGCCTTCGACCATTTCCAGGCGCGGCCGGGGCCCGCGCACGACCAGCCGCTCGCTCGTCTTGCCGAGCATCGACCCGAACGCTCCCACCACGACGCTCGTCATCCGATCATCCTCGCGGCGCCTCGCCGAGCAGGCGGGTGTACAGGTCGAGCAGGCGATCGGCGATGCCCATGGCGCGCCGCGCGTCCGCTTCGCCGAACAGCTCCGAGGGAGGGACGTCGTCCGCCTCCCTGCCGTAGAACGCGGGGGCGCGATCCTGCGCGAGCTGAGTCAGCGCCCCGCTCAGCTCACCGATCACCCGCCGCCACTCGTCGGGAAAGCGGGCGATGAACCGCTCGACGACATCGTGCGTGTCGTGTCGCTTCGGGGGCTCGACGCCGACGAACCGCAGGGCGCCCTTGAGCACCAGCTCGACCACGTCATGGCTTTCGCGAACGACGCCGGCATACGCGCGGGCGCCGAAGAGCGCTTCGACCGCGATCCGCCGTGCCTTCGCCTGCTCCAGGTAGTCGCGGGCGATCCGGTCGGACGTCATAGCTCGACGACGTCGCCGGGCTTCCAGTCGGGCTTGAGGTCCCAATATTCGTAGCCATCCTTGTCGACGTAACGGCGCGACCCCAGCTCTGCCAGCCGCCGGCGCAGCCGCTCGAGGATGGCGGCGAAGAAGCCCTCGCGGTCAAACAGGATCACGTGCCCCGACAGCATGCCGAGGTAGTAAGGCTTCACCCGCGCGGCCTCCTCCGGCGTCAGCAGGATCGGCGAGACCGCAGCGGCGAACTCGCGCGACACCTCGCGCCCAAGATCGTGCAGCCCGCTGTACCGGTCCCATCGATTGCGTGGCAGCCCGCGCACCACGATGAGCACGTCGAGGTCGCTCTCGGGCCGCGCCTCGCCACGCGCGCGGGAGCCGAAGACCACGACGCTCACCAGGTCGGCGCCGTAGCGGCGTTCGAGAGCGGCGACGTAGCGCCGCATGTCGTCGTGCGGCGCAGCCGGGAGCGTCATGACCTGCCCATACGGGGCTATGGCTCCATGCCCTGGACTGCGTCCCGGCACTCGAGGCCGAGTCCTTGCGCCCAGCCCGCCGCACGGACACGTGCGCGCTGCCGGAGATGCTGCGCACCCTCGCCGTGCGTAGCGCCTCGTGCGGTGCCTGGCGCCTCGGTCTCGTGGTCGCGCACGGGCGAGAGGTGGAGTCGCTCGCCCCGCACGTGTGAACGACTCCCGATTAACGCCTGTTCGGGGCCGCGGGTTTGCCGTATTGGAACCTGCCGGTCGGCCATTGCCCAGTCGGATCGCGACGTAAGAAGGAATGGCATCGTCAGACCGCGACGCGACGCCACTCTACTCCGCCACGAACCGCGTCGGGATGCGCAAGATCAGGATCTCCGTGCCCGGCCACTCCTCGGACCGGCTCGACACATGTTGCCGTTAGGAGCTTCTTCGATCTCACATTCGCCATCCCTTCCGCATCCGTCCCTAACGTGGCTCCTAGCCAGTCGACACGTTGGTCATGCCCCATCATCTCGGAACGTGAGATCGAGTCCTCGGACTTCGTCATACGGCACATGAGCGATCTCTCCGTCACGATCCAGAAGTCCGGCACGGATTAGCCGCCCGCGCTGGCCCCACGAAATCGAGATCCGAAGATCCGGCGCCTGTAGCGGCGACTCCTGCTCGAGTGCTCGATACTCCACCTCAAGCGAGGCCGGGACCACCTCGAACCCGTCGAATATCCGATCGAACGTCTGTCGCAACTCCGGGTGCGAGTTCAGCGGGCGGTTCACGCGTATCACCGAGTCGGTCACCTCCTCGATCTGCCGGCGCACTCGCTCGAGCCAGCTCTTGGCGTTACCCGCATATGCCGCATCCACCCAGGTCCCGATGTCCGTCTCCTCGACCGGTTTCTCGCTCCACGGCCGCAGAATCGAAAGTGCGGTTTGGACTTCTTGGTCGCCATAGACGAAGGACCCGCTCGCGGGGATAGCGGTATGGATGATTACGTCACGGAGGCCACCGCGGAGCCCACGGTTGACGCGACCGAACCGTTGGACCAGCGCCTCGATCGGAGCCGGGTCGGTGAAGAGAACGTCGAAGTCGAGGTCGAGGCTCACCTCAACGACTTGCGTTGCGACCAGGACGGGTGCGCCCGCCGCTCGACGCCTGGTTCCCATCAGTCGCGCCAGCCAGTTCTCTTTTCGACTCCGGTCCCTGCCCGTGAACCTCCCGTGGAGAAGTGTCACGGTGACAATGTTGCGGCTGAGGGTGTCGAACAGGGTCTGCGCGCGGCTCACTGTCGTCGCGACGACCAGGACTGCTTCTCCGGCCGCGTGCCGGCGTTCAATCTCCTCGACAGTCTCGGGTGAAAGGAGATCTCGGTCGCGGATTCGGAGCACATGACGCCGGAAGCGCGCCAGTGTCGCCGGGTCGGCCCTGACGTCGCTGATCGCCTCGCCGAGTACCTGCGACAAGGCCTCTCTCAGCACTTGCGGAAATGTCGCGCTCATCGCCAAGACCCGGCACCCGAGATCCCGCGCGAGCTGACGCACGGAGGCGAGAATCATGGACAACCGCGCCACGTCGTAGGCGTGCAGCTCGTCCAGGATGAAGACTCCACCCGCGGCGTCGCTCAGTATTGCCTCGTGACCCGGGAGCCCAAAGAATGCACGAAGGAGATGATACGGCGTGAGTACGCGGACCGGAGCAGTCATGAGGTGGGCCAGAGCGTTCTCGTGGCGCGCTGCGCGTTCTGCCTCGGCCGCCGTATATCCTTTCTGGTCGAGCGAATAGCGATAGAGAGCCGCGATGGCGGAGGAGTGCTGGAGCACCACCTCGCCGTCCCGGAGTCCATAGTCAGGTATTCTTGCCCGCATTGCGTTCAGGCTCGCCCGATACGGGAGCACGTAAAAGACGACGGGCTGCCCTTCACTGCTCTCGCGCTGTCGCGCCGCCCACAGGAGCGCGGCCTCTGTCTTCCCGCTCCCGGTGGGTGCCGTGAGAATCACGTGGCCAACCACTTTCGCTGCCGCTTGCTGGTGCGGCTCCAGCTTCCGCGTCAGGACCCCTGCGGAACTCTTCATGAAACTGGCCACGCTGGAGAGAGCCCACGCCGGCGGTAGCGCTTGATGCGCGGACCCGGCATGATCGGACAGGAGCACGAGACCACGCATGGCGCGAGCCGTTAACGCGAGCGGGTCGTCAGCGGGCCGAACGTCGATCGCCTCGTTCAACAGAACAAGGGCGCGAAAGGCCCGGTCGAGAGCGGTCCGTCGGTCCAGGCTGCAAAGCCCGGGGAGTGGCGCGAATCCAAAAGTGGCCAGGTCTGGCGCGCCGGCTCCGGAAAGCCAAGCGCGCCAGGCAGCTTCGCCTGCCTCGGTGAGCTCCGCCAGGAGGAGATCTCGCTCCTCGGTGTCGAAGGGGTAACTCTGCCTGATCACACCGAGGTCCTTGTGGTGCGTGGCTACGCCCGCCGCGACGAGGCCCATCGTCTCCTCGGAGGCGTCAAGCCAGCCGACGGCAACGAGCGACAGTGCCTCATGCCGATGCCGGAAGCGGGGCCCGCCATCCAGCATGGCTTGGAAGCCACGGGCCGTCTTGCCAATGTCATGCAGGAGACAGGACCAGGCAGCGAGATCCCAGAGGTCGGGTCGGCTCGTGTGTGCCGGCAGATGAGGATACCGCCTCCTCCAAGCGCTGAGCCGATGAAGGACGGCAGTGGTGTGCTGTGACAGCGTCTCCGCTTCTCGGCCGTTGCGGCCGCCCTTGGCCCAGACGTGGGCGAGCGCGTCGGTCACAAGGCCTCCCGGAGGTTGTGCATCCACACGCCCCGCTCGAACCCCTCATCATCGACGTACTCGGGGTCGCTCCAGAGCGCGTCGAACTCGATACCCTCCACACGGAGCACACAGCGAGAATCCGCAGGATCACCCCCGATGACTACGGCGTCGTGCAGCGCGATGTACCGGTCGAACTCGGCCTCACGTCGGGGCGGCTCGCTGATGTAGCGCGACAGCAGCACGGTAGTCCCGGCGGGAATGCATGGTCGAAGCCGCCACGGGAGCAGCGTGTGCTCGAGGCGGACCCGCTCACCCCGCCGCAACGTGATGATGTCAACAGAGATCACTTCGGCGAGATCCTGAGATCGCCCGAGGACAACGGGATACACCGGTGCCCGAAACGCCTCGGCGATGTCCGGAGCCAGGTAAAGCGTCAAGCTAGCATCGAACAGGAACTCCCGGGAAACCGGTTGAACGCTCACTTCCGTCGTGGCACGGACCGCCCCCTGGGCCGTTTGAATCGTTTGCCGGGATCGGCCCTTGACCGCCTCCGTCAAGTGCTGATGCTCGAGGTCAATCGCTATCGACCTGAACGTGAAGTGCAGACCGAAGTAGAAAGATTCTGGGTCAGGCCACCTGCCGAGCATGCTCGCGCAGTGTCCGTGGATCGTCGACGGCGGGGGGAAATGAGCGGTCGGCTGCTTCCCCGTCACCAAGAACGGATGACGGAATGAGGTAACCGGCGCATGCATGACGACGCGGGCGACATCCATCACTCAAACCAGGACTGGCGCTCCGGGTCTTCGATAGCGCGCGCGAACTCTTCGGCCATCTCATGCGGATGCCCTACACGAACCCTCGGCGCCTGGCCACCACGCTGCTCGACGAAGTCGAGGAGTCTCCTCCGCTCCACGTCGAGGAATCCAGTTGCCCAGCCAATGTACACATCGGACTGTATATCCGAACCGAAGACGCGCAGTGCTTCGGCTAGCACGTCCTCCCGGAACGCCGTCGGATTGCCTGGACCGAACAGCCGCTGGAACGGCTGGTTGCCATGCCGGCAGACCGCAAGCACGAGTACCGCTGGTGCTGTGTCGGTGAGGTGAAGGGTCTGCTTCGCCCCACCGTCCAACGCTCCGATTCCTCTGATGACTACAGCAACGCGTCGTCGCCGCTCGTTAATGGGAAGCCGGAACGCCCGTAGCCCATGCACATGGATCTCGGTCGCACCGCTCTGAACAGCGGCTTCTCTTCCCGCCGCGGAGAGGTTCCGGAATCCGACACGCGCCGAGTCGAAGAATGTTCCGGCACACGTCAGATCAGTCGCGATTGGTGCCGTCAAGTGCGCGCGATAGAATTGGTGCTCGTGGATAACCGGGTCACCCTCGAGCCGCGCCATCACACCCCAGTCTCGCGTAATTCGGACTGCTGAGATGGCGACCAACGTTCCAAGCCGCAAAGGTGAGACGCGCGTGATAGAAACAGGCTGCAGTCTGCCGTTCCTTTTCTCTTCATCAAGCGGCGTCAGTCCCTTGGCTCGCGCTCCTTTTTCAGCCTCGAGACTGCCGGGCGCTCGCATGTAGCCGAAGAGATCGTCGTCAGCGTACTTCGCGGGGTTAGCATCCGTGTACGCGACCTTTTCCTCGCGATGCACGGGTGACGCAAACGACGGATCTTGCTTCGCGAGTTGCGTCCGAAGCCAGTATCGGATCGCCTGCGCGCTCACATACGGGTAGCGCCCCTCCGGTGCGCGGATGAACTTGACCGCGACGGCATTCTCCGTCCGCGCCTCCTCGTCACGGCCCGCGTTGTTAAGGGCGCTGGCCGGGGCGTCGATAACGATCAGTCCTGTGACGTGGCTCATGCCGTGACCTCCTCGGGCGGGCTCGCCTCTTCACGGGGCGCCGCTGTGACCGCCTCGGGATGCGCGGTCAGGTAGCCGGACTCGTGAAGTTTCTCGACGACTCGCAGGCAAACCAGATCACGGACGAGATACTCGTCACCCTCCTGCGAGAGCCACACGTTAGCGAACTCGTCTAGGCCAAACAGCAACTGCGTCCTGGCGCTCTCACGTTGAGCTCGAAGGAGGGCACCTCGCAATTCCCATGGTTTGTCGAACGTCAGCGCGTGGAGCAGCTTTCTGTCGTTGGCGCCGCCGATCCAGTCGGCAAGCTTATCCGCGAAGGAGCGAATCGCCTCGACCCGACTCTTGTTCATCCCGAGAACCTCCCCAAGGAAGAGCTCCGCAAGACTCCAGGCCCCGGCGATGTCATTCTCCGACGCTCGCCGACCCGCTGTCTTGATGTCCCCCAGCACGTATTTCCGGAGCCACCTTGCCGCCCTACCAGGATCGGTGAAGCCGGCCTCGAAGATGTCACAGATCTCCTCAAACGCCGGATTCCGTGACCACCCGGCCCGCCCCGGAATCTGCTGTCGCGCTGCGCGTCGACGACCATGCCGCATGACGCTGGATTCTCCAGAGGACTCGATGACCGGCCGGAATCCCGTGGCGATGCGGTTCCACGCCGCGCGTGTCGTCGCGCCGGCCGCGCGGCGGACGAACTCGATCACACCCGACGGCACGTGGAAGATCTCGAGGGAAGGCCCTTGCCCGGAGTTCGAGAGTAGATACGCGCTCAGCGCCGCCGGTCTTGGGCGAAGCTCGCTGGGAGCAGACGCCGCGGCGATTTCAGTGAGGTCGGCGACGACCAGGGATCGAGGGCCCTTGGCGTCCGCGAACTTGTATCGCTTCTTCCCGATGTCCCACATCGGGATCTCGCGCTCGTACTCGTCGTGGACAAGCTTGCGTTCCTCGGGAAGTCGAAGCGCAATCAGTCTCCGGTTGTTTTCCAGGTATCGCCGGGCGAACGCCAGGGTTATCCGGGGATCGTCCGCATGCACGGCCAAGAGGCGTCCTTCCGATCGGACAGATGCCATCGGCAGGAACAGCAGACACACGATCACGACACCTGCGGCCGGGACGAACGTCTCGCCCCCGGGCCGGAAGTTCACGATGTTCTCCGCAGAGAACAGCGGAAGATGAGTCCGAACAAGCGGCGAGGTCGCAGGGAGGCCAGAGAAGACGCAGCGCAACCCGTTGACCCGAGGATCGGGCTCAGCGCGGTGCGCGCGGCAATAGTGCTCGATGAACTGCTGGCGCTTCGCAGCGGACTCGTTCGGCTGGACGAACGATGCGTTCATGAAGACGCAGCTAAGATAGGTTCCTAGCTTCGCCTGATAGTACGTCTCGACCATGAACTTCGACACCTCGTCGAGATCGTTCAGCGTAAGATCCTCGGGCCGCTCCCGTTGGGCATACGCGCAGGCTCCCGCAATACCGACGTCCACGAAAGCGTGGCCCGTCCATCGGAGACCGGCCCTGGTGTCTGGCTCTTTCTCGCGTTCCCTGTTCTTCTCGCGCCCCATCAGGCTCCCTGTGATCGCCATCGTCTCGAAGCCTCCCCAAATGTTCGAGGTCGGCGTCATCTCCACGTCGTCGCAGTTCATCGAGACTCGTCGTCACCCTCAGGCTTCATCTCGGCCCGGTCGAGCCGCTCCATGATCCTCTCCCGCTCGGCCGCCTCGAACTCGTGACCGTAGAAGCGCAGGAACAGGGCGCGGCGCAGCGCGGCGGGCGAGGCGTGCGGGTCCTGCGCCAGGACCGAGGCGCGCACCAGGGCCCGGGCCGTGGCGCCCATCGAGCAGCCCATCTTCAGGCGCTCCTCGGGCGACCGCGCGAGCAGCATCGCCCGGTAGCGCTGCATCACCTCCGGCGGGGTGTCGGTCACCCAGCGCCTCCCGGTAGAGGGCGCCGAGCCCGAGACGCTCCGTCCAGTGCGCGAGGTACTGCCGGTCGAGGTCGGGAACCGCCGGCGAGCGGCTCTCCCGCATCCAGTCGAGCTTGGAGATGATGAGGTCCTCGGGCGCGACGATGGCCAGGCTGGTCCCCTCGATCGAGCCGCGCCGCTGCCGAGCGAACTCGGTCCGGCGGTAGTCGCTGTCCTTGCGGACGATGCAGTCGACCTTGATCACGTGGGCCTGGTGGATCAGGTTGAACACGCCGCGGCTCGCGATGGCGGCGCGCACCGCGTCCCGGTCGAGGTAGAAGTCGCCCTCGAAGGACGCGCAGAACCGGTCGGCGTCGTCCGCTGACAGCTCGACGACGAGGTCGATGTCCCGCGTCATGCGTGGCACCGCGTAATAGTTGGCCGCGAACGATCCCGTCACCATGTAGCGGATCCCGGTGGCCTCCAGGCGCCGGGCGACGGTCTCGAGCACCTCCAGCTCCTCGGTCACCCACGCGCCCCAGTCTTCCACCGACCTCTGACAGGGAAGGTCACACCAGACGGATTTTCACCGCCTTCCGCCGGACGCTTGCCGCGAACCGGCGGTCGGCGGTCCACAGCTCACATCCCGTGACCTCGGCCAGCGCCAGGTATGCTGCGTCGTATGCCGCCGGCAGGTTCCACCGGCGGGCCAGCGCCCACGCCGTTTCCTCGATCCCATGCGGGTGCAGCAGGGAGACCTCCTGGCTGAGGAACGCGCCGATCGCGGCGTCGCCCGCCTCCGGGGGCAGCTCCTGGCGAAACACCTTGTTCCGGAGGACCGAGACGACCTCGTAAGCGAGCAGGAACGGTGCGGTAATCTCTATGTCCGCCTCGACCCACTTGCGCCACAGGCCGTGGACCGCCTCGCTCCCCTCCTCCGGGAGGAGGAGCTTCAGCATCACGCTCGCGTCGACCACTACGCCCCGCTCAGCCGCGGGCACGCAGCCGCTCGTCTCGCAGCCGCCGGAGGTCCCCCAGTGAGTCGGTCAGTCGGAGCCCCGCCAGGGCTTTTCGAACCCGACCGGCCTGCGCCAGCGCCAGCTGCCGCTGCGCCTTTGAGGGCCGCCCGGGCCTCATCCCCTGCAGCCGCTCGAGGTCCCCCACGCTGACCAATGCGGCCTTGGGACGCCCGCGGGACTCGATGACGACGCGCTCGCCGCCGTAGGCGACCGCGTTGACGAGGCTCGAGAGCTTCGCCTTCACCTCCCCGAGAGGAACGCTCTTGGCCATTGAGGCGCTTTGGCCCTTGTTGGTCATTATGGTCTTCAAGGTACCCGCGGCCAGGCTTGTGCGTCAATCCGCCTGCGGCTCGAGCCGCCCCTCTTCGTTCCACTCACCCCGGCCGGTCCAGCCCCAGTTCCGCCCACATCCACCCGAAGTCGTACGCCGGGCGGCCCTGCAGCCGCTCGCGGGCCGACAGGCTCTCCATGTCCTTGAGGAGGGCGACGACCCTGGGCCGGCCGGTCTTGGACTGCGCGGCCTCGCGAGGCGTCTGGCCGCGGAGGGCCGGCAGCGGCTCGTCCACCCAGCCCCGGTAGTGCTTCTCGTAGAAGGCGCCGACGATCTCGGCCTGGACCTCGGGCGGCACCTCGGCCTCCGGTCGCTCCGGGCGCGCCGGCCGGGCCGGCCGGCGCTCCAGCGCGCGCTCGACGCTCTCGAGCCTGGTGGTGCGATAGCGCACCGCGTCTGCCGCGAGGCCCTCCACGAACGCGCGGCCCCGCTCGGCCCGGGCCTTCGACATCGTCTCCAGCACGAGCCGATCGTTCTTCAGGACGAAGGCGCCGAGGCCGCGGCGGAACTCCTCGGTGCCGCCGGGCTCGAACCAGGCGTAGCTGCCGTCGTCCTGCCGCTCCACGTCGGCGTGGCCTGCGAGCGCCCGCTCGACGGCCTCGCGGTCGCGCACGTCGAAGACGGCGTTGGCGAAGACCACCTCGTCGCCCTCCGGCGTGACGGCGTTCGGGCGCGAGGCGAGGAACACGTGCACGATCCACCACAGGAAGAAGAGCCGGCCGAAGCGCTTGAAGAAGTCGGCGTCGTCGCCCGGGAACCGGCGGCGGAACCGGCGATGCAGGCTGCGCAGCTCCTTGAGGATGTCGTCCTTGGCCCTGGCGGGGTACAGGTGCGGGGCGCCGTCGAGCACCGGAAGGCCGTCGGCCCCGACCATGACGCGGGCGGCCAGCACGTTCCACTGCACGACCTGGCGGGTGGCGAGGCGCTCCTTCACGGGGATGCGCTTGCGCGCCCACAGGTCGAGCAGGTCGAACCCCTCGTCGGGCCTGACGGCGAGCACCTCGTAGAGCCGCAGGTGCGTGGGCCGGGCGCGCTCGAGGTAGCGTAGCTCGCCCGACCGCAGGCGCCGGCCCTCGCGCTCGAGGAACAGCTCGATCGGGGGCCGGCCGCCGGCGAGCCGGAAGTCCGTGGTGAACCAGTCCTGGAAGAACACCTCGCCGTGCCTGAGCACCTCGGCGTGCAGGGCCTCGGGCGCCAGGTCGAGCGCGTCGCCCCAGAACAGCTGCTCGGCGACCGCGCGGTCGCCGTCGAACTCGTGCCGCCAGGCGAATCGCCCGAGCGCGATCAGGGCGCTCTGGCGCTCGGCCTGGGTCCAGGCGCCGGCCGGTGCAGACGCCGCGGCGACCAGGCAGCACTTCTTGTACTTCTTGCCGCTGCCGCACGGACACGGCTCGTTCCGCCCGATCTGGCTCATCCCTGTCCCTTCCCTCCTCCCTCCCCCGCCCTCGGGAGCCACTCGCCCTCGGGCGCGGCACGATCGACGCGGTAGCCGCCGAGGCCGAAGGTCGTGTTGCTCCCGGCGTGGGTCCACTGGCCGAAGACGAGGTACGGCCAGAAGGGCTTCAGGTCGCCGCGATAAACCACGGCGCCGGTCAGCCCCTCCCACTGCATCCTCCGGTCCTGGCGGCCGGAGTAGCGCGACCACGTCGTCCACCGCGTCTGGTCGCGCTCGATGGCCACCGCCCGCGCTCGCTCGATGAGATCGCGGAAGTCCACGTCCAGCGGCGCCGGCCCGTGGAAGCGGGCCAGCGCGGACAGGCGGCCCAGCAGGCGGCGGAAGAGCACGTGGAACTCGGGACGGCGCGCGACCTCCCCCTCGTGCTTGAGGCGCGTCTGGGTCACGAAGTCGATCTTCACCCAGTCGCCCGGGCACGGCACCTCGAAGCAATCCGCCAGGCTGACGCTCAGGTCGTGGGGCCGCACGAGGTTGTCGCCGCTGTCGTAGACCGTCTCGACGACGCGCGACAGCGGATGGGTCGCCTCGATCCTTCGCAGGGTCACCGCGCGGCGGCCTCGCCCGATCCGGTCGACCTCGCGGAGCGTGACCACGAAGTGCGGGAAGAACTCGCGCGCCCGGCCGATCAGCGTGAGGTCGAAGACCACCTCGCCGCCCGCCGGATACGCCGGCGCGCTCGCCGGCGGCGGCGCGATGACGAAGGGTCGCGGAATCTCGTCGTGGGTGCTGAGCGCCTCGGCGCCCGGTGGCGGAGAGGTCTCGAAGACCAGGTGATAGGGGCACGACCCGGGGATCGGGCATGGCTGCCCCTCGTGCGCCGGGCAGCACAGCGCGCGAAACGCGTGACCGAAGGCGCCGCGCAAGGTCGATCCGAGATAGGCCGGAAGCGCGAGCGGCTCGATCGCTCCCAGGGTGACCCGGTAGCGGGCAAGCGCGAGGGCGTGGCTCACCGGGCCTGGGCGGGAGCAGCCGCCGCTGGCGCGAGGCTCGTCCCCGCGGGGCATCGGCCCGTATTCTGGGCCGGCTCCACGCCCGCCGTCAACGAACAAGTAGGGAGCGGTCGCCTCGTCCCACCCGACGGCATGGCCCGGCAGTAGCCCGAGCGGCCCCGCCGGCCCCGCGCGGTCACTTCACGACGGCCACGGCCTCGATCTCGACGAGCATGCCCTCGATGGCGAAGCGGCTGATCTCGACCAGCGTGCTGGCCGGACGGTTCGCGCCGAAGTACGCCTTGCGCACCTCGTTGACCTTCGGCCGGTCGTCCACGTTCGCCAGGAACACGGTGACCTTCACCACGTCGTCGAGCGTGGCCCCGGCCGCGGCCAGCGCCAGCTTCATGTTGTCCAGCACCTGTCGGGTCTGGGCCACGACGTCGCCCCGGCCGACGAGCCGCCCCTGGGCGTCGAGGCTCCCCTGACCCGAGACGTAGATGGTGTTGCCGGCGCGCACGGCGTCGGAGTAATGGCTGATCGGCTCGGACAGCCCCGGGCGCGGACGAGCGTGTGCGTCGGCATGGAGGCCTCCTCAGCGGCCGAAGACGTCGCGGAGCAGCTCGGTGACGCGCGCGGCGGGATCGCGGCGGATCTTCTTCTCCTCCTCGCTCACCACGTGGAACAGCCCGTCCAGCGCCTTGGCGACGACGTAGGAGTCGATGTCGTAGGACTCCACGCGGAGGAAGGGCACCGCGCGCACCTGGGCCAGGAGCTCGCGGTACTGGCGCGTCACGCCCACCTCGCCGAGCTTCTGCTCGACCACCGGGCGGAACGCCGCCGTCAGCCGGTCCGTCGTGCGGTCGCGGAAGTACTCGGTGGCGGCGGTGTCGCCGCCGCCCAGGATGCGGCGGGCGTCGTCGAAGGTCATGGCGCCGATGGCGTCGACGAAGATGGCGCGCGCGTGCGGCGCCGCCCGCTCGGCGGCGCGGTTCATGCCGACGACGAACTCGTCGACCTGGCTGCCCAGGCCCACCATGCGCAGGCCGCTCTCCAGCTGGCGCAGCTCGGGCGGCATCAGGATCTTGATGGCCTGGTTCGCGAGGTAGCCGTCGAGGCGGCCGGTCAGCGCCACGGCGTTGGCGGTGCCCACCTCCAGCGCTTCCTTGAGCGCCTGGCCGATGCGCGCCTCGCCGAGCTCGGCCGGCGCCTGGCGGCCCAGGCCCCGCAGGAAGCGATCGAGGTCGAACTGCGCGTCGGCCTCGGCGGCGGCCAGGAGTGTCGCGGCGAGCGCCAGCGCCAGGCCGGCCCTCACCGCCGCGCCGCCGCGTCCAGCTGCGCGACCAGGGACGCCGCGTCGGTGACGGGCAGCTCGCAGGTGAAGTTGCGGCAGACGTAGGCCGTGGCCTGGCCTTCCACGGCCGGGCGGCCCTCGAGCAGCGGCAGCCCGGCGGCCGCGCCCCGGTCCGCCTCGGCGGCGCCGACCACCACACGGTTGGGCAGGTAGCGGCCGAAGACCTCGGCGGCCAGGGCGCCGGCGTCGCCGCCCGGGGGCCACACGAGGGCCACCTCGATGATCGGTCCCAGGTTGAAGTCATGCGCGCACAGGAAGCGGCCGAAGCCCGTGGGGTAGCGGGCCATGAGGTCGGCCATCGAGCGCAGCGCCGCGACGCCCGTCATCCAGTACCGCTCCTCGCCGGTGAAGACGCGCAGGCGCAGGAGCGTCTCGATCGCCACCGAGGAGCCGGAGGGCACCGCGTTGTCGAAGAGGTTGCGCGGCCGGACGATCAGCGCCTCGTGGTCGGCGCCGGTGTCGTAGAAGCCCTGGACCGCGTCGTCCCAGAACAGCCGGAGCATGTCGTCGGCGAGGGCCCGCGCCTCGTCGAGCCAGCGGCGCTCGAACGTGGCCTCGTAGACGGCCAGCAGCGCCCGGGCCACCATCGCGTGGTCCTCCAGGTAGCCCTTGAGCCTGGCCCGCCCGCCCTTCCACGCCCGCAGCAGGCGGCCCTCGGCGCGCAGCGCATCGAGGACGAAGCCGGCGTTGCGCGCCGCCGCGGCGACGTAGTCGGCCCGCCCGAGCACGCGGCCGGCCTCGGCCAGGGCCTGGCACGCCAGCCCGTTCCACGCCGCCAGCACCTTGTCGTCGCGCGCCGGCCTCACGCGCGGGGCGCGCGCCTCGAGGAGCCGCCGGCGCAGCGGGGCGATGCCGTCGGGATCGGGGCGGCCGGGGACCCAGAGGATGCTCCGGCCCTCGAAGTTGGGGCCGCGGTCCACGCCCCAGTACGCGAGCGCCGCGTCGGCGTCGGGGCCGAGCACCGCGCGGATCTCGCCGGCGGTCCACACGAAGAACTTGCCCTCCTCGCCCTCGGAGTCGGCGTCCTGGGCCGAGTAGAAGCCGCCGGCGGGATCGGTCATCTCCCGCAGCACGTAGTCGAGCGTCTCCTCGCACACGCGCCGGTACTCGGCGTCGCCGAAGGCCAGCCAGGCGTGCAGGTAGAGCGCGGCCAGCTGGGCGTTGTCGTACAGCATCTTCTCGAAGTGCGGCACGAGCCACTCGGCGTCCACCGAATAGCGGTGGAAACCGCCCCCCAGCTGGTCGTAGATGCCCCCGCGCGCCATGCGGGTGAGCGTGGTGGCCACCATCTCCCGCGCGCGGTCGTCGCCCGTGCGCCGCCAGAAGCGGAGGGCGAAGTCCCAGATCATCGGCTGCGGGAACTTCGGCGCGCCGGCGGTGCCGCCGAGCCGCGCGTCGAACTGGCCGGCCAGGGCGTGGAACGCCGCGAACAGGAGCTCGTCGGTGAGCCCCTGCGTCGCCCCGCGCAGGCGCTCGGTGCGGTTCAGCTCGCCCGCGATCTGCTCCGAGGACTGCACGATGTCGCCCCGCCGCTCGCGCCACGCCTGGGCGATGGCCTCCAGGAGCTGCGGGAAGGACGGCATCCCGTGACGCGGCGTCGGCGGGAAGTACGTGCCGCCGTAGAAGGGCCGGCCCTCCGGCGTCAGGAACACGGTCATCGGCCAGCCGCCGTGCCCGGTCATCGCCTGCACGGCCTGCATGTAGATCTGGTCGACGTCGGGCCGCTCCTCGCGATCGACCTTCACGTTGACGAAGTGCTCGTTCATCCGCCCGGCGATCGCGGCGTCCTCGAACGACTCCCGCTCCATGACGTGGCACCAGTGGCAGGCCGAGTACCCGACCGAGAGCAGGATCGGCTTGTCCTCCCGGCGCGCCCGCTCGAACGCCTCCTCGCCCCACGGGTACCAGTCCACGGGGTTCTCGGCGTGCTGCAGCAGGTAGGGGCTGCTCTCGCGGGCGAGTCGGTTGGCCACGGGGTCTCCGTCAGCGCGGCATCGGCAGCGCCGTCACCGTCGCCGGCGCCTCGCTCCCGTCCCACTGGACGGTGACGGCGGTGCCCGGCTCGGCGTGCTGCCGGCGGAGGAAGCCGAGCGCGACGGCGCGCCGGCGGCCGGGCGACCAGGCGGCGCTGGTCACGCGGCCGGCCTCGGCGCCGGCGGCGCGGATCGTGGCGCCCGGCGGCGGGACGGCGCTGCCCTCGATCACGAGCCCGCGCAGGTGCCGGTTGACGTGGCCGCGGTCGCGGATGCGCACCACGACCTCCTGGCCGATGTAGCAGCCCTTCGTGTACGACACGAACGGCCCGAGCGGGATCTCGGGCAGCAGCACCGCGCCGTCGACGTCCTGGCCGAAGCGCGGCGTGCCGCCCTCGATGCGCAGCGCCTCCAGGGCCTCGGCGGAGACGACCGGGCGCGCGCCGGCGGCGACGAGGGCGTCCTGCACCGCCGGGCCGGCCGTGGCGCCGCACAGCACCCACACGTCGGGATCGCCGGTCTCCCCGGCGCCGCGGACGAGGCGCACGTCGTGACCGGCCACCGACGCCGCCGCGTGGGACCACGGCTCCGCCGGGACCGCGGCGCCGGTGAGCCGCGCGGCCAGGGCCGGCGCTTGCGGCCCGGCGAGGAAGAGCAGCGCGCGCTCGCCGGTCGCTTCGCGGAACGAGGCCTTCTCGCTGAAGAGGTACCGGTCGAGCGCCTCGAGGGTCTTGGCGGCCAGGCCGGGGGGCGTGAGGACGAGCAGACGGTCGTCGAGCGCCAGCACGGTGAGCAGGACCTGCACCTTGCCGTGGACGTCGAGGAAGCTCGCCGCGCAGCCGCGGCCGGGCGTCAGGCCCTTGATGTCGTTGGAGAGCATGGCGTGCAGGAAGGCGGCGCGGTCGCGCCCGGTGACGTCGAGCACGCCGAGATCGCCGCGGTCGACGAGGCCCACGCCCCCGCGGACGGCGGCGTAGTCGGCAGCGGTGCGGTCGTCCGTCATGCGCCTATTCTACCGTCGCCGAGTAGCCGGCATGGGCCTCCCGACATGGCCCCCCGGCTCGCCCCGCTCGGCACGCCCGGGCGCGGGCGTGGCGCGTCTCCGGGGCCGTTACCCGGACGCGCACCGGGTGCTAGACTGCGCGCGTGCCGGCGCCGGATCGTCGCCTCGTCACGCGCTTCCAGCGCCGCCTGCTCGCCTGGTACGCGCGCCACGGCCGCGACTTGCCGTGGCGGCGCACGCGCGATCCCTACCGCGTGCTCGTCTCCGAGATCATGCTGCAGCAGACGCAGGTCGAGCGCGTGGTGCCCAAGTACCGCGAGTTCCTCCGCCGCTATCCGACCCTCGAGCGCCTGGCCGGCGCGCGCGTGAGCGCGGTGCGGCGGCTCTGGTACCCGCTGGGCTACAACATCCGTCCCGTGCGCCTGCACCACATCGCCCGCGAGGCCCTCGCCCGCTACGGCGGACGCCTGCCCGACGACGCCGACGGCTTGCGGGCCCTGCCCGGCATCGGCCGCTACACGGCGGGCGCGATCCTGGCGTTCGCCCACGGCCGCGACGCGGCGATCCTCGACACCAACGTCCGCCGCGTGCTGGGGCGCGTGTTCCTGGGACCACGCCGCGCCTGCCGCGTGCGGGGCGACCGGGCCTTCTGGGAGCTCGCCGAGGCGCTGGTGCCGCGCGGGCGCGCCTACGACTTCAATCAGGGCCTCATGGACTTCGGCGCAACCTGGTGCACGGCGAGGCGTCCGCGCTGCCCGGCGTGCCCGATGCGATCGTTCTGCGCCTCCTACCCGATGGACGGCGCCGGCGGCCGGCGGGCCAGCGGCGCCGGGCGGCGGCTGCCGGCCGGCGCCCGGCGATGAGCCCCGTCGTCGAGGTCGCCGCCGCCATCATCCAGGACGACGCCGGCCGTTACCTGATCACGCGCCGCCGGCGCGGCTCGCACCTCGAAGGGCTGTGGGAGTTCCCCGGCGGCAAGCGCGAGCCCGGCGAGACGCTCGAGGCCTGCCTGCGCCGCGAGCTCGCGGAGGAGCTGGGCGCCCACTTCACGGTGGCTGGCGAGGTCGACACGGTGACGTGGCGCTATCCCGACAAGACGGTGGTCCTGCACTTCTACCGCTGTCGCCTCGCCGCCGGCGTCATCGAGCCGCGCGAGGACCAGGCGATGGCATGGGTCGAGGCGACGCGCCTGGCCGACTACGACTTCCCCCCCGCCGACCGCGCGCTCCTCGCCCGCCTCGGCGCCGGCGCGGCCTGAGCGGCTACTCGGCGCCCGGGGCGCGGTCGTCGGCGACCGCGGGCCCGCCGGCGAAGCGCCCGGGGTCGAAGAGCGACAGGTCGAGCCCCGATCGGCCGTCGACGATCCAGTCGGCGACGTGGCGCCCCGTGGCCGGCGCGTGCTGGAAGCCATGGCCGCAGAAGCCGGCGGCGAGGAAGAACCCCTGCAGGTCCGGCGCCCAGCCGATGATCGCGTGCTCGTCGGGCGTCAGGGGACGCAGCCCCGCCCAGCCCCCGGCGATGCGGGCCTTCTCGAGGATGGGCACGCGGTGCACCGCCTTCTCGACGGTCTCCGCCACGCGCCCCCAGTCGACGGGGGCGAGGCGGTCGTCCCCGACGTCCTCGACGTCGCCGGGCGAGAGGAGCACCTGCTCCATCTCCTTCCTGAAGTAGAAGCCGGTGGCGCGGTCGGTGGTGAGCGGGATGGGGCCGGGCAGCTCGGGAAACGGCTCGGTGAAGAAGATGTGGCGGCGGCGGGGCAGCACGGGGACCTCGGCGCCGGCCAGGCGCGCGACGCGGGCGGCCGCGGGCCCGGCGGCGTCGATGGCCAGGGGCGTGGCGATGTCGCCGGCCGTCGTGCGGACGCCGCTCACCCGACCGCCGGCGAGCGAGACGCCGGTCACCTCGACCCCCTCCACGATGCGCGCGCCCAGCTCCCGGGCGCGGCGCGCGAAGCCCGCGGTGACCTCGGCCGGCCCCGCGACGCCGTCGCCGGGCCCCCACACCGCGGCGATCACGTCGTCGGCGCGGAGCGCCGGCACGAGCGCGCGCGCGTCGTCGGGGCCGATGACGCGCACGTCGACGCCGAGCCGTCGCTGCAGCTCGATGCGACGCCGGAAGCCGGCGAGATCCGCCTCGTCGGCGACCAGGAACAGGTAGCCGATCTTCCGGTAGCCCGGGTCCACGCCGAACTCCTCGGCGAAGCGCTCGAACACGGCGATGGACTCCAGCGAGAAGCGGATCTCCGTCTCGGTGCCGAACTGCCCGCGGATGCCACCGGCGGCCTTCGACGTCGTCCCGGACCCGACCGTGTCGCGCTCCACCACGACGACGTGGCGGACGCCGCGCCGGGCGAGATGGTAGGCGATGCTGCAACCGACCACGCCGCCTCCGATCACGACGACGTCCGCGGTCCGCGGCACGCTCACCGCGTCAGCTCGGCCAGGTACTCGCGCACGCGCGGCGCGTCGGGCGCCTCGGGGGCGAGCTGCAGGTAGCGCGCGAAGGCCGCCCGCGCGCGGGGCACGTCGCCGCGCTGGTAGTGCAGGAACCCGAGCTGCCGGTGCGGCGCCGCGTACGCGGGGTCGAGCGCCGCCGCCCGCTCGTAGCGCTCGGCGGCCCGGGCCGCGAGCGCGCTCGCCTCGGCGGCCTGCGCCGGACGCTGGGCCTGCAGCCGGTAGAGCTCGCCGTAGTGCAGGTGCGCCACGGGATCGTCCGGCGTCGCGGCGAGCACGCGGTCGAGCTGGCGCCGGGCCAGCGCGAAGCGCCCGAAGCGCACCTCCTCGGCCGCGTTGTCGCGCACGACGGGGCGCACGACGGCCGCGAACTCGGGCGAGTCCACGGCCCCCTTGCCCGCGGCCGCGGCGTGGCCGCCGGCGAGGAGCGGCTCCAGGGCCCGGATGCGGGCGTCGAGCGCGGCGGGGCGGCCGAGCAGGAAGGTCTCGACGGCGCCGCGCTCGCTCGCCTCCGCGCGCAGCGCGCGGAACGCCCGGGGCGCCTCGGCCGGATCGTAGCCGGCCCGCACGAGCCGCTCGAGGGCGCCGGCGTCCGCCGCCTGCTCGCGGTCGGCACCGTACCCGTCGACGGCCGCCAGCGTCGCCAGCGGCAGCCGCAGCCCGAGGACGACGTTGGCCGTCGGGCCGAGCACCGGGGCCCCCGCCGACTCCCGCGCCGCCGCCGTGGTGCCGGAGATCGTCCGCGCGAGGCTCGCCACCACGGCGAGCGCGGGCGTGCTGCGGGCCGCCCGGGCGGCGGCCAGCGCGTGACGGCCCGCCACGTGCGCGATCTCGCGGCCCAGGATGGCGGCGAGCTGCGCCTCGTTCTGCACCGCGCTCAGGAGGCCGGTGTGCACGAAGAGGCGACCGCCGGGCAGCGCGAAGGCGTTGAGCGTCGGATCGCGGACGACGACCACGCGGATCTCCGGCCCGCCCGCGGCGCCGGCGCCGAGCCGCTCGGCGAGCCCCGCCAGGTACGCCGCGAGCCGCGCATCGTCGACGACGGGCAAGCGGGCCTCGAGAGCGGCCGCCTCCCTGCCGGCCGCGGCGCGGAGGGTGCGCTCGTCGGCGCCGGGTCCGAACGGCCCCTCCCCCACGCCGGACGGCGGGGCCACGCGGCTCGCGCACGCCGCCAGCGCGACAGCCGCCGCCAGCGCCACGAGGGGCGGCGCCAGGCCCCGGCCCCGACCACGCATGGGCAGGATCAGTTGAGGCTGGCCAGGCGCTCGCGCACCCGCCGCAGCTGCTGGCGCAGCTCCGGCGCGTCGTCGGCCTGCGGGCAGGCGCTCAGGTAGCGCTCCCACTCCCGGACGCCCTCGTGGTGGCGGCCGAGCTTCACCAGGACGGTGCCGCGGTCGCGGTGGTGCGCGAGCGCCTCGCCGTCGAGCACGAGCAGCCGGTCGAAGACGGCGAGCGCCTTGTCCCAGTCGCCACGGCGGCAGTAGATGCCACGCAGGTTCATGAGCATGCGGGTGAGGATGTGGTGCTTGTCGGCGGCGGCGAAGTGGGCGGGGCCGAGCGTCACGCGGCGTCCCAGCGCGCGGGCCACGAGGTCGGCCGCCCGCTCCGGCGTCACCAGGGCGCCGCCGTCGAAGGGGTCGAGGAGCACCGGCTCGGCGCCCACGTCGGCACGCACGACGAAGTGCCCGGGCAGGCCGACCCCCACGAGGGAGAGGCCGATCCGGCGTCCGACCTCCATCAGCACGATCGACAGCGTGATCGGGATCCCGACCCGCCGCTCCAGGACGTCGTTGAGGCACGAGTTGCGCGGGTCGTAGTAGTCCTTCGTGTTGCCGCCGAAGCCCTCCTCCTCGAAGAGGAACTCGCGCAGGCGGTGCAGCGCCTTCAGGGGGTCGGCCACGCGCGCCGCGCGCGAGCCGCCGGCGAGGGCGTCCAGCCGGGCGAGCCACGGCGCCGGCGTCAGGCCCGGGTGCTCCACGCGCGCCACCTCGAGGGCGGCGGCGCCCAGGTCGAGCGCGGATTCCGGCCGGCGGACGAGCGCGACGAACTCGTCGAGCCCGGCGCCCATCAGCACCCCGGGGCGTGGTGGATGCCGGCGCCGGCGAGGGCCGCGCGCTGCAGCTCGTCGGCCAGCTCGAGCGTGCGCCGGGCCGCCCGCGCGGCGGCGGCCTGCGCCTCGGCGGTGACGGCCAGCCGCAGCAGCAGCCGGCGTCCGAGCTCGTGGTGGTAGCGCTCGTCGGGCTCGATGACGTCGCGGTAGAGCGCGGCCGTCTCCCGGTCCCCGGCGGCCTCGCAGAACTCGATGAACTGGCGGTTCTTCACCACCGCGATGGCCTCCCGGGTGAACTGCCCGGCGGCCACGCGCTCGACCGTCGCCGTCAGCGTGTCCAGGTACTCGAAGAGCGGACCGTAGCCCTTGGCCAGCGGGTCCACGGTGCGCGGATCGACGCCGAGGACGCGCAGGCGCTCGGCGATCAGGCGGTAGTGCCGGGCCTCGTCGCCGACCTGGCGCGCGAAGGCCAGCTTCACGTCGAGGTCGGCGGTGGTGACGAGCCAGCGGGCGGCGATCTCGGTCGCCTCCACCTCGTTCCTCAGCGCGACCTTCAGCAGGTTCACCACCGTGAGGTCGCCCTCGACCTCGGGCTTCAGCGTGTCGTCGGGCGCGAGCCGCTCGAGCAGGGCGCGGTTGTCGGCGTCGAGGCGGGCGACGAACTCCTCGGCGGTCATGGCGACACTCCCTCGCGGAGCAGCGTGGGCAGCTCCGCCGTCAGCGTCTCCTTGGTCACCACCCGCGCGCACGCCGCGTGCCACGGCTGCGTCCGGCGCGCCAGCGCGTGCGTGGTGAAGCCCAGCACCGGCGCGCCCGCCGCCCGGGCCGCGGCCAGCACGCGCGCGTGGTCGGAGGAGGCGGTCAGGTCGACGATGAAGAACCGCGCGCCGGCCGCCCTCGCCTCGGCCTCCTCGGGCGTGCGCGCGAAGACCAGGTCGACGCCGGCCAGCCGGGCGGTCTCGCGGAGGCGGGCCACGAAGAACAGGTCCGTCACCACGGCCACGACGGGGCCAGGCCGCCCGCCGGCGGCGTTCTCCGCCGGCGCCCCTGGCGCCTCGTCACCGGCGGCGCGCGCCGCGACACCGCCAGGAGCCTCGGGGCCGCGGTCGGCGCCGGTCATGGGGACGACCGGGCCTCCATCGGCTAGTCCGACGGCTCCCGGACGCCGAGCCAGTGCTTCTGCCACTCGGCGATGTGCGACAGCGTGGAGAGGTCGCGCATGCGGTCGAGATACACGAGGCCGTCCAGGTGGTCGGTCTCGTGCTGGATCACGCGCGCGAAGAAGTCCTTGGCGACGAGGTCGATGGGCGTGCCCTGGCGGTCGAGGCACTCCAGTCGCACGGCGGTGAAGCGCTCCACCACCCCGCGCATGTCGGGGACGCTGAGGCAGCCTTCCCAGCCGGGCTCGGTCTCGGTGGTGAGCGGCGTGACGACGGGATTGACCAGCACCATGAGCGGGATGTCCGGCGCGTCGGGATAGCGGGGGTTGGCCTGCACCTCGAGGACCGCGATGCGCCGGAGCGCGTGCACCTGGTTGGCGGCCAGCCCCGCCCCGTCGTACTCCCGCATGGTCTCGATCATGTCGTCGATGAAGCGCTGCACGTCGGGCGAGCGCAGCGCCGCCGGATCGACGGGCTCCGCACGCTGCCGCAGCACGGGGTGTCCCAGACGCGCGACCTTGAGGATGGCCATGACGGCCAGAGTGTAACACGCGCTACTTCTTGTCCTCGATGCGCCCGACCTTCTGCACGCCCGCGGCCAGCCGCCGGGCGTCGGCCTCGAAGAAGCGCTTGAACTCGTCGCCCTGCTTGAACGCGATGGGCGTCTGCATCTTGTCCATCGCCGACCTGAACTCGGGCTCGGCCACCGCGGCCCGCGTGGCCTCCCGCAGCCGGGCCAGGGCGGGCGCGGGCACGCCGCGCGGCGCGAACAGCCCGGCCCAGATGTAGAACTCCGCGTCGGGATAGCCGAGCTCCTTGAAGGTCGGCAGGTCGGGCATGGCGGCCAGACGCCTGTCGCCCCAGCCGGCCAGGGGGCGCAGCTTGCCGGACTTGATGTGCGCCACCACCGCGGCCGGCCCCGAGGCCAGCGCGTCGACGTGGCCGCCCAGGATGGCGGTGATGGCCGGGCCCGCGCCGGCGTAGGGCACGTGGCGCAGCTTGACGCCGGCGGCGTGCTGCAGCAGCTCCATGGCCATGTGCAGCGTGCAGTAGACGCCCGAGGAGCTGAACGAGATCTGGCCGGGGCGCTTGCGGGCGTCGTCGAGGAACTCCTTGGCCGTCTTCCACGGGCTCTCCGTCCGCACCACCAGGATGGTGGGATCCGCCGACAGCAGGGCGATGGGCTCGAACTGGTCCACCGTGAACGCGGGCTGCCGGCCGAAGAGCTTGTCGGCCTCGGGAATGATCGAGATCGACGAGAGCGCCAGGAGCAGCGTGTAGCCGTCCGGCTTGCTGGTGGCCACGTGCTGCATGCCCACGGCGCCGGCCGCGCCCGTCTTGTTCACGACCCCCACCGGGCTCTTCAGCACCTTCTCCATGGCCGCGGCCAGCGGCCGCGCGTGCAGGTCGGCCACGCCCCCGGGGGGAAACGGCGCGACGATCGTGATGGGGCGCGAGGGGAACGCGTCCTGCGCCACCGCGGCCGGGGCGGCGGTCGCGCAGAGGACCAGGACGGCCAGCGCGAGACGGCGCACGCTCATAGCTCTTCTCCCTTCTCGGCCATGGCCAGCCGGGCCCGCCAGTCGAGGCCCCGGGTGACCAGGGGCTTGAGGCTCAGCAGCACCAGGATCATGCCGACCGCGAGCAGCACGCCGCTGATCGGCCGCGTGAGGAGGATCGTGTACTGCCCGTCCGACATGGCCAGCGACTGCCGCAGCGCCATCTCCAGCATCGGGGCCAGGATCAGGCCCAGGACGATGGGCGCCGGCTCGAAGGCCAGCTTGCGCAGCACGTAGCCGAGGGCGCCGGTGACCAGCATGATCCAGACGTCGACCACGCTGGAGTTCACCGCGTACACGCCGAGCACGCAGAACACCAGGATGCCGGGATAGAGCAGCGGGTACGGCACTCGCAGCAGGTTCACGAACAGCGTGACGAACGGCAGGTTCAGGATGAGGAGCACCACGTTGCCGACGTACATCGAGGCGATGAATCCCCAGAACAGCTGGGGCTGCTGGCTGATCAGCAGCGGGCCCGGCGCCACGCCGTGCACCATCATCGCCGCCAGCATGACGGCGGGGATGGGGCCCGAGGGCACCCCGAGGGCGAGCATCGGCACGAAGGCGCCCGACGTCGCCGCGTTGTTGGCCGACTCCGGGCCGGCCACGCCGGGGACCGCCCCCGTGCCGAACTCCTCCGGCCGCCGCGACAGCCGGCGCTCGATGGCATACGACACGAAGCTCGAGATCACGTGCGCCGAGCCGGGGATGATCCCGATGATGAAGCCGATCAGCGTCCCGCGGCCGACGGGCAGGGCGGCCTGGGTCCACTCCGCGCGCGAGGGCAGCAGCTCGCGCAGCCGCGGCTTCATCACCTCGGGCGGGGTCGCCTGCCCGGCGGTGAGCAGGATCTCCGACAGCCCGAACAGCCCCACCGCCACCGGCACGATCCCGATCCCGTCGCCGAGCTCGACGACGCCGTAATGGAAGCGGAAGTACCCGGTCATCTGGTCGATCCCGACCATGCCCAGGAGCAGGCCCAGGGCCGCCATGGTGAGCGAGCGCACCATGGAGCCGCCGCTCATGTAGGCCAGCACGAGCAGGCCCAGCAGGAGCAGCGAGAAGTACTCGGGCGGGCCGAACCGCAGCGCGAAGGAGGCCAGCGGCGGCGCCAGGAACATGAGCGCCACCACGCTGGCGGTGCCCGCCACGTAGGAGCCGACGGCGGCGATGGCCAGGGCCGGGCCGGCGCGGCCCCGGCGCGCCATCGCGTAGCCGTCGATGCACGTCATGACGGAGGCCGCCTCGCCGGGGATGCGCATCAGGATCGACGTGGTGGAGCCGCCGTACATGGCGCCGTAGTAGATGCCGGCGAGCATGACGATCGCGCGCGTGGCGTCCAGCCCGAACGTGGCCGGCAGCAGCAGGCTGATCCCGGCCAGCGGCCCCACGCCGGGCAGCACGCCCACCACGGTGCCGATCAGGCAGCCCACGAAGGCGTAGAGCAGCACCGACGGCGCCAGCGCGACGGAGAAGCCGAAGTAGAGGTTCTGGAACGTCTCGAGCATCGCGCCCGGTCAGAAGCCCCGCGGCCCGCGGGGCAGCGGCACGCGGAGCAGCGTGTCGAAGAGGAGGAACGTGCCGAGGGCGAAGGCCGCCATGAACAGCAGCGTCACCACCAGTCCCTTGCGCTCGACGACGCCGACCAGGAAGCCGCACATGACCGCCACCGTGAGCCGGAAGCCGAGGCGCTCCAGCGCCAGCGCGGCGAAGGCGCAGGCGCCCAGGATGGCGGCGGCGTGGCGCCATTCGGGCCAGCCGAGGCTGGCCAGGCGCGCGCTGCCGCGGCCGAGCGCGGCCAGGGCGACGCCGAAGGCGAGGAGCACGAGGGACAGCAGGACCGGCGCGTAGCCGGGTCCGGGGCTGTGGAGCGAGCCGAGCGGCAGGGCGAGCCGCCACGTCTCCTCGATGACACCGAGCGCGAGCACCGCCAGCGCGACGCCGGCCACCCGGTCGATGGTGAGCATGCCGGGGGATTCTAGCCCAGTCGCCGTGCGCCGAGGCGGCGAGAATTCCGGCGGCGTCGCGGCGCCTGGCCCGCCGCGCTCACCGGTAGCCGACGAGCTCCAGCAGGTTGCCGTCGGGATCCAGGAAGTAGACGCAGTCGTGGTCGCCCCAGTCGATCGGGGCGTGATGGGGCACCTCGCGCTCGGCGAAGAGCGCCAGCGCCCTGAGCAGCTCGGCGTGGTCGACGAGGAACGCGTGGTGCGCCTTGCCCAGCGGATGCTCGATCTGCTCTCGCCCGCCCGGGGTCCGGTCCGGCTTGTGGAACAGCGCGCACGCGCCGTCGCCGTAGCGCAGCAGCACCTGGTCGGCGAGGCGCATCTGCACGCGCATGCCGAGCAGCTCGGTGTAGAAGCGCTCGGCGCGGTCGAGGTCGGCGACGTCCACGCCGAAGTGGTCCAGGTGGCGCAGGGTCAGCGGCGCCATCGGGGGCAGCATACGCCCGGCGCCGCCGGAATGCGCCCCGGCGCGCGGGCGCCGGGGCGCGAGACCGGTCACGGAGACCGGGGGCCGGACCTGTGCGCCCGTGCGGTCTGGCGGTCCTGCTCGTCGAGCGCCGGGGCGTCCTGCTCGTTCAGCTGGACGGGCTGGCCGCTCTCCTGATCGCTACGCTGACCCTGCCGGGGATCGACGTCGGACGGGCCGGGCTTGCGCGACTTCCGCGCGCGTCCCTGGCGGTCCGATTGCGGATGCTCGCGATCGTCAGCCATGCTTCAGCCTCCTTTCTCGAGCGCTCGCCGCCTTCGGGCAGCAACCGGCGTACCACCGGACGCGTTGTCGTTCCTTCAATCTCCGCGCGCGGCCGTCTCCCCTTCGCCCAGCCGCGACAGGGCCCACGTGGCCGCGGCGCGCACCCCCGGGTCGTGGTCGCCGGTGAGCCGGCGCAGGGCCGGAACCGCCGCGCGCAGCCCCCGGTTGCCGGCCGCCAGCGCCGCGTTGCGCACGAGCCCGGCGCGCCTGGCGCGGCGGATGGCGCTGCCCCGGAACCGCTCCCGGAACGCCGCGTCGTCCAGGTCGAGGATCTCCTCCAGCGTCGGGGGCGGTGCAGCCGGCGCGAGCGCGGGCTCCCCGGCGATGGCCGCCTTGCGGTTCCACGGGCAGACCTCCTGGCACACGTCGCAGCCGAAGATCCAGTCGGCCACCTCGCCGGCGAGGTCAACCGGGATCTCGCCGCGTCTCTCGATGGTCAGGTAGGAGAGACACCGCCGGGCGTCGAGCACGTACGGCGCCGGAAAGGCGCGCGTGGGACAGGCGTCCAGGCACGCCGTGCACGTGCCGCACCGGTCCGGCTGCGCGCCGTCGCGCGCGAGGTCGGCCGTCGTCAGCACGACGCCGATGAAGAAGTACGAGCCGAGCGCGGCGCTGAGGAGGTTGGTGTTCTTGCCGAGCCAGCCGAGCCCCGCGCGCGCGGCGAGGTCGCGCTCGAGGACGGCGCTGGTGTCGACGGCGGCGCGGCTGCGCGTGCCGGGGACCGCGGCGCCGTCGACGTACGCGGCGAGGTCGCGCAGCCTGGGTCGCATGACGTCGTGGTAGTCGCGCCCGCGCGCGTAGCGCGCGACCCCTTCCCAGCCAGGCGTCTCCCCGTCCGGCCGGTAGGCCAGCGCCACCGTGACGACCGAGCGGGCTCCGGGCAGCAGCCGCTGGGGGTCCACGCGCTCGGCTCGCGTGCGCGCCAGGTAGTCCATGGTGCCGGCGTATCCGGCGTCGAGCCACGCCAGGAACCGCGCGGCGTGCGCCGGGGGGTCGGCCGGTCCGACGGCGACGGCGTCGAAGCCGAGCCCGAGCGCGCGCTCCTTGACGGCCGCCGTGAGCGCGAGGGTGGCGAGGGTCACCGGCGCCGCCGCGCCTTGGCGATCAGGTGGCTGCGGGTGAGCGACCGGCCACCGCGCTCGAGGTACTCGATGTAGCGGAACCAGCGGCCGTCCTGGCGCCAGCGCTCCTGCAGCCCGACCACCGCGGCGAGCGCCTCCTCCACGGAGGCGTAGGTGGTGACGTCGGTGTCGACCTCCAGGTGCTCGACGGCGAAGCCGCACGCCTCCAGCCGCTCGGCCGCGCGCGCCTCGTCCCAGGCGAAGCGCGAGCGGCGGCCCGTCTCGCGCCACTGATCGGCGTGGAAGCCGACGAACGCCAGCACCCCGCCGCCGGGCAGCGCCGCCGCGGCGTGCTCCAGCAGGGGGTCGGACAGGAACAGGTGCGCGGTCACCATGGTGGGGGCCAGGCCCAGGCCGGCGTCGTCGTACGCCACCGCATCGGCGTCGGCGACGACGAAGCGCGCGTTGTCGAACCCGAGCGCCTCGGCGCGCCGCCGGGCCTCGGCGATGGCCGACGCGTCGGCGTCGATGCCGACGACCCTGGCGCAGCGCGGCGCCAGCGCCAGGGCCAGCCGCCCCGCGCCGGTGCCCACGTCGAGCACCGCCTGACCGCCGAGCGGCTCGGCGAGCAGGAGCCGCCAGAACCTCGGGTTCAGGCCGGCAGGAGAGTCCTGCCCGGACCCCGCGCCGTCGGCGCGCGAGCCCGCACGCCGCGGCGCGCGCGGGCGGTCGTCGGGGACGGACGCGCCTGCATGCATGGCGTCATGCTAGCGCCACGGTGGCTCGCGCGCATCGCCGCACCGCGCCGGTCAGGCGGGGCTCCCCAGCCGCGCGCAGCGGCTCTTGACCTCGGCCACCGATGGACACGCCTTCACCAGCCCCACGAACGCGCCGAGCGGCGTCGCGTCGGCGCTGCCCTCCGCGGCGTCGCCGGCGAGCCGGGAGAGCGCGGCGCGCCCTTCCGGGGCGTCCAGGTCGAATGCGAAGACGGGCTCCGAGCTGAAGCCCATCAGCCTGGACGCCTCGATGGTGAGCCGGCCGCCCTTGAAGCCGCCCTTGTCGTGGCTCACCACGACCTTCTCCCCACTGTCGAGCGTGACCCGGCAGTACGAGCCGGCGCCGGGAGTCGTGACGAACGGACCGACCTTCGCCATGGTCTTGTCCTCCCGTGTGGTCTCAGCACACGATCCGCGAGGCGATGATGAGCAGCCGGGCCGCCGGCAGCATGGCCAGGCTGACGGTCGGGCCCTCGTAGCCCTTGCTCATGCAGTCCCCTCCGCAGCGCGACGGTGACGGGACAGGGTGGTGCCCTCGCCGGGCCACCCGGTATCGAGACCGCGAAGGAGGGCCTAGTGGGGGTCTTCGGAGGCGCGCGCGGGCGCCGGCGCGAGCGCGACGCGGGGCAGGCCGACCAGCCGCCGCCAGGTCGGGCGCGCAATGGGCCGGACGGCCCTGGCCCGCACGACGGCGACCGACGACGGCACCGGGGCGGCGATCGGATCGGCCGGCCGCGGCGCGGCCACGGCCTCCGCCGGGCCGCGCGCGCGGCTGCCGCTGGCGCTCTCCACCGAGTGGGCCGGGTCGAACACGAACGCCCCGGGCATCGACGGCAGCGACAGGTCGAGCGCGACGTACACCAGGAGCGCGATCACGAGCGCCCGGCACAACCTCACGGCACCGATTCTACGCGACCGCGCGCCCGGGCGCAGCCCGCCCGGCCGCGGCCCGACCCCGTGCCCGGCGGACGGCGCGGTCAGCCGGTGACGGCGCCGTCGGACGCGCTCGACACCAGGCGCGCGTACTTCGCCATCACGCCGGAGGCGTACCGCGGCTTGCGCGGCTTGACGCCGCGCAGCCGCTTCTTCAGCTCGGCCGCGGGCAGCTCGACGTCCAGGCGCCGCTTCTTGATGTCGATCACGATCGTGTCCCCGGTCCGCAGCGCGGCGATCGGGCCGCCGTCGGCGGCCTCGGGCGCGACGTGGCCGATCATGAAGCCGTGCGTGGCGCCCGAGAAGCGCCCGTCCGTCATCAGCGCCACGCTGTCGCCCAGGCCGGCGCCCTGGATGGCGCCGGTGACGTGCAGCATCTCGCGCATCCCGGGACCGCCCTTGGGCCCCTCGTAGCGGATGACGACGACGTCGTTGGCCCGGATCTTCCCGGCCTTCACCGCGGCGAAGGCGTCTTCCTCGCGGTCGAAGACGCGCGCGGGGCCGCGATGCAGGTCCTTCTTCTGGCCCGACACCTTGGCCACGCACCCGTCGGGCGCCAGGTTGCCCCGCAGGATCACCAGACCGCCGTAGCCCTTGAGCGGCCTGTCCAGCGGGCGGATGACCTTCTGGCCCGGCGCCTCGCGCGCGGCGCGGGCCTCGGCGCCGATGGTGCGCCCCGTCACCGTCACCTCGTCGCCGTGCAGGAGGCCCGCCTGCAGCAGCCGGGAGGCCACCACGGCCATGCCGCCCGCCTCGTACATCTCCGGTGCCGTGTACGCGCCCCACGGTTTCATGTCCGCGAGCAGGGGCGTCCTCCGCGAGATCCGGTCGAAGGTGTCGATCGTCAGGCCGACGCCGGCCTCCTTGGCCACGGCCAGCAGGTGCAGGACCGCGTTCGTCGAGCCCCCCGTGGCCATGACGCCGGCGATGGCGTTCTCCAGCGACCGGCGCGTGATGATCTGCCGCGGGGTGAGCCCCTTGCGCAGCAGGTCCATGACGAGCCGCCCGGTCTGGAAGGCGATCTCGGGCCGGTCGGCGTGGGTGGCCGGGACGTCGTTGAAGCCCATGGGGGACACGCCGAGCATCTCGAAGGCCGTGGCCATCGTGTTGGCCGTGAACTGCCCGCCGCAGGCGCCGTCCCCGGGACAGGCCGCGCACTCGATGGCGTGCAGCTCCTCCTCGCCGATCTTGCCGGCGTTGCGCGCGCCGATCGCCTCGAAGACGTCCTGCACGGTGAGCCGGCGGCCCCGGTACTCCCCGTACATGATCGAACCGCCGTAGAGCATGACGCTCGGCAGGTCCAGGCGGGCCATGGCCATGACCATGGCCGGGATCGTCTTGTCGCAGCCCGAGATGCCGACGAAGCCGTCCAGCAGGTGGCCCCGGACGACCAGCTCGACGGAGTCGGCGATCCAGTCCCGGCTGATGAGCGAGGCCTTCATCCCCTCGGTGCCCATCGCGATGCCGTCGGTGACCGAGATGGTGTTGAACTCGATCGGCGTGCCGCCGGCGGCGCGGATGCCCTCCTTCACCTTCTCGGCCATCTTGCGATGGTTGGAGTTGCAGGGCGTCAGCTCGATCCAGCAGTGGGCGACCCCGACCAGCGGCCGGGCGAGGTCCTCGTCGGTGAACCCGACGGCGCGGAAGTACGAGCGGGCGGCGGCGCGGTCGGCGCCGTCCAGGAGGACGCGGCTCTGGTGACGCGGATCGAAGGCCATGGTGACTCTCCTTCAGGTCGGACGCTTGGCGACGAGGAAGGTGACCCGTCCCCGCTGGACGATCTCGCCGCGCTGATCGAGGACCTCGTAGGCCTGGACGACGAGCCCGGCGTCGCGCAGGGCGCGCGTCTGCACCGCCTGGGCCCGCGTGGCGATGGTGTCCCCCACGCGGAGCGGCTGCAGCATCTCCCACTCGAAGCCGATGAAGGCCTGCACGGCCAGCGGGGCGCGGGGCACGCGCCAGCCGAGCCCGGTGGTCAGGCACAGCGGCAGCAGCGTCGGCACCTCGGCGGGGTCCTCGGTGAGGTCGCCGGCGAGTCCGCGGAAGAGGCTCACGTGGGCCTGGGTGACGGTGATGGCGGGCGACTCGCTGCGCTCGCCGGCGGCCACGTCCTCGAAGTACGTGCGCTCAGCCGGCACGGCGCTCCACCAGCAGCTCGGTCTCGCCCTCCTGCACCACCTCGTCGCGCTGGTTGAGGACGCTCCGCGCCAGCGTGATCAGGCCCCGGTCGGGCTTGGACGTCTCCCGCTTGTCCACCACCCGCGCCCGCAGCCGGATCGTGTCGCCGATCTTGATGGGGCCCTTGAACCTCCACCGCAGGCCCACGAAGGCCAGCGTGGCGTAGGCGGGGGTCGCGCGGGTGAACAGCCCCGCCTGGATGGCCAGGCCGAGCAGGCCGTGGGCGATGCGCTCGCCGAAGATGGAGCTCTTCATGAACTCGGCGTCGGTGTGCAGGACGTTGTAGTCGCCGGAGAGGCCGGCGAAGAGGACGATGTCGGTCTCGGTGACGGTCCGTCCCGGCGACTCGTACTCCTCTCCCACCTCGATGTCCTCGAAGTAGCGCCGCGGCGGCGTCATGCCCGCGTAGGATAGCACGCGCCGGGAACCGTGCCCCGGGGCCCGCGATTTGACCGGCCAAGAGCGGCGATGCTATTCTCCGGCCACTTTCCGCGGCCATTTCCACATCGAGACTGGGAGGGCAGGTCATGGAGCGACGCAGGTTCCTGGTGAAGGCCGGCGGGGTCCTGGTGGCCGCCGGAGCGACGGCCGCCGTCGAGGCACCGAACGTCATCGCCCAGCCGAAGTTCCAGTGGCGCATGGCCACGTCCTGGACGCCGGCCCTCGACGTGCTGCAGGGCAACGCCCAGCGCTTCGCCAAGCTCGTCGACGACATGTCGGGCGGGCGCCTGAAGATCCAGGTCTTCGCCGCCGGCGAGCTCATCCCCGCCTTCGGGGTCTTCGACGCCTGCTCGCAGGGCACCATCGAGTCGTACAACTCGGCGGCCTACTACTACGCGGGCAAGGAGCCGGCCACCCAGTGGTTCACCGCCGTGCCGTTCGGCCTCAACGCCCAGGGCACGTATGCCTGGTACTACTACGGCGACGGCCTCAAGCTCTGGGAGGAGGCCTACAAGCCGTTCAATTTGCGGCCGCGGCCCTCGGCCTCGACGGGCGTGCAGATGGGCGGCTGGTTCCGGCGCAAGATCAACACCATCGCCGACTACAAGGGGCTCAAGATGCGCATCCCCGGGCTCGGCGGCAAGGTGGTCGCCGCGGCCGGCGGCACCGTGGTCCTCACGCCGGGCGGTGAGATCTACACGGCGCTGGAGCGCGGCGTCATCGACGCCTCCGAGTGGGTGGGCCCGCACGACGACATGAAGCTCGGCCTGCACCAGACCGCCCGGTACTACTACTATCCGGGCTGGCACGAGCCGGGCACGACCGGGGAGTTCGTCTTCAACCAGAAGGCCTACGACGCGCTGCCGGTCGACCTCCGGAACATCGTCGACTACGTGGCCACGGCGATGCACACGCTGGAGTTCATGGAGTACGAGTCCAAGAACGGCATCGCCCTCAACAAGCTCCGGAACGAGTTCAAGACCAAGGTCGAGCTCGTGGGCTTCCCCGCCCCGGTCATGAAGGAGCTCAAGAAGCTCGCCCAGCAGGTGAACAAGGAAGAGTCCGAGAAGTCCCCGGTGGCCAAGAAGGTCTACGCGTCCTACACCAAGTTCCAGGAGTACATCCAGGACTGGGGCCACGTCTCCGAGGGGCCCTACCACTCGCTGATCTCGGCCTGAGCCCGCCGGCGCCGGCGGCGGGGCCCCGCCCCGGCGCCGGCGCCCTCCCGCCACTCGCCAGCCACGGGCCGCGCCCCGGCACGGCCGACCTCAGCCGCGGAAGAACCTGATCAGGGCGAAGACGATCTCCGGGTAGGCGATCACCAGGGTCAACCCGATCAGCTGCAGCGCGATGAACGGGATCACGCCGCGGTAGATGTCGCCGGTGGTGATCTCGGGCGGCGCCACGCCCCGCAGGTAGAACAGCGCGAAGCCGAACGGCGGCGTGAGGAAGGACGTCTGGAGGTTCACGGCCAGCACCACCGACACCCACACCGGGTCGAAGCCGAAGTGCTTGACCAGCACCGGGGTGAGGATGGGGACGTGGATGAAGCAGATCTCCAGGAAGTCGATGAAGAAGCCGAGGAAGAAGATGACGGCCATGATGACGGCCAGCACGCCGTAGGGCCCGAAGGGCAGGTTCAGCAGCAGGTTCTGCACGAGGTGGTCGCCGTTCAGCCCGCGGAACACGAGGCCGAAGGTGTTGGCCCCGACCAGGATGATGAAGGACAGGCTGGTGATGCGCGTCGTCGTCCGCATGACGCCGAGCAGCATCGGCATCGAGAAGCGCCCCTTGGCGATCGTCAGGAGCAGCCCCCCGGCGGCCCCCACCGAGGCCGCCTCGGTCGGCGACGCGACGCCCATGAAGATCGAGCCCAGCACGCCGACGATGAGCACGAAGGCCGGCAGCAGCGCCACCGACACCCGCCGGATGGCGGCGGCGCGGAACTGGGCGATCTCGGCGTCGGGGATGGGGGGAGCCAGCTCCGGCTTCCACTGCGCGAGGATGAAGAGGTAGATCAGGTAGAGGCCGACCAGCACGAGCCCGGGCAGGAAGGCGCCGATGTAGAGGTCGCCGACGGACACGCCCATGATGTCGCCGAGCAGGATCAGGATGATGCTGGGCGGGATGATCTGGCCGAGGGTACCGGAGGCGCAGATGGTGCCGGTGATGAGCTCCTTGTTGTAGTTGCGGCGCATCATCGTGGGCAGCGAGACGAGGCCCATGGTGATGACGCTGGCGCCCACGATCCCGGTGGAGGCGGCCAGGATGGCGCCGACGATGACCACCGAGATGGCGATGCCGCCCCGGAGCCACCCGAACAGCAGGGCCATCGTGTCGAGCAGCTCCTCGGCGAGGCCGGACTTCTCGAGGGCCACGCCCATGAACACGAACAGCGGCACCGCGAGCAGCGTGAAGTTCGTCATCGTTCCCCAGATCCGCAGCGGCAGCAGATCGAAGAACGGCAGCCCGAAGCCGATCAGCCCGAACAGCAGCCCCGTGAAGGTCAGGCTGAAGGCCACCGGGAACCCGAAGAACAGGAACACGATCATGCCCACGAACATCAGGGCGCCGAGCGTCTGATCCCACGGCAGCCCGAACATCAGTGGACCTCCTTGTCGTGCCGCTCGGGCGGTTCCCAGCCCATCGCCCAGTAGAAGGTCTTGATGGCCTGGGACAGGCCCTGCACCGCCATGAGGGCGAAGCCGATGATGATGACGGACTTCAACACCCAGCGGGCCGGGATGCCGCCGGGGTCGGGTGAGCCCTCGTTCACCAGGTAGGCGTTCCTCACGAACGGCCACGCCGTGTACATGATCAGGAAGCAGGCGGGGAAGTACATGACCCAGATCAGCGCGAAGTCCAGCCACGCTCGCGTCCGGGGCGAGAGCTTCGCGTAGACGACGTCCACCCGGATGTGCTCGTCGTGGAGGGTGACGTAGCCGCCGGCCAGCAGGTACACCAGGCCGAACAGGTGCCACTCCAGCTCCTGGACGAACACGTAGCTGCGGTTGAGCAGGTAGCGGAAGATCACGTCGCCGAAGACGACGACGACCATGCCGAACATGAGCCAGGACACGGCCCGCCCGAAGCGCTCCTGGAACGCGTCGATCTTCCTGGCCAGTTCGCGGAGCATCGATCCTTTCGCGTGCGCGGGGAGTCGGACGGCGGTCAGACCATTAGCACGGCCGCGCGGGGCCGTCAACCTTGACTCGTTACGTGACGCGCAGTTAGAGTCGGACGCGCCGGCCGCTTCCCTCGCGTGGTCGCCGTGCGTGCCGGCCAGGAGGACCGCCGGTGAGGCTGTCGGACCGAAGACTGCAGCCCGTCTGGGAGAAGGTGCGGGCCGGCGAGCGCCTGGACCGGGCGGACGGCCTGGCCCTCTTCGAGACGGACGACCTGCTCGGCGTCGGCCGCATGGCCGACCACGTGAAGTCCCGGCGCGAGGGCGAGCGCGTCTACTTCGTCATCAACCGGCACATCACGCCCACCAACGTCTGCGTGCTGTCGTGCGCGTTCTGCGACTTCGCGCGCAAGCCCGGGCAGGCCGGCGCCTACGAGCACAGCATCGAGGACATGGTGGCCATGGTGCGCGAGGGCGTGCGCGAGGTCCACATCGTCGGCGGCCATCACCCCGACTGGCCCTTCGAGTACTACGAGCGCGTGGTCGGCGCCATCCACGCCGCGCACCCCGACGTGCAGATCAAGGCCTTCACCGCGGCCGAGATCGACTACTTCTGGCGCCGGTGGAAGATCGAGCCCAAGGAGGCGCTGGCGCGGCTCAAGGCGGCCGGGCTGCAGTCCATGCCCGGCGGGGGCGCCGAGATCTTCTCCGCCCGCCTGGCCCGCGCGCTGCGCTACACCGGCAAGGCCAGTCCCGATCGCTGGTGCGAGATCCACGGCATCGCGCACGCCCTCGGCATCCGCACCAACGCGACGATGCTCTACGGCCACGTGGAGACGCTGGCCGAGCGCGTGGACCACCTGCTCCGCCTGCGCGAGCAGCAGGACGCCTCGGGCGGGTTCCTGACGTTCGTGCCGCTGGCGTACCAGGTCGGCACCACGCGGCTGCGCCCGCGGCAGACCCCGCCCACCGACAGCCTGCGCACCATCGCGGCCGCGCGCCTGCTGCTCGACAACTTCCCGCACGTCGAGGCCTACTGGGTGGTGCTCGGCGAGGACACCACGTCGGTCGCGCTGCACTTCGGCGCCGACGACGTCAACGGCACGCTGGAGGACGAGCGCATCCAGCACATGGCCGGCGCCCAGACCCCCGCCGGCGTGGCGCGCGAGCAGCTGCTGCGCATGATCCGCGACGCCGGCAAGACCGCCGTCGAGCGCGACGCCCTGTACAACGTGGTGCGAGTGTGGAACTGAGCGCGATCTCCCGCCGGCCGTCGAGCGGCGGAGCCCTGCGCAGCCGCTCCGACGGCAGGTCGAGAGGAGCGGGAGCCGCGTACCGTTGACCATGCTCGACGCCATCGCGTCCAGGGCGCTGCGCGGCGAGCGCCTGGACCGCGAGGCCGGCCGCTGGCTCCTCACCGAGGCGCCCCTGCTCGAGCTCGGCGCGCTCGCGCAGGAGGTGCGCCTGGCCCGCGTCCCCGGCCGCCGCGTCACCTTCGTCGTCGACTCCAACCCCAACTACACCAACGTCTGCGTGACCGACTGCCAGTTCTGCGCCTTCTACCGGAAGCCCGGCGACCCCGAGGCCTGGACGCTGACGGTGGACGAGGTGCTGGCCAGGGTCGACGCGGCGGCGGCGCGCGGGGCCACGACGGTGCTGCTGCAGGGCGGGCACAACCCCGCGCTGCCGCTCGAGTACTACCTCACGCTCGTGCGCGAGACGCGCCGGCGCTTCCCGGCCGTCACGCCGCACTTCTTCACGGCCTCGGAGATCCGCACGATCGCGGAGGTGAGCGGCCTCGACGTGGGCGGCGTGCTCGACCGCCTGTGGGAGGCGGGCCAGCGCACGATCCCCGGCGGCGGCGCCGAGGTGCTGTCGTCGCGCGTGCGCCGCCGCATCGCGCCCAAGAAGGGCGGCCCCGAGGCCTGGCTCGCGGTCCACCGCGCGGCGCACCGGCGGGGCTTCAAGAGCACGGCGACCATGATGTACGGCCACGTCGAGACGGTGGACGACCTGCTCGACCATCTCGACGCCATCCGGAGCCTGCAGGACGAGCACGGCGGCTTCACGGCCTTCGTGCCGTGGTCGTTCAAGCCGGGCAACACGCTGCTGGAGAAGTGGATCACCCACTACCAGGGCCCGAACGCCTACCTGCGGATGCTGGCCGCCTCGCGGCTGTACCTGGACAACTTCCTCCACGTGCAGGCCTCGTGGTTCTCGGAAGGCAAGCGCACCGGCCAGATCGCCCTGCACTTCGGGGCCGACGACTGGGGCGGCACGCTGTTCGAGGAGAACGTCCACAAGGCGGCGGACTACGTCAACACCATCGGCGTCGAGGAACTGACCGCGCTGATCCGCGACGCCGGCTTCACGCCCGTGCAGCGCACGACGACCTACGACGTCGTGCGCGAGTGGTAGTCGCCCGCGGAGCGCCCTCCGGGCTCAGACCGGGTCGAGCGGAGGCACCGCGGGGATCAGCCGGCGTCGGTGGGCCATGGTGAAGAGCCGCTCCAGCGCCGCCCGGCCCTGGGCGCCCAGGGCCAGCGTGAGGTCGTTGACGTACATCAGCACGAAGCGGCGGCACGTCTCCTTGTCGATCCCGCGCCCGTAGCGCATCGCGTACTCCAGCGCCTCGTCGACGTTGGCGTGCGCCCAGGCGATGGACGCGCCGAGGGCCGAGGAGATCGCCCGGTGCATGGCCTCGCCGAGGTCGCGGCGCATGACGTTGACGCCCAGGGGAAGCGGCAGCGCCGTGTCCCGCTGCCAGAGCTCGCCGAGGTCGAGCACCTTGACCAGGCCCATGGCGGGATGGGTGATCTGCCCCTCGTGGATCAGCAGCCCCACGTCGGCCTGCCCCTCGAGCACCGCGGCGGGGATCTTGTCGAACGCCACCTCGATCAGCGGCGGCTCGTCCGGCAGGTAGAGCCGCAGGAGGAGCGAGGCCGTGGTGTGGCTGCCGGGGATCGCCACCACCCGCTCGACCAGCTCCTGCGGCGGGATGGGCTCGCGCGCGACCAGGATCGGGCCGTAGCCCTTGCCCATGGACGCGCCGGGGTCCATGAGCCGGTAGCGGTCGGCCACGAGCACGTAGGTCGCGGCCGACACGGCGGTGACCTCCAGCTCGGCGGTGCGCGCCCGCCGGTTGAGCGACTCGATGTCCTCCAGCACGTGCTCCACCCGGGCGCCGGCGATGCGCACCTTGCCGGCGGTGAGCGCGTAGAACATGAAGGCGTCGTCGGGATCCGGGCTGTGGCCGATGCGGATGACGGACACCGCTCCTCCCCCGGCCGCTACGCCGGCAGCTCGGGCTGACGGAAGCCCAGCCGGCAGTCGCCGGCGCGGATGGCCCGGATGATGGCGTCCCGGTCGCGCGGCGCCTCGACCTCGACCCACGCGCGTCCGAAGTGCACCGGCTTGTGCGCGTCGTCGGTGGCGACCTTGGCGAGGGGGATCGACTCCGTGTGGTAGATCGGGCGGTAGAGCCCCGTGTCCGTCACCTCGATGGCGTCCAGCCGCAACCCCTCGTCGCCGATGACGCCGATGCGCCGGAGCGTCTCCTCGACGCTCAGCTTGTAACGCGCGGGATGGTTGAGGACGTAGAGGGTCTCGCGGTCACCCATGACCTTGCCCACGTGCTGGGGAAAGGTCCGCCACGAGAGCTCGATGCCGTGGAACAGGAGCAGGCGAGGCGCCAGGCGCTCGAGCGCCCGCCAGTACCCCTCGCCCACGTGGTCGTCGTGGTCGGTGACGGCCAGGAAGTCGTAGCCCAGGCGCTCGTACGCCTCGATCAGGCGGTGCGGCGCCAGGACGCCGTCCGAGAACGTCGTGTGGGCGTGGAGATTGCCGCGGAGGAGCGCCACTCAGCGGCCGGGCGAGCGGGCGGGCGCGCGCCGGCTGGGCGGACCGCCCCATTCCACGGCGAACCCGAGCGCGAACCACCCGGTCACCTCGCGGAAGCCGCTGGCCTCGCTGGTCGTGGCCGGCGTGTTGGGCGCCGTCCAGCCGGCGACGCCCGCGCGGCCGGTGCCGTCGGCGGTCCTCGCCGACAGGGGCCCGATGTACGAGGGATCGTGACGGACGCGGGGACCGCGCGGATAGTAGTCGGCGTCGCTGGGGCGCGAGACGTCGTAGTGGTCGCCCGGGGGCACCACGCCGCGCTCCGTCGGGCGCGACGGAGTCGGCGCCGTGATGTCGACCTGCTGGGCGCCGGCCGGCGCGGCCACGGCCAGTGCGATCGCCAGCGCCAGTGCCGTCACGAGCGTCCGCATGATTGGATCTTACTCCAGAAACCCGAGGCCGACATCCCGATGCGGGAAAGTCCAGCGCGGTGACGCACTTGCGCGGCAGCCGGAGGATGCCGGCGACGGGCCGGGAACGATGGCCCGACGAGGCCGGCCGTCAGGCCGAGGCGTGACCGTCGACGGGCCGGTCGATCACGGCGTCGGCGTCGATCTCGATGAGGGCGCCGTCGCGGATGAGCTGGTCGACGCGCACGAGCGTGCTGGCCGGGTAACGGCCCTCCGTGAAGTACCCGGCCCGGACCTCGTGGATCTCGCGCAGCGAGGCCTGGTCGAGCTGCGTCACGTACACCCGCACACGGACGATGTCGTCCATGGTGCCCCCCTGCCGGGCCAGCACCGCCTTGATCTTGTCGAGGACGACGCGCGTCTGCTCCCGCATGGTGCGCGCGGTCACCTGGCCGCTGTCGTCCGTCGCCACCATGCCCGAGATGAACACGAGGGCGCACGAAGGCAGGTCGACGCGCACGGCGTCGGAGAACACGGCGGGGACCCCGGTCCCCTTGAGCGCGTCGATCCCCCGGGATCGGTCGCGGGCCAGATCGAGGAACGTCCGGTCGACGGGCGCCACGGCGGCCTATGTTAGCAGACGGTGGCACCACCGCTGCATCCGGCCGGGATCGGTCCCCCCGATGCGACGCGCTCGACTCGCTGGCCTCCTCGCCCTCGCCGCGCTCGGCCCTCCGGGCTGCGCGGCCGTCGGCCTCACGGGCGGAGCCGTGACCGTGGCCGCCATGCAGGCCAGCGCCGGCGCCGCGCTCCGGGCGGGCACCGAGTACCGGCTGAACGGGGCGGCCCACCGGACGTTCGCGCGGCCGGCCGGCGAGGTGGCCGACGGCCTGCGCACCGCGCTGCAGCGGCTGGCCATGCCCGTGCTGAGCGAGACGGACGTCGAGGACCGCCGGGAGATCGTCGCCGAGGCCCGCGACCGCGTGGTGGAGGCCAGCCTCACGCCGCTGACGCCGGCGGCGACGGCGCTGAGGCTCGTGGTGAAGCAGGGGTTCCTCCGCCGGGACCGGGCGACGGCCAGCGAGATCATCGCCCAGACCGAGCGCGCGCTCCTGCTCTCCGAGGTGGCGCGGCCCCCCTGACGCGCCGGGGGCCTCATCCGGGGCGCGACGAGGCGATCCGCTCGTAGAGCGACGTCTGCGCGAAGAAGTGGCGCAGCACGTAGTGCTCGTTCACGTCGTGCTGCCGGTTGTCGCTGTTCGCCGACGGCAGCAGGAACACGGGCACGCCGAGGGTCGCGGTGAACACGTGCGTCGGCAGCGTGCCGCCCAGGATCGGCAGCGCCACCGGCTCGCCCTCGCCCTGGGCGGCCAGCAGGCCCAGGAGCCAGGGAAACTCCGGGCGCGAGGGGGAGGTGTAGCTCGGCGGCTGGCCCGCCAGACGCGCGGTCACGCGCACCGGCCCCCCGCTCGCGGCGTGGGCGGCCACGGCCTGGCGCACCAGCTCCTCCACGGCCTCCAGCGGCGTGTCGGGCGTGAGCCGCACGTCGAGCCGGGCCTGCACGGCGCGCGGGACGATCGTGCGGCGCTGCGCCGCCGAGGTGCCCTCCGTCGCCAGGTGGTTCACGTTGACCGTGGGCCAGAGGTACGGCGCCCACACGGCCTCGCCCTGCCAGCGGCTGAAGACGGCTTCCGCCTCGCGCCGGAAGCCGTCGTGCTTCTCGGCCCACTCCCGCACGCGGGCGTCGATGTCGGCCACCAGCCGCGCCACCGGCAGGACGGGGTTGGCGACGATGTTGCCGTAGTTGCCGGAGTGCACGGCGCCCGGCTGTCCGTTCTCGGCGAGCAGGTCGACGCCCAGCAGCCCCCGCACGCCCATGACCAGGGTCGGCCGGTTGCGCTGCTTGGGGCCGTCGGAGCAGATCACGACGTCGGCGGCCAGGCGCTCGCGCTGGCGCCGGACGATGGCGGGCAGGTTGGGGCTGCCGTGCTCCTCCTCGCCGTCGAGCAGGATCTTCACGCGCCAGGCGAGCGTGCCCGCGCGCGCCGCGTCGAGGGCGCCGAGGGCGTTGGCCAGGTGCTGGCCCTTGTTGTCGGCGCCGCCGCGGGCGACCATCGTCACGCCGTCGAGCGCCGCGGCCGGGAGCGAACCCGGATCGACGCGGCGGCCGCCGGCGAAGTACGCGGGCTCGAAGGGCGCGCAGGCGGTCCCCTCCCACCGCCAGAGCCCGACGTCACCGGTGGGCTGGACGTCGTAGTGGCCGTACAGCAGCAGCACCGGCGCGCCGGGCGGACCCGGGATCTCACCGTACAGCGCCGGCGTCGCGTCGCCGCCGTCCGGCAGCAGCGTCTCGAGCTCGAGCCCCTGCTCGCGCCACAGCGCGCGGACCGCGTCGACCATCTCCGGCGTGACGCCGCGACTCACCGTCGGGATGCGGACGTACCGGTCGAGGAGGCTCAGGCGCTCGTGGCGGCTCCCGGCGCGGAAGGCGGCCATGGCCGTCTCTCGCGCCTCAGCGCGGCGCGAAGATGCGCCGCTTGACCCGGTGGGGCACCCAGGCGGCGAACAGGCGGGCGGCGCGCCCCAGGCGGTCGAGCGACTCCGGCGTGCCCGGCCAGTACCGGAGCAGCAGCCGGCGGTCGACGTAGTTGACGATCCCGTCGACGATCACGGCGGCCAGGAGCACGTCGTCGAGGTAGCCGAGGAACGGGATGAAGTCCGGCAGCAGGTCGATCGGGCTCGCCAGGTACACCGCGGCCGCGGCCAGGGCGATCTTCACCGGGGCCGGCAGCACGGGGTCGGCCACGAGCCGGGCCAGGAGCCGCGCCAGGTCGGGCAGCGCGCGCAGCAGCGCCCTCACTCCAGGCTCTCGGCGACGAGCTCGCTGATGTCCTTCACGGCCACGCGCCCCTCGGCCTCCTTCACCTTGCGCCCGAGGTCCACCATGGCCAGGCAGAACGGGCACGCCGTGCCCACCACGGTGGCGCCGGTGGCCAGCGCCTCCTCGACGCGGATGAGGTTCACCCGCTTCTCGGACGGCACCTCCATCCACATGTGGCCGCCGCCGCCGCCGCAGCAGAGCCCGCGCATCCGGCTGCGCTCCATCTCGATCAGGCGCAGGCCCGGCACCGCGCGCGCGACGTTGCGCGGCGCCTCGGTGAGGCCGTTGTAGCGCCCGAGATAGCAGGAGTCGTGGAAGGTCAGCGTGGCGTCGATCGAACGCCGCGGCGTGATGCGCCCGGTGGCGATGAGCTCCTCGATGAGCACGGAGTGGTGCACCACCTCGTAGGTGCCGCCGAACTGCGGGAACTCGTTCCGGATCGTGTTGAAGCAGTGCGGGCAGTGCGCCAGCACCCGCCGGAAGCGGTACTGCTTGATGGCCTCGACGTTCTCCTGCTGCACGGTCTGGTACAGGTACTCCTCGCCCAGCCGCCGGGCCACCTCGCCGTGACACCGCTCCTCGGCCATCACCGCGAACGACACGCCGGCGGCCTTGAGGATCTTCACCACCGCGCGCGCGATGGCCTGGTTGCGCCGGTCGTACGAGGCCGAGCAGCCGACCCAGTAGAGGTACTCGACCTCCTTGCCCGGCGCCATGACCGGCACGTCGAGCCCTTCGGCCCACGCCAGCCGCTCGCCCGCCGGCAGGCCCCACGGGTTGCCCGCCCGCTGGATGTTCTGCAGCGACTGCGGCGCCGTGGACGGCAGCGCCCCCTCCGACAGCGTCAGGTAGCGGCGCAGGTCGACGATCGTGTCCACGATGTCGATGAAGGCCGGACACTCCTGCACGCAGGCCATGCACGTCGTGCACGCCCAGAGCTCCTCGGGCTTGATCAGCTCGCCGTGGATCGGCCCGGGCAGCTCGCCGTGCAGGTGGCGCTTGAGCTTGACGATGATGGCCTTGGGGCTCAGCGCGGTGCCGGCCATGTAGGCGGGGCAGGCGGCCTGGCAGCGCCCGCACTCCACGCAGGCGTCGAAGTCGAGCCGCCGCTTCCACGAGAACTCCTCGAGCTTCGACACGCCGAGCGACTCGGCCTCCTCGAGGCCCTCGATCTTGGCGATGGCCCCGCGCGGCGTCAGCTTGGAGAAGAAGATGTTCAGCGGCGTCGTGAGCAGGTGCACGAAGTAGGAGTACGGGACGACGGCGACGAAGCCCAGCGCGATGACGGCGTGGAACAGCCACACCCCCAGGTGGGTGGCGCGCAGCGCGTCGTCCGACATGCCGGCGCCGAGCATGGCCTGGCCCAGCGCCCAGCCCACCGGCGACCAGGGCGCCCAGTCGGGCCGCACCACGGCCAGCCGCGCCGCCTCCATCACGAACCCGGTGACGTTGATGACGAGCAGCAGCGTCAGGACCCAGGCGAAGCGGGCGGTGGGGTCCACGCGGTGGGGCCGGACGACGAAGCGCCGCCACACCGCCATGCCCAGACCGATCACGAAGAAGAGCCCGAACAGGTCGAGCACGGTCTCGTAGAACAGGTAGAACCGGCCCTTGAGCAGCTTGTAGCCGAAGAACGGCAGCGTGATGTCGTAGTCGATGGTGGCGAGCACGGTGCCCATGAAGAGCGCCAGGAAGCCCCAGAACATCGTCGCGTGCATCACGCCGGGGTAGGCCTGCGAGAGCGTCCGCACCTGCCCCAGCGCGTGCACGGCCACCAGCGTGACCCGCTCGGGGAGGCGGTCCAGGCGCTGCTCGGGCCCGCCCGCGCGCCAGAGGCGCACGCGCTGCCACACGCCGTAGGCGAAGACGGCGACGGCCACGGTGGCCCCCACGTAGAGCGCGATCTGCGCCCAGACGGGAACGTTCCAGAAGGTGTCGCGGAAGGGAACGCTGGGCGTCATCGGGCTCTCAACGATAGCACGCCGAGCACGGCCTCGGCGGCGGAGTAGGGATCGAGCCGGCCCGCGGCGACGTCGTCGAACGTGCGCGCGAGGTCGCCGGAGCCGAGGCGCTGCTCGATGGCCGCCGTGATCTCCTCGACCAGCAGGGCCTTGAGCTCGTCGCGGCGGCGCGCGCCCCGCCGCGCGGCGAGGGCGCCGGAGCCCACCAGCGCGTCGCGGTGGCGCTCGATGGTCGCCAGCAGCGCCTCGATGCCCACGCCGTGCTGGGCCTCGGTCGCCAGCACGGGGATCTCCCAGTCGACGTCGCGGCGAGCCGCCGCGCTCGTGTAGGCCAGGTGCGCGGCGAACTTCAGCTCGGCCATCAGCGCGTGGGCGCCGCCGCGGTCGGCCTTGTTGACCACGAAGACGTCGGCGGCCTCCATGAGGCCGGCCTTCATGGTCTGGATCGCGTCGCCCGACTCCGGCACCAGCACGACGACGGTGGTGTCGGCCAGCTTCATGATGTCGAGCTCGGTCTGGCCGACGCCCACCGTCTCGATCAGGATGCGATCGAGCCCCGCCGCGGCCAGCAGCCGGATGACGTTGCCGGTGGCGCGCGCCAGCCCGCCGAAGGCGCCGCGCGTGGCCATGCTGCGGATGAAGACGCCCGGGTCGAGGGCGTGGGTCTGCATGCGGATGCGGTCGCCGAGGACCGCGCCGCCGGTGAACGGGCTCGAGGGGTCGACGGCCACGATGCCGACGGTGCGGCCGGCGGCGCGCAGCACGGCGGTCAGGCGGTCGACCACGGTGGACTTCCCCGCGCCGGGCGGGCCGGTGACGCCGACCACGTAGGCGTCCCGGGCCCGCGCGTCGACGGCGCGGACGATCGCCGGCACGGCCTCCGTCCGGTTCTCGACGTGCGTGATGAGCCGGGCCAGCGCCAGGCGGTCGCCGGCGAGCATGCGCTCGACGAGCGTCGCGGGGTCGTGGCGGGAGGGTGCACCGGCGCCGGCCATCGGAAGGCGGCCGGATTCTACCACGGGGAGGGTTCCGCCCTCCCCGTGGCGGCAGGCGGCGTCAGGCGCCTCCTACTTCTTGATTTCCGGTCCCCGGAACGCGTTGTGGCAGGCCGTGCACGTGGTCTTGCCGAGATCGGCGAACGCCGCGCTGGTGGCCTGCTGGTTGCCGCTGCGAGCGGTCGCCGCCAGCTGCATGGCCTTCGTCTCCAGGGCCTTGGCATAGCCCTCGAATTCCGACCGCTTCTGCCAGATCTCGGGCTTGGCCCGCGAGGTGTTCGGATCGAGCGAGCCTTCCGGGAACAGCGAGGGGATCTGCCTGGACGTGCGCGCCAGCGTCTCGGCGTCCGCGGCGGCCGCCTGGGTCTGTCCGGCCTTCAGCTTCTCCTGGATCGCGCGGCCGGCCGCCGACTGCTCCTTCATGAGCTTCTGGCGCGCCGCGATCGCATCCGGGGTGCTCATGCGGGAGCCGCCGGTCGCGCAGCCGGCCACGCCGACGACCACGGTGACGAGGACGCCCGACCACATCGCTGACCTCATCGTCCGACCTCCTGTGGGGCGACGGCGCGGGGCCGGCGCCGGTGGTGAGGGTGAGGCTACGGTGTGCTGGTGATCCGGTTCTTCACCGGGGGAATGGACTTCAGATACCGCGCGATGGCCAGACGGTCCTCGCGCGTGAGGTCCTTGTAGCCCGCGAGCGTTCCCTGGATGACCTCGGCCATCAAGCCGGCGGCGAAGTCGCCGTCCGGCCGGATGCCGCTGCCGAGGTACTCGGCGATCTCCTCCTCCGACCACGTGAGACCCGTCTCCCGGTCCGGCGTGATGTTCGGCACCTCGGCGTCTTCCGGTCCCTTCGGGTTGCCGGCCAGGAAGCGCGCGTTGTCGGTGGCCATGGTCATCGTCCTCGGGGTGTGGCATTCGCCGCAGTGCGCCACCGCGCGCACCAGGTACTCGCCGCGGGCGGGGCCCGAGACCGGCGCCGCGGAGGGCGGCGTCTCGCGGGGCGCGAAGGCCGCGAGCCAGGCGGGCAGGAACACCGTCTCGAAGAAGGGCACCGTGATCTTCTTCGGCTGGTTGGCACGCTTGACCGGAGGGACGGTGCGCAGGAACGCGACCAGCGCGCGGAGATCCTCGGCGGCCATGCCGTTGAAGACCGGATAGGGGTGCACGGGCAGGAGCCGGTCACCGTTCGGACGGCGGCCGAGCCGGATGGCCGTGACGATCTGCTCGTCGGTCCACCCGCCGATGCCCGTCTCGCGGTCGGGCGTGATGTTCGTGGAGTGCACGGTGCCGAACGGCCCGTCGTAGCGGCGGCCGCCGGCGTTGGCCGGCCCCTTCGGGACGGTGTGGCATCCACAGCCGCCGGTGGCGCCGAAGACGTACCGTCCCCGCTCGATCTCCGCGGACGAGGGCTGCCCGACCGCCGTCGGCGGGGGTGTCAGGAGCAGCAGGGCGCCGAGGAGCCCGGCGCCGGCGACGAGCAGCAGACAGCGCATCGGCGACGCCCCGGATAACTCCTCAGGCCCGCGGCCGGTTCCCGGCGGCGCCGCCGGTCAGGCTCGCCTCCATGACGAGGGCGTCCTCGCCGGTGTCGTAGTAGTAGCCGCGGCGCCGGCCCACGACGCGAAAGCCGAACGACTCGTAGAGCGCCCGGGCCTCCGTGTTGCTCGGCCGGACCTCGAGCACCACGAGCCGCAGCGAGCGCGCGCGGGCGTCGTCCAGGATGCGGCCGAGCAGCGCGCGTCCGATGCCGCGCCGCCGGGCGTCGGGGCGGACGGCGATGTTGGTCACGTGCACCTCGTCGGCGACCTCCCACAGGCAGATGTAACCGACGAGCCGATCGTCTTCCCGCATCACGAAGCAGCGCGCGACCTGGTTCTGCTCCATCTCGTAGAGGAACGCGCCGCGGGACCACGGCATCGTGAACGACGCGCGCTCGATGGTCAGGACCTCGTCGAGGTCCGCCGCGCGCATCCGCTCAAGGGACAGCGACAGCACGGCGCTTGAGCTCCGCCTCCGATGGCCGGAGGTAGATCGGCACGAGATCGGCCGGCGAGACCGTCTGCCCGGCCGCCAGGCGCGCGGCGCCCAGGACGGCGACGGCGCCCGGCGAGGGCACGCGGCGATGCGGCGGCGCCAGCCACGCATGCGGAGACGCGACCAGCGCGGCGCCGTCGCCGAGGAGGATCGCGGGCTCGGTGAGTCGCGCCGCCAGCGCGGCCGGCGGCAGCGCCAGGTAGTCCCACTCGCGCCGCATCGCCCCGTCGGCCCACCGGTAGCGGCAGGCGTACACCTCGCCCTTGCGCGCGTCGAGCGCGGGGCACACCGGCCAGGCGGCGTAGGGCAGGGCCTCGGCCATCGCGTCGAGCGTCGGCACCGCGGCGACGGGCAGGCCGAGCGCCAGTGCCAGGCCCTTGATCACGCTCAGCCCGATGCGCAGCCCGGTGAACGAGCCCGGCCCCACGGCGACGGCCAGCGCCTCGAGACTGTCGGGCCTCCAGCCCGCCTCGGCGAGCAGGCGGTCGATGGCCGGCAGCAGCCGCTCCGAGTGCGTGGCCGTCACGTCGAGCACGGACTCGCCGCGGAGCCGATCGCCGTCGAGGAGCGCGACGCCCCCGGCGAGCGTCGAGGTTTCCACCGCGAGGAGGCGCACGGCGGCAAGTCTAACACGCGGTCCCGCGGGCGCTCCGGGCGGCGTGCGATAATGCCGCGAAGGAGGTTCCGATGAGCGCCGCCCCCAGGAAGGATCCCGCCGCCGTCGAGGCCGAGGTCCGCGAGAAGATCCATCTCGAGATCCTCAAGCGTACCGGGGCCTACCACGCCAACGATCACGTGCTGCTGCCCTCGGGACAGCACACGAGCGAGTACATCGAGAAGACGCTGGTGACCACCGAGCCCTCGTTCACCGAGGGCCTGGGCGCCGTCATCGCCAAGCACTTCGCGCCGTGGCCCATCGACGTGGTGCTGTCCACCGGCCCGGGCGCGCTGATCCTGTCCCACTGCGTGGCGCGCGCCCATCCGTCGCGGCCGATCGTGGTCTACGGCACCAAGGGGCTCGCCGGCGGCAAGCGGCGGGTGACGCTGCCCGTGGAGTTCCAGCGGCTCATCCGCGAGGGCACCCGCGTGCTGCTGGTCGAGGATCTGGTCAGCACCGGGTCGACGCTCAATCTCCTGATCGGGCTCGTCGAGCAGCTGGGCGCCGACGTCGTCGGCATCGGCTGCCTGTGGCGCCGGACCTCGGTGGACCTCGCCGGCAAGCCGGTCTTCAGCCTGGTGAGCCGTGACTTTCCGACATACGATCCGGCGGACTGTCCGTTCTGCAAGAAGGGAATCCCCCTGAACGAGGAGTTCGTGAGGCGCCGGAATCAGAGGCGCCCCTCCCTGGTCAGGGAGGGTAAGGGCTCCTAGAATCAGCCTTCCTCGGCCGGCGCGGTGGCGCCGGCCGGCCGGTCCGCTCGGTGGCACCCTCCTTGCTTGACTCGAGGGCACCCAGCCAGTGCAGCGACGCGGGGAGGAAGGTGCCCGATGACCCGGACGTGGACGGTGGTCCTAGGCCTGCTGGTGTCGCTCTTCCCCGTGGTGCCCGCCGCTGCCGAGCCCGTCGCCGTGAAGCACCAGGAGGGCGTGACGCGGGCGTTTCCGATCCTGCGCGCCATGGACGGCGACCGTCTGGCCTGGGGCGACTTCGTGCAGGTCCCGCGCGGCGATCGCATCGAGAACCGGATGACGTTCCGCTTCAAGGACGGTTCGCTCTACGACGAGCTGGTCACCTACTCCCAGGACGGGGCCTTCCGCATGCTGAGCTACCGCATCGTCCAGCAGGGCCCGTCGTTCCCCGAGATGATCGTCGCGTCCATCGATCGCGAATCGGGCCGGTACCACGTCCGGTATCGGGCCGACGAGGACAGCGCCGAGGAGGTGCTCGAGGGCAAGTTCGAGCTGCCCGAGGACGTCTACAACGGCATGCTCTCGCTGATCCTCAAGAACCTGCCGGCGCGGAAGACCGAGGTCAGCATCGTGGCCTTCACGCCCAAGCCGCGGAAGGTCACCCTGCAGCTGCTGCCGCTCGCGGAGGATCAGGTGAAGGTCGGCGACATGCCGCTCACGGCGACCCGGTGGGTCATCCGACCGCAGCTGGGACTCTTCGCCTCGCTGCTGGTCGCCGACGTCCCGGACGTGCGCGTCTGGATCGCCCCCGGCGAGGCACCGGCGTTCGTCCGCGCCGAGGGCCCCCTGTTCTTCATGGGCCCGGTCTGGCGCATCGATCCCTATTGATTGCCCCCCGTCCTCGTCGCCCCCTGGCACAGCCGGGGCGCTAAGCGGCCTGCCGCCTCGTGGTAGCGACCCGGCCTCGGGTAACGAAACGCCCGGGTCAGGCAGCCTCCCACAGTCCCTCGGCCACCCCCGCGTTGCGGTACGCCACGCGGATGCTGTCCAGGTTCTGCGTGAAGAGCAGGCCGATGCGGGCGAACGGCTCGAAGACCGGCCCCTGGCCGTCGACCAGCGGGAACGTCACCTTGGGCAGCTTGTCGAGCTGCCCGTGCAGCGCGGCGCTCACGGCGTTGAGGCGGGAGTAGAAGTCCTCCCGCTCCTTGACGGCCCGCTTCACGATCGGCGTGATCAGGCAGTCCACGGTCTGCCGGGCGCGGCTGGCCGCGCCCTCCACGGCGGCCTCGGCCAGCGGCACCACGGTGACGCCGAGCTCGCCGAGGAACCGCTGCAGCAGGCGGCCGAGGCTGTCCTGGAGCAGGACCTCCGGCAAGCCCACCGTCTTCAGCGCCCGGTGCCCCACCTGCCGGGCGTCCGAGTACAGCTGGTCGCGCAGCCACTCCACGTACTGGCGGTTCTCGTCGTCCTTCCACCAGTCGCGGATCATCTTCTTGCCCCAGTAGCGGATGGTCGCGTAGTACATGTCGCGCTTGAGCAGCTTCTGGGCGATGCCCTTCCACGAATAGAACTTCGCCATGGCGTTGATGGCGGCCATCTGCAGCTCGTAGGGCGACATCCGGCGGGGCTGGTGGACCGTGTGGTGGCCGTCGTAGAAGGACCAGTTGCGGCTGATCACGTACTTCTCGCCGCGCTCGTAGAGCGTCTCCCAGTCCGGCGAGCCCGGGATGGGCGTGAGGATCATGAACTGGATCGAATCGATGTCGTGCTTGAGGGCGAAGTCGGCGGTGGCGTCGATGGTCTCCAGGTCGTCCTCGTCGGAGCCCACCACGAACATGCCGTGGATGCGGATCTTGTGGGCGTGGAAGCGCTCGATCGCCCGCTCGATCTTGGCCAGGTCCTGCTTCTTCTGGAACAGCTTGAGCGTGCGCGGGTTGATCGACTCGAAGCCGACGTACACGTTGAAGCAGTTCGAGTCCCGCATGAGCTGCAGCAGCTCGGCGTCGTCCACGGTCTCCGTGCGCACCTGGGCGCCCCACTCCGGCGTCAGGTCGCGCTGGATCATCCCCCGGAGCAGCTCCTTCACCCGCTTCTTGTTGGCGGTGAAGATGTCGTCGGCGAAGAACGTGTAGAAGTTCCCCCGGTGCAGCTCGAGCTCCTCGAGCACGCGCCCGATCGAGTGCGTGCGGAAGGCGTGGCCGTACATGCCGGGCACTGAGCAGAACGTGCAGGAAAATGGGCAGCCCCGGGACGTGGCCACGGACACCACGCCGCCCGGCTTCCAGCCGGTGATCAGGTGGTAGTCCGGGATGGGGTTGACGTCGAGGTTGGGGATCTTGGGCCGCTCGGCGTTGTGCACGGCCCGGCCGTCGACCCGGTAGGAAAGGTTCTGGATCCGCTCGAATCCTTCGCCGCGCTGGATGGCCTCCACCAGCTCCTGGAACGCGAACTCCCCCTCCCCGCGGACGACGTAGTCGGCGTGCTCGAGCCCTTCCTCGGGCAGGAAGCTCGTGTGCGTGCCCCCCATCACCACGACGGCGCCGGCCTCGCGCGCCTGGTCGGCCAGACGGTACGACTGCGGGGCCGTGGAGGTGATGGCCGAGACGGCGACGAGGTCGGCCGACAGCACCTCGCCCATGTCGATCGGGTGGATGTCCTCGATGTACACGCGGACCTCGTAACCCAGGTTGCGCATGATCGTGCCGAGGAGCACGGACCCCAGTCGCGGGATGCAGACGCGGCTGTACACGTGGAGATGCGTCGACTTCGGCTCGACGAACACGAGCTTCCGGAGCGCTCGCTTCATGGACGGTCTCCCGCGTCGAAGGGATGGGATTCGTTGGAGTCGGCCACACGCTAACACTGCGTTCGCATCATTGTCAATCAGACCCGGCCCCCACCCCCCCTACATCTGGGGCCAGCGAGGCCCTATGAACCCCGTATCTTGGATTTTGCCCTTGACACTCTTCCGCCGGCGCCTCTAGCATGCCGTCGACGATGGAAGGAGGTGAGGCGGTGGCCAAGAAGAAGGCGGCCAAGAAAAAGAAGAAGTAAGCGCCCTTAGCGGCGCTCGGCCCTGTCGGCCTCCCGTTCCGGCAGGGCCGACCCGTCTCGGGAGCTCAGCGCACCTCGTCGGCTCGGCCGAGAACCGAGGCCGGAACCTCGATCCCGAACAGCCGGGCCACCTTGCGGCTCACCACCAGCTCGTGGCGCGATGGGGTCTCGACGGGCAGGTCCCGTGCCGGCGTGCCGATGAGGGTCTTGCCGATCAGCGCTCCGGCGCGGCGGTAGAGGGCGGCCAGGTTCGGGCCGTAGCTGGCCATGCCGCCGGCGTCGACGAACTCGCGGTGCGGGAACATCGCGGGCAGCCGCGCGCGCGCCACGGCGTTGACGATCTCCTCGCGTTGCCCCAGGGCCGCGGAGGCGCCGGGCACGATCAGGGCGTCCGGCCGGGCCCCGCCGAGCGCACGCCCGAGGCCCTCCCCGTCGGCCGCCTCGAGCGCGACCACGGCGACACCCAGGCGATCGGCCACGGCCTGCGTCTCGCGCAGGGCCGTGCCCTCGTCGCCGGGATAGGCGTGCAGGGCGACGCTCTTGATGCCGGGAGCGATCGTCTTGAGCAGCTCCAGGCGCCGGCGGCTGACCTCGGGGCCCTCGAAGGTGACCCCGGTGACGTTCGGTCCGGCGTCCCCGCCGCGGCCGACGCCGACCCGTGGCGCGAGCGCCACGATGGGCACCGTGGTCGTGGCCTGCCTGGCCGCCCGCAGGGCAGGGCTGCCGACCGCCAGGATGGTGTCGACGCGGAGCTTCACGAGCTCGGCGGCGAGCGCGGGCAGCCGGTCGGGCCGTCCCTCGGCGTGCCGCTCGGCGATGGTGAGGGCGTCCACGTTGACGTAGCCGACGAGCGCCTGGCGGACGGCTTCCCGCTGCGGTGCGGCGTCCACGGCCCGCCCGGAGTCCAGCCAGCCCAGACGCGGCGCCCGACGCTCCTGCGCGAGCGGGTCCGATCCCGAGGCCCGGAGGATCAACGCCGCCGCCAGCAGGGCGGCGGCGCTCAGCGCCCGGCTACGGGCGGATGTACACGTATCCGCGATCCTGCAGCTCCATGATGCGGACGACGCCGCCCTGCGGCAGCGGCCTGGCGTTGTCCGGCAGCTCCTCGAGCGTGATGCTGAAGTTCTTCATCGTGTTGCCGCACGCGCCGAACACCATGCCCTGCGTCTGCAGCGCGTCGAGGCTGCGCCGGACGTCGGGATCCATGGTCTTGGTCACGAAGGACTTGAGCCCGGGACCGAACACGACCAGCTCCAGCGCCTCGATGTTCTGCCAGCCGCCGACCCCGGCGATATGGTTCCGGATGTTCCCGAGGACGAACTTCGCCTTGTCGGCCCCGGCATCGTCGAGCTGGTACACGATGCGGTGCTTGCGGGGGCTCTCCTTGAGGTGCGAGGCATCGACCAGCGGCGCCGTCGCGACGAGAGCGATCACAGCGGCGAGCGAGGACAGCAGAGCGCAATGGGTACGGACTCTCATTCGTGCCTCCTTGGGGCCGAGGCTCGTTGATAGGCCATGCCACGGGCAAAGTCAAGGACCCGATCGCCCTCAAAAGAATCGTTACCGAAACGGAGGTCGGTGCCTCAAAACCGGTGTTACCGAACGGGACCCCGGAAAGGAGGCGCCGTGACCGAACAAGGGCGACGGGAGTA
>Ga0073934_10001424_pt1 | contig 57569 bp, 55 predicted proteins | sample LarsenN4metaG_FD_76834 | JGI IMG/M metagenome (GOLD analysis project Ga0073934, IMG submission 76834) | Hot spring sediment bacterial and archeal communities from British Columbia, Canada, to study Microbial Dark Matter (Phase II) - Larsen... ...
CCCACCGTGCCCCCCCGCTCCGCCCGGGATCCTGCGCAGGAGCGTGGCTCGTTCGAGGACCTCCTCACATGAGGCAACGAACCCGTTTGGAGGACATTTCTGGTGAGTCAACTCGCCAGCTTCCCTTCGAGCCGCGAGCGCTCTATGCTCCGGCCCTCATCCCTGGAGATGGAAGGAGGCCTGGATGGCAGGTTCGGTACGTCGGGGCTTCGCCCTCGTAGCGCTGCTCGCGCTCGGCGCGGCGGCCGGGTGCTCGGGCGACGACGGAGGCGGCACGGTCGAGGTCACGCTGCAGGAGTTCGCGATCGCCGCGAACCCGGCCTCGATCGGCGCGGGAGAGATCACCTTCGAGGCGACGAACGAGGGCCCGGACGACCCGCACGAGCTGGTGGTCTTCCGGACCGACCTCGCACCGGACGCGTTGCCGACGGGCGAGGATGGAGCCGTGGACGAGGAGGGCGAGGGCGTGGAGCTCATCGACGAGATCGAGGAGTTCCCCGTCGGCGAGACGCAGAGCATGACCCTCGACCTGGAGGCAGGCAGCTACGTCTTCATCTGCAACATCGTGGAGGAGGAGGACGGCGAGCTCGAGTCGCACTACCAGGAAGGTATGCGGCTCGCTTTCACCGTCGAGTAGCCCTGGGCGATGGGCCGGGACCGCCCGCGTCCCGGCCCGGGTCGCGGCCCGGCCTCAGAACCTCCTGCGGGCGGGCCTGCGCAACGAGGAACGGCGCCCCCCACGCGAGCCGGAGAACACGACCCGCGGTGGCGCGATCGTCATCCCCTCGGACCGGAACTCGTCGTGCAGGTCCAGACGGGCGGCCATCCGGCTCACGTCGCCCTGCTGCTCCGCCGTCACGAGCGTGACCCCGATGCCGCTCCGCCCCGCGCGCCCGGTCCGACCGACCCGGTGGACGTACCCCTTGTCGTCCTCGGGCGGGTCGTAGTTGACGACGTGGCTGATGCGTTCGAGATCGAGCCCCCGGGCGGCGACGTCGGTCGCAACGAGCACGTCGACCCGGCCCGACTCGAAGCGCTCGAGCGCCCGCTGCCGTGCGGGCTGGCTCATGTCACCGTGCAGCGACTCGACCCTGATGCCCTTGGCCCTGAGCTTTCGGACGAGGCGATCGGCCCCACGCTTCGTGCGGACGAAGACCAGGGTCAGCTCGCCGTCGTGCTTCAGGATGTCGACCAGCGCCTCGACCTTGCCCTGGGCGCTGACGGACACGAACCGGTGGTCCACCTCCTCGACGGTCTTGGCGTCGGATGCGATCTCGTGCATCACCGGCTCGTGGGTGTACGCGCGCGCCAGGTGCCCCACCGCGCCATCGAGGGTCGCCGAGAAGAACATCGTCTGACGCTGCTTCGGGACCCGACGGACGATGCGATCCACCTGCGGCTGGAACCCCATGTCGAGCATCCGGTCGGCCTCGTCCAGGACGAGGATGCGCACGCCGTCGAGCTTCACCATCCCACGGGTGCTGATGTCCTCGAGGCGCCCGGGCGTGGCGATGAGCACGTCCGCGCGGGCCGCGCCCCTGCCCTGCTGCTGGACGCTCGTTCCGCCGTAGGCGACGCCGACGCGCAACCCCCTCGCCCTCGCGATGCCGGCGAGGTCATCGGCCACCTGCTGCGCGAGCTCGCGGGTCGGCACGAGGACGAGGGCGGACGGGTGACCCGCCCCCGGCTTCACCCTCTCCACGATCGGGATCGCGAACGCGAGCGTCTTGCCCGATCCGGTCTGGGACTTGGCGAGCACATCGCGTCCCGCGATCGCATCCTCGATCACCAGCTCCTGGATCGGGAACGGCGCGACGATGCCCTGCTCCGACAACGCGTCGATGACGGCTCGGGACACGCCGAGGTCATGGAACGACCGTGTGCTCATGTTCGACTCCTTCTCCGCGCGGGATCACCCGCGCCTCGGTCGGGGAGGTTCTGCCAGGCCCCGAGACCGCCGGAAGGAGGAACGAGGAAGCGAAACCTCACGGGACGGCACCCGCCGTCCCTACGGCAACAGCGTACCAGGGACTCAGATGCTGACGAGGATGGCGATCATCGCGAAGTGGCAGACCGCGGCCGCCACCATGAACGAGTGCCACACCTCGTGGTAGCCGAAGATCGCAGGTGCGGGATCGGGGTGACGCGTCGCGAACACGATCGCGCCCGCCGTGTACAGGACACCGCCGACGATCGCGAGCGCGAGCGCCGCCGGGGGCATGCCATGGACCATCGATGGGAACGCGATCAGCGCCAGCCACCCAAGGACCATGTAGAGGGCACCGGTCAGCACGCTGAACCCGTCGATGCGAACCAGCTTGAGCACGATGCCGGTGGCCGCACCGGTCCACACGATCGAGAGGATCACGATGGTCCACGGACCGTCCAGGGCGAGCAGCGCGACGGGTGTGTAGCTGCCCGCGATGAGCACGAAGATCATCGAGTGGTCCAGCCGCTTCATCCGGCGGAGGGCCGCAGGGGTCCAGCTCCCGCGATGGTAGGCGGCGCTCGAGCCGAACACGGCCGCGAGGCTGATCGCGTACACGGACGCCGCAACCCGCGCGACCCACCCCTCCGCCACCATCACGAGGGCGATGCCGGCCGGGATGGACGCGAAGAACGCGACCTGGTGGATCCGGCCGCGCCACCGAGGCTTCACCGGGGAGGCGACCCCGTCCATCACGGTCATCCTACCCACGGCGTTCGTCGGCGCGCTCGGCTCGGAGCGCCAGCTCGCCCTCGACGCGCTCGACGATCGACCGCGCGGATATGCCGGCCCAGTCGCGGAGCTCCTCGGGCGTCCCCGAGCCGGGCATCGCACCGACGCCGAGCTTGACGACGCGGCCCGAGAGCTCGGCAGCGTGGGAGAGCCCCGCGAGGACGGCGTCCCCGAGCCCGCCCTCCAGCCAGTGGTCCTCGACCACGACGAGCAGCCCGGTCTCCTCCATCGCCCGGATCAAGGTCGCCGCGTCGATCGGCTTGATCGAGTAGGCGTCGATCACGCGCACACGTACGCCGCCGGCCTCGAGCCGGTCGGCCGCCGCGAGGGCCTCGAAGACGGTGACGCCGGCCGCGACGATGGTCACCGCGTCGTCATCGCTCGAACGGAGCACCTTGCTCCCACCGATCTCGAAGCGCTCCTGCGGCCCGTACAGCTTCGGCGTCTTCTCCCGGGTCGTGCGGATGTAGGAGACGCCGTGCAGGTCGGCCATCGTCGCCGTCAGCCTGGCGGTCGCGTTCCCGTCCGCCGGATAGACCACCGTCGAGCCGTGCACCGCCCGCATCATCGCGAGGTCCTCGAGGGCCATCTGGGATGGACCGTCCTCCCCGATCGACACCCCGGCGTGGGATCCGCACAGCCGCAGGTTCGCGCGGCTCACCGCCGCCATCCGTACGAAGTCGTAGGCGCGCGTGAGGAAGGCGCCGAAGGTCGCCGCGAACGGGACCTTGCCCAGGACCTGGAGCCCCACCGCCACGCCCGCCATGCACTGCTCGGCGATGTACAGCTCCACGAACCGCTCGGGCGCCACCGCCTGGAAGTCCTCGGTGTAGGTGGAGTTCGAGACCTCGCCGTCCAGCACGACCACGTCCGGGCGGGCGGCGAGCGCGGCCAGGGTCTCGCCGAACGCCTTGCGCGTGGCGACATCGCCCTCGTACGCGGGCAGGACCACGGGACCCGGCTCGGGAGCCGGCGTCGACGGAGCGAGCTCCGGCGCGCGCGGCGTGATCGTGAGCGACCGGGGGCCGCCGAGCTCGGCGATCGCGCGCTCGGCCTCGTCCGGCGACAGGGCCTTGCCGTGCCAGCCCTCACGGTCCTCCAGGAAGGAGACCCCGTTGCCCTTCCGGGTCCGGGCCACGATCAAGGTCGGCCGGTCAGCCTGCTCCGCGGCGGCGAACGCCGCGTCGATCGCGACGACGTCGTGCCCGTCGATCAGCGTGGCGTCCCACCCGAACGCGCGTGCGCGCTCCGCGTAGGCATCACCGTCCCACCCGAGCATCGTGGGCCCTCGCTGACCGAGCCGGTTCATGTCGCAGACGGCGATGAGGTTGGCCGCCCCGTGGTGGGAGGCGTTGGCCATCGCCTCCCACACCGCGCCCTCGGCCATCTCCGAGTCGCCCATCAGGACCCAGGTCCGCGCCGGGATCTCGTCCATCCGCATCGCGATCGCCATGCCGAGGCCGATCGCGAGCCCCTGTCCGAGCGAGCCCGTCGCCACGTCGACGAAGGGCATGTCCGGGAGCGGCACCGGATGTCCCTGGAGCGGACTGCCGAGCTCCCGGAAGGACATGAGCTGCGGGTCGTCGATCGCGCCGATCGCCTTCAGCACGGCGAACAGCAGCGGCGACGCGTGACCCTTGGACAGCACGAAGCGATCGTTGCCTCGTGCCTTGGGATCCGTGATGTCCACCCGCAGGTGATCCGCGTACAGCACCGCCACGAGGTGCGCCGCCGACATGGAAGACGTCGGATGACCGGAGCCCGCCCTGGTCGAGGCCCGGATCGCGTCCACGCAGAGCTGCGCCGCCAACTCGTTCCACAGCCCCACCCGTTCCATCCCGACCCCCGATCGACCAAGCCGCCCAAGCTTACGGGATGCCTCCGGAGCCCGAGTCGGCGGCGCTGGTACCCTGAGGCGCATGCCTGACTACCGAGAGGTCCGGGTCGAGCGCCTCTACGTGAAGGTGCCGAACACGGACAAGCTCCGCAAAGGCGCGGCCGGCCGACACCGCCGCCTGCTCGCCGACGGCTGGCGGGAGGTCGAGCGCTCGCAGGAGCCGGACCACGTCCGCGTGCGCTACGAGCGCACCGGCCATCCGCCCCTCAAGGCGCGGCTCCCGAGACCGGAGAAGGAGCAGTTCCGGTTCGAGCGGCGGCCACGCGGCCGCGATGGCGGGCGCGGCGGGCGCGGCGGGCCCCGGCGCTGAGCGGTACCGACCGACCCTGACGACCCCGGAGACGACGAGGGACCCGTGGCAGGGGTCCCTCGTTCGTGTGAACAGATCGGTTCAGCCGATCAAGCGGACGTTGGCGGCCTGGGGTCCCTTGTCCCCCTGGGTCACGTCGAACTCGACCTGCTGACCCTCCTCGAGGTTGCGGTATCCCTCGCCCTGGATCGCGCTGAAGTGCACGAAGACGTCGGGCCCGCCCTCCTGGGAGATGAAGCCGTACCCCTTCTCGGGGCTGAACCACTTCACGGTGCCGGTTGCCACAAGCAATCCCCTCCTTCCTTGGCCGTCCGGGTCTGTCGAGCCACCCGTTGGGCCGCCGGCTGGGTCGCCGGGAGGGAACTGCTCGTGTTGCTGAAACGCGACGCTGCACCCTCGTGCGGAGCCTACCATCGCCCACGGCGGAGATGCGAGACAGGACGGACATCCATCGGTAGATGGGGCCACCTCCCGTGCTTCGTTCGGCAGAAGGCCGGTTGGACCGGATGGAACGGCGGGGTACGATGGATGAGCACGGACACGACGTTGGAGCGCCGGTCCACCGGCGATGGAGGCGTCCGATATGACCGAGATCACCCAGGCGTCCGGGCCGTCGGCCAACGCGGCTCGCCCCAAGCGTGAGGTCGGGAAGGCCCACGCGGCGGAGCAGCCCTTCGAGTACCCGCTCAAGCGCGAGTTCGTCGAACCCGACTGGAGACGCCTGCCGGGGTTCGCGGACGTCACGACCGAACAGTGGGAGTCCGCGCAGTGGCAACGGGCGCACACGATCAAGAACCTGGTGGAGCTCAAGCGGGTGCTCGGCGACCTGCTGGACGACGCGCTGTACGCGGACATCGAGCGCGACCAGCAGGAGCGGGCCACGATGTCGATGCTCATCCCGCCTCAGATGGTCAACACGATGAACGTGGAGGATCTCCGGCACGACCCCGTTCGCCGGTACATGGCACCGGCGTTCAGCGATCGGGAGCCCGAGTTCCCCAGCCACCCGATGGCCTCACGCGACTCGTTGCACGAGGCGGACATGTGGGCGGTCGAGGGCCTCACCCACCGCTACCCGACGAAGGTGCTCGCCGAGATGATCCCGACGTGCCCGCAGTACTGCGGCCACTGCACGCGGATGGACCTCGTCGGGAACGACACCTTGCAGGTCCTGAAGTACAAGTTCGAGATGAAGCAGCAGGACCGCTGGGAGGCGATGCTCGACTACCTGCGGCGCACACCATCGGTCCGCGACGTGGTGGTCTCGGGCGGTGATGTGGCCAACGTGCCGATCGCGCGCCTCCGGGACTGGCTGTTCAGGCTGTTCGACATCCCCAACATCCGCGACGTGCGCCTCGCGACGAAGGGACTGATGGGGATCCCGCAGCACTTCCTGCAGGACGAGGTGCTCGAGGGCTACGAGGCGATCGTGCAGCGCGCCCACGAGCGAGACATCGATGTCGCGGTGCACACGCACGTCAACGCGGCGCAGCAGGTCACGCCGCTGGTGGGCAAGGCCGTGCGCAAGCTCTTGGACATGGGGTACCGGGACGTCCGCAACCAGGGGGTCCTGCTCCGGGGCGTGAACACGACGCCCAACCAGATCCTGGAGCTGTGCTTCATGCTCCTGGACCACGCGAAGATCCTGCCCTACTACTTCTACCAGTGCGACATGATCCCCAACGCCGAGCACTGGCGGCTCGCGGTGTGGGAGGCGCAGGAGCTGCAGTTCGCGATCATGGGGTACCTCCCGGGGTTCGCCACGCCGCGCTTCGTGTGCGACGTGCCGTTCGTCGGGAAGCGCTGGATCCACATGGTCAACCGCTACGACCGGGTCAAGGGCATCTCGTACTGGCGGAAGAACTACCGGACCGGCATCGAGTACGACGACCCCGAGGCGCTCACGCGGGAGTACGAGTACTTCGACCCCGTCTCCACCCTCCCCGAGGAGGGGCAGGCGTACTGGCGTGAGTACATGGCCCGGCAGCAGGGACGGGAGCTCCAGCCGGTCTGAGCCCGCGTCAGCCGGTGACCAGGGGCATGCGCGCGCTCATGCGTGGATGACCTCGTTGAAGATCTCGGCCCACTGCTCGAACTCTTCGCCGGAGAACGCCTTGTACTCGAACAGGTTCTCCGAGCTGGGATCCTCGGGCGGGAAGAGCAGGGGACTCTCCGCCAGCGCCTCGTAGTACGCACGGTCGGCCCCCTTGGATCCCTCGGCCTTCTCTCGCATCAGGTCCTGCACCCCCTGGACCGGCGTCATGTAGAGCACCCAGTCCGTCACCTGCACCGCGATCTCCGGACGGTAGTAGAAGTCCATGAACGCGTGGGCATCGGCGGGATGCGCGGCGCCGAGGGGGATCATGCTCGCGCTCGCCCAGATCACGCCGCCCTCCTCCGGCACCACGAACTCGAGGTCGGGGGCTCCGCCCAGGTACTTCCAGTAGAAGATGTCCCCCGACCACGCGAGCGAGGCGTACACGTTCTTGTTCACGAGCTCCTGGACGTACTCCTGCCCGAAGTACTGACGGACGATGTTGGCGTCGCGCTGCTCGATGAGCTTCTGCTGCGCCCGCATCGCGTCGTCGATGGTCGCCGTCTGCGGGTCGACCCCGAGCATGAGGAGGGTGAGGGTCATCGTGTCCACCATCTCCGTGAGCATCCCGACCTTCCCCTCGAGCCGGGGATCCCACAGGTCCGCCATGCTCGTGATGTCGCCGGCGAGCTCCGGGTAGTAGGCGATGCCGGTCACGCCGCCCTGCCACGGGACGCTGTGCGCGTTGCCCGGATCGTAGATGGGATCCCGGAAGGCGCTCAGCATGTTCGTGCTCGCGGTGGGCAGGGCGTCCCAGTGGAGCGCTTCGATGAAGCCGAGCTGCGCGAACTGGTGCACGAGCCAGTCGGCGTTGCACATCAGGTCCCAGCCCGTGGGCTGCCCGATCGAGAGCTGTGGATAGAGCTTGGCGAACCAGGCCTGGTTGTCGTTGATCGTTTCCCGGTAGTCGATGTCGATCCCCGACCCAGCCTCGAACGCCTCCAGGGTCGGGCGCGCGCCCCCCTTGGCCCGGTCGATGTACAGGGGCCACTGCGCGACCCTGAGCTCCCCGGCGATCGGCGGGAGCGGCTCGATGGTGGGCGCGCTCGTGGAGCCCTCGGGCCGGCCGGGCACGTCCTCACCGCCGCACGCGGCCAGGAGCGTTGCGAGCGACAGCCCCAGCCCGCCCCTACCTGCGCCGCGCAGGAAGCCGCGGCGCGTCACCGGGGCGTGCATCCATCGATCCAGATCCGTGAGGGCCATGAGGCACCTCCATCGCTCGTACCCTGAACTATCTTCGACGAATCCTGCGCCCGGAGGCTGCCGCTGTCAAGCCGCTGCCGGGCGGGCCTGAGGGCACACACCGGAGCCATTCTTTGATGTATGTTCAGCGAAAAGGAGGAGAGCGTGCCACGCAAGAAGGATCAGGGGCTCCGCCGTCGGCAGATCCGGGATGCATCGCTCCGCGTCCTCGCGTCGCGAGGCCTCTACGACCTGAAGCTGCGCGACATCGCGGCGGAGGCCGGACTCACGCCCGCGTCGGTCCTGTACTACTACCCGGAGCTCGAGGACCTGCTGTCCGAAGCCTTCCGGCACGCGATGGAGCGCTACTACGAGCGCCGCCGCGAGCTCGTGGAGGCGGTGGTCGACGCCCGCGAGCGCCTCGTCACGGCGGTCCGGGCCGGCATGCCGACCGGGCCGGACGACGCCGAGATGATGCTGCTGTGGGAAGCCGTGCCCTTCGAGCGCTCCAACCCGGCCCTCGCCGACTTCGACCGACTGTACGTCGCCCGGCAGACGGATCTGTACGTCGCCATCCTCGAGCTCGGGATCGCCCAGGGGCACTTCCATCCGTCCGACGAGGTGCGGAGCATCGCGTGGAACCTGTTGGCGCTCGAGGACTATCACGGGCTCGGGGTGCTCCTCGGGTACCTCCCGTCGGTCGCCGACGCCGAGCGGCTGGTGCTGTCCTACGCCACAGCCGCGACTGGCTGCGATCTCGCGTCGTTCGCGCGCTCCACGCCGCGGGTCACGGCGCCGCCGGATGAGGCGCTCACGCGTCCGATCCGCGCGCCAGAGCCGCTCCCCTACGCCGCCCCGGGCCCCGGCGCCGAGGAGGTGATGGTCGCGACGCGGGACGGTCCACGCCTGGCCACCGACGTCTACCTGCCGCCGGGGCCGGGGCCGTTCCCCACCGTGCTGGTCCGGCTCCCGTACGGGAAGAGCGAGCGCTTCTCGTTCATGCCCCAGCTCGCGCCGATCGTCACCGACCGAGGCTACGCCCTGGTCGTCCAGGACACGCGCGGCAAGTTCCGGAGCGAGGGCGAGGCCGTGGCGTTCGTGCACGAGGCCGCGGACGGCGCCGACACCCTGGACTGGATCGTCGACCAACGCTGGTCCGACGGCGCGGTTGGGATGTTCGGTGACTCCTACTACGGGTTCACGCAATGGGCAGCCGTGTCGACCGGGCACCCGGCCCTGCGGGCCATCGTGCCTCGGTTCACGACGTCGCGCGTCGGCGACGACTGGATGCACCACCAGGGCGTCTTCTGCCTGTTCGCGATGGCCGAGTGGGCGTCGACCGCCTGGGTGGACCGACACCTGTACGACTTCCGTCCGACGTTCGCGCATCGACCGCTCGCCGACGTCGTCGCGGCCGAACACGGGGGGCGCCGGTCGGTCAGCTTCGACCGGTGGATCCGGACGGGGCCGGACGACCCGTTCTGGACCTCGGACCTGTACGGGGTGGACGACGTCGCCTCTTCACTCGAGATCCCGGCACTGCACTGGGGCGGGTGGTGGGACGTGTTCCAGCGCGGGCAGATCGCGGACTTCCGGCGGGCGGTCGCGGCGGGCGCGCCCGCGCAGCGCCTCATCATGGACTCCACCGATCACTTCGACGACCCCCTGGTTTCCGACGGGGAGGCGGTCTTCGACATCGAGGAGGACGACGACGCGCTCGCCCGCTACCTCCCGAGGATGCTCGAGCCGGTCCTCGCGTTCTTCGACCGGCACGTCCGCGGCATCGACACGGGTCCTGTCCCCGTGGTCCGGTGGCACCTCGCGAACGCGGGTTGGCATGAGGACTCGACCTGGCCGCCGCGCCGTTCGCGCGCGCTGCGGCTGCACCTCGTGGACGGTCATCGAGCGCTCGAGGGGGAGGAAGGTGGAGGGCTCTCGGACCGGCCGGACCGCGCCGGGACCCAGGTCAGCTGGACCCATGATCCCGCCGCTCCGGTCCCGGACCTGATCGCCGACGGGTGGCGTCCGCTGCTCGGCCTCCCCGACGAGCGCGAGGTCGAGAGCCGTGACGACGTCCTCACGTTCACCGGCCACGCGCTCGAGACCCCGCTGGATCTGGCCGGCCTGGTCTCGGTCACCGCCATGGTGGGTCCAGGAGGACCGAACGCGCACCTGGCCGCGAAGCTCGTCGACGTCTTCCCGGACGGGCGGGCGCGCCGGATCCTCCAGGGCATCGCCCGGGCACCCAACGGTGGGGGTCGGGTCTCGGTCGACCTCGGACACACGGGGTACCGTGTCCGGGCAGGGCACCGACTGCGCCTCGAGCTGGCGGCGAGCGACTTCCCCCGCTACCTCCTCGACCCCGGCACCGACGAGGACCCCTGGAGCGCCATCCGGACGTCGCCCGTCGAGCGAGCGATCGTGGTGGGGGGCTCCCAGGGAGCGACGCTCGACCTCGCGGTCCTGTCCTGAGCGCCGGGCCCGGGCCGGGTCTTCGGCTCCTGTGGGCTTCGGCTACTGTGGGTCGACCGTGCGCCGCGGGATGAGGTCCTCGATCGCCGTCGTCCTGACCGCCGCGGCCCTCGTGGCCAGCGCCTGCTCGAGCGACGACGTGCCGCAGTGGGACCCCCTACCCCCGCTCGACCTCGGGACCCGGCCCGACCCGTTCGACGCCGCATCCCTCGAGACGGCGACGCCGATCAAGCACGTGGTGTTCCTCATCAAGGAGAACCGGACCTTCGACAACATGTTCGGGCTGTTCCCCGGCGCCGACGGCGTGCGGGTGGGCGTGGATCAGGGGGAGCCGCGGCCGCTGACCCGCGCGCTCGACGCGATCCCCGAGGACATCAAGCACTGCTACCGGTGCGCGCTCCAGGCGTGGAACGAGGGGAAGATGGATGGCTTCGCAACCGTGAGCGAGGCGGCCGACCTGTACGCGTACACCCAGTACCTGCCGCAGGACCTGCCGAACTACTGGTACTGGGCGGAGCGGTACGTCCTCGGCGACAACTTCTTCGCGAGCGCGCACGGCCCATCCTTCCCCAACCACCTGTACACGATCGCCGCGCAATCCGGCGGCGCACACGAGAACCCGATCCAGCCCCTGGACCTGCTGCGTGAGCGGCATCGCGAGACGGGGCTCTTCAAGGCGTGGGGGTGCGACTCGCTGGAGGAGGCGTACGTGCCCGTCGAGGATCGCGAGGGCAACGTGAAGAACGTTCCCCCCTGCTTCGATTTCCTGACCGAGGCCGACCTGCTGATGGAGGCGGGCATCCCGTGGGCCTACTACTCCGCCACCAACATGCAGAACGGGTACCTGTGGTCCGCCTATGACGCGATCCGCCACATCCGCGAGGACCCCGAGATCTGGCAGAGCCACGTCTTCCCGGTGGACGATTTCGTTGCGCACGTCGAGGACGGACTGCTCGCGCCGGTCACGTGGGTCACGCCGCGCTTCGAGCTCTCCGAGCACCCCGAGTACAGCTTCTGTCACGGCGAGAACTGGACCACCGAGATCGTCAACGCGCTGATGGAGAGCCCGATGTGGGAGGACACGGCGATCTTCATCACGTGGGACGACTACGGCGGCTTCTACGACCACGTGCCACCGCCACAGGTGGACGGGTTCGGGTTCGGGATCCGCGTCCCGCTCCTGATCATCAGCCCCTACGCACGCGAGGGATACGTGACCAGCGAGCTGGGCGAGTTCTCGAGCGTGCTCCGGTTCATGGAGGACAACTGGGGGCTCACGCAGCTCACCCATCGCGACCGGGAGGCCACGCCGCTGCTGTCGGCCTTCGACTTCACGCAGGACCCACGCCCACCCGACCCGCGACCGCTTCGCACGGACTGCGTCGGGCCGAGGTTCCCGGACGGGTAGGCACCGACCTCCTGCGCTCAGTCGAACGGTGAGCCGATCGTGCGCAGGAACGGCCACCCGGCCCGGAAGTGCGAGAACGTCGTGCCGTATGGACAATCCTGGCGGAGCGGCAGGACGAGCTTCTTGAAGTTCGGGTTCTCGAAGTCCAGCGCGCCGAGCAACGGGTTGGCCTGCGCGTCGCGCTCGGTCATGGGCTCGAGCCCGAAGAGCTGCTCGATGAAGGCCAGCACCGATGAGAACTCGTACACGGTCTTGTCGACGTAGCCCCCGTCGGGGTTGTCGCCCTGCCGCGTGTACGGGCTGATGATGAGGGCGGGCGTCCGCGGGCCGAGGCCCATGATGTCGAACTGCGGGGGCGGGACGGGGTCGTAGAACCCGCCGAAGTCGTCCCACACGACGACGATCAGGGTCGACTCCCAGTACTCGGACTTCATGATCGTGTTGACCTGGTGCACCGTCCAGTTCTCGCCGGCGCACACGCTCTTGCCGCCGCCCGGGTGCTCGTTGTACGACTCGGAGGGGATGATCCAGGAGACCTGCGGCATGTCGCCGCGCCGCACGTCGCGCGCGAACTCCTCCGGCGGGCGGACCTTGGACCACATGTCGCCGTACCGGACGTGTCTGATCATCTGCAGGGCATTCATCCACGCGTTCTCGTTCGCGTAGTACTTCCAGGAGATGCCCTCCTCCTCGAGCTGGTCGGGCAGGACCTCGATGTCGAAGCACAGCCGCACGCTGTCCCAGTACGAGCCGAGCTCGTACGTGCTCTCCCCGTCACGCGCGATCCGCCGCTCGAGCTCCATGATCCGCTCCGCATCCGCCCGCGCAGCCTTGGGCTCGAAGCGCGTCGCGTATTCGGTGCTGTCGTCGCAGTAGTTGCCGGGGGTGTCGGTCGTCGACTTGTTGTCGACGATCAGGTTGGACTGGGCGGCCACCGCGTAGAGGTGCTCGGGGAGCGTCGGACCGTACATCGACGTGAAGAAGTGGTCGGCGAGCACGAACCGGTCCGCGTACGCCCAGTAGTTGGGAAGCGTGTCGCGGTCGTGGTAGACGTACCCGCTCATGTCGTGCCCGTACAGGGGCGCCTTCTCCGCATCGGTCGGGATGACGCCGTTCATCCAGTTGAAGCCGTTCATCTTCCCGTCGTTGATCGCGACCAGCCCGCAGCGGAAGCAGTGGGTCAGGTCGTGGGGCTGCGTGTCCTCGGCCGGCTTCAGCTGGACGACCGGGCCGTCCCTGCAGCCGTCCTCGGTGCACCGGATCGTGCCTCCTTCGGTGGAGCCCTCGGCCCCCGGGTACGTCGCGAAGTAGTTGTTGAAGGTCCGGTTCTCCTTGACGATGAACACCACGTGCTCGATCGGCGTCTCGCCCGGCACGATGGCGGGGCTCGGTGAGCCGGTCGGCCCGGTGCCGCCGGTATCGCCATCGGGACCCCCTCCCCCCGGCTGTCCGGTGTGCCCCCCGCCGCCGTGCGCCTGCTCGCTCGCGTCGTCGCCGCCTCCGACCGCCCAGGCCGCGATGACGATGAGGAGCACCAGGAGGCCGACGAACGCCGCGAAGCCACGACGGCGAGCCGCCCGCCGACGCGCCGCGCGACCGCCACGAGGGACGGGCACGCGGTTGCCGGGGCCGGGCGTGTACTGCACCGTCGGGAGTATCGCCTAGCCGCTGGCCTTCGTCACGGCGCGACGTGTGCGGACGGCGGCGAGGCCCACCAGCGCGGCGAGGGCGCCGACCGCGAACAGGATGCGGCGGTCCAGCCCATCGTCGAGGTACCCGGGGGGTCTCGGGTCGCACAGAGCGTCCAGCCGCCCGGCCATCGACCGCACGGTGCCGGAAGCGGATGGATCGCGGGCGAGGTTCTCGAGCTCGTACGGATCGGCCCGGACGTCGTACAGCTCCTCCTCCCCGTCCGTGTAGCGGACGTAGAGCCACCTGTCGGAACGCACCGCGCAGTAGGTGGGGACGGGGTTGGATCCCGAGAGGTGCTCGATCAGGAAGTCCCGCCGCCAGTCGGCGGGGACCTGGCCGCGGAGCACCGGGAGCAGGCTCCGGCCCTCCATCCGTGGGGCGCGGATCCCCGTCGCCTCGACGATCGTCGGGGCGATGTCGATGTTGAGCGCGAGCTCATCGGAGCTCGACGCGGCAGCGAGGCCGCCCGCGTCCCAGCGCCCGACGATCGGGACCCGGATCACCTCTTCGTACGGCGCCTCCTTCTTCGCCCAGCGGTGCTCGCCCCATGCGATGCCGTTGTCGGACGTGTAGACGATCAGCGTGTCGTGGAGACGTCCCGTCTCGCGCAGGGCCGTCAGGATCTCGCCCACCGCGCGATCCAGCGCGAGGAGCGATCGGTACTGGTTCTGACGCATCGTGTCGATCGCCGAACGCTGCGACGCCGACAGCCGCGGGAGCGCACGGACCCACTGGGGCTTGTCGGAGACGTCGACCTCGTCGAACGATGGCGGCCGCCACGGGGGGAGGTCGCTGAAGGCATCCATGTCCTCCGCGAGGGGAGTGGCGGGGCCGTGCGGGGCCGCCGGCGCGAAGTACAGGAACAGCGGTCCCTCGGCAGCCCGCACGAACGCGGTCGCCTCGGCCGCCAACACCCGCGTGGAGTGATCCTCGGGCGCCGTGCCGAACGCCCGGATCGCTCCGTCGACCGTGAGCTTGTAGTCGTGGTACGCGGCGTGCACGAAGGCCACCCACCGATCCCATCCGGGCGGGACGTAGCCGGTGAGGGCCGCGTGCTGGTAACCGTCGAGGTACTTGCCGACGAGCCCGGTCGTGTAGCCGGCGGCGTCCAGCCACGTCGCCAGGGTTGAGGCGTCGCGGAACCACTCGAACCGGCCGAACGGAGGGGACTGCCGGTACACGCCGGTCGTATGGGAGTAGGTGCCGGTCAGGATGCTCGCGCGGCTCGGGCAGCAGATGGGGTTGACCACGAACCCCTCGTCGAGCCGCACCCCCCGTCCGACCAGGCGCGCCTGGACGACCGGCATCGCCCAGAGCGTGTCGGCTCGCTGGTCGTCGGTGACGATCACCACGACATCGGGAGGCCGGTCCTGCGCGCGCCCCACGCCCGGGGTCGCCAGGGTGGCGAGGAGCGCCCCTGTCGCGATCGCGCGCCCGGCCCTCCCGCCCCTCACGCGTCCCCGTACGCGTCCAGCGCGCCCTCGAGCCGCTCCACCTGCGTGGCGTAGCCGGGGTCGGAGATCACGTTCACCAGCTGGAAGGGATCCCGACGCAGGTCGTACAGCTCGCGCTCGCCGGTCGCGAGCTCCACGTACGCGAAGAGGCGGGTGCGCAGCCCGCGCCAGGCCGGGATCCGCTCGTCGCCGACCGACTCCATGAAGACCTCGCCGGACAGCCCGTCGCGGGAGCCCTCCAGCAGCAGCGGCGCGAGGCTCACGCCATCCAGCCCGCCGCCCGGCGTCGCGCCGGTCAGCTCGGCGATCGTCGGCGCGAGATCCACTGCGGACACGAGGGAGGGCTCCGTGCGATGCCCGGCCCCCGGGACGCGGATGAACAGCGGCACGCGGACGCACTCGTCGTACGGACACCCCTTGCGCACCCATCGGTGCTCCCCGAAGGCGAAGCCGTTGTCGGACACGATGACGACGACCGTCTCCTGGGACTCCCCTCGATCGCGGACCGCTCCCAGGATCTCCCGTACCGCGTCGTCCACGGCGAGCAGCGTCTCGTAGGCGTCCCGTCGCGCCTCGCGCATCTCCTCGCGCTCCTCCGCCCCCATGGGCGGCAGGGCGCGTACCCACGCGGGCTTGTCCGAGACGTCCGGCTCCCCGAGCGAGGGTCGGGCGGGCACGGGAAGGTCCTCGAACGTGCCCTCGTGTCGCGCCGCGGAGACCCACTCGGGGTGGGGCGCGGTCGGCGCGAACCACAGGAAGAACGGCTCGTCCGGCGGCGCCTCGCGGATGAACCCGGCCGCGGCATCCGCCAACACGTCCGTGAGGTAGTCGGCCTCGCTGGCCCCGTGGTCCTCGGGTACCCCCTGCACGATCAGCGTGTAGTCGCGGTAGACGCTCGTCGCCGGCCCCTGCTGCTTGCCCCACCACCGGTCCCAGCCCTGCGGGATGAACGGCCCGCGACCGAACGGGTACCCGTTGAGGTACTTGCCCACGAGCCCCGTGTGGTACCCGGCGGCGTCCAACCACGCGGCGATCGTCGAGCCCTCGTCGAGCGCGGCGCCGTCCTCGTTGTCCACCACACCGGTGTGATGCGGGTACCGGCCCGTGAGCAGCGTCGCCCTCGATGGGCAGCACAGCGGCGTGTTGACGAACGCGTTGGGGAACACGACCCAGTCGTCGGCCGGGTCGAGGATGCGGGCCTGCAGGAACGGCATCACGGGCACCGGCCGGGGGACGGACTAGTAGGACTGGTCGTCGGTCACGATCACGATCACGTTCCGACGGGAGGCATCCACCCGCTCGTCGGACACGCATGCCGAGCCCAGGCAGGCGCCGATCGCCACGAGCGCGAGGGCCCGAGCGCGCATCCGCTCACGTCCCGCCGTGGAGCCACCCCCCGCCGCGGCCGTGACGGGCCGCGACGAGCCCCGCCGCGATCGACAGCGCGATCTCCTGCGGCGTGCGACCACCGAGGTCGAGGCCGACGGGCGAGTGGATCCGCTCGAGGTCCCGCTCACCGACGCCCCGTTCGCGGAGCGCCTGGAGGTGGGGAGCCACGTGCCGGCGGCTGCCCATCACGCCGACGAATCCCGCGGGCGAGCGCAGCACGGCGACCAGCCGATCCACCAGGCCGGGGGCGTCATGATCGGTGAACACGACCTGGGCCCGCGCGTCCAGCTCAGCCGGATCCACCTCCCCCACGATCCGCCACCCGAGCGCCCGGTCGAGCGGCGCCAGGCGCTCCTGCCGGGGCTCCACGAGCACGGGCTCGCAACCGATGCGATCCGCGATCGCACGGAGCTCGCGGGCCACGTCCGTCGCGGAGTCCAGGACGAGGAGCGCCGGCGGCAGCTCGGGCTCGAAGAGCACCTCGATCTCGCCGAGGTCGTGGCGGAGCGTGCGCACCTCGGTCTCGCCGGTCGCGTACACCTCGGATGCGATCGCCGATGCGGCCTCGTCGAACTCCGCGCACCCGAGCGTGCCGGACACCGGCCCGTCGGGCACGATCTCCATGCGGCTGCCGAGCCGGCACGGGGGCGACCCGTGGAGCTTCACGGCGGTGGCGCGCACGAGGCCCCGGCGTCCAGTCGCCCGCGCCGGTGGGGTGGCGACGTCGCCGTGGCCGGTTGGGTGGGGACCGGTGACCCCCGCGAGCAGCTCGACCGCGTGCGAAGCCACCGGCAGCACGGCCACGAGGCTCTCGCGAACGCCCTTCGGGCTCCCGGGGAGGTTCACGATCAGCGTGCGTCCCAGGGTCCCCGCGACGGCACGGGACAGGGCGGCCATCGGGGTCTTCGCGAGCCCCGCGCTCCGCATCAGCTCGGCGAGCCCGGGGCCCTCGCGATCGATCACCGCCAGCGTCGCCTCCGGGGTCACGTCGCGTGGACCGAACCCGGTCCCACCGGTGGTGACGACGAAGCCGAACCCTTCCTCGGCGAGCTGCCGCAGCCTGGCCTCGATCAGGGGGCGCTCATCCGGCAGGACCGTGCGGTCGGCCACCTCGAACCCCGCCGCGCGAAGGAGCTCCTCGGCCACCTCACCCGACTCGTCGACCCGCGTCCCGTGGGTGACGCCATCGGAGACCGTGATCACCGCCGCCCGCACCGGGGTGTCCATGCGTCCCATCCTGCCACACGCGCTCACGCGCCCCACACGTCGAGGTGCCGACGCCGCAGGAACGGAGCGCGGGCGAGCGCCGGGAAGGTCCAGGCCTTCGCGAGCGCGACCAGCCCGCCTGCGAGGGCCAACACCGCCCCGAGCGCGCCGACGGAGCCGGGGGCCCACCCGGCCGCCGCCAACGAGAGCAGCGCGACCCCACCGTTCAGCGCGATCAGCTGCAGCGAGCCGCCGAACTCGATGGCGGCGAGCTGGCGGCGGCGCTCGTCCGGGTGACCGGGCCGCGCCATCGGCAGGAGGTACTGCCAGGCGCCGAGGAGGGTCTGCACCGTCCACCCGAGGACGAACACGACCAGGAACGGCTCTCGGAAGGTGATGGCACCCTCGACGCCGTCCGCGAGGGCCACCGCCATCGCGGCCGAGCCGACCACGAACCACCCGAGCGCGAGCAGGAGGTGCTTGGCGGCCACCGGCACGGGCCAGGTGCGAGGCGTGCGCATCGCCTTGGCCGCGAGCCATCCGGCCCCCGCCGCCCCCGCCAGGTATGCGAGCCCCCCGGCGGTCGCGAGCGGCTCGAGACGAGCGACCAGACCGGCCGCGATCGCCGTCGTCCCCACGACCAGCAGAGCCGCGGTGGCCCACCCGTGCCAGGAGGGCATCCGGATCCGCAGGACGGTGGGCAGCAGCGTCACCAGCGTGCCCACGATCGTGAGCGACACCCACCCCAGCACGTTCAGGGCCACGTGCGCCTGCCGCATGGCGACCCAGATGGAGGCATCGCCCACGGCCCCGCTGCCAACGAGGATGCCGAGGGTGCCGCCCACGAGCATGGCGGCGATCGCGGCCACGTACATCGCGATGGGGAGCGGATGGCGCCGGTTGATCGCCCGCCGCCACGCCCCGAGCACGATCGCGCCGAGCATCGCCACACCCGCGAGGAACCCGGTGCCGCCCACCACGAGCGCAGCATCGCTCTCGAGCACCCGACCGAGCGCGAGGAGGGCCGTCCCGACCGTCACGAGCGCGAACTGCCCGATCACGACCCACGCGGCGGGCGCGGGCGTCGCGGTGAGGGCCAGCGCGAAGTTCTGCATCGCGCCGGAGATCGCGGAGGACACGGCGCCGGCGAGCGCGAGGTGCACCGGGAGCCACACCCCGAGCCGTTGCGACTCGGGCAGGAGCAGCGACAACGCCGCGAGCGTGAGCCAGAGGCGCGCGGCCGTCTGGTACAGCTGCATGGTCGACCTGGGACGCACGCTCCAATGGAACCACGGCCCCCGCCTCCGAGCGGATCGCCGGCGTCCCGTCGCGACCGGGGGTCATCGGCGGACGTGGTGGGGCGGGAGCGGGCACGTTACCGTGGCGACGTCGCAGGGGGTGCCCGTGGGGCTGATGATCCCGTGCCCGCACTGCGGGCCACGCGAGTACGGCGAGTTCACCTTCGGAGGCGAGCTCCGGGACCTGGGCGCTTGCGACCCCGAGGCCGACTTCCGCCGCGTCTACCTGCGAGGGAACGTCGCCGGCCCGCAGACCGAACGGTGGTTCCACGCCGCCGGCTGCCGGCGCTGGTTGACCCTGCGCCGGGACACCGTCACGAACCGGATCGTCGATGCCCGGGCTTGAGCTGGAGGGACGCCGGATCTCGATCGAGGACGGCGACACGATCGCCTCCGCGATGTACCGGGCGGGGGTGCGCACCTTCACGCGATCCCTGAAGCACCACCGGCGGCGCGGACCCGTCTGCCTGTCGGGCGACTGCGCGGGCTGTCTCGTGACGGTGGACGGCCAGCCGGGCGTCCGAGCCTGCACGACCGAGGCTCGCGCCGGCATGCGGGTGGAGCGCGAGGGGGGCGTCCCCGGAGCCGAAGCCGACCTGCTGGCGGTCGCCGACCGGCTCCACGTCCTGATGCCGGTCGGCTTCTATTCCAAGACGTTCACGCGGCCCGCCATCGCCTGGCCGCTCGCCGAGCGGCTCATCCGAACGCTCACCGGTCTCGGTCGGCTGCCGGTCGGCGCCCTCCCGTCGCGGAAGCCGACGCGGAGCCTGCACACGGACGTCCTGGTCGTGGGTGCGGGGGTCGCGGGCCTCGCCGCGGCCGCCGCGGCCCGGGGCGACGGCGCATCGGTCGTCGTGTGCGACGAGGCTCGGATCGGTGAGGCCGTCGCTCCCGGCCCCACGCTGGAGCGGATCCGGGCGCTGGAGGCACACGTGCGGGGGCTCGCCGGTGTGACGATCCTGGAACGCCACGCGGCGATCGGCCTGTACGAGGGGCCCCTCGTGCCGATCGTGGGCGATTATGAGGTGATCCGCGTCGAGCCCGAACGGGTCATCGTCGCGACCGGAGCCCTCGAGCGCCTCGCCGCGTTCCCGGGCAACGACCTTCCGGGGGTCTGGCTGGGTCGCGGCGCGGTCCGCATGGCCGCCGTGCACCGGGTGCCGATCGGAGGGCGGGCCGTGGTCGCCGCGGGCAGCCTCGAGGCCGTCGAGCACGTGCGCGCGCTGCGCGAGGTCGGGCTCGACGTGCTGGCGGTCGCCCCCTCGCACCTGGCCGAGCTGATGCCCAGCGGCGTCCGGATCGCCGTCGACGCCGCCATCGTCGGAGCCCGAGGTCGCCGAGGGGTCCGATCGGTGACGCTGCACACGGGGAGCGGTGAGCGAACGGTGGCCTGCGACGCCCTGGTCCTGTCGGATGAGCGCGACCCCCGCGACGCGCTCCTCCGCATGGGCCCCGAGCCCGTCGCGGCCGGGGACGTGGTCTGGCCCGGGTGCACGCTCGAAGAGGCCGAGGAGAGCGGTCGGATCGTCGGCGCCGGAGGCTCGCTCGAGGAGTGGGAGCAGCCGCCGCCGACGACGCCGACGGGCGGCTACGCGTGCCTGTGCGAGGACGTGACCGTGCACGAGCTCGAGCGGGCGTGGGAAGAGGGCTGGCGCTCCACGGAGATCCTCAAGCGGTACACGACCGCGACGATGGGACCGTGCCGCGGAGCCCTCTGCGGCCGGCACCTCGCCGCCTTCGTTCAGGCGCGGGCGCCGGGAGCGGCCGCCACCAGGACGAGCGCCCGACCGCCGGCCCGCCCCGTGGCGCTCGAGGACCTCGCGGCCGGGATCCACGAGGCGATCGAGCGGCGAACGGCCCTGCACGAGCGCCATCTCGAGATGGGGGCGCGGCTGGACTGGTCCGGTGCGTGGAGACGCCCGCTCGGCTACGGCGATCCCGTCGAGGAGTACCGGGCCGTGCGTGAGCGGGTCGGCGTCATGGACGTGGGCACCCTGGGGAAGTTCCTCGTGGGCGGGCGGGACGCTCGAGCCCTCGTCGACCACGTCTTCCCGTGCCGCGTCGAGGACCTGGAGCCGGGACGCTCGCGGTACCTCGTCGCGCTCGACGAGGCCGGCTACGTGATGGACGACGGGATGCTCTGCGCCCTCGAGGACGGCGCGTTCGCCGTCACGTCGACCTCGGGGGGAGCCGATCGCATGGAGGCATGGCTCCGCGACTGGGGGGACCGGCTCGAGCTCCACGTCCACATCGTCAACCGGACCTCGATGCTGGGGGCGATCAACGTGGCCGGCCCCAGGGCCCGCGACCTGCTCCGCTCGCTCGGCGCCGACGGCATCGGCTCCGAGAGCCTGCCGCACATGAGCCATCGGGCGATCGTCGTGGCCGGAGTGCCGTGCCACGCGATGCGGGTCGGGTTCGTGGGCGAGGTGTCCTTCGAGCTGCACCACCCGCGCTCGCGCGGGGCCGAGCTCTGGGACGCGCTCCTGGCGGCCGGCGCCGACCTCGGCATCCGACCGCACGGACTGGACACCTTGGAGGTCCTCAGGCTGGAGAAGGGGCATCCCTACCTGGGTCAGGACACCCTGCCGGACGACCACCCGGCCAAGCTCGGTCTCGGGTGGGCGGTCGCGATGGACAAGCCGGCGTTCGTCGGCAAGGTGTCGCTCCAGCGGATGGCGTCCCTCCCGCTGGAGCGCATGCTCGTGGGCCTCGAGTTCGATGGGGCGCCGCGACGGGGCGTGCCTCTCGAGCTCGATGGCCGCGTGGTCGGTCGCGTCACCTCGTGCGCCCGGTCGCCGGCGCTCGGCCGTGAGATCGGCCTCGGATGGCTGCGGGCGACCGATGGCGTGTTCCCCACCGTCCTTCGCGCCGGCGGCGTGTCGGCCCGGGTCGTCCCCCGGCCGTTCTACGACCCTCGGGGGGAGCGGCTCCGTGCTTGAGCTCGCGCCGACGGAGGCGTCGGTCGTGCTGTGCGTGGCGGAGCCGCCGGCCGTGGACGTGGTCACCGAGCTCGGAGACGTCCTGCGCGTGGCCCCGGACGAGGCCCTGCTGCTCGCGTCGCCAGGCTCGGCCGGCGAGCTGGTGGCGGCGGCGACCCGCCTCGCCGCCGAGCTCGACGAGGACGCCGTCGTGCTCGAGGCCACGGACGGATGGGCGATCTGGACGCTCCGGGGCGACCGGGCTCGGGAGGCCTTCGCGCACCTGTCCGCGCTCGAGCTGCCCGGGTCGGGGTTCACCCAGGGCGAGGTCGCCGGGGTCGCGGCCAAGGTCCTGGTGGACGGCGAGCGGATCCACCTGCTCGTCCCCTCGATGTGGGAGGCGCACCTGCGCGAACGGATCGTCGCCGACTGCGCGCACCTGGGGGCGATCGAGCGCGACCGACCCTCGCCGTGGGGAGCGGACACGCCGGACGAGAGGGCCGAGGCATGAGCGGTCTGATCCGACGTCGGACGTTCCTGCACCGGCGGCGGCCGGAGCCACGCTACGACGTGGTGATCGTGGGTGGCGGCGTGGTCGGCACGGCGATCGCGTACTACCTGGCCTCGCGGCACGGCGTCCGGAGCGTCGCCGTGCTCGAGCGCGCCTACCTGGGCAGCGGCGGCTCGACGCGCAACACGCAGGTGGTGCGGGCCAACTACAACACGCCGGAGACCGTGCCCCTGTACAAGGCGAGCCTCGAGATGTGGCGCACCCTGTCGGCGGACCTCGACTTCAACATCCAGTTCAGCACGCAGGGCGAGCTCGACCTCTGCCACAGCGCGGATGCCCTACAGGTCGAGCGCGACAAGTCCCTGCTGAACCTCGCCTACGGCGTCCAGACCGACATCCTGGGGCCCGAGGAGATCCTCCGCATCTGTCCGCTGGTCGACCTGACCGGCGGTGGGGAGCGTCCCGTGATCGGGGCCTCCTACCATCCCCCCGGCTCGTTCGCCCGGCACGATTCGGTGGTCTGGGGGTTCGCCACGGCGGCCGACCGCCTGGGCGTGCACCTGCACGAGGGTCTCGAGGTGACGGGGGTCGACGTGGTGGGCGGCCGGTGCGTGGGCGTGCGGACCGCCACCGGGTCGATCTCGGCCGGATGCGTGGTGAACGCGACCGCCGGCTACAGCTCGCTCGTCTCGGCGATGGCAGGGGTGCGGCTCCCCATCAGCACCCACCCGCTCCAAGCGTTCGTGACCGAGCCCTACCGGCACGTCCTGAACGGGCTCGTCTCGTCGATGGACCTGTACGTCTACATCTCGCAGACGGCCCGGGGCGAGCTGCTCGTGGGCGCGGAGATCCTCCCCTATACCACCTACTCGACGCGCGCCACGTACGACTTCCTCGCCGAGGCCTCCAAGCGCGCGATCCAGATCCTGCCGTTCATGGCGAAGGCGCGGGCGATGCGTCAGTGGGCGGGCCTGTGCGACATGACGCCGGACTCCTCCCCGATCCTCGGGGAGAGCCAGGTCGAGCGCTTCTTCCTCGCATGCGGGATGGGCACATGGGGCTTCAAAGGGGCCCCGATCTTCGGCGCGACGATGGCCGAGCTGATCGCGACCGGTCGCACGCCGGAGCTGATCGCGCCCTTCGGTCCCGATCGTTTCCGACTCGATCGCATGGTGCCCGACGCGCTCTCGGCCGGGACGCACTGAGCCGTGACCCCAGGTCACCGGGGCGCCCTTGTTGGGCCCCGAGCGGCCCGGCTAGCCTTGGGAACGCGCACCCCCCCACCCGAGGACCGATGATGACCGCTCGTCACACGGCGGACGTCGCGGGGCCCGCGACCGGGACGGCGAGCCGCGTCGACGGCCTGCCGCTCCGCCCGATCGAGGTCCTGCCCGAGGCGACGCTCGAGCGCATCCACGCAGGGACCCTGCGGATCCTCGAACGCGTCGGCGTGGAGGTCCGCTCCGACGAGCTGATCCGGCGGATGGATCTCGCCGGCGCGCGCGGGGACGTCGATGGCGGGCGGGTCCGGTTCCCGCCCGAGGTGGTGGAGGAGGCCCTGGCCCTGTGCCCCCGCACCTTCACGCTCGCGGCGCGCGACCCCGGCTATGACCTGGCGCTCGACGGCACCGTCGGCTACCTGGCGGTCGACGGCAACGCTGCCGAGGTCATGGATCTGGAGACGGGCGTGCGGCGCGCGTCCACCAAGGCGGACCTCGCCCGTATCACGCGCGTCGCGGACGCGCTGCCGCAGATCGGCTTCCTGTGGCAGCCCGTCGCCGCGCGGGACACCCCCCTGCCCGTCCAACCGCTCCACGAGCTGCACGCTCAGCTGGCGAACACCTCCAAGCACATCCAGCTCATGACGGCCGTCAACGCCGAACAGGCCAGGGGCGCGGTCGAGATCGCCGCCATCGTTGCGGGAGGCCCGAACCAGCTGCGTGCTCGCCCGATCGTCTCCGCGTTCCAGACCAGCCTGTCCCCGCTCACGTACGACGGACCCGCCCTCGAGGCTGCGGAGGTGTACGCGCGGGCAGGGGTCCCCTCGGGCTTCGTGGCGATGCCGATCTCGTGCGCCACGGCCCCCGCCACCCGCGCCGCCGCCCTCGTGCAGTCCAACGCCGAGATCGTCGCGGGGATCGTCGCCCTCCAGCTCCTGGTCCCCGGCGCCCCGACCTTCTACGGCGCGTGCGGAACGGTCATGGATCTGCGCACCGGTGCCGCCGCCTGCGGCGGGCCCGAGGACCTGCTCTTCCAGATCGCCGGCGCTCAGCTCGCCCGCCGCTACCGGCTGCCCTCGAGCATCGGGACGTTCGCGACCGGGGCGAAGGTGCCGGACTGGCAGGCCGGCGTCGAGAACGGCCTGTCGATGCTCGCCTCCTGGCTGGGGGGCGCGGACATGCTCTGTGGTGCGGGACTGCTGTACGGGGCCCGCGTCTACTCGATCGTCGAGCTGCTGCTCGACGCCGAGGTGTTCTCGCTGGTCCGCTCGATGACCGACGGGGTCCCGGACGCGGACGAGGACCTGGCGCTCGAGGTGATCGAGGAGGTGGGGCCCGGCGGGCACTTCCTCGGCCAAGCGCATACGCTCCGGCACATGCGGGACCAGTGGCGACCCGGGTTCTTCGGGCGCGAGGCGTGGGAGGAGTGGGACGCGGCAGGGCGACCGGGCCCCACCGAGCGGGCCCGGGAGCGCGCCCTCGCGATCCTCGCCGAGCACGAGCCGGCGGGCCTCCCCGAGGACGTGGAGGCCCAGATCGTGGAGGTGATCTCGGACCGTGAGCGCTGACGCGTCCCCGCGGATCCGACCGGTCCCGCTCCGGCTGCGGCTCGCGCCGCTCCCGCCGGGGGACGTCGAGCGGCTCCACGAGGCCACCACGCGCGTGCTCGGACGGACCGGCATGCACGTCCGATCGGAGCGCCTGGTCAAGGAGCTGGGCCGCGCGGGCGCAGACGTCGACGTCGAGCAGCTCCGCGTGCGCTTCCCGCGCGAGGTGCTCGAGGCGGCGATCGCCGAGGCGCCGTCCTCCTACCTGCTCGCGGCCCGCGACCCTGCCTGCGACGTGAGGCTGGACCGGCGGAGCTCGTACCTGACGCTCGACGGCTGCGCCTCCGACCTGGTGGACCTGGAGACGGGTGCGCGCCGACCCTCGACGTCCGCGGACCTGGAAGCAGCGACGCGCCTGGCCGATGCCGTACCCGAGGTCACGATCGTGTGGCAGCCCGTCGCCGCGAGGGACGCCCCGACCGCCGTCCAGCCGCTGCACGAGACGTCGATCCAGCTCTCGAACACCTCCAAGCACCTCCAGCAGATGACGGCCATCGATCCCGACAACGCGCGGGGCGTGGTCGAGATGGCCCGGATCGTCGCCGGCGGGGATCGGGAGCTCCGGGCACGACCGATCGTCTCCGCGTTCCAGTGCACGCTGTCCCCGCTCACGATCGACGAAGGCCCGCTCGAGGCTGCCCTCGTCTACGCGGAGGCCGGCATCCCGTGCGGTTGGGTCTCGATGCCCCTGTCGACGGCGACGGCGCCCACCACCCCTGCCGGCGCCGTGGTGCTCACCAACGCCGAGCTCCTGGGGGCGATCGCCGCGGTCCAGCTCCTGGCACCGGGGGCGGCGACGTTCTACGGCGTGTGCACCTCGACGATGGACCTCGCCAGCGGCTCGATCGCGTGCGGATGGGGACCGGAGGAGAACCTGTTCTCCTTCGCGTGCGCACAGCTCGCGCGCCGCTACGGCCTCCCGTCGCAGCTGGGCGCCTTCGGCACCGGCGCCAAGACCCAGGACTGGCAGGCCGGAGCGCAGCACATGCTGTCGAGCTTCATCAGCTACCTGGCCGGCGGCGACATGCTGTGCGCGACCGGGACCATCTACGCGGGCCGCGTGTTCGCCTTCGAGCAGGTCCTGCTCGACGCCGAGCTCGTGGACATCATCCACGCCCTCGAGCTGGGGCCCTCGCTGTCGGAGGAGGACCTCGCCGTCGACGTGATCGACGACGTCGGGCCGGGCGGGCACTTCCTCGCCCACGAGCACACCCTGCGCAACATGCGTCGGAACTGGCTCCCCCGCACCTTCGACCGCTCCACGTGGGAGGAGTGGGAGGCCGCGGGCCGGCCGTCGCCACACGATCGGGCGCGCGAGCAGGTGCGCCGCATCCTGGCCGAGCACGAGCCCGATCCCCTGCCCGCGGAGACCGAGGCGGAGCTCCGACGGGTGATCGAGGACCATCGACGTCGAGCGGAAGGAGCCTGAGGATGGACGAGAAGATCGCGGCGCTGCGGGAGGCCCTGTACGCGCTGGACGAGACCGCGGCGATCGCGACGACGAGGGAGCTGATCGACGGCGGCACCCAGCCTCAGCGCGTGCTCCAGGAGGGGCTGGCCGAGGCGATGCTCGAGATCGGCAGGCGCTGGAACGCCGGTGACGTCTTCCTGCCCGAGGTGGTCGCGGCGGCCGAGATCTTCAAGAAGTGCAACGAGATCGTGGAGCCGGCGCTCATCGCCGCCGGCGGGCAGACGCTGGGTCACCGGGTGCTGATGGCCACCGTGAAGGGCGACCTGCACGATCTGGGCAAGAACATGGTCGGCGCCATGATGAAGACGGCCGGGTTCGACGTGCACGACCTGGGCAAGGACGTCCCGACCGAGCGGATCGTCGAAGCGGTCCGCGAGATGGAGCCGACGATCGTCGGCCTGTCCTCGCTGCTCACGACCACGGTCCCGGAGCAGCGCGTCGTGATCCAGGCCCTGGAGGAGGCCGGGCTCCGCGGCCGCGTGAAGGTGATGGTCGGCGGCGCGCCGGTGACGGAGGAGTGGGCGATCGAGATCGGCGCCGACGGGTTCGCGCCCAACGCGCCCGAGGCCGTCAAGGTGGCGCTCCGCCTGGCCGGCAGCGAGCGCCCGGGGGTGTGAGGTGGAGACGACCCTCGAGTCCCCGGCCCGCACCGTCACGATCGGGCCGGGCCACCCGTTCGTCGTGATCGGCGAGCGGATCAACCCCACCGGTCGCAAGGGGCTCTCCGACGAGCTCAAGGTCGGGAACTTCGATCGCGTCCGAGAGGACGCCCTCGCACAGGTCCAGGCGGGCGCGCCCGTCCTGGACGTCAACGCCGGCGTGCCAGGGGTGGACGAGGCGGAGCTGCTCGTGCGGATGGTCCGGCTGGTCTCGGAGCTCGTCGACGTGCCCCTGTCGATCGACTCCTCCACCGACGCCGCGCTGGAGGCGGCGCTCGACGCGTACGAGGGCAAGGCCCTCGTGAACTCGGTGACGGGCGAGGAGGACAAGCTGGAGCGCATCCTGCCCGTCGTCAAGCGCCACGGGGCGGCGGTGATCGGTCTCGCGAGCGACGAGCGGGGGCCGCTTCCCGATCCTGCCGAGCGCCTGGCGATCGCCCGCAAGATCGTCCAGCGGGCCGCCGATCACGGGATCGCGGTCGAGGACGTCGTGATCGATCCGATGGCGATGGCCGTGGGCGCCGATCCCGACTCGGGTGCGGTGGTGCTCGAGACGATGCGGTTGGTCCGCGACGAGCTCGGCGTCAACGTCACCTGTGGCGCGTCCAACGTCTCGTTCGGCATGCCCGGACGTGCGGAGATCACCGGAACGTTCCTCGCGATGGGACGCATGCAGGGCCTCACGTGCGCGATCGCGAACCCGCTGTCCCGCGAGATCAGGGTGGCGACGCTCGCGGGCGACGTCCTGCTCGGCACCGACCGGTACGCGGCCGCCTGGCTCCGGGCCATGCGGGCTGAGCGGGCGACCGGGTCCGAGGGGTAGAGGACCCAGGGTGCGGAAGCTCGAGGTCACGTTCCGCCCGTTCGACAAGGCCACCCGGGTCCCCGAGGGGACCACGCTGTTCAACGCCGCGCACTGGATCGGCCTGCCGATCGAGTCGACGTGCGGGGGCCGTGGAACGTGCGGGAAGTGCAAGGTGCGCGTGCTCGTAGGTGACGTCGAGACGACGCCGGCAGACCGGCGATGGTTCGACGATGCCGAGCTCGCGGATGGGTGGCGCCTGGCGTGCGAGGCCACGCTGTGGACGGACGTCGAGTGCCACGTCCCCGCGCTGATGCGCGTCCCCAAGGCCGCGACGATGGGGCTGTCCAGGTTCGTGCTCCTCGAACCGAACGTCCACAAGATCCACCTCGTGCTGAGCGAGCCATCGCTCGAGGACGTCCGGTCGGACGTGGAGCGGCTCCGCGACGCGCTCGACGCCGAGGGCTACGGGCTGCGGGTGGACCTGAGGGCGCTCCGACACCTGCCGATCGCCCTGCGCCTGGCCGGGTTCGACGTCACTGCGGTCCTGTGCGGCGAGCACCTGGTCGCCGTGGAGCCGGGCGACACGACGGAGGTCGCCTACGGGGTCGCGGTGGACGTCGGCACGACCACCGTGGTCGCAACCCTGATGGACCTGCGCACGGGCGCCGCCGCGGCGGTGAGCTCCAACCTGAACGGCCAGGCACCGTTCGGCGCCGACGTGATCTCCCGCATCGCACGGACCCGGATGGAGGAGACCGCCGCCGCCGAGCTCCAGCGCACGGTCGTCGAGACGATCGATGGGCTCCTGGCCGACGTCTACGGGGCGGCGGGCGTCACGAGCGAGCACGTGTACGAGATGGTGGTCGCGGGCAACGCGACGATGCTGCACCTGCTCCTGGGCGTCGACGCGCACGCGATCTCGGTGGCGCCGTTCGTCCCGGCGTTCCGGGAGCCCCTGGACCTGCCGGCGTCCGCCCTCGGCGTCGACATCCACCCGGAGGGCCGGGTCCAGATCCTCCCCTCGATCGGCGCGTACGTCGGCGCGGACATCGTGGCGGGCATCCAGGCCACGGGCCTGACGCGCGAGCCAGAGCTGCGCTTGTTCGTGGACGTCGGGACCAACGGCGAGATCGTGCTCGGCAACGCGGACCGCGTGCTCGCGAGCGCCGCGCCGGCCGGCCCGACGTTCGAGGGCGGGCACGTGAAGCACGGGATGCGCGCGGCCGACGGCGCGATCGAAGGCGTGACGATGACCGGCGGCGAGGTGCGGCTCCAGGTCATCGGCGACGGGCCGCCGCGGGGCATCTGCGGCTCGGGGTTGATCGACGCGGTTGCGCAGCTCCGGCTCGCCGGGCTGCTGGACGCCTCGGGGCGCCTGGCCGCCCCGGGCGAGGCGCTGGGCCATCCGCTCGCGCCGCGGCTCGTCGAGGAGGAGGGCGTGCGGGGCTTCCGCCTCGCCGAGGGCATCACGCTCACGCAACGCGACATCCGCGAGCTGCAGTCGGCGAAGGGCGCGATCGCCACCGGCATCGGGGCGCTGATGGAGCTCATGGGGGTGACGGCCGACGATCTGCACCAGGTGCTGCTGGCGGGGTCCTTCGGCACGTACATCGATCCGCAGAGCGCGCGCGTGATCGGGCTCGTGCCGCCGGTCCCCGTCGAGCGGATCACGGCCGCCGGCAACGCCGCGGGCGAGGGGGCGAAGATGGCGCTGCTGTCGTTCCGGGAGCGCGAGATGGCGTTCGACCTGCTCCGACGCGTGGAGTACGTGGAGCTCTCCGGTCGTCCCGGGTTCAACGAGGCGTTCATCGGGTCGGTCGGGTTCCCGGACCTGGGGTCCGTGACGTGAGCCTCAGACGGCCCCTCGCGATCGTCGTCTGCGGCGCGCTCGCCCGTGAGGTGCGCGAGATCGCAGCCCGCCACGGCTGGGACGCGGATCTCGTGACGGTGCCGGCCCTGGACCACCTCTCGCCCAAGAAGATCGTGACCGACGTGGAGCGGGAGCTCCGGGCGCTCGAGGGTCGGTACGAACGGGTCGTCGTCGCCTACGGCGACTGCGGCACGTTCGGAGCCCTCGACCGGGTGCTCGAGCGGTTCGGGGCGCGACGCACCTCGGGCCCGCACTGCTACGAGATGTACGGCGGGGCGCAGCTGGCGGGCGAGGACCGCATCGGCACCTTCTTCCTCACCGACTGGCTGGTGCGCAACTGGGAGCGGGCCGTCGTCGACGGGCTGGGGATCGGCCGGTTCCCGTTCCTCAAGGACACGTACTTCGATCACTGCACGGACGTCCTGTACCTGCGCCAGTCGCCCGAGCCCTCGCTCGAGGTCAAGGCCCGCGCGATCGCGCGGGACCTCGACCTGCCGCTCGAGATCCGCGACGTCGGCCTGGGCGACCTGGAACGGAGGCTGATCGACCTTGTGGACCAACCGGCTACCTCCGCTTGAGGTCTGGTCGGAGGAGCAGGTCGAGACCGTCCATGCGACGGCCGCGACCCTGCTCGAGGAGATCGGTGTCCGCTTCCGCCACGGGCCCGCGCTCGCCAGGTTCCGCGCCGCCGGCCTGAAGGTCGAGGAGGACCTGGTGCGTCTGGATCGCGGCTTCGTCGCCGAACAGCTCGCGCTCGCGCCGGGGTCCTTCGAGGTGGTCGGGCGCAACCCCGAACGCTCGATCGTCGTGGGTCCAGGACACACCACCGTCGCCCCGACGGGCGGCGCCCCGTTCGTGCTGGACGCCGACGGTGTGCGCCGGCCTCCGACGGCGCGCGATCACCTCGACCTGGTGCGGTTCGCGCAGGCGGTCCCGCAGTTCGGGCTCAACTCGAGCGGGGTGGTCGAGCCCGACGACCTCCCCGTCCCCAGCCGGCACCTGGACATGGACCGCGACGTCCTGCGCTGGTCGGACAAGCCGTACTTCGCCGTCGGGGCGAGCGAGGAGAGCTCGAGGGACTCGGTGGAGCTCGCCGCGATCGCGTTCGGTGGGCTCGACGCGATCGCGGAGCGCCCGGTCATGCTCGGCATCGTCAATCCGATCAGCCCACTGCTGTTCGACGAGCGCATGGCGGGCTCCGCGATGGCCTACGCGGGAGGCGGGCAGCCGGTCGTCGTCATGCCCTTCACCTTCGCCGGCGGGACCGCACCCCTGGGGCTCGCGGGAGCCGTCGCGCAGATGGCGGCCGAGGTCCTCGCGGGCCTGTGCCTCGTGCAGCTGGTCCGGCCCGGGAACCCGGTCGTCTTCGGGTCGTCGGTGTCCGAGCTCGACCTCCACGACGGGCAACCCCGCTACGCGACGGCCGGGCACGGCCTGGCGATGCTCGCGAGCGGCCAGATGGCGCGGCGCTACGGGCTCCCGTTCCGCGGAGGCGGGGGGTTCACGTCGTCCCCGGCCGCGGACGTCCGCGCGATGCAGGAGTCGCTCATGGCGCTGTGGCCCGCGCTCCTGTCCGGGCCGGCCATCATCCTGCACGCCGCGGGATGGGTCGAGGGGTCGCTCGCGACCTCGGTCGACAAGCTGGCGCAGGACGTCGCCGCGCTCGAGGTGTTCGAGCGGTTCCTCGCCGCCGAGCTGCCCGTGGACCAGGAGAGCCTCGCGCTCGACGCCTTCCGCGAGGTCGGGCCGGGCGGGACCTTCCTCGGGGCGCAGCACACCCTGCGGAACTTCCGGACGGCGGTCGCCCGACAGGGGCAGGGCCCGATCGGATGGACGGCGTGGCTCGAGCGCTACGAGGACCCGGGGATCGATCCGGCGATCGAGGAGGAGCTGGACGCGTTCGTCGCGCGCCGGACCCGGGAGCTCACGAGCGCCTGAGCCGGGGCAGCCCACCGACCGCCGCACCGTCGGTGAGCAGCGCGAGGGAGAGCAGCCCCAACGCCTGCAGGTACGTGTTCCCGAGCAGCAACCCGGCCGCCAGGAGGAGAACGACGCCGGCGCTCCTGGTCGGGTGCCGAGGGAGCCAGCCGACCGCCGCCGCGAGCGTGCCCCACAACGCCAGCGCGTAGAGCCAGATCGGGAGGTACAGGCGCAGCCCGGCCGTCCACAGGACCAGGATCCCGGTGATCTCCCCACTGGCGGACCACAGCGCGAGGAGGGTCGCCGCGAACGGTGCCGCGACGATCGTCGGGCGCGCGCGGAACCCGTCCGTCACGATCCACGCCCCGGCCACCAGGAACGCCGTGGCCACGACGAGCGCCTCGGCCAGCATCTGCGCGCCGAGGCCCCCCGGGAGCGCGAGCCCGGCGAGCCGCTCACCCTCGGCGGCGATGCCCGTGTAGGACGACAGCAGGAAGCACGCCGCGATCCCCGCGATCGCCGCCCGGTGGAGCGGTCGGGCGGCGCCCCGCACGAAGGGCGCGGCCACCGCGAGCACCGCGAGCCCGAAGGTCAGGCGGGCCGTCGGGCCCAGGACCTCGACGCCGCCCAGCCGCACGAGCGCCCAGGAGGCCAGGAACGCGACGATCGCGATCCCGGCGGTCGTGCCCGACCTCCTGAAGCCCCGGACGGCGAGCATCCCCAGCGCCGCGACCACCAGGACCGACGCGAGGTCGAGCGCGAAGGACCCCGTCACGGTCAGCACGCGGTAGACGCCCCGGAACGGACCCTCCTTCGGGATGTAGACGCCCACCCGGTAGAAGGTGCGCGTGAGGAGCAGCTCGGCGACGACGGCTGCACCGAGGATCGCGACCACCGCTCCGAACGGCGTCCAGCCGGCCCGGCGCGGGACGTCCACGGTGGAGGCGACGCTCGAGGGACCGGCGACCCTGGTCTCGTCGACGATCACCGGCGGGCCCTCGGCAGGTCGATGATGATCACGAGGGCGAGCAGCATCCACAGCCCGAGCACGAGCAGGAGCGGCCACTCCTGCAACCCACCCTCCGGCTGGAGCGGCTCCGGCTCGATGTCGAGGGCGACGAAGTTCCCGACCGACTTGATGCCGTCGCGTTCCTGCGCCTCCCCGTCCCAGACGGCGAAGGCGACGTCCGTCCAGGTGTCGCGGTACAGCTCCACGTTGCCCTCGCGCCCGACCTGGAGCGGCCGGGCGAAGACCACCCGCCAGCTCCCGTCGCGCCACGCGCCCCAGCCGGTCACCTCCCCGAAGGGATCGGCCGTCAGCGAGCCGAAGCCCGCGGCCACCAGATTGTCGACCGCCGAGGCCCTGTCCGTCGCGGACATCGGGTTCCCTGCGGCCCGGCCCGGGTAGAACACCTCCTCATCCTGGAAGGGGTACCCGTCGACGGCCGCGTCCGGGTACGAGGTCGACAGCGCCCCCTGGTACCCGCGGGACACGTCGGCCTGCCACGCCGCCCGCCACTGCCATACGTTGACGCTCGCGGTCGGATCGCCCATGCAGAACGCGGGGACCTGGGTGCTCGCCACGGCGGGGAACTGCACGGCCACCGCGTCGGAGAAGTCCTCGGTCCGTCCGAGCGAGCGATCCGCGGACGGGTCGGGCCACTCGACCAGCACGTACAGGCTGGTGCCGTCGTGCACCGCGCGGGCGGACATCGTGGAGCCCCGACCGCCCTTGGGCGCCGCGACCGTCTGGGCGGACAGCGGCACGTCCACACCCGGAACGTCGTCCCAGAACGTCGCCCACGGATCCTCCGCCGGCACGTCGTCCGCGCGCAGGGCCGTGAGCACCGTCTCCTGCGAGGCGGCCAGCCGGGTCCCGGTCAGCGTCAGGGCCGCGGCGAGCGCCACGGCGGGCAGCACGACCGCGGCGGTGGGCCGGGCGCCCAGGAGCCGCCTCACGGGTCCACCTCGCAGAACGCGGACGCCTCCTCCTCCAGGGAACCCGGTGGCGTCGGCACCAGGTCCTCCGCGATCGGGAGCCCCAGACGGTCGGCCTCGGCTCGGAGCACGGCATCGGCGAGCCTCGCCGCCCGCCCGTAGACACCGTCCCCTGCGACCGCCTCCACCCGGGCGGCGAAGCCCGGGATCCACGTGAGGACGTGGTCGCGCAGGAAGGTCCGCTCCGCGTCCCGACACAGGGCGAGGTGCTCCTGCTCGCCTCGGGCCTCGGCCCACGCCTGCTTGTACGCGAGCAGGTGGAGGAACTCGAACTCGGCCGAGACGTGGTCGGGGCGCTCCCCGTGCTCGCGGATGCCGAAGGCGCGATAGAACCCCGCGATGTCGGCCAGCACGTTGCTCTGCCGCCACACGTCGCGTGCCCCGTAGTCGGTCTCGAACATCGGGCAGTCCGCGGAATGGATGTGCGAGAACGCGTCGCGGTAGGCGGTCTCGAGATCCTCTGCGACCACGTCTCGGAGGGCGGCCGCGTACGCGTCGAGCGCCTCGGGGACGCCTGGCGGCATCGACGCCTTCCCGGCGAGCGCGAGCTCCAGGTCCTCCTCCACGAGCTGCGAGACCGCACCGGGCAACGGATAGGCGAACGCCTGCGACAGCAGCCGGTAGGTGAGGCTGCGCGCGAGCGTCGCTCCCGACCCCCTGGTGACGCCCACCTCCACGCTCATCCTCATCATCCTCAGATGGAGTTGGGGTAGCGGGCCGGGCGCTCGTAGAAGGGCTCGACCACCGAGAGGTTCGCCACCTCGTTGCCCCGGCTGTCGTAGCCGATCACGGTGTCGTCGTACATCGCCCATCGGCGTCCGTTGATGGTCGCATCGCGGACCTTCGGTCCCTTGCGGATCTCGTAGCGGAAGATGATCCGCTGCGTCACGCGGAAGAGCTGGAGCACCGCCAGGAGCTCGCGCGGCGGCGCGAGGTACGTCTCGATCGCCTCGTCCACCCCCGGGCCGAACATCTGATGCAGGTACTCGCGCGGTACCCACCGTGGCGGGATGTAGTAGCCGTTCGGTTGCGTCCCGAACTGCGGGTAGAGCGGCAGGGCCACCTTGGCGATCTTGACCAGGTAGTAGAGGGGGTTCTGCGGATCCTCGCGCCAATCCCCGGTCCCGGGGTCGATCTCGACGAGCCCCTGCATCCGGATCTTGCCGGGGCACACCGCCATGCACCGTGTCTCCATCGGGATGCCCTCGGCGAGCGGATCGGAACCCTCCACGCGCGGGTAGCAGCCGATGCACTTCTCCGACACCCGCGTCGTCGCCCGGTACATCGGCTTCTTGTACGGGCACTGCTCGACGCACTTGCGGTAGCCACGGCACCGTGCCTGATCGATCAGCACGATCCCGTCCTCCGGACGCTTGTAGACGGCGTTGCGGGGGCACGCGGACACGCATGCCGGGTAGGTGCAGTGGTTGCACAGGCGCTGCAGGTAGAAGAACCACGGCGTGTGGCTCGGCAGGTCCGCTCCACGCCCGTAGTCCAGCGTCCGGCCCTTGGGACCGGTGGCGGTGTCCTCGCCGATGTTCGGCGAGGTCCACTCGGCGTCGGTCGGCAGGTACCCGAGCGCCACGTCCTGCCCGCCGGCGTCGGTGGCCGCCTCGAAGATAGTCTTGCCGGTAAACTCTCCGTACGGACCGCCGTCGGCGGACGCATCCCACACCTGCCCGCCGGGGTTCGCCTGTTCCAGGAGCGAGAGGAGCTTCACGTCCCAGCCCTGGGGGTACCCCCCGTACGGCTTGGTCTCGACGTTGTTCCACCACATGAGCTCCTGGCCCTCGGAGAAGGTCCAGGTGGACTTGCAGGCCATCGTGCACGTCTGGCAGGCGATGCACCGGTTGATGTTGAAGACGAACGCGAACTGGCGCTCCGGGTACGCGGGGTCGAAGCGGTACTCCATCGCCCGGCCGAGCTGCCAGTTGTAGACCTCAGGCATCGCGGTCCTCCCCCGGTCCCACCGTCTGCTCGATCAGCTCGACGATCCGCGCCTCGCCCAGCGCCTCGTACGCGTCGTGCGCCCCCGCGTAGAAGGGCTGTCGGAACATCCCGAGGATCCGCTTGGGCGGCCATCCCATGAGCGCGTACTCCTCGACGAACGTCCGGGCCATGTCGTCCAGGCCTCGTCGGTCGATCGGCCGGTCGAGGACGACGCCCACGATCTCGAGCGGGTCCTCGGCGTCGGGATCCCGGAGCGGGCTCATGCCTTCCTCACCCGCACGTAGGACCCCCGCAGGTACGCGAGCATCGCGTCGTCTTCGCCCGCCGGTGTGAGGCCGCTCGTCGCCGGGGCCCACAGGCCCCGTCCCTCCAGCCCGCCGGCCTCCGCGAACGTCACCTTGACGAGGGTCTCCTTCGGAACCGTGTTCACCGCGTGGTTGTCGGGCTCGTACCCGAAGACGAAGTGCGCGGCGTCCTTGGACTTGTGGAACAGGTTGTCCGTCTGGTGCATCGGCATCGACCAGTCGCGCGTCAGCGACTGATGCGACCCGTACCGGAAGTTCGACTGGTACCCGGTGTCCGCGGCCAGGGCCCGACCGTCGGGACGTGATTCGTGCGCGCGGACGGTTCGCTCCGTGGCGATGAAGGGCGCGTGCTTGATCATCAGGACGTCGTACGGGTACGCCGGGTTGTACTTGGCGCGCAGCTTGAGCCGCGACACCTTGTAGAACCAGTCCCCCTCCTTCCACCCGCGGTACGGTCGGTCGGCGGGGTTGGCGTCCACCCACACGTAGTCGCCGTCCTCGATCCCCAGATCCTTCGCCGCCTGGGGGTTGATGTGCATCTGGTGGTCGCCGACCCCCGGCATCCGCGTGTCGACCCGGTAGGGGTCGCCGAAGTTGCTGGCCCAGATGAAGTGCCAGTCGGTGACGCTCCACTGCGAGTGGACGCTGTGGCGCGTCTTCGGGGTCATCATGAAGAAGCGCAATCCCCGCTCGCGCAGGGGGTTCGTGGTCGCCTTGACCTCGTCCCACGAGAGCTTCACGTTGCGGACGGTGCGCTCGTCCCATCCCTCCGCGTCCCACGGGATCCCGTAGTCCTCCGGTCGGACGAGCGGGTTGGTCGAGACGATCACGTTCGGCAGGTACGGCGTGGCCTCCGGGCCCTCACGGTGGACGACGAAGTTCTCCCCGTACTCGATCGCCTCGGGGATGTCGCAGTACGCGTTCAACCTGCCGGTGTCCGTGAAGAAGGGCAGGTCGTCGTGGATCTGCTCGAAGAACGGGACGCGCGGGTAGGTCCGGAACATCATCAGTGCGGCCCCCGGCTCCCCGTACCCGCCCGACATCAGGCGGTCGTAGTCGTAGTCGGCCGTGGTCGCCGAGCCGCCCAGCAGACGCCGCAGGTAGATGTCGCGCCGGCCCTCGAACTCGAACCGCCAGTGGTCCGCGAACCGTTGATCCCCGGTGGCCTCGGTCAGCGCGGCGGCGACCCCGGCCATGATCGTGAGATCGTCCTTCGTGTCCCCGACCGGCGGGATGCCTCCCTTCCAGACCTGCAGGAAGGGGTTCGAGCAGGAGGCGGTGACCTCGACGTCCTCGAACTCCATCCACGAGTTCGCGGCACAGATCACGTCCGCGTACTCACAGGACGATGTCATCTCGATGTCCTGCGAGACGATCATGTCGACCTTCGGGTTGACGTTGAAGAGCATGTCGTAGGCATGCTTGGCGTTGTTCAGCAGGTTCACGTTCGAGAACCACATCACCTTGGTCGGCGTGGGCATGTGCGTGGTCCCCGTGAACACCTTCCGACCCAGCTTCGGCGTGTCGACGACCAGCGGCGTGTCGCCGTGGTTCCAGTAGGCCGGCTCCTCCCCCTTCGCGTACTTGAAGTAGACGATCGACCTCGGCGACGCCTCCGGATCGAGGGTCTGGCGGAACGGGTCCTCGTAGAACCAGCCGTTGATGCCCGGGCCGCTCCAGTGCGTCTCCTGGAACAGCGCGGACTTGTAGTTGCCCGCCCAGCCGTGCACACCCGCGCCCGGCACGCCGAAGTTGCCGGTCAGCATCATGGGCAGGTGCATCGCCCGGTTCGCCTCCGTCGCGTGGAACCAGTGGTTGATCCCCTCGCCCAGGTGGATCGCGGCCGGCTTGAGGGTGGCGATGTCGTTGGCGAGTCGCCGGATCAGCTCCTCCGGCGAGTGCGTGATGTCGACGACCGTGTCCAGGGCGTAGTCGCGCAGGTGGAGCCGGTACAGCTCGAACAGGGGCGCCACCTCGACCTCCGAGCCGTCCAGGAGCTCGAGCCGGTACCTGCCCTCCAGCTCGGGATCGACCTGCAGCCGTCGTCCCACGTCGTCCCGGGTGATCGCGACGGGTTGGCCCGTCACGCGGTCGATCACCACGAAGTCGTGGAGGCGCTCGTAGTCCTCCTCGGTCAGGCCCTGCACCTGGAAGCTCGGGCCATCCGGGCGCAGGCCCTTCTCGTACCCGGGGAACAGGTCCGCGGGATCCAGGCGCTTGAGGGTGTCGGTCCGGACGAGGATCGGGAAGTCCGTGAACCGCTTCACGAACTCCGCGTCGTACCTGCCCTCGTCCATCAGCAGCCTCGTGATCCCCAGGAACAGGGCTGCATCGGTCGCCGGGCGGACCGGGATCCAGTAGTCGGCCTTGGTCGCCGGCGGCGAGTACTCCGGCGTGATCGTGACGATCGTGCCGCCCCGCTCCATCACCTCGTGGAACCAGTGCGCCTCCGGCATCTTGTTCTCGACGAGGTTCTTCCCGACCTGGATGTGCAGCCTCGAGTACCGCAGGTCGTTGAAGTCGACGTCGGAGTTCTGCAGCCCGTGCACGAAGGGGAGCCCCGGGGCCTGATCGCCGTGCCACGTGTAGTTGGACCAGTTCCTGCCCCCCAGCGCCTGCTCCGGCGGGACATCGCGGACCCGCGCATCGAGCAGGGCAAGCATGTTGTTGAAGCGGTACATCCCGTACTTGCCCAGGACGCCCAGCAGCCCCATGCCCCCGCGCATCTTGATCGTCCTGGTCCCGGCGCCGCCCATCGCCTCGACCATCTCCGGCTCGTAGCCCTCGTCGAGCAGTCGCCGTGCGCCCTCGTCGCCGCTGTAGTGCTGGGCAGTGGCGACGAGGGCTCCGGCCATGTACCGGAAGACCTCGTCCCACGTCGCGCGGACGAACGTGTCCGATCCGCGAGCCGTGAAGCCGAAGCGATCCCGGAGCTCCGGGGTCAGGTACGGGTAGCCGGCGTCCGCCCAGGCCTTCCAGCCCTTGCGCAGCATCGGGTACCGGAGCCGGTAGGGGCCGTAGATCCGGCGATGCAGCGTCATGCCCTTGGGGCAGCCTCGAGGGTTCCAGTGCGCCGTCGCCTTGTTGCCGAACGCGTCCTGGTACCGGTCCACGTCGTAGTTCTGCTCGATCCGTGTCACGATCCCGTTGCGCACGAACGCGCGCATGCGGCACGCGTGGGTGTCGTTCGGCGAGCACACGTACGCGAACGAGTCGTCGTAGCGGTACTGGTCGCGGTAGACCTGCTCCCAGTCGCGATCCGGGTACGTGTCCAGGGGGTTGCCGACCGTGACGGGCTCGAACCGCCGGAGCGCGAGCCCTGCCTCGGAGAGGATCAGGACCCCGGCCGCCGTCCCCGCGGCCGCCTTGAGGAACTCCCGTCGGGGGATCCCCTTGGCCCCGTCCCCGCTCTCCCCACGGACCCCTGTGTCGCCCAAGGTCCCCTGAGTATACTGCTCAACGTTGAACGCGCAACTCAACGATGCGCGAGGAGCCCGCCCGTGCACTAGGGTGGTGGCGACCATCACCGGAGGGGCCTATGGACACGTGGATCGACCGCCTGGCGAGGACGCTCGACGAGGAACCGCTCTCGCAGCAGGAGACCGATGCGCTGCTGGAGGTCGCGCGCGACGTCGCGCACCGGGTCGAACGGAAGGTCACTCCGCTCTCGACCTTCCTCCTTGGGCTCGCCGTCGGGCGCGCGATCGCGGGTGGCTCCTCGAGGGCCGCCGCCTTCGACCCGGCGTTGGCGAACCTCCGCGCCTCGCTCCCGGACGAGGGCTAGGCCCGATCGTCCGAGGGCGCTACCCTGGTCCGATCCGATGTCGAACCGATCCCTGCCCATGACGCCCGGCGACGGCCCGCTGATCGACGGGTTCGGCCGTGTCGCGGACGACCTCCGCGTCTCGGTCACCGACCGCTGCAACTTCCGCTGCACGTACTGCATGCCGGCGGAGGGGCTCACGTGGCTCCCCAAGGACGAGCTGCTGACCTTCGAGGAGTTGGCGCGCGTGGTCGGGCTGTTCGTCCGCCTGGGTGTCCGCTCGATCAAGGTCACGGGCGGCGAGCCGACCGTCCGCGCCGACCTGCCGATCCTCGTCGGGATGCTCCGCGAGGCCGCGCCCGGACTGGACCTGTCGATGACGACCAACGGCGTCCTCCTCGACCGACTCGCTGCGCCGCTCGCCGAGGCGGGCCTGGACCGCGTGACGGTCTCGCTCGATTCCCTGCTGCGACACCGGTTCGAGGAGATGACCCGGCGGGACGCGCTGGAGCGGGTCTTCGAGGGGATCGGCGCTGCGGATGCGGCCGGGCTGACGCCGATCAAGGTCAACTGCGTCGTGATCGGCGGGACGAACGACGCGGAGGTGGTCGACTTCGCCCGATGGTCCCGCGAGACCGGCCATGTGGTCCGTTTCATCGAGTACATGCCGCTCGACGCGCAGCGCGCATGGGAGCAAGCCAAGGTGGTGCCGTCCGCGCGGATCCTCGACGCGGTGCACGCGGTCTACCCGCTCGAGCCCGTCGGCCCCGACCACGAGCCTGCGACCAGCTACCGCTTCCTCGACGGCGCCCCGGGCGGGATCGGGGTGATCTCGAGCGTGACAGAGCCCTTCTGCGACACGTGCAACCGCGTCCGCCTGACCGCCGAGGGCGAGGTCCGCGCCTGCCTGTTCGCGCTCGAGGAGACCGACCTGCGGGGGCCGCTGCGGGCGGGAGCCAGCGACCACGAGCTCGAGGCGCTGATCCGCCAGAACGTGCGCCGGAAGTGGTCGGGCCACAGGATCAACCACCCGGACTTCGTCCGTCCGGACCGCAGCATGTCGGCGATCGGCGGCTGAAGCCGGGACGCGGGCTACACGCCCGCCAGCTTCGCGAGCCCGGAGATCCGGCGGAGGACGAACCGTCGTCCCTCGCGCTCGACCAGCCCCCGACGCTGGAAGTCGGACAGGATCCGCGTGACGTTCTCGCGGCTGCCACCACACAGGCTCGCGAGGTCCGCGTGCGTCACGATCGAGGGGACCACCGCCCCATCCTCGGGAAGCTGGTCCAGGCTCGGGCTCACGAGCTGCAGGAGCCGTTTCGCGACCCGTCCCTTCAGGTCGAGGTACAGGAGGTCTTCGACGAAGGCTTCGTTCGCCTGGACCTGCCGCGCCAGGGCCCGCAGCAACGCGCGGGCCGCCGAGGGCTCCTCGGACACGAACGCGAGGAAGTCCTCAGCGCGGATCGCCCACACCGTGGACTCCTCGAGCGCCAGGGCCGAGGCCGTGCGTCCCATCTCGCCCAGCACCCCGAGCTCGCCGAAGAACTGCGGGGGCTCGAGCGACGTGTGGAGCTGCCGGTGGCCCCCCGCCGTGTCGGAGCTCACCTGCACCGTGCCCTCGACCAGGAACAGGACCTCGGGCGCGTCGTCGCCCTGATAGAAGAGGTAGGTGCCGCGGCGGTACCGGCGGAGCTTCCCGCGCTCGGCCAGCCGCGACAGGGTCGTCGAGGACGCGCCCTCGAACAGCGGGGTCGCGGCCATCGCACGAACCAGGGAGGCCCGTTCCGCGTCTGCGGACGTCTTCACGTGCGAAGCCTAGTCGCCGGCGGCCCACGACGCACCACCACATGGCAACGGCGGGCCGATCGTGGGATCGGCCCGCCGTCGAGCTCGACGAACGTCACATCTTGCGCTGCTTCTTGGCCGTCACCTTGCGTGCGACCTTCTTGGTCACGCGGGTCTGCGCCTTGCTCGTCCCCTTCGTGTCCTTGGACGCTGCAGCCTTGGGAGTGATCTTCTTCTCCGCCACCTCCGGTTCACCTCCTCCGGTCGTCCGGGCCCCCACCGGGGCATCACCGGGCGAGCATGCCACCCGGGCCGCGATCCCCGTGTGTCACCCGTCACAGGGACAGCCGTGACGTTCATCACGTGGGGACGGTGACGCCCGTCACCTCCGGTCGGTGACGCGCGTCACACCTCGGTGTCGAGCTCCGGGAGGTCGAGCGGGTCGGGCCGAGGCGTGCACGCGCCGCAGAACAGGGCGTCCTCGACCACCAGGGCACGCGTGACGTCCTGGGTTCGGAACAGCTCGAGCACGTACGGAAGGGTCTCGGCGTGGTCCTCGCAGACACCGCGACCGCAGAAGCGGCAGACGCCGACCGCGCTCCTGCGGCAGTGCCAGCAGTCCATCGATCCTCCTCGCCTCCGGTCCGCGCTAATGCTGCCAGGTCCGGTCCTGGTGTGCCGCCGGGTTCAGGGTCCCGCGGCGGAACGCCCCGGCGATGACCCCCTCGAACCCCGCCCGATCGAGTCGGAACAGTCGCGCGGGGGTCCGGGCGACGACCGTCGCGGTCCGGGGGACGTCGGAGAGCAGGGCGACCTCGCCGAAATGCGCGCCCGCGCCGAGGGTCTGGCGGAGCTGCCCGTCGACCAGCACCTCCACCCGGCCCGAGCGGATGGCGTAGAAGGCGTCCCCCTCGTCGCCCTGGTGGATGACCACCTCTCCCGGCGCGACGTTGACCCAGTCGCCGTGCGCGAGCACCTCCGCGAGATCGTCGCTCCCCAGGTTCGTGAAGGCCGGCAGCCGGCGTAGCTCGGCCACCTCCTGGAGCGTGGGCTCGAAGTCCGGTACGTCCGCCATGTCGGCGAGCAAGCGGTCGAAGGTGCCCTTGTCGACCTCGAACAGCTGAGCGTCCTCCACGACCCGCACCGTGGCCGCTCGGGGGACGCGGCCGATGAGTCCGAGCTCGCCGAAGGACTCCCCCCGCCCCAGGGTGCGCAGGACGCGCTCCTTGCCGGTCTCCGGGTCCTCCTCGATGACCTGGAGCACCCCGCGACGGACCACGTAGAAGGCGTCCGACGCGTCACCCTGACGGAAGACCGGTCTGCCCGCGGCGAAGCCGCGGAGCTGCACCCGCCCCGCGAGGTCCGAGAGCACGTCCTCGGGCAGGTCCTCGAAGATCGGCAGGTCGTCGATCATCCGGGCCGCCTCGACGCGCCACTTGGTCTCGAGCTTGAACCGCACGCTCCGCACGACCGCCCTGGCGCGGCGGAGCAGCGAGCGCACCAGCGCGATCAGCCCTCGCAGGACGGGACCGGCGATGAACAGCACGACCGCGATCAGCAGCAGCCGGGCGACCGGCCCACCTGCCCACAGGTCGCGGATCAAGGCGCCGAAGACCTCCTCCCAGAAGACGATGGCGGTCAGGACCGAGAAGACCGTGAACGCCACGCCGAGGGTGCCGTAGAGCGCGAGCCCGACCTCCTGCTTGGTGAAACGCTCGCGCAGGCGCAGCTTGCTCCACAGGTCGTAGCGGATGAACCGGAGGCTCTTGGGACGCAGGTCGGGGACCTGGATCACGTCCGACAAGATCCAGTACCCGTCCAGCTCCAGCAGGGGGACGAGGTTGAGGAAGATCACGAAGTAGTTCAGGAGCGCGAACTTGTACAGGATGGGCGAGACGCCCGCCTCGGGGTACGCCCACGCGATGAGCGAGGCCGCGCCGGCGACGATCAGCTCGGCGTAGGGGCCGGCGAACGATTGCACGATCCGATGACCCCGCTCCATCATCAGCCCATCGGAGGACTCGACGAAGAACGCCGGGGACCCGAAGTAGATCATGAATCCCGCGCTCTTGACGCGGCGACCGTAGTGGACGAGCCCGGCCGCGTGCGCCAGCTCGTGCAGGAACGTGAGCGCGTAGTTGAGGGCCAGGAGGATCAACGAGGCCACCGCGGCGTCGGCCCCCGAGAGCGAGAACCGGCCCGAGCCGACGAGGGACAGGAAGGCGACGAACCCGACCACCGACACGAGCCCCGCCGCGATCGCGATCCACGGGACGAAGAACCACCGGAGCCCCCAGCGGTAGAACCACGCCACCATCCGGTGGGCGCCGTGCCAGTCGATGGACAGGGTCTTCACGAACCCCCGCGCCTTCCGGCGCCAGGCGGCCAGCGGATCCATGGCTCGACGGACCGCCGCCTGGACATCCACGTACCGGTCCTGCAGGAAGCCTCCCGTGCGGAGCTGCTCGACGAGATCGGCCAGCGACGACAGCTCCAGGTCACCGGACTCCCGGAAGCGCTCGACGAGGATCTCCTTGACCGTGCGCTCCCCATCCATCAGCGCGAGGAGCTCGACCTCCGCCGGCTCGAGCCGGTAGTGCAGCAGCTCCCGTGGATTGGCGATCATCGCGTAGTCGTTGCCCCAGCGCAGGTGGAACTCCTTGACCTCGATGTCGGGCGCCAGCTTGGGCCTGGACTCCGCGGGATCGACCTCGATCGCCAGCCTCCCCAGCCACCCCGCGCCGCCCTCCGCGGTGATGGGAGCGCGCTCGATCGACCGCGCGATGGCGCCGTAGACACCCCCAGCCGCGGGCATCAGCGTGACCCCGAGGGGGAGGATCGTTCCTCGTCGATCCGCCGCTGCACGGCGCCGTAGACCGACAGCCGGGGTGGGGGACGCCTCCTCGAGGCGAACAGGTTGCCGACGAAGGCGCCGACGAGCACCGCCGCGACCACCACCGTGAACACCGTCCCCCGGTCCAGGCCCGCCGATCGATCGCCCGAGGGATCTCGGAACACGGCCTCGGTGGTGCCTGCGTCGTCCGTCGCCGACAGTCGGAAGCGCGCGTCCGCCGGGATCGTGCGGACGACGTCCGCGTCGATCACCGCGGAGAGATGCTCACCCCCCGTCGTGATGACGACCTCGGCCGCGGAGACCCGGAGAGAGCTCCCGACGGCCACCGCGTCCGTGCCGACCAGCAGGTAGCGTCCGCCCACGACGAGCCGGCTGTTGTCGACGTCCAGAGACACGCGCTCGAGCTCGTCGTCACCGAGGACGATCTCGAACCCGACCAGGTGGATGCCGCGCCAACCGTCCTGCATCGCCGCGTCGATGCGCACCGAGAGGCGGCCGCCGGCCCCCGTCGCACCCTGCACCTGCCCGTCGACCTGGAGGGCGGTGCCCGGCGTCGGGGACCCTCGCAGCGTCCACGCCGAGGCGGCGGGTCCGAACGACATCGCCGCCGCGACCACGCTCACGGCGACGACGAGCCTCACGACGCTTCCCCCCACGACGCGCATCATCGAGCCCCCCGGCTCCCCGCGCAACGTGACGCACGTCACCGCCCGACCGTGGCCCCCGTCACCGAGGGGGCCGCAGGCTACGGGCCAGGATGGGCCAGGAGCGAGGAAGGGGTGAGCCAGATGTTCGGACCCAACATGGCGAGCGTGAAGGTCGCCGAGACCAGGACCCGTGACGAGATGCGCCGAGCCGACCGGGAGCGAGCGCGAGCCGAGGCACGCGCCACACGCAGGCGCTCCCGCGGGACGGGATGGACGACCCTGGGCACGGAGGCTGCGCCCGAGGGCACGTTCACGAGATGGACGCGACGGCGCCGCCGCGTGGTCACGACCGCCGGGTAGCGTGGGGCCCACGGAGGCATGCGCCCCTTCGTGCGGGGAGCCGGTCCGTCACCCGGCTCCCCGCGCCCCCCTCCCCCGAAGGCTCAGGACAGGGACTCGATCGTCGATCGCAGCGTCGACTCGTCGACCTCGCCCGTCAGCGTCACGCCGACGGTCCCGTCCGAGTTCACGAAGTAGAGCGTGGGGAACACCTCGATGCCGAAGGCCGAGGCGAGCGTCCCCTGATCGTCGTCGACCGCGACCGGGAAGCTGAGGTCGTTGTCCGTCATGTACTCCTCGGGGGTCGGCCCAGGTTGCGCGTCGATCGCGGTGACGATCGTGAGCCATCCCACGTCCGGGTACCCCTCCATGACGCGGTCCACGACGGGCAGCTCGGACTGGCAGTGCGGACACCAGGGCGCCCACACGGACAGGACCGCCGGACCGCCCGCGTAGTCGTCCCACGCCACGGTCCCCTCGAACAGGTCCGGAGCCGTGAAGCTCGGAACGGCGTCCCCCGGCGCGAGCTGTGCGTCCCTGGGTGGGCCGTCGACCGTGACCTCACCGGCGGCCGACGGGCCACCGCCGGCGCTCTCTCCGCCGCCCATCAAGGTGACCACCAGGACGACGACGAAGGCGATGAACGCGATCCCGCCCAGCGTGTAGCCGAGCGTCCGGCGCTGCTGCGCCTTGCGCTGCGCGGCCCGCTTGGCCTCAGCCCGCTCTCGCTGGCGTTCCCGCTTGGTCTGCGCCTGCTTCCCGTTCGCCATCGGCATCCTCCGCTGGTCCCCGATCGTCGTCCTCCCGCACGAGGAACACGTTATCGAGCTGGAGCGGCCCGTGGGGACGCAGGGCGAGGTAGATCCCGCCCAACAGGATCGGGATGTCGCGCACGATGTCCCACCAGGTCACGCCGCCCCCACCGACGCCGCCGCCGCCGAAGCACCCGCAGCTGATGTCGAGCCCTCGAACCTTCGCCTGGACGAGCCCGACGATGAACACGCCGGACAGGACGGCGGTCGCGATGCCGGCGAACCGCACGAACAGTCCGAGGACCAGGAGCGCCGCGACCCCGATCTCGACCCAGGGAAGGAGCACGGCGACCGGTTCGACGAGGCGTTCCGGGAGCACGTCGTACCCGTCCACGGCCAGGATCGACTCCTGGCGGTCGAACGCCTTCTCGAGCCCGGCCCACAGGAACACGGCGCCCAGCGCGAGGCGGCATGCGAGCCGGAACGCGACGTATCCCGTCCGACGGGTCCAGTTCATCTCTCGGGTATGGTCCGTGCGCGCGGGGACGGTCGGGGAAGGCCGTTCGACCCGCTACGCGCGGGGCTGCCGGTCGGGGAGATGGCGGATCTCGAGCGGCGGCAGCTCGTCGGCCGGCTCGAACCCGAGGATCCGCCCGTAGAAGGCGAGCTCGGCCTGCAGGCAACGGACGATCGTCTCCGCCCTGCGGAAGCCGTGCTGCTCGCCCTCGAACGCCAGGTAGGCGTGGGGGATGCCCTTGCGCTCGAGCGCCCGGACCATGATCTCGGCCTGGGACGGCGGCACCACCTCGTCCTCCAGCCCCTGGAGCAGGAGGACCGGCCGCGAGAGCAGGTCCGCGTGCCGGGCGGGTGAGCGCGCGCGCCACAGATCCGCCGCCTCGGGCCAGGGCCCGACCAGCGTGTCGGTGTACCGGAGCTCGAACTTGTGCGTGAACGTGGCGAAGGGCTCCAGGTCGGCCACGCCGTAGTAGCTGGTGCCGCACGCGAACGCGTCGTGGAACGTGAGCGCGCACAGGGTCGTCCATCCTCCGGCGCTCCCCCCGGTGACCACCAGCCGGTCGGGATCGGCCAGGCCGCGATCGACCAGGTACCGGGCCGCGTTGATGCAGTCGATGACGTCCACCACGCCCCACCGCCCGTACAGGCGCTCGCGGAACGCGCGACCGTAGCCGGTGCTGCCCCCGTAGTTCACGTCGACGACCGCGAACCCACGGCTCGTGAAGTACTGGATCTCCAGATCCAGCCCCGACGTCGTCTCCCCGGTCGGCCCCCCGTGGCTCCGCACGATCAACGGCGGGCTCGATCCCGCAGGCCCCCCGAAGTCGGGGTTGGCCGGCGGGTAGTGGTACGCGTAGGCGGTGCCGCCCTCGGTGGGGAACGCGATCGGCTCGGGGACGGACAGAGCGGCCGCGTCGAGCCCGAGCTCCTCGGAGACCCGCAGGACGTCCACCGCGCGGGTCGCCACGTCCAGCGTCACGACCTGCGCGGGCTCGGTGGGCGACGAGCCCACGAACGCGACCCGGGTACCGCCCGCGTCGATGGAGGGCTCGAAGCACGTGAACGGCAGGTCGAGCTCGAGCAGCTCCGACGTCTCCGGGTCGAGCATGCCGAGGTGGTGCACGCCCTCACCACGCCAGCTGCAGACGATGCGGCCGTCGTCCAGGAAGGCGTACGTCGAGTACCCGAGCTCCCACAGCGGGACCCCGAACTCCGCCGACATCGGCGTGAGGTTGGTCTGTGCGCCGTCCTCCTCCGCGCGGTACAGGTTCCACCACCCGGTGCGATCGGAGACGAAGTGGAGCCGTCCGTCCGGACCCCAGGCCGGCTGGAACACGGCCTCGTTCGCTCCACCGGCGACCGCATGCGCCGGTCCCAGGCTCCCGTCCGGCTCCAGCTCCGCGACCATCATCTCGGTCCCGTCCCAGGGCATGCGAGGGAAGTCCCACTCCAGCCACACGAGCCGGCTCCCGTCCGGCGCGAAGCGGGGACACGCGTAGAAGTCCCGTCCCGTCGCCACGACCCACGGCGCCGTCTCCCCGTCGGCGGACACCATCACGAGCTCGTTGTCCGGGAGCCCCTCGCCCGTGTGGCGCTCCCGGACGCAGACGATCAGGCGACCGTCCGGCGACACGCGCATATCGGCGAACCGGTCCCCACCGGGGATCGCGGGGGTGGGCGTGATCGCGACGGGGTCGGCGCCTGGATCGAGCCGGTACAACCGCTGGTCGGCGAAGTTGGCGAAGATCACCGAGCCCCCGTGGACCGTGTGGTCACCGCCCCCGTACTCGTGGACCTTGGTGCGGACGTTGAAGCCATCGGGGGTGAGGTCGACCGGCGAGGTCCAGGGGTCGGCGCGCACCAGGGCGGCGCGGCCGCCCTCGGCGGGCCGCGCCTCATGCCACGTGACCGTGTCGCCGTGGACGGACACCTGGGAGAGCCTGAGGGCACCGACCGCGACGCGCTCCGCGGAGATCGGCGAGCGCCATGAGCCGTACGGGGCGACCGTCGGCCGGCTCACCTCACCACCTCCCCACGACCACCCGCGTGACCCGGAAGCCGCGGTCCATCGTCGAGCGGACGTCGCGGAACCCCTGGTGGCGCAGGACCTTCGCGACGGCGCGGGATCGGTCGGGGCTCACCTCGACGAGCAGCCAGCCGCCGCGTCGGAGCCACGCACCCGACCCGACCGCGGCGCGACCCAGCAGACCGAGGCCGTCCGCGCTGCGGTCGGTGAGCGTGTGCGCCGGCTCGAACCGCCGGATCTCCTCCGGGAGCTCGCGGATCTCGTCCGCGGCCACGTAGGGGGGGTGCAGGGTGATGACGTCGACCGTGCCGCGCAGGGACGACGGGAGGGGGTCGAACAGGTCGCCCACCCGGAACCGGGCGTTGGCGATCTCCAGGCGGGAGGCGTTCAGGCGCGCGACGCGCACCGCCTCCGGGGAGATGTCGGTGCCGTACACCGTGGCGGTCGGGACCTCGTCGGCCATCGCGAGCGCGACCGTGCCGCCGCCGCACGCGAGGTCGACGGCCACGGGTCGCCGCCGGCCGCGGAGGCGTCGGACGGCCTGTTCGGCCAGGAGCTCCGTCGAGTCCCGCGGCACGAACACCCCCGGACGCACGAGGATCTCCAACCCCCGGAACACGGCGAAGCCCTTGATGAGCTGGACGGGCTCGCCCGCCACCCGCCGCGCGACCATGGCCTCGAAGCGTCGACGCACGCGGCTCGGGACCTCGTCTCCGGGTCGGACCTCGTCGACACCGAGGGCGTAGCACAGGAGATCGTCCGCCTCGATCTCCTCACGGTCTTTCTGCCAGTGGTCGATCGCCGGCGAGGCCTTCAGCGTCGCCACGGCGTGCGCGAGGACCTCGGAGGCGTTCACGGCGACGCATCCTACAGGCTGGTGTTGGCCGCCCCGCGGCATCTCCCTCGTCCGACGTCTGGAGGCCGTGCCGAGCTCGCGCCCGCCCGTAGAATCCCGGTGATGGCCAAGACAGCCCGACCGCGCAGGCCGAAACGCACGGATCAGATCCGGCTCACCGGGGACCGGATCGTGGTCGAGCATCCGGAGAGCGGGGAGCGGACCTCACGCGCCGGTCTGCTGATCCCGGCGACGGCGGTCCCGGCACCCAAGCGGTGCCTGTGGGGCGACGTCGTGCTCGTCGGCCCGGACGTTCGAGCCGTGAAGACGGGTGATCGCATCCTGTTCCTGCCCCAGGCCGGGCTCGAGGTGGAGCTGAACGGCGACGATTACCTGCTCCTGCGCGAGCGGGACGTGCAGGCCGTGATGACCACGGGCGACGGCAGGGAGCGCGAGCCGGGTCAGTACCTGTAGCCGCCGCGGATCAGCCAGGGAGGAACGACAGGCGGAGTCGTCGCAGATCGTTCTCGCGGTTGGGATCCACGATCACCACCGACTGCCACGTGCCGAGCATCACGCGCCCCTCCAGGACCGGGAGGCTCAGCGACGGTGCCACGAGCACCGGGAGCAGGTGATCACCCCCGTGTCCGATCGAGCCGTGGCGATGCGTGTATCGGTCGTCGCGTGGCAGGAGCCGCTCCAGCAGCGCCTCCAGGTCGCGCTCGGACCCTGAGCCCGTCTCCATCAGCGCGACGCCGGCGGTCGCGTGCGGCGCGAACACGTGCACCAGGCCATCGCCACCGACGTCGGCGGCGAACGCTCGTACCGATGCCGTGACGTCCACGACCCTGCGCCCGCGCGTGTCGATCTCGATCTCGAGCGTCCTCATCGATCGGGCGCCGGCGAGCCGGCCTGCGGGTGCACGATCGGCCTCACGGACCCGGGGGCTGACCCGCCTCGTCCTCCACAGGTGGAGGCGCGGGCATCCCGGACGGATCGGGTGCCATCGCGACGGAGGAGGGATCCTGGGCCGCCGGCGTGTCGGGGATCGCGACGGCGGGCGATGCCGAGGCCGTCACGGGCGCCGCGACCTGCTGGGGCGCGCGGCGCATCCCGAGGATCCCGCCCACGACCCCGAGCGCACCCCCGGCGATGACCATGTACAGGCCGATGCTGATGGAGATGCCCAGCTCCCCGGCCTCGATCGCTTCGCCCAGGATGGTCCGGACCGCCTCCGCCGTCGCGCCGAACTGACCGGCGAGCTCCTCCGCCGCGTCGTCGAGCACCCGGTCCTTGGCCGTCAGGGCGTCGTACAGACCCACGCCACCACCGACGAGGCCCGCCGCCACGGCCACGATCGCGACCGCGCGCCTCCCGCCCGCGCGCAGCAGCATGACGCTGCGAACAGGACCAGCAGGCCGCAGATCAGCGTGATCCACCCGTCGCTCCCGTCGATGCCCGACGCGGTCACGCTGGTGCCGCCACCAGAGACCTCCGCCCAGGCCAGGAACGACCCGAGCGCAAGCAGAACGCCTCCACCAATCGCCAGGATCCCGGCGATCGGTGCGGGCGACCTCGTCACCTGCTGCTCCATGGCTTCCCCCTCTCGTGGACCGGGGGAGTGTGACACCTCGCGCTCACGTCGTCGAGCGTATCCTGGGCTCCGGCCGAGACCGCATCCAGGAGCGACCGAGGAGGACCGATGGAGATCGACCCCGTCTGCGGCATGGAGGTCGACCCCGCGACCGCGCAGTGGACCTGGGAGTACCGGGGCACGACCTACTACTTCTGCGCGAAGGGGTGCATGGAGGACTTCATGGAGGATCCCGAGTCCTTCCTCGGGTGAGCCTTCCTCGAGCCAGACGCGGTGGGCAGCTGTCACACGCCCCCACGATGAAGGGTTGACCCATGTACGTAATGATGTAATCATGCTTGCATGAACGAGACCAAGGCAGCAGACGAGATCCGTGGCTGGTTCGCCGGGCGCCTTCCCACGGACTGGTTCATGCAGGCGCCCGACCTCGAGATCGATCGGGACGAGATCCTCGTGATGGGAACGCTCCCCGATCCCGAGGTCCCCGACGACGCGTCGCCGGAGGTCGTGGCATCGGCCCGAGCGGCACGCATCGACGGCTTCCGCGAGGACACCCGTGCCCAGCGGATCCGCATCGCGCAGGCCGCGGAGCATCGGTTCGGCCGCAAGGTGTCGTGGGGTGCCCGGTGCGGCGACGTGGAGCGCGCGTTCACCACGCTCTCCCTCCCCGCGATGACGCGGCTGCGGATGCCGGAGCGCCGCGTGCTGGACACCCTGGTGGAAGCCGGGGTCGCCCGGTCACGCAGCCACGCCCTGGCCTGGTGCGTCCATCTGGTCGCCGAGCGCCAGGAGGAGTGGCTGAAGGACCTCCGGGAGGCCCTCACGCAGGTCGAGCGGGCCCGTTCTGCGGGTCCGCGCGACTGATCGTGGGTTCACGCCGAGGCACACCTCCACCGACCAACCCACCAGTCGGTCCGTCAGATATGTCGAGTTGACTCTACTGATATGCTAGCCCGGTGACTGAACGTGGCAATAGCCGGGAAGCCCGACAGACCCGTTCGAGCGCCGCCTATGCGCAGATCAAGGAACGGATCATCGGCCTGCAGATGCCGCCTGGCAGCTCGTTCTCGGAGTCCACGCTGGCGGAGGCCCTCTCGATCGGCAAGACCCCCGTCCGTGAGGCGCTCGTCAGACTGGAGCTCGAGGGGATGGTGGAGGTGGCGCCCCGCTCCGGCTACCGGGTCGCCCCGGTCACCCTGAAGGACGCGCGAGACCTCCTGGGTCTCCGGGCCCTGCTCGAGGGCGAGGCCGCGCGCCTCGCAGCGGAACGCGCCGATGACGCGTCCTCACTCAACGCCCTCGAGCAGCTCTGTCGGGCGAGCTACGACCCGAACGACGAGAACAGCATCCGCCGATTCCTGCACGCCAACACCCGGTTCCACGCGACGATCGCTGAGGTCGGAGCCAACCAGCGCTTGGCCGAGACCTTGCATCGCGTGCTGGAGCAGCTGGAGCGGCTGTTCCACCTCGGGCTCGCTCTCTCGTCACGCGCGGACGAGATCGTGCACGAGCATCGCGAGCTGCTCGAGGCCATCCTCCGCGGCGACCAGAGCGGAGCACGGGAGATCGCGATCGCCCAATGCCGCACGTCGCAGCAGATGGTGATGCAGGCACTGCTTTCCAGCGAGGCGCTATCGAACACGAACGTCATGGTTCCCGGGGCGATGGCGCGTGGGTCAACCTCAGGCCGATGACGGACGGCTCGATGCCCGCGGGTAGTCGCCTCGTGGGTTCGGACACCGTCGTCCCGCTGGTGACCGGCGGCTCCAGGCGGTACGTCGACCTCGACATCGCGGCGAGCGCTCCCGCGCTCCGACCGGTTGCCGAGGCGGTGGCCGAGCTCCTTCCCTGGTACAGCAGCGTCCACCGGGGAGCGGGCTTCAAGTCGATCGTATCTACCCGCGCGCTCGAGACCGCACGCGAGAGCGTGCACGCCTTCTTGAACGCTCCCTGCGAGCACACACTGATCTTCACTCGCAACACCACCGACTCGATCAACCTGCTCGCGTCGGCGTTGCCGCCCGACGCCCTCGTCCTCACCTTCGATGGCGAGCACCACGCGAACCTCCTCCCGTGGCGCCGCAGGACGGTCCGCCACCTCCCCTGTCCGGCGACCCCCGATCTGGTGGCACCGGTGCTCGAGCGTCGGCTCTCGGCAGAGCGAGCGGTCGATGGGCATCGCCCGATCCTCGTCGCGGTCACGGGAGCCTCCAACGTGACGGGCGAGATCTGGCCGCTCGAGCAGATCGTGGACGTCGCCCACTCCTGGGGGGCCCGGGTCTTCGTGGATGCCGCGCAGGTCGCGCCGCATCTGCCGCTCGACCTCGCTGCCCTCGGCGCCGACTACCTCGCGCTGTCTGGACACAAGCTCTACGCGCCATTCGGCGCGGGGGTCTTGGTCGGCCTCCGGGACTGGCTGCAGGAGCGCGAGCCCTACCTGCTCGGCGGCGGCGCAGTGGAGTTCGTGACCACGCACGACGTGCTCTGGAAAGGCCTCCCGGAGAGGCAGGAGGCGGGATCCCCCAACGTCATCGGCGCCGTCGCGGTCGCTGCGGCGTGCGAGGCTCTCTCGGCCATCGGCATGAACCGCGTGGCGGAAGAGGAGGCACTCCTCGTGGAGACCGCCAAGGAGCGTCTCGCACGCGTCCCCGGGCTCGCCACGTACTCGCTGTGGGGAGGATCACGCCCGCAGATCGGGGTGATGACCTTCAACCTCCAGGGGCTGGACCACGGCTTGCTCGCCACCGTCCTGAGCGCCGAGCATGGGATCGGGGTACGGGACGGCTGCTTCTGCGCACACCCGCTCGTGCTCCGGCTGCTCCGCGTGCCGATGGCGGCGGCGGCGGGCTACCGGGAACGCCTCCGGGCCGGTCAGAGGGTGCACATGCCGGGTGCCGTCCGCATCAGCTTCGGACTGGACACCACGCTCGAGGACGTTCACCTCCTCGCGGATGCGCTCGAGCGGATCGCCACAGAAGGACCCCGATGGACGTACACATCGGACGATGCGACGGGGAGGTGGGTCCCGGATCCCGACGACCGCGTCTGGCCCGAGCTCCCGGTTGCCATGGAGACGAGAGGTGCGGCTTGATGACTGGTCGACCAGCGAGCGGGTGGACCGGCCATCCCTGCGGAAGGGGGGCGATGATGCACGGAAGATCGAGACTCGTGTCGGTCGCGACGGTGGTGGCGCTCACCATGATCGGTGCCGCATGCACCGGTGACTCCCAGCCGACCCCGTCCCCGAGCCCGACCCCCGAGGACCTCAGCGGTGGAACGCTGCGGGTCGGACTGTCCAACTTCGGTCTCTCCAACAACCTGGATCCAACCGGCGAGTACACGGGCGGAGGGTGGGGTGCGCTCTGGCCCCAGCTACGGACGCTCGTGGCGTTCAAGGTGGCCGCCGGAGCTGCGGGCACGGAGATCGTCCCGGACCTCTCCACAGAGGTCCCGCAGCCCACGGAGGACGGACTGACCTACACCTTCGACCTGAAGCCTGGCATCCGCTTCGGCCCTCCCGCCGACCGGGAGATCACATCGAGCGACGTCGCGTACGCGTTCCAGCGGATCAACACCAAGTCGCTGGCCGCACAGTACGGCTTCTACTATTGCGGCACCATCGTGGGGATGACCTGCGATGCGAGGTCGCCTGATCAGCCGATCGACGGTATCGAGACGCCCGATGCAGACACGATCGTGTTCCACCTGACCCAGCCCACAGGGGACTTCCTCGCGCGCCTCACCATGCCCGCCACCGCACCGGTGCCTCCTGAGGTGGGCGCCTGCTTCCTCAAGGCGGGGGAGTACGGAAGGAGCATCGTGGCCTCGGGCCCGTACATGATCGAGGGTTCCGACGCGGTCGACGCGTCGTCCTGCGAGACCATCGAGCCGACACCGGGCTTCGACCCGGAGCGTGAGCTGACCCTCGTTCGGAACCCGAGCTACGACCCCGCGACGGATCAGGAGACCGGGCGGCTCGCCTACCCCGACGAGATCCGCTTCACGATCGACGTGAACGTCGAGGACATCTTCAACAAGATCCAGGCTGGGGAGCTGGATCTGTCCTGGTACGACCAGCCGCCCAAGGCGACGCTGAACGCATACCTCACAGATCCGACCCTCACGGACCACCTCCACTCGATCGCAGCCGGAGCCACCGAGTACTTCCAGATGAACCTCACGGCCCCGCCGTTCGATGACCCTCACGTCCGGCGCGCCGTCAACTACGTGATCGACAGGGCGGCCGTGTTGCAGGCGTGGGGTGGGGAGACAGCCGGGACGATCGCCACGCACCTCATCCCCTCGTACGTGCTCGGGGACGTTCCGGCATCGGACTTCGACCTGTATCCGTCCGAGGGCTCACAGGGTGACGTGGAGGCTGCGAAGTCGGAGATGGCCCTGTCGGGTTACGACGCCGATGGCGACGGTGTCTGCGACGCAGATGCCTGCTCTGAGGTGCTGATGATCAATCAGAACGTCGAGCCGTGGACCCTGATCGAGCCGATCCTCGTGGACGATCTCGCCCAGATCGGGATCGAACTCGTGCCTCGGCAGCTCGATTTCGGCGCGGCCTTCTCGGCGATCCAAGATCCGACCGCTGGGATCCCGAGCCAGATCGCGGTGGCGTGGGGATACGACTTCCCCGACGCGTTTCCGTACTACACGTCTCTGATGGACGGCAGATCGATCAACGCAACGGCGAACCTCAACTTCTCCATGGTGGGACTGACACCCGAGATGGCCAAGGAGATCGGCGTCACCTACCCGGACCAGCCGATCCCGTCGGTCGACGCGGAGATCGACGCCTGCGAGGCCATCACGGTCGGCACGGAGCGCAACACGTGCTGGGCCGACCTCGAGCGCACGGTGATGGCGGATGTCGTCCCCATCGCCCCGCTGGTCTGGTGGAACCTCCTCGTGATCTCTGGTGAGAGCGTGGTCCATTGGGAGAGCTCACCGCAGCAGGGTCAGGTGCTCATGAACATCTCGGTCGCCCAGGGAGCTACTCCGTAGTCTGAGGATGAGCACCGATCGGTCGATCGAGGAGCTGGTGCATCGCCTGGACGATGAGGACGGGTGGGCACGGTGGGAGGCGACGAGCGCACTCGTCGAACGTGGTGACGGTGCCGTGCCCGCCCTCATCCTGGCGGCCCATGCCCCCACCGCCAGGATCCGGTACCAGGCGATCACCGCGCTCGGATGGCTGAAGGCCGGGGCGGGTCTCCCTCTCGTCCTGGAAGCACTCGCCGATGACGATCCCGGGGTCCGGCATGCGGCGGTGGTCGCGACCACAGTGATCGCGGGCCCTCGCGGGGCCGGAGAGCTGCTGCCCCTGCTGGATGATCCAGATGACGAGGTCCGATCAGCGGCAGCCACGGCCCTCGGGCTGCTCGGCAGCGTCGACGCGATCCCCGCCCTGCAGATCCGCCTGGGAGACCCGAGCCCTGAGGTCAGAGCGCGAGCGCAGGCGGCGTTGAACCGGCTCCAGACTGAGCCCCACCGCGACCGAAGGGAACCCCCGCCCTCCGATACGGGTCGCTACCCGGGCTCCAGTCCCATCCGGTAGACGCGACGCTCACGCCCGCGGTCGTACAGCACGACCTCCTCGACCCCGTTCTCCACGAGGTCGCGCCAGCACGCACCGATCCAGTCCTCCGCCGCCTCGGGGTCGGCGAAGGTCGGCGAGCGCCCGAGCTCCTCACCGTTACCCCCGAGCAGAGACCAGGCGAACACGTCACGACCTCCGGATCTGGACCACGACGTTCATCGCTTCGGAGACCATCACCCGCTCCCCCACCTCCAGGTCTGCCGGGATACTCTCGCGCCCGATCCGGGTCGGTGCAACGACCCCATCGGCGAACCGCAGGACGATGTCCGCGTAGGCGACGCCGTGGACGTCCACCCACCGCAGCTCCAGCACCTCGGCCTCGCGCGCTCCCAGCACGGCGCGAAAGGGTACCGCACACCTCGCCGCATGCCCTAAGCGTCCCGATGTAGGTCCCTGAGGCTCACCTCGGGTTGTCGGTGATGATGTGCCTTCCCGGCGTCTCCGTCCAGCTTCCCCATACCGAGGTCAGCCGGGCGGAGGAACCGGGAACA
>Ga0073934_10001425_pt1 | contig 57567 bp, 44 predicted proteins | sample LarsenN4metaG_FD_76834 | JGI IMG/M metagenome (GOLD analysis project Ga0073934, IMG submission 76834) | Hot spring sediment bacterial and archeal communities from British Columbia, Canada, to study Microbial Dark Matter (Phase II) - Larsen... ...
CTGCGGCAGCCACGGCACGCCGGCGCGCGGCACGCCGCCGCCGAACACGGTGGGGGCGAGCAGCAGCACGCACGACAGTGCCACGAGCGCGGTGGCGCCGGCGGCGAGCGCCGCGGCGCGCCGCGCCTCCGCGGGCAGCAGCGCAACGAGGCCGGCGCCCAGCCACGGCGTGATCGCCAGCAGCACCAGCGCGGCGGCATCCATCGTCGCTTGCCCTGCGCCGTCGGGCTCAGCCGGGCGGCGGGCGCCGCAGCATCACGACGAGGAGCGTCACCACCGTGAGCGGCATGACGAACCCGAGCATCACCGACGAGTAGGCCGGCAACGCGTCGTGACCCTGGGCATCCAGCACGAGGTAGGCGGCGTACGCCACGTAGTAGCCGAGGAACACGCCGCCTTCCCAGCGCGCGATCTCGCGCCCCGTGAGGAACACCGGCAGGCAGGCCAGCGCGACGGCGAGCATGACCCAGATGTCGAACGCGAGCACGGACGGCGCGAGCGCGAGCCCGGCACCGCCGCTGGCCACGCCCGCGAGCCCCGAGACGCCGAGGCAGCCGAGGATGTTGAAGGTGTTGCTGCCGACGACGTTGCCCACCGCAATGTCCCGCTCGCCCTTCCATGCGGCGGCGATGGAGGTCGCCACCTCCGGCATCGAGGTGCCGGCGGCGACGATGGTGAGGCCGATCACGAGGTCGCTCACCCCCATCGCCTTCGCGAAGGCGACCGCGGCCGTGACGAGCGCGTCCGAGCCGAGCACCAGGGCCGCGAGGCCGGCGACCACCAGCCCCACCTGCACCGGCCACGTGGAGTCCCACGCGCCGGGCGCGGCCGGCACGTTCTCCTTCGCGAATTCGTCCTGAGTCGCCTGCGTCTCGCGGCGCGACTGCACGACGAGGAAGGCGGTGTAGGCCAGCAGCAGCGCGACGAGCAGCGTCGCGTCGCCGCCGCCGATGCGCCCGTCCAGGCCGAGCACCAGCAGCAGCAGCGAGGCGCCGATCATGATCGGCACCTCCTGGCGGATCAGCTGCACGTTCACGACCAGCGGCGCGATCATCGCCGCGACGCCGAGGATGAACAGCACGTTGAAGATGTTGCTGCCGACGACGTTGCCGACCGCGATGTCGATGCGGCCGTCGAGTACCGCGCCGACGGACACCGCCACCTCCGGCGCGCTGGTGCCGAACGCGACGATGGTCAGCCCCACCACGAGCGGCGAGATGCCCAGCGACAGCGCCAGGCGGCTGGCGCCGCGCACGAGAAGGTTCGCGCCCGCGACGAGCAAGACGAGGCCGCCGATGAAGAGCAGGGCGTTCATCGGGCCGCGACTGTATCGGCTGAGGACCGGCGAGGCGGTCGGCCCGGCGCTTCTGGGGGCATCGGACACCCCGAGGGCGAGGCCCTCAGTGCCCGGCCTTGCCCGTGGGCGCCATCATCACGCGGTCGGCCAGGGCGATGGCCAGCGCCGAGAACAGGAAGGCGATGTGGATCACCGTCTGCCACAGCAGCACCTTGTCGGTGTAGTTGGCGGCGTTGATGAAGGTCTTCAGAAGGTGGATCGAGCTGATGCCGATGATGGCGGTGGCCAGCTTGACCTTCAGCACCGAGGCGTTGACGTGGGAGAGCCACTCGGGCTGGTCGGGGTGGCCCTCGAGGTTGAGCCTCGAGACGAACGTCTCGTAGCCGCCGACGATCACCATGATGAGCAGGTTGCTGATCATCACCACGTCGATCAGCGCCAGCACCACGAGCATGATCACCGTCTCGTTGAGCGAGGTCACCGGCACGTCGCTCTTGTAGCCGATGCTCGTGACGAGCTTGGCCAGCGCCGCCTGGTCGCCGAAGACGGCCTCCACCAGGTGCACCAGCTCGACCCAGAAGTGGAAGACGTAGACGCACTGGGCGACGATCAGGCCCAGGTACAGCGGCAGCTGCAGCCAGCGGCTGGCGAAGATGAAGCCCGGCAGGGCGCGCAGGCGCCGCGCCTCGGCCGGGTAGGGGTCGGCGGACATCGAAGCTCTTCTCCCGGGGAGTCCCTCGTTGGCGCGGAATTCTAGATGCGCCACCATGACGCACCGGCCGTGCCGCGGGGCGAGGCGCCCCGGTCCCCCTGTGGTGCGGCCGGGCTCCGAGCCGCCGGCCCGCGGCGAGGCGCGCGAGCTCGTAAGGGGCCCGTCAGAGCCCGGCACCATGCTGGCGCCACCGCAGCAGCCGGCGGGCCGGCGTGCACCAGGCTGTTACCCACTGAGCAGGAGACACGAGGCATGAGCACCGAGCAAGCCACCGAACTGAGGACCTACCAGCCGCCGGCCTCGCTGGCCGCGGGTGCGCGTGTCTCGAGCATGGCGGCCTACCAGGCGCTGGTCGACGAGGCGGAGCGCGACTACGAGGGCTACTGGGCCCGCCTGGCCAAGGAGTTCGTGAGCTGGAAGAAGCCCTTCACCAAGGTGCTGAACTCGAGCAACGCGCCGTTCTTCAAGTGGTTCGAGGATGGCACGCTGAACGTCTCGTACAACTGCCTCGACCGCAACGTCGAGCGCGGCCTCGGCGACAAGGTCGCGATCATCTTCGAGGCCGACGACGGTGCCGTCACCAAGGTCACCTACAAGGAGCTGCTGGCCAAGGTCAGCCAGTTCGCGAACGCGCTGAAGGCGCGCGGCGTCAAGAAGGGCGACCGCGTCGTGATCTACATGCCGATGAGCGTCGAGGGCGTGGCCGCGATGCAGGCCTGCGCCCGCATCGGCGCGACGCACTCGGTGGTGTTCGGCGGCTTCAGCGCGCAGAGCCTGCGCGACCGCATCGAGGACGCCGGCGCGGTGATGGTCATCACCGCCGACGAGCAGGCCCGTGGCGGCAAGCAGCTGCCGCTGAAGAGCATCGTCGACGATGCGCTCGCGCTCGGCGGCTGCGACACGATCAGGGACGTCATCGTCTACAAGCGCACCGGCGGCAAGATCGCCTGGAACGCCGCCCGCGACCGCTGGCTGCACGAAGAGCTGGCCGGCAAGGCGACGACCTGCGAGCCCGAGTTCGTCGAGGCCGAGCACCCGCTGTTCCTCCTCTACACCAGCGGCTCCACCGGCAAGCCCAAGGGCGTGCAGCACAGCACCGGCGGCTACCTGCTGCATGCGGCGCTGACGACGGCCTGGACCTTCGACCTGAAGGACAACGACGTCTTCTGGTGCACCGCCGACATCGGCTGGGTCACCGGCCACAGCTACATCACCTACGGCCCGCTCGCGCTCGGCGGCACCGAGCTCGTCTTCGAGGGCATCCCCACCTTCCCGGACGCGGCCCGCTTCTGGAAGACGATCGAGAAGCACAAGGTCACTGTCTTCTACACGGCGCCCACGGCGATCCGCTCGCTGATCAAGGCCGCCGAGACGAACGACACCGTGCATCCGAAGCACAGCGACCTGACGAGCCTGCGCATCCTCGGCTCGGTCGGCGAGCCCATCAACCCTGCCGCGTGGGAGTGGTACTACCACAACGTCGGCGGCGGCCGCTGCCCGATCGTCGACACCTTCTGGCAGACCGAGACCGGCGGCCACGTGATCACGCCGCTGCCGGGCGCGACGCCGATGGTGCCGGGCTCGTGCACGCTGCCCTTCCCGGGCATCACGGCGGCGATCGTCGACGAGACCGGCGCCGACGTGCCGAACGGCTCGGGCGGCATCCTGGTCATCAAGAAGCCGTGGCCGAGCATGATCCGCACGATCTGGGGCGACCCCGAGCGCTTCAAGAAGAGCTACTACCCGCCGGAGCTGAAGGGCTACTACCTCGCTGGCGACGGTGCGATCCGCAACAAGGACACCGGCTACTTCACGATCACCGGCCGCATCGACGACGTGCTGAACGTCTCCGGCCACCGCATGGGCACGATGGAGATCGAGAGCGCGCTCGTCGCGCACACCGAGCTCGTGGCCGAGGCGGCGGTCGTGGGCCGGCCCGACGAGACCACCGGCGAGGCGATCTGCGCCTTCGTCGTGCTCAAGCGCCCGCGGCCCACCGGCGAGGAGGCGAAGAAGATCGCCAACGAGTTGCGCAACTGGGTGGCCAAGGAGATCGGCCCGATCGCGAAGCCGAAGGACATCCGCTTCGGCGACAACCTGCCCAAGACGCGCAGCGGCAAGATCATGCGGCGCCTGCTGCGCAGCATCGCGAAGGGCGAGGCGATCACGCAGGACACCAGCACGCTGGAGAACCCTGCGATCCTGGAGCAGCTGGCGCAGACCAACTGATCCGGGCCGCGCCGCAAGGCGCGGTGCGGGAGCGTCGCAGGGCGCAGGATCGGGGAGGACTCATGTCGCGAAGCGACGTGGCGTGCCCACCCCACCCCGATCCTGGAGCCGGGGCCCGGACCCACTGATGGGGCGCTGAGCGCCAGCGCGGCGTCCCGTCAGAGCCCTCAGAAGAACTCGACGCCGCCCGCCTCGGCGGGAGATGGCGCAGCCGCCTTCCGGGGCACGACAGGCGCCCTGGACGGCGATGTCACCGCGCCTCGTCCCGTGTCCGCGGCAGCGCCCGACACGGGGGGCGTTGCCGGGTCGGCTGCACGGGCCGGCATCGGTGTGGCGGGGTCCGCCGGCGCTCCGGCGAGATCGCCGTCGGGCGGCAGGTCCCGCTCGATGGCCTCGACCACCCGGCGCAGCCGCTGCGCGTGCTCGCGCATGTCCTCGGCCGCCATCACCGATTCGGCCACCATGTCGGCGTTGGAGCGCGTCAACGACGACAGGTCGTCGAGGCCGCCGAGCACCTGCTGCAGCGAGTCGCTCTGCAGGCGGGCCTCGTCGGAGACGGCACGCATCTCGTCGGCCACCGCCTCCACGCCGCTGGAGATGCCTTCGAGCACCCCGCGCACCGCGCCGGCCTCGCGCGCACCGACGACGGCCTGCTCGATGGCGCGTGCGATGAGCTCGCGCACCTGCACGGCCGACTCGTGGCTGCGCGCGGCGAGCGCGCGCACCTCGGCCGCCACGACGGCGAAGGCGCGGCCGGCGTCGCCGGCGCGCGCGGCCTCGATGGCTGCGTTCAAGGCCAGGATGTTGGTCTGGAAGGCGATCGACTCGATCATCGCGACCGTCTCGCGCATCTCGTGCGTCCGCGCCGCGATGCCCTCGATCGCCTCCACGCCGCGGGCGACGACCGCGGCACCCGAACGCGTCTGCTCCCGAAGCGCCTCGCATCGCGTGTCGACCGTTCCGACGTGCAGGGTCGTCGCGCGGACCTGTTCCACCGCCTCCCGCACGCGGCCGCTGGCCACGCCGAGCTGGTCGCCCTGCTGGTCGGTGCGGATGGCCAGCGTCTGCGCCGAGACCGACATCGTCGAGCCCGCCTCGGCCACCTTGGTCGAGCCCTCGACCATCGTATGCACCACGGCGCGCAGCTGGGTGGTGCTGGCTCGCAGCGCCGCCACGAGGTCCTCCTGCTGCCGCAGGTGCCGGCGCAGCGCCATCGCCAGACCGAGGACACAGAGCGTGAACAGCGCCGCGCCAGCGATGACGGTGGCGCTGCGCAGCTGCCAGGGGGCGATGATCGACGCCATCGGCCGCCCGCTGATCACGAACAGCCCGTGCGCCGGCAGCCTGCGGAAGGCCCAGAGCCGCTCGACGCCGTCGATGGCCCCGAGCTGGCGCGACGTCCCGCTCTCGCCGGCGGCGGTCATGGCCGCGAACAGCGGTTGCCGGCTGACGTCGGTGCCGAGCCCCTTGTCTTCGGGCGAGCGGGCGCGCACGACGCCATCGGTGCCGGTGAGCGAGGTGACGGTGTCGCCGCTGGCGCTGGTGCGCTGGAAGAAGCCGCTGAACAGGCTCGGCGGCAGAGACACCACGGCCACGCCGCCGAACCGCCCCTCGGCGGTGCGGATGCGCCGGGTGAGCTGGATCGACCACTTGCCGCTGGCCTTGCCGAGCACGGGCTTGCTGACGAAGAGCCGGTCGGTGCCGGCGTCGGCCTCCGCCTGCACGCGGAAGTGCTCGCGGTCACGCAGGTCCACGCGCGTGAACGGGACCGAGGAGTGCGACAGGAACCCCTCGGCGTCGATGATGCCGAGCTGGTGGAAGTCGGAGTCGATGATCTCGCCGCCGCCGATCAGCGCCCGGATGTCCAGGGCCTGGCCGAGGCGCTGGTGCTCGGCGCGCAGGACGCGCAGCGCCTGGTCGGCGCCTTGCAGCGTCTTCGAGACGTGCTCGGCGTAGGCCCGGGTGAGGATCGCCATCTCGGTCTCGGCCCGGCTGATCGTCGACCGGTGATCGACGGCCACCGAGGCCAGGGCGATGGCCCAGGCGACGGCCACCAGCGCCCAGGCGCCGAACAGGATCGGGCGCCCATGGCCGGAAGCGGTCGGGGCGAGGGCACTCGCGGAGGCACGCCTGCCGCGGCCCCAGAGTCTCGTGATGGACATGTCCCTGCTGGCGTCCGGGCAAGGGCCCGGTTCAACCCCTGGACATCGGCGCCGGAGTGGCCGACTTGAGCGCCGCACGCAGCCGCACGCAGGCGCGCGCGGCCGGCGCGTGGATCACTTCAGCGTGAGCACCCAGGCGGCGAGCCGGGCGGCTTCCTCCTTGCTCACATGCGGGTTCGCGGCCATCGCGACGGGGCCCCACGCGCCCGCGCCTCCCTTCACGATCTTCTCGGCGAGGTAGGCCGCCGCGTCGGCCCGCCCGGCGTAGCGGGCCGCCACCTGCTTGAAGCCGGGGCCGACGATCTTGCGCTCCAGTGCGTGGCAGTTCAGGCAACTGCGCTGGCGCGCCAGCGCTTCCGAGGCCTCGGCCGGCTGCGGCGCGACCCACGGCACGGCGGCGAGCGCGGCCAGCGCCCCGGCCGTGCGGGCGATGCGGTAGAGTGACCGCTCCCTTGTTGCGGTGCGTGCAATCATGGTCTTCGTCATCATCGGCGTGATCCTGTTGGTGATGAACTGGACCGGCATCGGTCCGCCGGCGAGCTGGAACTTCGATCTCTTCGGCGACCTGTGGAAGTTCGCGTGGCCCTTCGTGGCTGCCGTGATCTGGTGGGCCTGGTCCGATTCCACCGGGCGCACGCAGCGCAAGGCGATCGAGCGCATGGAGCAGCGCAAGATCGACCGGCGCGAGAAGGCGCTCGAGGCGCTCGGCTTCGGCACGAAGGGCCGCCGGGCCAGGCGCTCGTCGGCACCCCAGCGGCCGAGCGACGCGGCGCTGCGCACCGGCGCCGGAGCGCTGGACCAGAGCGAGGATCGCGACCTCGGCCGTCGCCAGGACCCGCGGCTCTGAGGGCGGGGCACGACGGCCACGCCCGAGGGCGGGCGACTTCGCGTGGCGGGGCCGGTGCCCTGCGGGGCTGCCACCGCGCCCGGGACCTCAATCGCCGTCGAGCACGGCACCACGGCTGGCGCTGACCGCGTTCTTCGCGAACTTGCCGAGCACGCCGCGCGTGTAGCGGGGTGCCGGCTGCTTCCAGGCCTTGCGGCGCGCGGCGATCTCGTCGTCGCTCACATTGAGCTGCAGCAGCAGCTTGTGCGCGTCGATGGTGATCGGGTCGCCCTCGCGGACCAGCGCGATGAGGCCGCCTTCGTAGGCCTCGGGCGCGACGTGGCCCACCACCATGCCCCAGGTACCGCCTGAGAAGCGGCCGTCGGTGATGAGGCCGACGCTCTCGCCGAGGCCCTGGCCGATCAGCGCGCCGGTGGGCGCCAGCATCTCGGGCATGCCCGGGCCGCCCTTGGGGCCGAGGTAGCGCAGCACCATCACGTCGCCGGCCTTGATCTGGCCGGCCATGATGGCCGCCAGCGCGCTCTGCTCGTCGTCGAACACGCGTGCCGGCCCGGTGATGACCGGGTTCTTCAGGCCCGTGATCTTGGCCACGCAGCCCTCGGGGCTCAGGTTGCCCTTGAGGATGGCGAGGTGGCCCTCGTCGTACATCGGCTGGGCGATCGGCCGGATCACGTCCTGGTCGGCGCGCAGCGGCGGCACGTCCTTCAGGTTCTCGGCCACCGTCCTGCCGGTGATGGTGATGCAGTCGCCGTGCAGCAGGCCGGCGTCGAGCAGCACCTTCATCACCGCCGGGATGCCACCGGCGCGATGCAGGTCCACCGCGAGGTACTTGCCGCTCGGCTTCAGGTCGCAGATCACCGGCACCTTCTTGCGCACGCGCTCGAAGTCGTCGATGGACCAGGCCACGCCCGCGGCGTGCGCGATGGCCAGGAAGTGCAGCACCGCGTTCGTGCTGCCGCCGGTGGCCATCACCACCGCGATGGCGTTCTCGATGCTCTTCTTCGTGACGATGTCGCGCGGCTTCAGGTCCTGCTTCACCGCCTCGACGAGCGCGCGCGCCGCCGCCTTGGTGTGCTCGACGATCGGGTCCTCGACGTTGGCCATCGTGCTGGCGAACGGCAGGCTCATGCCCAGCGCCTCGAAGGCCGAGCTCATCGTGTTGGCGGTGTACATGCCGCCGCAGCTGCCGCTGCCGGGGATGGCGCGGCGCTCGATCTGGCAGAAGTCCTCCTCGCTCATCTTGCCGGCGCTGAACTGGCCCACGGCCTCGAAGACGCTGACGATGTTGAGGTCCTGGCCCTTGTACCTGCCGGGCAGGATGGTGCCGCCGTAGACGTAGATCGCCGGCACGTTGGCGCGCAGGATGCCCATCATGCCGCCGGGCATGTTCTTGTCGCAGCCGCCGATGACGAGCACGCCGTCCATCCACTGGCCGCCGACGCAGGTCTCGACGCAGTCGGCGATCACCTCGCGCGAGACGAGGCTGTACTTCATCCCCTCGGTGCCCATCGCCATGCCGTCGCTGATGGTGGGCACGCCGAAGATCTGCGGGTTGGCGCCGCTGGCCTTGATCTCGGCGACGGCCGCGTCGGCCAGGCGCTGCAGGCCGCTGTTGCACGGCGTGATGGTGCTGTGGCCGTTGGCCACGCCGATCATCGGCTTGCCGAAGTCGGTCTCCTGGTAGCCCATCGCGTAGTACATGCTGCGATTGGGCGCGCGGGCCACGCCTTCGGTGATGTTCTTGCTGCGACGGTTGGCGGGGGTGGTCATGGTCGAGGGCGGGGCAAGGGTCGGCGGGTCGGGGTGAGCCACGCACTATAGTCCGCCGCCATGCTCGTGCACCCGCAGTTCGACCCGGTCGCGCTCTCGCTCGGGCCGCTCCAGATCCACTGGTACGGCCTCACCTACCTGGTCGCGTTCGTGCTCTTCCTGTGGCTGGCCAAGCGCCGCGCGCAGATGCCGCACTTCGCGAGCCGCGGCTGGGTGAAGCCCGACATCGACGACCTGCTGTTCTGGGGCGTGCTGGGCGTCGTCATCGGTGGACGGCTGGGCTACGTGCTGTTCTACAAGCCGGGGCACTACCTCGCCAATCCCCTGGAGATCTTCGCGGTCTGGAAGGGCGGCATGTCCTTCCACGGCGGTCTCATCGGCGTGACGCTGGCGATGGCCGGCTACGCGAAGATGCGCGGCCGCTCGTTCCTCGACGTGATGGACCTGGTGGCGCCGTGCATCCCCACGGGGCTGGCCTCGGGCCGCATCGGCAACTTCATCAACGGCGAGCTGTGGGGCCGGGCGGCCGACCCTTCGCTGCCGTGGGCGATGGTGTTCCCGCAGAGCCGCAGCGACGTTCCGCGCCACCCGTCGCAGCTGTACCAGTTCGCGCTCGAGGGCATGCTGCTGTTCGCGCTGCTGTGGATCTACGGGCGCAAGGAGCGCGCGCGCGGCCAGGTGGCCGCGGCCTTCGTGGCGCTGTACGGCGTGCTGCGCTTCGTGGTCGAGTACTTCCGCGAGCCCGATTCCTTCCTCGGCCTGCTCGCGCTCAACCTCAGCATGGGGCAATGGCTGTGCCTGCCGATGGTGCTGCTGGGCGGCGGTCTCTGGTGGTGGTTCGGGCAGCGGGGCGCAGCTGCCGCGCCGCCGGCCAGGGCCTGAACGCGCGGAGGCTCGCCACCATGCGCCAGGTCTTCCTCGACACCGAGACCACCGGCCTCAGCGCCGAGCAGGGCGACCGCATCGTGGAGATCGGCTGCATCGAGATGGTGAACCGGCGCCTCTCGGGCCGCACGCTGCACCACTACCTGAACCCGGGCCGGTCGAGCCACCCCGACGCGCTGAAGGTGCACGGCCTGACCGACGAGTTCCTGGCCGACAAGCCGACCTTCGCGCAGATCGCGGCCGAGCTGGCCGAGTTCATCGCGGGGGCCGAGCTCGTGATCCACAACGCCGACTTCGACACCGGCTTCCTGGACGCCGAGTTCGAGCGGCTGGGTCATCCGCGTGTCGCCGACATCGTCGGCAGCGTCACCGACAGCCTCGTCCTGGCGCGCGAGCTCTTCCCGGGCAAGGGCAACTCGCTGGACGCGCTGTGCAAGCGACTGGAGGTGGACAACTCGGCGCGCGAGTACCACGGCGCGCTGCTCGACGCGGGCCTGCTGGCCGAGGTGTACGTGCGCATGACGCGCGGGCAGAAGTCGCTCGTCATCGAGGCGGGCGACGAGGAGGGCCCGGACGCGTCGCTGCCCGCGCTGGACCTGTCGACCTTCGTGCTGCCCGTGCTCGAGCCGAGCGAGGACGAGCAGGCCGCGCATGCTGCCGTTCTGGCCGACCTCGACAAGGCCAGCGGCGGCAAGACGCTGTACCGCGCACTGGCAGCGGCGTGAGGGCGATGCCGAAATGAGCGCGCGGCGCCGCATGGCATAATCCGCGGCTCTTCCGGCAAGCCTCCCGGCGCGCAAGCGAAACGAGGGTGCCAGCCGGGCGGTTAGCTCAGCGGTAGAGCACTGCCTTCACACGGCAGGGGTCGCAGGTTCGAACCCTGCACCGCCCACCAGAAGCTCGAAAAGTTGTTCTAGATCACGGTGTTGGGCGCGCACTAGCGGCGGTCTTCAAGACGGGTCACGGCAGTGACCTTTGGAGAACCGAAGTGCGCAAGACCATCGACCTCGCGGCCGCCGTTCAGGCCGTCTCCCAGCAGCCCGGCCAGGCACTGACCCTCGGCGAGCTTGTCCGAGCCTACGGACTATCCCACCTCGACGGCAGCGACTGCAGGCTGCGCAAGTGGGTTCATTCGTTCGGAACCCTGTCAGCCTGGGACGTCGACCCCGAGCAGCTCGAGGCTGCCGCGCAAGCGATGCTTGAGCACGGCTATAGCCCGGGGTCGGTCAACCGCGACCTCGGCGCCCTCGGCAGCGTCTACAGGTGGGCCAAGTCCAAGCGGCTCTCGCCGCGGGGCTTCCGCAGCCCCACGCTCAGCGTGCGCCGGTTCGACGAACCGATCCGGCGTGTCCATCTGGAGGCCGGCCAGCTCGAGGCGCTGCGTGCACGGGCAAGGGCCTTCCGAGACCGTCGGTTCGGGCTCTTCGTGAGCCTGCTCATCGACACCGGTGCCCGCAAGTCCGAACTGCTCGAGCGCCGGTGGTCGGACGTCGACCTCGACCGGCGCGAGATCCTGGTGCCGGTGACCAAGAACGGCACGCCCCGTGTCCTCTTCTTCAGCACCGACACCGCAGAGCTCATCCTGCGGCTGTTCCCCAAGCGCTCGCCCGAGAAGCTGCTGTTCGAAGGCCGCGTCCCGGGCAGCCGATCTCGTTCCGGAAGGCCTGGGACACGACGACGGTCGATCTGGGGCTGCGAGGCCTGAGGATGCACGACATCCGCCACGCCGCTGCCGCCTCGCTGCTGCGCGCCGGCGTGACGCTGCCAGTAGCCGCTCAGGTGTTGGGGCACGACCCAGCGGTGCTCGCGCGGCGGTACGGCCATCTGGAGACCGATGCGCTGCGGCGCGCTCAGGAGCTTGCATGGACGAGCAGCAGGTGAAGTTCAGGGACCTCGGGTCCTTGCTCTACGACGACGTCGGCACAGGCATCCTTGCGACCGCGATCGAGCAGCACGGGATTCAGGGCTGGGACCGCTACGACCGCTTCGTAGACTTCAAGCCGGACAGCTCGGAGGCTCACTTGGCCCTTGACCTACTGGCGGCCCAGGCCGCCTGGTCACGTGACGAATCGGATGACACGCCGTCCCCACTGGAGGCGGCTGTTGGGCCCGACAACCCGTTTGCGCGCTGAGGCTGGCTGGACGGGCAGGTGCCGGACATTGGTGCCATTGAGGCCGGTCAAACCAAGGTCTCTCGCTCCCAAAGTGTGGCGAAGTCGGAGAATGCCAACAAGATTCCGCGGCGCATACGCCGTGGGCCCTCGCCAGCTCCATCTTCAGCCATTCGGCCATGCCGTTGCTCTGCACGAGCAGCGTCTCTTCCTCCAGCGGCGCCAAGCGGGTGGCGGGCGAGGAAGTCGAACACCACCGCGGCCAGGTCCTCGAGCCGGTTGCCGTGCAGCACGAGCAGGCCGGGGGTGAGCGCGGTGGCGGGGGGCGAAGGGCTCATGCGCGGGGCGACCGGGGAAGGCACGTGCGCGGCGAGCATGCCCGGTGGCTGGCTCACCGGGTGATCCATCCGTGCCCGCTCGGCCCGTCCTCGCGTCTCCGGGGAGTGTAGGCAAGCGCCCGCGGGGCGCCGCCACGCCGGAAAGGGGCCGCATCCTGATCCGCGTCAACCCGTGTTTCGCAGTTCACGCTCTCATCGCGATGGCACGCGGCGCACGGCCGGGGGGACCTTCCCGGCGTGGCGCACGAGGAGGAGGAACGATGCTTCGAAGGACCGTCACCCCGCTGCTGCTGGCGCTTGCGGGAGGTCTGGCTGCGGGCCAGCCCGCGCTTCCGGACGCGTTCAGCGCGCGGCTCAGGCGCTATCGCCTTCACTTCACCCGGCCCGGACCCTGCTTCGCGCCGGTGCCGGTCGAGTCGATCGATCGCATGCCGTACCAGTTCGCGATGCGCTGCGACGAGGCCGACCTCGAGGTCCGCTACGCCATCCTCGAAGCGGCATCGACGAGTGCAAGGAGGGCGTTCACGATGAGGTTTCTCGAGGTGGCGCAGGAACCCAGCCCGAGGATCATCCCCTTCGAGCCTGGGATGAAGATCCCGGAAGACGCGGTCGCCGTCACCGGCATCGTGCAGCCCGGCAGCAAGTCGAACCTGCCGCCGGGCTCTCGCTACGTCCGGGGCTTCGTCGATCCCGCATTCGAACCATTCCAGGTGATGCGGGACGAGGACGTGCGGCGGTTCCGCGCCGAGTGGGGGGCGGTCAGCCACGCCTACGTGCCGCGCCCGGACGTGTCCACGCGCTACCGGCGCGGCATGATGCTGATGCTTCGTGTGGGGGGCCGCGCGGATGCACTCGTGCACTTCCTGTTCAACGGCACGGGCGAGCGCACGCGGCAGGCGATGGCCGAAGCGTTCGGCACCCTGAAGTTCGACTAGCGGCCGTCCGGGCCTTCGGCACGACCGGAGATCGACGGTGCAACGCAGGACCGGTCGCGGGTTCGACGCCTTCATCTCCTACAAGCGCGAGACCGAACGCGACATCGCGGCCGCGTTGAGCCAGGCCGTGCGGCGCATCGGCGTGCCGTTCTACCGGCGAAGCCCGCTGCGCATCTTCCGCGACGACGAGATCCTCCAGGCCGGCACGTCGCTGCCGCGGTTTCTCGAGGAGGCCATCGAAGCGTCCAGGTTCCTGATCGTGCTGTGCTCCCCCGCCGCGGCGACGTCTCCCTGGGTCGACAGGGAGGTCAGGCACTTCCTCGCCAGCGCGCCCGACGCCGCAGCCCGCATCCTGCCGGTCATCGCCGCCGGCCACTGGCGCTGGGACGCTGCGGCGAACGACTTCGATCGTGCAGGCGACGCCATTCCGCCGGCGCTCGCTGGCGTCTTTGCCGAAGAGCCGTTTGTCATCGACATCCGATTCGTCCGGCAGAGCAGCGATGCATCCCTTGGCAAACCGGAGTTCCGGGTCGCCGTGGCGGCACTCGCCGCCCCGATCCGCGGCGTCACCCGGGAGGCGCTCGACGGAGCGGAGCAGCGACAGGCCCGGCAACTGCGGGTGGCGATGGCGGCGGCGGCGGTGCTGGCGATCGGCGTCGCGGTGGGCGGTGTGCAGCTTGCGCGCGAGCTCGAGCGCCAGCGTGTGTCGGCCCGGTCGCGGCAACTCGCCGACCTGTCCGCGGATGCGCTGCAGCAAGGCGCGTATCCGCGCGCCTTCGCGTTGGCGCGCAGGGCGTGGGAGCTCGAGCGCTCGGCGGCGAGTGGCGAGGCGCTGCTGGCCTTCTGGGCTCGTTCCCGGATCGCGCGGCTGGACGCCCCGGGCTCGGGGGTCGGCGCGTTCTCCCATGCCGGCGAGCGGGTGGTCACCAGTCCGTCGTCGATGATCTGGCCTGTTCCCGCCGGGGTGCAGGTGTGGGACATCCGTGGCCAGGCCGTCGGTACGCCGCTGCCGCCGGGCTACGAGTTCGTGGCCTTCACCAAGGACGACTCGCGCCTGGTCGTCAGGTGGTCGCTCGAGAGCCGGGCCGCGGAGACGGTCCTGGCGGCCGGCTACGACCGCCAAGCCTACCGCTCGCGGCTGGAGCTTCGCGAAGTGGGGGGGCGCAAGCTGGCCGACGTCGTGGTGAGCGGGCGGTGGCCGACGCGCGCCGCCGCCGACGCCCGGGAGTACGCGGACGTGCCCTGGGAGTCCGAAGCGATCGGCACGTCGCGCAGCGGCGACACCATCGCCATCGTCACGCCCGAGGGCCACGGCGTGGTGTGGACGCGCGACGGGGACGTGCTCGTCGAGAGGCTTCGCCGGCCTTCGACGGTGCAGGTCGACGTCGCCGCCGCTGGCGACCGGGTCCTGCTGACGGGCACCGACGGCGCGCTCGTGCTCTGGGAGACTTCAGGCCGACCGGCCCGCGCGATCGAGACGCCCGACCCGGTGCTGCAGAGCCGTTTCCTGCCGGGCGAGCGCGCGCTCCTGGCCATCTCGAAGAGCACGGCGCGGGTCGTGGCCCTGGACGGCGCGGTGCTGGCATCGTTCGCGGTGCCGGGCCCGGTGCAATTCGTCGAGTCTTCGCGCGACGGCAGCCGCTTGCTGCTGGAGCGCGCGGACGGCACGTTCGAGCTTCACGACACCGCGACCTGGCGGCGGCTCATGCCCGGGTCGCCGCCGTCGAGCGAGCTGCTCGATGCGCAGCGGGCTTGCAGGCGCGGCGGCGGCGAGCAGGGCCGCGTCGCGGGCCGGCCGGTGCGGACGGTCCTGCGCGTGACGCCGAGGCCGGTGCTCTCGGCGGATGGCTCGCGGGTCCTGCGACTGTGCGGTGGCTCCATCGAGGCATGGAGCCTGCACTCGGAGGTCCCGGTCAGGCTCGGGCTCGGCAATGCACCGGGGTTCGCGGCACTCTCCCCCGACGGCACCGTGCTTCTGCGCTTCGAACCGGGTGAGGTCCCGCGTCCCGAGCTCCAGTTCGTGCAGCCGCTGCTGCCGATCTCGGTGGGCCACTCGCGCTTGGTCAACGCCGTGGTGCCCGGCCTCCAGCAGGATTCGTTCGTGACGACGTCGCAGGACGCGACGGCCCGCATCTGGAGCACCCAGGGCGATCTCGTCGCCACGCTCCCGCACGACGGGGCGGTGACGTCGGCGACGGTCTCGCGCGACCGTCGCCGCGTCCTGACGACCTCGGACGACGGCAAGGCACGCCTGTGGAGCGCCGACGGCCGGCTCGAGCGGACCTTCGCGTTGGGCGAGCCACTCGTCGCCGGCTTGCTGCCGCCCGATGCCGACCTGGTGGTGGCGGTGGGCCGGACCTCGGTGCGAGGTTGGTCGGTCGGCGGCGTGCCGCGCTTCGCATGGCGCGAGGACGCCGCCATCAACGCAGCGACCAGCAACGCCCAGGGGGAGTTCGTCATGGCGTTCACGAGCGGCGACGCGAAGGTCCGCTCCGCCAACGGTGCCGTCCGGTGTCTTCTCCAGCATCCCGCCTCGGTGCTGGCGAGCGCGTTCTCTCCGGACGGGCGGAGGGTTCTGACGATCGCCGGCGACAACCAGGTCCGCGTGTTCGATCTGTGCCAAGACACGCCGGTCGCCCGCTTCGAGCACGCCAGCATGGTCCTCGGCGCCGCGTGGCTGGATGACTCGACGATCGTCACCGGGGCGCGCCACGGACCGGTTCGCCTTTGGCGCCTGGGGCTGGAGGGACCGCTCAGGACGTTGCCGGTCCGACGGGTCGAGGGCGAAGCGACGGCCCCGTACGCCAGCGTGAAGGTTGCACCGGATCGCCAGGCTTTCGTCACGGCGACAGCGCACGGGCTGGTCGAGGTGTGGAGCCGGGACGGCGGCCTGCGTTACGACTTCACCGTGTCCGATCTCGACGAAGCCGTGCTTGCCGACGACGGGCGCGTGCTGGTGCGCTCCGACCGCCACGTGGAGGTCTTCGGCTTGCCGTCGCCCGACGATGTGGTGCGCTGGTTCGCGGGTCGGGTGTCGGACGTGCCTGACTAGGTCGCCCGGGGCGTCGAGCGCGGGAATCCCGGGCCTGGCGCAGGCGCGCCTGATCCCCGGCGCGTCCGCGCCCCCTGCGATCGCGCGATCCGATCCACGGGGCATGCGCGCGGCTCCCGCGGATGCAGCGGCACGGCCCGGTGGCCTACCGCGCCTGCCCGTGCAAGCGATGCCACTCCGCCAGCGACAGCTTCGGATACCCGTCGAACGCGCTGTCGCCGCGCCGCCGCTTCACCGCCGCCCACCCCACACCCACCCCGACTCCCACGCGTTCCCCGCGTCCGCCCCCAATGAGCAAGGAAGGGGAGGGCCGTAGATGCCAGCGTGGCCTCAGAGCACTTGGTCCAATTGGCGGACGCTATGGGGGTGGGGGACACGAGGGCGGCCCCCGCGAATCGCCGGCACTGCGCGGGGTCGTGACGGACTCCCTTTCCGCGATGCTTGGCAGGTGTACGAACGGCGCGTCGTGGACAGTTGTGGGACGGTTGCGGTAGTCTTGTGGCTCGTCCGTCGCACGCGCCGCCTTCACACGGCAGGGGTCGCAGGTTCGAACCCTGCACCGCCCACCACGATTTGAGCAGGCAACGGCGCCCTCGGGCGCCGTTGTCGTTTCTCGGCCGCGGGCCCGTGTCGCGCCTCCGGCGTTGCGAGCCTGGGCACCCGCAGCGCGGCGCCTGTCCGCGCGCGGCGCCGGCCAGCCTACCCGGCGCGGAGCAACGAAGCTTGCGCCGCCCCCGTGGCCTCCGCCCCGAAGGCGCGCCGCGCCGCGCGTCGCCGCTTCGGTCCTCCGGCTCAGTCCTCCAGCTCAGTCCTCCAGCTCCATCTGGTCCCAGGTCACCGCGCCGCCGGCGCTGCGCACGCCGCGCGCCTTGACGAGCGTGCTGCTGGCGTCGGCCAGCGCGGCGAAGAACGCGGCGCGACCGATCGCCGCATCGGTCAGGTTCCTGAACTCCGAGTTGGCCACGGTGGTGGTGTCGACGACGACACCCAGCACGGTCAGCGTGGTCGTGCTGGCCGTGGCCGACACCGGTCCCTGCAGGACGACTCGCGGGTCGGAGGAGACCGAGCGCCGCTCGAGCTCGACGGCCAGCGCCGAGTTGCCCGGCCCCGGTCGCGCCTTGATGCGCAGGTGGTTGCCGCCGGCCAGGCCGGCGAGGTCGGTCACGTTCTTCATCTGTGTGAGCGCACTCACCTGCACCGTGATGCCGGGCAAGCCCGCGAGCGTCAGCGTGCCGGCGCCGACGTTCACGGTGGCAACGTCGGCCTCGAAGCGCAGGCTGTCCTTGAAGACCACCTTGGTGGCGGTAAGCACGCCGCCGGCGATCGGGCCCTCGACTTCGAGCCTGACACCGGCCACGACCTCGCTGGCCACGCCGCCCGCGTAGTTCGTGGCCGCGTTGACCGCCACCGACTGGCCGGCGACGACGAAGCCGTTCCCGCCGACGCTGGTGACGAAGCCCTCGATCTCGGCCTTGGCGATGTCGGGCGCGCGCGGCCCGCCTGGCTCGACCTTGCTGGCCGTGAGCGTGCCGCACACGGGGTCGCCGGCGCAGGCGGCGCCCTTGGCGTCGATGGCCAGGCCGTTCCAGCTTCCGCCGGGCATGTCGCTGGTGACCGCGCCGGCGTAGCGGACGGTCAGGGTGCCGACCTGGAACGTGGCGGCGGCCGCGTCGTGGTTCTTCACCAGGCCCTTCACGACGAACGGTGGGGTCGCGAAGGTGGTCTTGATCTGGACGAAGCCGGCGCTCACGGTGCCGTCGCCGGTGACGAGGCCGTGCACCTCGACGTAGTCGCCAGCCGCGGGCCTCGTGCCGTTGTCGAAGCCGGTGTTGTTGTCCACCAGCACGGTCTGCCCCAACACGATGAAGCGGCTGGCATCGATGACCTGCTCGACGCGGCCCTTGAGCGCCTCGTCCACGGTGACGGTGCGGGCGCGCCGGTCGTCGATGCTGCCGTCGACCCGCACGACCATGCCCAGGCGCAGGTCGCCCTGCGTCACGGTGCTGTCGTCGAGCCTGAACGTGGCGTTGCTCGTGTCGAAGCGCAAGCCGTTGACCCAGACGCTGCCGAACCCGGTCACCGTGCCGTACGACATGCCGTTGTCGACGACGCCGGTGCCGTCGATGCCGCCGTCACCACCGCCGCCGCAGGCCACCGCGACCAGCGCGGCCGCGGTGGCCGCGCCCACCGCCTTCAATGCGGCACGTAGGCGGTGCCATCGCGCGGAGAGGTCTTGCCGGGATCGTTGCTGGCGGGTGCTCATCTGGATCGTTTCCCTGGTTGATCCGCCGGGTTGGCGGCGAGGCCCGGAGCCTCGAAGTAGTAGATGCCCAGACCGAGGCGCACCTTCGCGCTGCCGTCGGAGGGCGTGGGCGGGGTGGGGCCGGCGCCGCTGCCGCCTTCGCGGTGCGCGGCCAGCCACACGTCGAGTTGCTGCAGCACAGCCATGCCGTGCGCGGCGGCGAGCATGCGGAACTCCGGCACCACGGAGGCAGGCATGTCGCGGTACATGACCTTGCGCTGGAAGCGCGGATCGGTGTCGCCGTGCTGGACGTTGTGGTCGATCGTGGCGATGAGATCGGCGACGTCGCTGCCCAGCAGGTCGATCTTCTGGGTGGCGGTATGCCGGCCGAGGAACATCGGCTTCACGTACTCGACGAAGCCATCGGCGGTGCGACGCACGGCGCCCAGGCGCTCGAGCTCGTCGAGCACGGCGCGCACCGGCATGTCGCCGCTGAACCGCCGCACCAGCTCGGCGAAGCTCGTGGCGCCCTCGGCCATCGGCAACCGGCGTGGCCGGCCGGCGTCGTCGATGAAGTCGCGCTCGCGCGCCCACGCGGCGAGCACGCGGCCGGCCCGGTTGTGCTGCTCGGGTGGCGGCAGCACATCGCGCGAGGAGATGGCCGCCTCTTCGGCTTCCTCGACCAGCCGCTGCACTTCCTTGCGCGTCAGGCCGGAGAGGATGGAGGCGCGGGAGACCGAGGGCTTCTTGCCGGGAATGCCGAACTCGCGCAGTGCGAGGTCGACGTAGGTCCGCCGCGCGATCGCGTCGAACGCCGTGTACGAGAAGCCGTGCCGCAGCAGGACGCGAAACAGCGCCCGCAGCACTTGCGACACGGCGCGCTGCAGCGTCGCGGGCAGATCGGTGCGGGGGTCGCTCATGACAACGGCTCAACCTTGAAGTGGGAATAGTGTCCCAAGAGAGATGTGCAGTGTCAAGGTAATCCCTACCTTGCGACTCAGTGAATTTGGGACAAAGCACCCAAATATGAGAGAGTCAAGCCTGCGCCCCGGACAGCCCGGGTGACGCTTCCCTGGTCCCCGGACCTTCACTGCCCCAGGAGTCACGACCCCATGAATGCCTTCCTTCACCGCGTTGCCCTCGCCGCCGCCTTGACGGCCCTCTGCGGTGCGGTCAGCGCCGCCGACCTGAAGATCCACTGCGAGAAGCGCAGCACCCGCTCCAAGGTGTCCGTCGACGGCAACAACCTGCGCCCGGGCGGGGCCTACTTCGCCGTCGTGAGCTCCGGCGCCAACCAGGCGCAGACCGGCGTTGCCGCGGCCGTGGGCGACGAGGTGGAGTTCGACCTCGACAGCCATGCCGGCGACATCGCGCAAGGCGCAGTGGCCATCGCATCGAACTTCATCGTCGACGGCCGGGTGTCGGCGCAGCTTCGCGATGCCGGCGGCAACGTCGTCGCCAGCGGTTCCGCCATCTGCCGCGTGCGCCGCTGAGAGGCGTTCGCCGACTCCGGAAGCAGGCTGCCGCGCGAGGGCGGCAGCGCTGCCCGTGGCGCCGAAGGGCGCCCGATCGCGACGGGTTGCACGGTCACCTGCCGTGACGCGTGCATCCGCTCCTGGCGCCTGCGGATAGGCTGCGCGTCGGATGACCCCGAGCCTCGACCTCCTGGCCTGTGCACAGACCGCCTGGCAGGCCACCCCGGACATGGCACTGCGCGTCGTCACCGCGGGAGGCCTCGTCGCGCTGGCGGCCTGGGCACTGGGCCGCCGGCCGTTCCCGGGGCAGCGTGCGTTCGCTGCGCTGTGCTTCGCGCTCTCGCTGTGGCTGGGCTTCAGCCAGGCCGAGCACGCAGCCGCCGACATCGGCTGCAAGTCCACGCTCGGGCTGCTCGGCTGGAGCGTGATGCTCATCCAGCCGGCGCTGTGGACGCTGTTCCTCTACCAGTACCTCAACACGCGGCCGGGCGAGCCCTCCTGGCGACTGCGGCTGCTGTATGCGACACCGTCGTTCGTGATGCTGGCGCTGGCGCTCGGCAACGGGGTGCACGGGCTGTGGTACGGACCGGGCACGACCCTCACGCCTCCGATCGCCGGCCTTCCGCGCATGAAGTACGACTACGGCCCGCTGTTCTACGCCGGCGTGTCGATGGGCTACGGCTGGATGACGCTGGCCTACGTGCTCGCGTTGCGCGGCTGGCGCGCGACCCCGCCCGGCCGCCGAGGGCAATGGGTGGCCTTCCTGGTGCTGATGAGCGTGCCGCTGACGGCCAACCTGGCCTACCTGGCCTTCGGCTGGCGGTTGTACGGGGCCGATCCCACGAGCCTGGCGTTCTCGGTCGTGCTCGTCGGGTTCGGTTGGCTGGCCGCGCGCAGCCAGCTCTTCAGCCTCGTTCCCGTCGCCACCCGTGCGTTGTTCACGCACCTGCCGGACCCGGTGCTGGTCATCGACGCCCAGGGGCGTGTGCTCGAAGCCAACCGGGCTGCGCAGGCGCTGGCCGGCACGTCGCACCCGCCGCTGGGCACGGCGCTGGAGGAGTGGCCTGTCTTCGGCACCGAGTTGCGGCAGAAGCTGCAGGAGGGCGGATCCGGCGGACTGATCTCGCTGGATCAGGCCGCACGCCAGTACGAGGTGCAGGTGGAGCCCCTGGGCGATGCGAGGCCGCCACTGGGCATGCTGGTGCAGCTGCACGACGTGACCGAGCGCGAGAACGAGCGCCGCCGCACCGTGCAGAGCCTCGCGGATCGGCTCGCCGAGCGCGAGGCCGAGCGGGCGCAGTGGCGTGACCAGGCCCTGCGCGACCCGCTGACCGGGCTGTGGAACCGCCGCGCCCTGGACGAGTGGTTCGCCGATGAAGCCGGGCGGCACGGCACCCTGACCCTCGTGTTGCTCGACCTCGACCACTTCAAGCGCATCAACGACGACCACGGGCATGCCGCGGGTGACGCCGTGCTGCGTGACTTCGCGGCCGAGCTGCGCGCCTCGGTGCGCGCGGGCGATGCCGTGTTCCGCATCGGCGGCGAGGAGTTCGTGCTCGTGCTGCCCGGCCTGGACATCGCGCTCGCGGAGCATCGCCTGGCCCTGCTGCAGGCCCACATGGCCGAGCGGCCGCTGGGGGGCCTGCCCCGGCCGACCGGCTTCTCGGCCGGCGTCGCGCTGTCGACGGCCGGGCGCCCCGGCCTGCAGGCGCTGCTCGACGCGGCCGACGAGGCGCTCTACCGCGCCAAGGCCGACGGCCGGGGGCGCACACGGCGGGCCGCCTGACCGCACGCGCGCCCCGCATCCGCGAGGGCCACGGCCGGCTCGGCCCGGGCCGGTTGTGAAAGGCGTCACCGTGGAGCCGCCTGCGCGCGGGCGCGCGCCTCGTCGCGAGGCACGGTGGACCACAATCGCGTGGCCCCCTTTGCGTGATGCCACGGACCGCAGGGTCCGAGGGGCCGATGCGCTCGCCACGTTCACCCGCAACGCGATGCGGCGCGCGGAAGTTCCGGTCGGCCGGGGCCGCCGGAACGTCGTGGCAGCGCAGCACATCGCAGGAGACCTTTTGAGTCTGATCGTTTCGGCCGCCGAGCGGCAGAGAGCTTCGGCCACCACGGCCCCGGTCGTTCCCGCCGCCGCCGGCGCCGAGGGAGGCCCGGGGGTCGGCGTGCCCGCCGGCATCGCCGATGCCGTCGCCAAGGGGCGCGAAGCCGCGATGGCCGCCGTCGCGAAGCTGCGCGGCGGCTTCGCCTTCGGCTACCGCGACGAGGCCAGCGGCCGCACGCTGCTGGCCGTCGACCGCTTCGCGATGCGCACGATGTGCCATCGGGTGCAGGCGGGTGAGCTGCGCTTCGCCGAGCGTGCCGACGATCTGGCCGGGCCGCTCGACGCGCTCGATCCTCAGGCGGTCTTCGACTACCTCTACTTCCACTGCATTCCCGCGCCGCGCACGATCTTCAGGGAGGTGCAGCGCCTGCCTGCGGGCCACATGGCCTGGTTCGAGGGCGGCCAGCTCGCGGTGCTGCCCTACTGGACGCCCAGCTTCGAAGACCAGGGCCGCCCGGGCCAGACCTTCGCGTCGCTGCGCGACGAGTTCCGCGCCACGCTCGAGGCGGCCGTGAAGGGCGAGCTCGACGGCGGCATCCCGGCGTGCTTCCTCTCCGGCGGCACCGACAGCTCCACCGTCGCCGGCATGATCGGCAAGGCGGCCGGCCAGCCGGCGCACACCTACTCGATCGGCTTCGAGGCGCAGGGCTACGACGAGATGGCCTTCGCGCGCATCGCGGCGAAGCACTTCGGCACCGTGCACCACGAGTACTACGTGACGCCGGAAGACCTCGTGAAGAGCATCGCCGACGTGGCGCAGAGCTACGACCAGCCGTTCGGCAACAGCTCCGCGCTGCCGGCCTACTACTGCGCGAAGGTCGCGCGCGAGAACGGCGTCACGCGCATGCTCGCCGGCGACGGCGGCGACGAGCTCTTCGGCGGCAACAGCCGCTACGCCAAGCAGCGCGTGTTCGGCTGGTACCAGGGCGTGCCCGCGCCGCTGCGCGGCGGCCTGATGGAGCCGCTGCTGGAGCGCACGCCGCTCGGCAACCTGCCGTTGCTGAAGAAGGGCAAGAGCTACGTCGAGCAGGCCAAGGTGCCGATGCCCGAGCGCGACGAGCTCTACAACCTCATCCTGCGCCTCGGCCTGGCCGACGTGCTGACGCCCGAGTTCCTGGCCCGTGTCGACGATCGCGCACCGGCCCGCCTGCGCCGCCAGGTCTGGGAGTGGGCGAGCACCGGCAGCGAGGTCAACCGCACGCTCGCGTTCGACTGGCGGTTCACGCTCGCGGACAGCGACCTGCCGAAGGTGCGCGGCACCACCTCGCTGGCCGGCGTCGGCGTGCGCTTCCCCTTCCTCGCCGACGACGTGCTGGCGTTCTCGCTGAAGCTGCCTGCCGACCACAAGCTCAAGGGGCTGAAGCTGCGCTGGTTCTTCAAGGAGGCGCTGCGCGGCTTCCTGCCCGACGAGATCATCACGAAGAAGAAGCAGGGTTTCGGCCTGCCCTTCGGCGTGTGGGCGAACCGGCACCCGGGCCTGAAGGCGCTGGCGCTGGACTCGCTGTCGAGCCTGGCCGGGCGCGGCATCGTGCGGCCGGACTTCATCACCACCCTCGTCGAGAAGCGCCTGCCCGAGCATCCGGGCTACTACGGCGAGATGGTGTGGATCCTGATGATGCTCGAGCAATGGCTGCGCAAGGCGCGGCCCGCGGGGGGCGCGCTGTTCTGACCCGCCGGGGGGGCAGCCCCGGGCGCCGGCCCGGCGCCCCGCGGAGCCACCCGCTCGGCTAGCATGACCGCATGGCCGACCATGTGTTCAAGCCCGAGACGCTCGCCATCCACGCCGGCCAGATCCCGGATTCGGCCACCGGCGCGCGCGCACTGCCGATCTACCAGACGACGAGCTTCGTCTTCGACAGCGCCGAGCACGCGGCGCACCTGTTCAACCTCCAGACCTTCGGCAACGTCTACTCCAGGCTGAGCAACCCCACCGTGGCGGCGCTCGAGGAGCGCGTCGCCGCGCTCGAGGGGGGTCGGGCCGCGGTGGCCTGCGCCTCCGGCATGGCCGCCGAGTCGACGGCGCTCCTGACGCTGCTGCAGGCCGGCGACCACATCGTCGCCGCCGGCGCGCTCTATGGCGGCAGCGTGACGATGCTGGCCGTCAACCTGCGCAAGTTCGGCATCGAGACCACCTTCGTCGACGCGACGAAGCCCGAGGCCTTCGCCGCCGCGATGCGGCCGAACACGCGCGCCGTGTTCGCCGAGACGCTCGGCAACCCGAGCCTGATCGTGCTGGACATCGCCGCCGTCGCCGACGTGGCGCACGCGCACGGCGTGCCCCTCGTCGTCGACAACACGGTGCCGAGCCCGGCGCTGTGCAACCCCCTCGCGCACGGCGCCGACATCGTCGTGCACAGCGCGACCAAGTACCTCGCCGGCCACGGCACCACGCTCGGCGGCGTCATCGTCGAGGGCGGCCGCTTCCCCTGGGACAACGGCAAGTTCCCGGGCATGACCGAGCCCTCGCCCGGCTACCACGGCGTGAAGTTCTACGAGACGTTCGGCGACTTCGGCTTCACGATGCGCTGCCGCATGGAAGGGCTGCGCGTGCACGGCGCGGCGCTGGCGCCGATGAGCGCCTGGCTCGTCCTGCAGGGCGTGGAGACGCTGCCCCTGCGCATGGAGCGTCACTGCGCCAACACGATGGCGGTGGCGAGGTTCCTGCGCGACGACCCGCGCGTGAGCTTCGTCAACTACCCCGGCCTCGAAGACCACCCGCAGCATGCGCTGCTGAAGCGCCAGATGAAGGGCGCTTCGGGCCTGCTGGCCTTCGGCGTCAAGGGCGGCGAGGCCGCCGGCGTGCGCTTCATCGAGAGTGCGCAGTTCATGAGCCACCTCGTCAACATCGGCGACACGCGCACGCTCATCAGCCACCCGGCCAGCACGACGCACCGCCAGCTCGACGAGGCGCAGCAGCGCGCCGCCGGCGTGACGCCGGAGATGGTGCGCATCTCGGTGGGGCTGGAGCACATCGACGACATCCTCTGGGACATCGACCAGGCGCTCGCCTCGGCCTGCGGCTGACAACCCGGACCCGGCGTCGGCAGCGACGCCCTAGCGCTGCAGGACCCCGGTCGCGATCCATGGCTGCCAGGTGACGAGCGCGAGGCAGGCGAGCATCAGGCCGATGAACGGCAGCGCGGCCCGGCACAGCAATCCGAAGGGCTGCCGGAATGCACCTGCCGCGACGACCAGGTTCAGCCCGACGGGCGGCGTTAGGAAGCCGATCTCGAGGTTCAGGATCATCAGCACGCCGAACAGCACGCGATCGATGCCGTAGGCCTCGGCCATCGGCGCCAGCAGGGGCGCGAGCACGAGCACGGCAAGGTCGATCGTCATCAGGCAGCCAACGGCGAGCAGCAGCACGTTGACGCCCACGAGGAAGGCGAACGGGCTGTGCACGTGCGCCTGCACCCACTGGACGAGCAGCGTCGGCACGCGATGCTCGGCGAGCACCAGCGACAGGCTCAGCGCGACGGCGATGAGCGGAAACAGCGCGCCGCCGAAACGGGCCGCTTCGACGAAGACCCCTCGCAGCCCGCGCAGGTCGAGCCCGCGATGCACGAGCGTCTCGACGATCACCGCGTAGGCCAGGGCAACGGCCGCCGACTCCGTCAGGCCGAAGGCGCCGCCATAGAGGCCGCCGAGCAGCACGGCCGGCAGGCCCAGCGCCCAGAGTCCGTCCCGCAGCGCTGCCCGGAGCTCGGCGCCGTCGAATCGGCCGCGCGGCAGGTTCCGGTTGTGCCAGACCGCATAGGCGGCGAACACGCCGGTCAGCAGCAGCCCTGGGCCGATGCCCGCGGCGAAGAGCTCGATCACCGACGTCTCGGTGACGAGGCCGTACAGGATCAGCGGAATCGATGGCGGGATGATGATGCCGAGCGTGCCGCCGGCCATCACGGCGCCCAGGACGTAGCGGCGTTCATAGCCGGCCTGCAGCAGCGACGGCACCATCACCGATCCGATCGCGAGCATCGTCACGATCGACGAACCGGAGATCGAGGCGTCGAGAGCGCAGGACAACGTTGCCGCCAACGCGAGGCCGCCCGGCACGCCGGCGGTGGCGGCCTTCATGATGCGCACGAGCCGCAGCGCGGTCTGCCCGCGTGTCATCACCTGGCCGCAAAGCAGGAACAGCGGGATCGACAGCACCAGTTCCTTGTCGAGCGCGATCCAGAGGTCCTCGGCGATGTACTCGAGCCGACCCTGCCCCCAGAGCAGGTGCACCGAGGCGGCGAGGGCCAGCAGGATGACGAGGAGGGGTTGCCGCAGCACCAGCAGCAGTCCGGCGACCAGCACGGGCCACAGTGCGCTCATCGATCAGATCCGAGGCGGGCGCAGCGCGGGCCAGACCGCGAAGCATGCGTGCCGAAAGGCGGCCGAGACGAGGCCGAGCGGCATGACGAGCTGCACCGGCCACACCGGCCACTGCAGCAACGGCGCCAGGATGCCTGTCTGCCACGAGCCGTGCACCGCCTGCGCCGCATAGACGGCCGAGGCGAGGAATGCCGCCGCAGTGAGCGCGTCCGCGAGGCGGTCGATCGTCGGCGACCATGTCGCAGGCACGGCGCCGAAGCCGATGCGAGGCACGAGGTGCGTGCCGGTCGCGCTGGCCAGACCGAGCCCGACCCAGCAGCCGAGCGCGAGCGCGTAGACCGCCAGCTTCGACGCACCGACGATGCCGCCGGCAGCTTCTGCGAAACCCGCCGCCCGCATCAGCGGACCGAGCAGTTGGCGGCCGGCAAGGTCGGCGATCAACAGGAGCGCGATCGCCGCGAAGGCCGCGACGGCGACGGCGCACTCCGCTCGATGCCAGGCGGCGAGCGCCTGCCGCACGGCGGCCGGGGGTTCGCCGCCGACGGGAAGCTGCGGTGGGGGATCGGGCATCGTGCGCGGGGACAGCCCTGCCTGCGGCGCTAGCGCGCTGCCGCGACGTGGGCCGGCGGGTTCACGAGCGCCCGTCGCAGGACTTGCGGCGGGCCTCCATCTTCTCGAAGAAGCGCGGCCCTTCGGGCCCCGCTTCCTCGACCATGCGCGGCCAGCTCGGCGCGAGCGCGCGTCGGAAGGCGTCGCGCTGCTCGGCGCTCGCGTCGACGAGCTGGCCCCCCCCTTGCACATGCTGGCGCAGCATCTGCTCCTGGAAGCCTCGCACCTCGGCGCGAAGCGTCGCGACGGGATGGCGCTCGCGGCCCCGGCGCAGGCCCTCCTGCTGCGCCGGCGAGAGCCTGTCCCAGGTGGCCTTGTTGACGAACACGATCGACGGCATGTACATCAGCTCGATGCGCGTCGCGACGGGCGCGACCTTGTTGATGCCCGCCGCAACGTAGAGCACCGGCACCGTGCCGGCGACGTCGATCAGGCCGGTCTGGAACCCGGCGGCAAGCTCGGCGTTCGAGGTCGGCGTCGGATGGGCGCCGAGCGCCTGCCACATCAGCGGCCCGCTGCGTGCCCCGAAGACAGCTGCCTTCAGCCCCACGACGTCGGCCGGGCTCGCGAACCCCTTCTTCCCGACCAGCACGACGCTGCCTGCATCGCCGAAGCCGAGCAGATGAAGGCCCTTGCGTGCCAGGCGCTCGGCGATGTCGGCCTGCAGCGCGCCGTCGATCACGCAGTCCTGCTCGGCCGCGCTGCGGAAGTAGCCCGGCAGAAGCAGCAACTGCAACTCGGGCACGAGCAGCGACGCGAAGGTGATGCCGGCGGCGCCGGCGTCGAGGCGACCGCGTGCCACCTGCTGGACGATCTCGGCCTCCGCCCCGAGCTGGCCGCCGAAGAAGGGCTGCAGCTTCACGGTGCCGCCGCTCTCGGCCAGCACGTCCTGGACGAATCGACCCGTCTGCCGGCCCCAGACCGAACGCTCGGGGATCGTGGTGGCATATCGAAGCTCCACTGCGGGCCCGGTCTGGGCGTCCGCGACTCCGGGCAGCACGAGCGCCGCCGCAACGATGGAGGCGAAGAAGGTGGTGCGCAGCGTCATCGCAGGGCTCCCTCGGCAGGGTGGTCGGCGGGAGTCTCGCGCGTCGCCCCGCGCTTGTCCTGAGAGCGGCCTAAATCGATCTAAAGGCCGTGGCGGCGCTGCCGCTCGAGCCATGCGTCGAACACGTCGAAGCCGGGCTCGGCCCCGGCGAGCACCAGCGGCTCGGCGATGCAGCGCCGCCAGCGTGCCAGGTAGCCGGGGTGGTCACTCGACCTGATCCAGCGCAGCGCCGCCAGGATCGCTTCGCGCTGCGCACGGTACAGCGCCACGCCCGCTTCGCCGGCACCGTTCGAGACCTGGGCCGCGGCGAGCCACAGCGGCGTCATCGCCCATTCGCGCGCCGGGCCGTCGACGCGCTCGAACCAGGCGCAAGCGGCCGCCGCGTTCCCCGCAAGCAGGTGTGCGCGTCCGAGCCGCCAGGCCGTCAGGCCGCGTGTCGGGTCACGCGGCGACAGCTGCAGTGCCCGTTCGAGCGCCGGCAGCGCCGCCTCGGGCCGGCCGCTGCTGGTCAGGAGCTCACCGAGCATCGAATGGGCCCGCGGCAGGTTGGGGTTCCACTCGAGGGCGCGCGTAACCGCCAGCAGCGCCTCTTCGAGCCGGTACTGCTGCTTGCGCAGCATCGCCAGAACATGGAGCGCGTGTGCGTTGGCAGGGTCGACGGCGAGTGCCGCGGCGAGTTGCTCGTCGGCCCGGGCCAGCAACTGCTCGGCCCGGGAATCGGCCTCGACGATCGTCGCGATCACCAGCAGCCGTGCGCTCTCGACCAATGCGTCGGGATCGTCCGGGTCGACGCGCAGCGCCGCCTCGACCAGCTTGAGCGGCTGCCTCCAGTCGGCGAGCCGGAACGTGCGCCAACCCGGGTCGCGCGCCTGCATCACGAGGTCGGCGACCTGGGGGGCGGGCGAGCCGCGGCTGCGCTCGGCTTCGGCGTGCATGAGCTCCAGGTCGAGCGCGGCCGCCAGCCGGGCCACGACCTCGCGGCGCATCGCGCGCAGATCGGCGTCGGCGACCGTCACGGTATCGGCCCACAGGACGCCGAGCGTGGCGACGTCGGCCAACCGTGCCGTCACCTCCAGGCGGTCGGCGCCGCGCTCGATGCGGCCCTGCAGCGCGTAGCGCACGCCGAACTCGCGCGCCACGGCGGCGAGATCGATGGCCTGGCCCCCGAGCGCGAGCGCGGTCGACGAGCCGATGACGAAGCTGCCGCGGATGCGGGACAGCTGCGTCGTGATGTCGTCGGTCACCGCGTCGGCGAAGTACGCCTGTCCCGCGGGCGCCTCGGGCTCGACGAAGGGCAGCACGATGACGGAGAGGCGCCTCGTGGGTGCTTCGTCCGGCGGCCGCGTCGCGGCCGCGAGCCGGTAGCCCCGGCCGGGCAGGTTCTCGATCGCATCGGCGCCGATCGCCCGCCTGATCTGCGACACCTGCACGTGCAGGTTGGCATCCTCGACGACCACGCCCGCCCAGACCTCCGCGAGCAGTTCGTCCTTCGTCGCCACTCGACCGCCGCGACGCGCGAGGGCGCACAGCAGGTCGAACGCACGCGGCCCCAGCGCGACGGGCTCACCGCCGCAGAGAAGCCGTCGCTCGGCCGGCCGGAGCGAGTAGCGACCGAAACGCACTTCGGATTCGCCCATGCGATGACTCTACGCCGTGCGGTGCGCCAACCGATGGGTTCGTGGACGGTCCGGTGCCCGACTGCCTGGCGAAGACCGCTCGGCTCAACGCCACAGGTCCACCGGCTTGCCCGCCTTGCGCAGCGCCTCGGCGCGTTCCTGGACGAAGCGCTGGAACTGCGGCTCGCGCCGGTAGGCGCCGCTGGCGACGTAGTCGAAGGCGCTCTCGACGTGGAACGGGCGCAGGTAGCCGTCGAAGCGGAAGACCTCGCGGCCGCGGTCGTCGAAGAAGACGACCGTCGGGTGCAGCGCGATCTGCAGGTCGCGCGCGAATGCCTTCGCGTCCAGCGTCGTGCCGGCCGGCGAGGTGATGCGCGCCGGCTGCCCGGGCACGAGCCTGGCGATGTCGAAGCGCGCCAGCAGCGGCTTCAGCGTGGGCCGCTGGAAGGCCTCGCGATGCATCTCGGCGCATGGGGCGCAGCGGTCGGATTCGAACAGCACGGCAAGCGGCCTGCCCCCGGCGCGCCGGGCCAGGGCCGCGGGGTCGCGCAGCAGGTAGGGGCCGCCGGGCGCGGGGGTCTTCGCCGCGCCGCTCTCGCGCGCCGCGAGATAGTCGGCGAGCGCCTCGTTGCGGTCGTGCCGGCCGGCGACCCACTCGACGATCGGACCGAAGCGCTCGGGCGGCTGGTAGCCGTTGAGCCGCAGCACGACGCGGCCGTCCGTCTCGAGGAAGAACAGGGTCGGCGTGAACTGCACCGCGAGCCGGCGTGCGAGGTCCTTCTCGGTGGTGCGGTTGCCGTCGAGCCACAGCACCTCGCGGTCGCCCCAGAGGTTGAGCGCGATGGCCACGAAGTGCTGCCGCGTCCTCGCCGTGATCTCGCGCGCCGCCGGGGTCGCGTTGCCGAAGTTGGCCACCATCAGCGCCTTGCAGTAGGGGCAGCCGTCCTGGCCGACGTAGACCAGCACCCGCTTGCCGGCGCGCGCGGCCTCGGCCACTTCCTCCTTGAAGTCGAGGAAGCTCTCGGTGAACCAGCGCGGGATGTCGATCGCGTGCGGCGAGGCGACCTGCGCCGCGGCGGTCGCCGCGGCCGTGGCCGAAGCGATCCCGCCGGCGAGCGCGCGCGCCGGCGCGGGCCGCAGCACCCGGGAGCCGGCGAGGGCCGACCACGTCAGCAGCGTGCGTCTTCTCACCACGGTCTGCTCCGGTTCGGGCGCCGGGAGGGCGCCGCGAGGGGGACGATGCTAGCTCGCACCTGCGGCGCGGCGCGAGGCTGCCGGTGCACGCGGGCAGCATGTCCGACCCGGCGATCCCGGTGACGCCCGCGGGCCGCGGCGGGCACGCGCGGATGCCGGGCCGGCCGCGCAAGGGCAGGGCGCGACCGCGGCGATACTGGGCGGCGCGCGGCCGCGCCCGGCCTGCGTCGCCAGCAACCTTCACGCCGCCTCTATGCCCCGCATCGCGCTCATCCACGCGCTGGCGCATTCGCTGGCGCCGATCAACGAGGCGCTGGCCGCGCAGTGGCCCGAGGCCGAGCGCATGAACCTGCTCGACGACAGCCTCTCGGCCGACCTCGCGCGCCGCGGCGGCCTCGATGCGGCGATGACGGCACGCTTCGTCGCGCTGGCCGACTATGTCGTGGCCACCGGCGCCGAGGCCATCCTGTTCACCTGTTCGGCCTTCGGCCCGTGCATCGACGCGGTCAAGCAGCGCCATGCGCGTCTGCCGGTGCTCAAGCCCAACGAGGCGATGATCGACGAGGCGGTCGCGCTGGCCGCCGGCGCCCGGGCGGGCGACGCGCCGGCCGGCGGCGCGCCCGGGCCGATCGGCCTCGTCGCGTCGTTCGCACCGACGCTGGCGTCGATGCCGCGCGAGTTCCCGGCGGGCGTGCCGCTGCGCGTCAGGCTGGCCGAGGGCGCGATGGACGCGCTCGACCGCGGCGATGTCACGGCGCACGATGCGGCGGTGGTGCAGGCGGCTCGCGCGCTCGTCGACGACGGCTGCGTCGTGCTGGCGCTGGCGCAGTTCAGCATGGCGCGCGCGCGGGCGGCCGTGCAGCAGGCGGTGGCGCGGCCGACGCTGGCCACGCCCGACTCCGCCGTGCGCCGGCTGCGCCAGTGCCTCGTCGGCCCGCACGAGAGGACCACGATGGGTGCCGCACCTGGCCCGGCACCCAGGGTTTGACCGGGTGCGCCGTCGCAACGCCCGCCGCTGCGGGCAGAATCCGCGCTTTCCGTTCTGAGGAGTCCCGGACACCATGAACAAGCGTCAAGCCTTCTTCGCCAGCCTCGCTCTCCCGGTCGCCCTCGTGGTCGGCCTCGCCAGCCCCCTGGCGGCCCACGCGCAGCAGTTCTTCCGCATCGGCACCGGCGGCACGGCGGGCACCTACTACCCCGTGGGCGGCATGATCGCCAACGCGGTGAGCCAGCCGGGCAAGGTGGTCGTCACCGCGCAGGCCAGCAACGGCAGCGTCGCGAACGTCAACGGCATCGCGGGCGGCGCGATGGAGAGCGGCTTCTCGCAGGCCGACGTCGCCACCTGGGCCCAGAAGGGCACCGGCATCTTCGAAGGCAAGCCCAACGTGCCGGGCCTGCGCCTGATCGCCAACCTCTACCCCGAGAGCGTGCACGTGGTCGTGCGCAAGGGCTCGGGCATCAAGAGCGTGGCCGACCTCAAGGGCAAGCGCGTCGCGCTCGACGAGCCCGGCTCGGGCACGCTGGTCAACGCGCGTGCCATCCTCGCCGCCTATGGCGTGAAGGAAAGCGACCTCAAGCCCGAGTACATCAAGCCGAACCAGGCCGGCGACAAGATGAAAGACGGCGCGCTCGATGCGTTCTTCTTCACCGGCGGTGCGCCGGCCGGAGCCATCGCCGAGCTGGCCAGCGCCGGCGCGGGCATCGACATCCTGCCCATCGACGGTGCCGCCGCCGAGCAGCTGAAGAAGAGCAGCGGCTTCTTCGCCGACGACACGATCGCCGCGGACACCTACAAGGGCGTGGGCCAAGTGAAGACGCTGGCCGTGGGCGCGCAATGGGTGACGAGCGACAAGGCCGACGCCAACCTCGTCTACGAGATCACGAAGGCGCTGTTCTCCGATGCCGCCCAGAAGGCGCTGGCCGCCGGCCACGCCAAGGGCAAGTACATCACCAAGGAGAACGCGGTCAAGGGCGCGGGCATCCCGTTCCACCCCGGCGCCGAGCGCTTCTACAAGGAAGCCGGCCTGATCAAGTAAGCCCCCCGAAGCGCCTTCGGCGCCTCCCCTGGTCACGCAGGGACCACCTCGTGGTCCAGGGGGCACCACCAGCGGCCCGGGCAAGCCGGTTCCGCGGCGGTCGCGGGGCTGACGGCTGCGTTTGACATGGCGAGAAGGCGGCCCGCGCGGCCGCCTTCGTCGCTTCGGCCGCGCCGCCGCGAGGGCGCGAGGGCGCGAGGAGAACAAGCACGATGAGCACCGCAGGCCTCGACGACACGAAGCTCCAGGAACTGGAGCAGAAGTACGACCCGGAGATGCGCTTCCGCCCGCTGACGGCGGGCGCGGCGACGCTGGTCGGCGCGCTGCTCATCGCGCTGTCGCTCTTCCACTACTACACGGCAGGCTTCGGGCTGCTGCAGGAGATCACGCACCGCGGCGTGCACCTGGCGTTCGTGCTGGGGCTCATCTTCCTCGTCTTCCCGCACCGCCACGCGCTGCTCGAGAAGGCGGCCGAGCACCGCCTGCTCGCGCCGGGCAACGTGCCCTGGTTCGACTGGCTGCTGGCGGTGGCGATCGCGGCCAGCGTGCTCTACATCCCGTGGATCTTCGAGGACCTCGCCTTCCGCGTCGGCAACCCCGGCACGCTGGACGTGGTGATGGGCTCGATCCTGCTCGTGGCGCTGCTCGAGGCCACGCGGCGCAGCATGGGCTGGCCGCTGCCGGTGATCGCGATCGTCTTCATCGTCTACGCCCTCGCCGGGCCGGTGTTCCCGGGGCTGCTGAAGCACGCCGGTGCCACGTGGAGCCAGCTGATCAACCACCAGTACCTCACCAGCCAGGGCATCTACGGCGTCGCGGTGGGAGTGGTGGCGACCTATGTCTTCCACTTCGTGCTGTTCGGCGTGCTGGCCACGCGCATCGGCCTGGGGCAACTGTTCCTCGACGTGGCGAGCGCGGTCGCCGGGCGCTATGCCGGCGGCCCGGCGAAGGTCAGCGTGTTCGGCTCGGCGATGTTCGGCATGCTCTCGGGCAGCTCGGTGGCCAATGCCGTGACGGTGGGCTCGCTCACCATCCCCGCGATGATCCGCGTCGGCTACAAGCGCGAGTTCGCCGGCGCCGTCGAGGCGGCGTCGTCCACCGGCGGCCAGATCACGCCGCCGGTGCTGGGCGCGGCGGCGTTCCTGATGATCGAGTTCCTCTCGGTGCCCTACCAGACGATCATCGCCGCCGCCGCGATCCCGGCCTTCATGCACTTCTTCGGCGTCTTCATGCAGGTGCACTTCGAGGCCAAGCGCTTCGGGCTGCGCGGGCTCACCGAGGAGGAGATGCCGAAGCTGCGCGAGAGCTTCGCGCTGCGCTGGCCGACGCTGATCCCGCTCGTGCTGCTGATCTTCATCCTCGTCAGCGGCCGCACGCCGTACCTGGCCGCCTTCACCGGCATCACCTCGTGCGCGATCGTCGGGCTGACCACGCAGGTGCGCGGCAACCGCGGCGCGAACTGGGCGCTGCTCGCGGGGCTGCACGCGCTGCTGCTGGTGATCGTGTTCGGCGGCATCGAGAGCCAGGAGGTCAAGGTGGCGCTCTTCGCCGCCGGCTTCGTCGCGACGCCGCTGCTGCTGAAGCTGCTGAAGATCGAGGGCCGCATCGGCCTGCCCTCGTTCGTCGAGGCGTTCAGCACCGGCGCCAAGTACGCGCTCGCGGTCGGCGCCGCGGCCGCCACCGTGGGCATCGTCATCGGCGTCGTCACGCTCACCGGCGTGGGCTTCAAGCTCTCCATCCTCATCACCGGCGCCGCGCAGGCGGTGGCCGGCGGCGTCGGTGCGCTGCTGCCGGCCTGGCTCGTCGAGCCGAAGTCGCTGACGCTGCTCGTGGCGCTGGTGATGACCGGCCTCGTGTGCATCCTGCTCGGCGCCGGCATCCCGACGACGGCCAACTACATCATCATGGTCACCGTCGCGGCGCCGACGCTGGTGCAGCTGGGCGTGGAGCCGCTGGTGGCCCACTTCTTCGTCTTCTACTACGGCGTGCTGGCGGACATCACGCCGCCGGTGGCGCTGGCCGCCTACGCGGCCGCCGGCATGGCGGGCAGCGACCCCTTCCGCACCGGCAACACGGCCTTCCGCCTCGGGCTGGCGAAGGCGCTGGTGCCGTTCGTGTTCGTGTTCTCGCCGTCGCTGCTGATCGTGGCCAAGGGCTTCACGCCGGCCGACTTCGCGGTCACGCTCGTCGGCTGCCTGCTCGGCATCGTGCTGCTCGCCGCGGCGCTGTCGAAGTGGCTGCTGGTGGAGATGACGCGCGCCGAGCAGGCGCTGGCCGTGGTGGCGGCGCTGCTGATGATCGCGCCGGGGCTGGCGCCCACGCTGGTCGGTGCGGCGCTCGCCGTGCCGGTGCTGTGGCGGCATGTCGCGGCGCGCCGCCGCGCGGCCGCACCCGCGTAGGCGCACCTCAGGCGGCGCTCGCGCCGCGCGCCATGTCGTTCCACAGTGCGCGGGCGCGCTCGCTGAAGACGGGTTGCCCGTCGACGCCGCCCAGCGCCTCGCAGCAGCGGGCGAGCTCCACGCGCAGCCCCTGCCGTTCGGCGGCCGCCAGGCCGCGCTGCAGCGCGGCGCGCGCGCGCCGGGTGTCGCCGTCGGCCAGTGCCGCCTGGCCTTGCAGGCGGTGCAGCAGCGCCAGGCCGGCCGGGAAGCGCGCCACGTGGCCGCGCAGCGAGGCCTCGAACACCCGCCACGCCTCGCGCACCGGCGCCTCGGGGCCGCCGACGCGGCGCTCGTGCGACAGCCATGCCAGCAGCCCCTCGCCGACGCCGGCATAGCCCTCGTGCGCCCAGAAGCCCCGCCGGCGCACCTGCGCGAGCGAGGCTACCGCCGCCGCCAGCGCGTCGCGCGCGGTGGCCGCGTCGCCGCGGCGCCAGGCCAGCCGCGCGGCGAGGCCCAGGCGGCGCAACGTGTAGGCGTTGTCGATGTTCTCGATCTCGGTCATCGCGCGCGTGGCGCGCTCCAGCAGCGCGCGCAGCGCCGCCTCGTCGCGGCCGCCCAGCGCCCAGCCGCACTCGGCCAGGCCGACCGTGCCCCACGCCTGCCAGACGTCGCCCAGGTGCTGCAGGGCCAGCGCGTCGAACTGCGTGAACAGCCGCTCGGCGTCGCCGAGGCGCCCTTCGTAGAACGCGAGCTTGCCCTGCACCGACCGGGCCTCGAACTCGCCGCGCCGGTTGCCGATGCGGGCGTACGCTTCCGCGCAGGCCTGCAGCCGGCCGGGCAGGCCCGGCCAGCGGCCGAGCGCGAGCGAGGTCACGATCGCGCCCATCTCGGTGTGGGCCTGCAACGCCGGATTGGCCGGCAGCGGCCAGTCGTCGCCGCCCAGGCGCAGCGCGGCTCGCGCCACGCGTGGCGCACCGTCGAATAGCGCGCCGTAGCCCACCATGACCCAGGGGAGCCGCCGCGCGACGCCGCCGCCGGCCTGGCGGCCGACGGCCAGGGACAACGCCGCGGCGCGCGCCATGCCGCGCGGCTGCGGCGAGAACGACAGCAGTTGCCCGAGCAGGCTCACCGTGCGCTGCACGAGCCGCGCGAGGGCCAGCCGCGTGGCCGGTTCCGCCGGCCAGCCCCGCCCGTGCAGGGCGTTGAGCCACGACACCGCCAGCGAAGGCGCCGTGGGCACGATGTCGGGGCGCATGCCACCCAGGCCCAGCTGTGCCAGGGGCTGCAGGAAGGCCTCGAACGTGCCCGGCCCGTAGCCCTGCGCAACGTGCAGCTCGGCGCGTCGAAGCCGCCAGCCGGCCGCCAGCCAGTGCGGCAGGTCGGGGCGGCGGACGGTGGCATCGAGCAGCGCCACCGCCTCGGCGCCGCGATCGGCGTGCACGAGCATCAGCACCGCGCCGTCGATCCAGCGTTGCAGCGCCGGCCACTCGGCATGCGCCAGCCTCTCGTCGGCGGCCGCGGAGAGCACGGCTGCGCTGCCCAGCGCGCCGGCCGCGAGCCGGCGCCACGGCTCGCGCCGCGTCGCATCGGGCGCCGGCCCGTCGCCGAAGGGCCCGGTGTCGGGCAGGCGCTCGGCCAGCGCCTGCGCCAGCCGGCCGGGCATCTCGGCCAGCACGGCGGCGCACTCGGGGCGTCGCCGAAGGTACTCCTGCTGCAGCGGATGCATCGCGTAGCGGTCCGCCTGTCCGCCTTCGCCCAGCCTCAGCCAGCTGTGATCGCGCAGCGTCTCGATCGCCTCGGCCGGCACGCGTGCCACCGCGGCCAGTTCGAGGTCGGGCTCGGCCGGCAGCGCGGCCAGGCGCAGCGCTGCGGCCTGCGTGGGCGGGTCGAGCTGGGACCAGGCATCGTCGAACACCGGCGCGAGGCCGCCGGCGGCGCCCTCGGCCAGCGCCGCGCGCAATGCCCGCACGCCCAGGCGCTGCGCACTGAGGCCGGCCTGCTCCAGCGCCAGCGGCAGGCCGCCCAGGCGCGCGGCGATCTCGTCCACCGCCCCGGCCTCGCCGGCGTCTTCGGGGGGCGAGGGCCGGTGCGCGGCCGCAAGGAAGAGCCGTGCCGCCGGCGAGGAGGCCGGCGGCCCGCCGGGCGCGGGCGCGAGCGACAGGCCGCCGAGCTCGAGCAGCCATTCGTGTGCGTCGCCCAGGCGCCGGCGGGAGGTGGCCAGCGTGATCACGCCGGGCAGATGCTCGCGCAACCGGGGCGCGAGCGCGCGCGCCGCGCCGGTCGGCACGGTCTCCAGGTTGTCGAGCACGAGCAGCAGCGCACCGGCGGTGCCGTGATCGTCGCCGCAGCGCTCGAACACGCGGCGCAGCACCGCCTCGGCGTCGCGCAGCAGCCCCCCGTCGTCGCGGCCGCTCAGCCAGAGCACGCCATGGCGGAACCGGGGCCCCAGCCTGGCCGCGCACGCGCGCGCCAGCGTCGTCTTGCCCATGCCTCCCGGGCCGGTGAGCGTGAGCCAGTGGCAGGCCGGATCGGTCAGGCGCTCGGCCAGCAGGGCCAGCTCGACCTCGCGGCCGAGAAGCCCGCCCACCGGCGCCGCCGGCGCGCCGGGCGGCGGGCCGTTCGTCGCCGAAGGCGGTGCCGCAGCGGGCAGCGCCGGCGCCGGCGGGTGCTCGACGCCGGCCGCCATCGTCGCGGGTGCCGCGGCATCGGCCGGCACGGTGGCACCGGGTGATCCTCCGGGCCCGGGCTCCGCGCCCGGCCGGGCCGGTGACGAGCGCAGGATCGGCGCGTCGGCATGGATGCGCGTGTACAGCGCGTAGCTCTCGGCCGAGGGACGCGCGCCCAGCCGGTCGAGCAGCGCCTGCCGGCAGACCTCGAACTGCGCGAGGGCGGCCGTGCGCTGGCCGCGCGCGGCGAGCAGGCGCATCAGCGCCACGTGGGCCGGCTCGTCGGCGTCGTCCACCGCAAGGCGCGCCCGCGTGTGCCGCAAGGCGCCCTCGAGGTCGCCCTCGCGCTCGCAGGCCTCGGCCAGCGCGGCGCGCAGCTGTTGCACCGCCCGCGTGGCGCGCTGGCGAACGGGCTGCAGCCAGCGCTCGAACTCGTCGGCGTCGGGCAGCTCGAACCCCTCCAGCGGCGGGCCTCGCCACGCCTCGGCCGCCTCGGCGCGGCGCTCGTGCGGCCACTCGCAGCCTGCCGCCGCGGCCGCCTCGAGCTCGACGAGGTCCACGGTCACCGGCGCCTCGGCGGCGAACGCGACCTCGCGGGCATCGATCGCGAGCAGCCCGGGCAGCCAGCGGCGGAGGTGCGACAGCGCCACGCGCAGGTTGGCGCGCGCGGCGGCCTCGTCGTGGCGGCCCCACAGCAGCGCAGTGGCGCGGCCCCGCGCGAGCGGCTGGCCCTCGGTCGCCAGCAGGTAGAGCAGGGCCTGCTGCTTGGCGGGCATGACGGCCGTCAGCGCCTGCCCGTCCAGCTCCAGCCGTGGCCGCCCCAGCAGCAACACCCGCAGACCGCGCAATCCCACCTCCCGTGCCGCGGTGCACGCGGCATGCCTGCGATGCACCGAGCCCCGCAACGCCCGGCCGGCCACCGGGCGGCCCACCAGCGACCCCCGGGGCCGCCCCGGCACCGCCGTTGCGCCGCTTTCGCGCTGCATTTGCGCCGCATTTGCGGCCTGGCAACGCACGCCGGCGAACCTGCCGGCACGGCGCGCCGCCCGGATTCTGGCCAGCGCCGGCATCCGGCGGCAAGCCCGCCCCACCCGCAACGGAGGAATGAACCATGAGCCCGATCCGCGCCGAGGACATCCACACCCGCGACCCCCGCCCCGCGCAACGCACCGCCGGCGGCCCCGATGGCTCCGACACCCCTGAGGGCCCCGATGGCCTCCGGGCCGCCGCCGTCCGCGACGAGGCCGGCGGCCCCGGCGCCTGCCACGGCAGCCCCGATCGCGCGATCGTCATCGGCGCCAGCATCGCCGGCCTCCTGGCCGCGCGCGTGCTCTCCGAGCGCTTCGCCGAGGTGGTGCTGTTCGAGCGCGACGACCTCCCGGCCGAAGCCGGCGCGCGGAAGGGAACGCCGCAGGCGTTGCACCCGCACGGGCTCCTGGCGCGCGGCCGCGAGGTGATGGAGCAGCTCTTCCCGGGCTTCACCGAGGCGCTGCTGCAGCGCGGCGCGCTCACCGGCGACATCGGCGCGGACAGCTGCATCTGCGCCGACCGCCGTCGCCTGGCAAGCCGGCCGGCGGGCATCCGCGGCGTCACGGCGAGCCGGCTGGCCATCGAGGGCGAGCTGCGTCGCCGCATGCGCCAGCGCCCGGGTGTTCGCTTCGTCACCGGCGTCGACGTCGTCGCGCCGGTGCACGATGCCGGCCGCGTGACGGGCGTGCGCACGCGCAGCCTCGCCGCGGCGCAGGGCTCCGGAGCCGACGCGGCCCTGCAGGTCTGGCCGGCGGCGCTCGTGGTCGACTGCTCGGGTCGCGGCTCGCGCCTGCCGGCCTGGCTGCGCGAGTGGGGCTACGACGCCGCGCCCGAGGAGCGCGTGCGCGTGGACATCGCCTACACCAGCGCCTACTTCGAGCGCGACGCCTTGGAGCGCCCGGCGTCCGCGGCGGTGATCGGTGTCGCCACCGCCGACCACCCGCAGCCGTCGATCCTGCTCGCGCAGGAGCCCGACGGCGAAGGGCGCGCGCGCTGGGTGGCCGGGCTCGGCGGCTACGGCGGCGACCACGTCGGCGCGAGCCGCGAAGCGATGCTGCAGCGCGCGCTGGCCACCGGCCAGTCCGAGATCGCGGCGCTCTGCGCGGGCGCGCCGATGATCGGCGAGCCGATGCGCTACGCCTTCCCGCACAGCCAGTGGCGGCACTACGAGCGACTGGCGCGCTTTCCCGAGGGGCTGCTCGCGCTCGGCGACTCGATCGCCAGCTTCAACCCGGTGTACGGCCAGGGCATGAGCGCGGCCGCCGGCCAGGCCCTGGCGCTGCAGCAGGCGCTGGCGGGCGGCACCGCCGGCCTGGCGCGGCGCTACTTCCGTGCCGCGGCGCGCGTGGTCGCCACGCCGTGGCAACTGGCGGTGGGCGGCGACCTCGCGATCCCGCAGGTGCAGGGTGAACGCACGCGCGCGACGCGCTTCGTCAACGGCTACCTGAAGCGCGTGCGTGCCGCAGCCGAGCACGACGCGGTCGTGTCGGCCGCCTTCCGCCGGGTCGTCCACCTGCTCTCGGCACCGCCTTCGCTGTTCGCACCCGGCGTGGTGTGGCGCGTGCTCCGGCACCGGCCGCCGCGCGCGGCAGATGAGCGCAAGGCCCTGGTGGCCGCGCAGTAGGACGGGAATCGGGGCGCGCGGCCGACCGTCGAGCCGCATATGCCGGCGCGGAAGGGCAAGCGGCGGGCGGAAGGTCGGGCGGACGACCGGGCGGACGGGTAGGGCGGACGGGCAGGGCGGACGGCCGGGCGGACGGCCGTGCGGTGCGCCGGGCGCGGACCGCCGCTCAGTCTGCCGAGCGCGGCTCCGCGCCGGGCAGGTAGCGCTGCAGCACCGCCCGCAGGTCCGCGTCGGCGAACGGCTTGGCCAGGTGGTCGTCCATGCCCGCGGCCAGGCACCGCTCGCGGTCGCCGGCCAGCGCATTGGCCGTCAGCGCGACGATCAGCGTCGGCGGCCATCCGCGCCGGCTCTCCTCGGCGCGGATACGCCGCGTGGCCTCGAGGCCGTCGAGGCCGGGCAGCTGGCAATCCATCAGCACGAGGTCGTAGCGCCGCAGCGCACAGGCCTCGACCGCGGCCTCGCCGTCGACGACGGTCGTGACCTTCAGCCCGACGCGTTGCAGGCTCGCCTCCGCGACGATGGCGTTGACGGCGTTGTCCTCCACCAGCAGCACGTTGCCGCTCAGTCTGCTTGCCGGCCGCGCGGATGCAGCGTCCGGCGCTGCGTCCGCCGCGGCCTCCCGCACGGCGTCCGACGCGGCAGCCGCCGGCAAGCGAGGCGCCTCGCACAGGGGCAATGTCAGCCTGAGGCGAAAGAGGGCGCCGCCGGCGGGCGAGACGCCGCACTCGATGTCGCCCTGCATCGCCCGCGCCAGCTGGCGCGAGATGGCCAGCCCGAGCCCCGTGCCGCCGTGGCGCCGTGCAAACGAGCCGTCGAGCTGCTCGAAGGGCCGGAAGATCCGCTCGCGTTCGGCCGGCGGCACGCCCGGGCCGCTGTCGCCGACCTCGATCTCGGTGGCGCCGTCGGAAGCGTGCGCGACGCGCACGTCGACGCCGCCGCGATCGCTGAACTTGACCGCATTGCCGAGCAGGTTCAGCAGCACCTGCCGTACGCGCGCCGCGTCGCCGACCACCCAGCGCGGCGAGGGCATGCTGGCCAGCCAGGACAGGTACAGGCCCTTCTCCTGCGCCTGGCCGCGCTGCAGCTCGACGGCCTCGCCGACCAGCGCCAGCAGGTCGAAGGGCTCTTCGTAGATGCGCAGGTGCCCGCCCGCGATGCGGTTGTGGTCGAGCACGTCGTTGATGATCGTGAGCAGGTGCTCGCCGCTGCGCTCGATCGTGCGCAGCCGTTCGGAGCGGCGGCGGCGCTGGGCCGTCGCGGCGGCCGGTGCCGCCGCGACGGCATCCGCCTCGTCGGCGGCCTCGGTCTGCAGCAGGCGCGTCAGGCCCAGGATGCCGTGCAGCGGCGTCCTCACCTCGTGGCTGATGGTGGCGATGAAGTGATCCTTGGCCGCGTTGCTGCGCTCGGCCAGGGCCAGGGCCTGCGCACGCTCGCGCGCGAGCTCGTCGGTCTTGAAGCGCAGCCGCAGCATCGCGGCCGTGTGCTGCGATGCCCTGCGGCCCTCGACCACCACGAGCGCCAGGAACGTGAGCATGCCGAGCCCGGCGTAGACCGAGATCGTCGAGCCGAGCCCGACCTGCCAGAGGGCGCCGGGCAGGATCACCGGCACGGTGAAGGCGAGCGTCGCCCGCTGGTTGGTCGACAGCACCACGAGGCCCACCGAGCCCACCGCGATGACGGTGGCCAGCATCGCCATCGCGAGCAGCGGCGACTGTGTCGGCTGCAGCACCGTGGCCAGCAGGCCGTAGAGCGCGCCGTCCACGAAGAGCGCGCGTTCGTAGTGGCGGGCCCAGAAGAGCGTGCGCGCCGGGCCTTCGCGGTCGTTGCGCCGGATCAGCACGATGCGCGTCACCATCACCCCGCACTTGGCGAGTGCCCAGGCCACCAGCCAGGGGGCCGCGACGTGGCCCCACAGCACCCAGCTGACGAGCAGCGCGACCGGCGCGCCGAGCAGGTTCGAGCCACGCGAGCGGTCGAAGGTCATCTGCGCCTGTGCCTGGCGCACCTGCTGCTCGATGGCGGGCGAGGAACCGGCCTCGGCCGGCTCGGGCGGCGGTGGGGGCGTGGCGGGCGTCATCGCCGCGGAGCGTACGGGATTCGGCGCCGGCTTCGGCCTCGCCCCCGGGCGGGCCCGGGCGCGGCCGCCGCTAACATCGGCCGGCCGAGGGCAGGGCCGCGCCAGGAGTGGGGCCCGCCGCGCAGCAGGAGCGCCGCCGATGAGCATCTACGACCAGCACCTCGACCGCAACGCCGCCAACTTCGCGGCGCTGAGCCCGGTGAGCTTCGTCGAGCGCAGCGCCGAGGTCTTCGGCGACCTGCCGGCGGTCGTGCACGGCGCCCGCCGCCTCTCCTGGGCCCAGGTGCGCGAGCGCACGGCGAGGCTCGCCGCGGCGCTGCGCGCGCTCGGTGTCGGCCGGGGCAGCACCGTGAGCGTGATGCTGCCGAACACGCCGGAGATGGTGGAGGCGCACTACGCCGTGCCGGCGCTGAACGCGGTGCTCAACACGCTGAACACGAGGCTCGACGCGCCGCTGCTCGCGTGGCAGATGAACCACTGCGAGGCCCAGGTGCTGCTCACCGATCGCGAGTTCGCGCCCGTGGTGCGCGAGGCGCTGGCGATCCTCGCGCGCGAGCACGGGCGGCGGCCTGTCGTCATCGACGTCTGCGACAGCGAGTACACCGGCGCGGGCGAGCGCCTCGGCCCGCACGAGTACGAGGCCCTGCTGGCCGCGCACGAGCCGCTGGCGCGGCTGGAGGGGCCGGCCGACGAATGGGACGCCATCGCCGTGTCCTACACGAGCGGCACCACCGGCGACCCGAAGGGCGTGGTCACCCACCACCGGGGTGCCTACCTGAACGCGGTGTGCAACGCGGTCACCTGGACGATGCCGCACTTCCCGAAGTACCTCTGGACGCTGCCGATGTTCCACTGCAACGGCTGGTGCTTCCCGTGGACGGTGGCGATGCTCGGCGGCACGCACGTGTGCCTGCGCCGCGTCGAGGCCGAGGCGATCCTCGGTGCGATGCGCCTGCACGGCGTCGACCACTACTGCGCCGCGCCCATCGTGCACAACCTGATCGTCAACGCGCCGGCGGCCCTGCGCGAGGGCATCACGCAGAAGGTGCGCGGCATGGTCGCCGGCGCCGCGCCGCCGGCGGCGATGATCGAAGGCATGGCGAAGATCGGCTTCGACATCACGCACGTCTACGGCCTGACCGAGGTGTACGGGCCGGCCTCGGTGGCGGTGAAGCGCGCGTCGTGGGCGCGCGAGTCGCTCTCGGAGCAGACGCGCCTGAACGGCCGCCAGGGCGTGCGCTACGTGCTCGAGGAGGGCATGACGGTGCTCGATCCGGACACGATGCGCGAGGTGCCGGCCGACGGGCAGACGATGGGCGAGATCATGTTCCGCGGCAACATCGTGATGAAGGGCTACCTCAAGAACCCTTCGGCCACCGACAAGGCCTTTGCCGGCGGCTGGTTCCACACCGGCGACCTCGCGGTGCTCGAGCCCGACCGCTATGTGAAGATCAAGGACCGCAGCAAGGACATCATCATCAGCGGCGGCGAGAACATCAGCTCGATCGAGGTCGAGGATGCGCTGTACCGCCACCCGGCCGTGCTGGCCTGCGCGGTGGTGGCCAAGCCCGACCCCAAGTGGGGCGAGACGCCGCTGGCCTTCGTCGAGCTGAAGCCGGGCGCCGAGGTGAGCGCGGCCGACCTGGTGGCGCACTGCAGGAGCCTGCTGGCCGGCTACAAGGTGCCGCGCGAGGTGCGCTTCGAGGCGATTCCGAAGACGAGCACGGGCAAGATCCAGAAGTTCCAGCTGCGCGAGCGGGCGAAGAGCGCTTCGGCGATCGAGTGAGGGCCTTCGGGCCGGCGCACCCAGGCTGCTGCGTGCCAAGGCCGATGCTCGCCCACGCCGGCGCGCGCCAAGGCCGCCGGGTGGTCGGCTCCGCGAATGTCCTCTTCGGGCCGACCCGCTTCGCGTGTCGCCCCGTTGCCCCCTTGATTCCGCTGCGCCGACCACCCGGCAGCCTTGGCGTGAACCGACGGTGGTGCCCCACCTGGTGGACTGCCACCATCGGTGCCGGATCGGGCCGATGGGGTGCCCTGCGCAGCGAAATCAAAGGGGCATTCGAGTGACACGCGCAGCGGGTCACTCGAAGGAGGACATTCGCGGAGCAGGGTACCCCGTCGGCCCGATCCCGCCGCGGCCTTCGCGCGCGACGAACAACGAGCCCTCGTCCCTCGAGCCTCCTCAGGCCACTCCCTCCAACGCCTGCCCCAGATCGGCGATCAGGTCGTCGGGGCTTTCGACGCCGATCGAGATGCGAATGAGCGCCGGCGTGATCGAGAAGCGCTTGAGCTCCTCGGGCGGCATCGCCGAGTGCGTGGTCGACGCGGGATGGGAAGCGAGCGTCTCGGTGCCGCCCAGGCTCACCGCCAGCTTGATGACCTGCAACCGGTCGAGCAGTGCGAAGGCGCCGGCCTCGCCGCCGCGCACCTCGAAGCTGAAGGTCGAGCCCGCGCACTCGTTCTGGCGCAGGTGCAGCGCGCGGTCGGGGTGGTCCTCGGGCAGGAAGTCGAGGAACCAGACGTTGTCGATCTTCGGGTGGTCGCGCAGGAAGGCCGCGACGCGGCGCGCGCCCTCGGCGGCGGCGGCCATGCGCAGCTTCAGCGTCTCCAGAGAGCGCATCAGCAGCCAGGCGGTGTGCGGGTCGCACATCGTGCCGAGGGTCGAGCGCATGCGCCGCACCGGCGCCAGCATCGCGCGGGCGCCGCTGGCGCCGCCGGCGATGAGGTCGGAGTGGCCGCCGACGTACTTGGTCAGCGACGTCACGACGAGATCGGCGCCGTGAGCGAGCGGCTTGCAGTAGACCGGCCCGAGCATCGTGTTGTCGACGATCAGCGGCGGCCGGCGACCTTGCGCGTCGCTCATCGACTCCGAGATCGCCCGCGCCGCGGCGATGTCGACGAGGCCGTTGGTCGGGTTGGCCGGCGTCTCGACGTAGATCGCGGCCACGCGGCCGAGCGCCCGCGCCTCGGTGGCGGCGGCCTGCATCGCGGCGGTGCCGCCTTCGACCTCGAAGCCGACCTGCCGCACGCCGAACTCCGGCAGGATGGAGTGGATCAGCGTCTCGGTGCCGCCGTAGATCGGCTGGCTCTGCAGCACCACGTCGCCGGGCCGCAGGTACGCCCACAGGCAGGTGGAGATCGCGGCCATGCCCGAGGCGAAGGCAAGGCTCGCCTCGGCGCCGTCCCACAGGGCCAGGCGGTCCTCGAGCACCTCGAGGTTGGGGTTGTTGAAGCGCGAGTAGACGAGGCCCGGTTCCTCGTCGGGGCCGAGCTTGCGCCGGCCCTGCATCGTCGCGAAGAAGTCCTTGCCCGCCTGCGCCGAGGGGAAGACGAAGGTCGAGGTCTGGAACAGCGGCTCCTTCAGCGAGCCTTCGGAAAGGCTCGGCGCGTAGCCGTAGCCCATCATCAACGTCTCGGGCGCGAGCGCGCGGCCGGCCAGCGTGCGCTTGCGCCAAGTCTTCTCGGCCATCCGGTGCCTCCTGGGTTGCGGGCTCGCCGCGAGCGGATGCGGTCGAGCTTAGACAAGGCGGCTCGGGGCTGCCACGGGTCCGCGTGCGCGCCGTTCTGCGATACCGTTCAAACTCGGCACGGTGGCCGCAGAGATGCCGGGGTGTCCCGGGAAGGGGAGCGACGATGTACGAGTCCGACCTGATGCAGGGCCAGCGCGTGCTGGTCACCGGCGGCGGCACCGGCCTCGGCAAGGCGATGGCCGAGCGCTTCCTGGAACTCGGCGCCGACGTGGCCATCTGCGGGCGCCGCAAGGGCGTGTGCGACGAGACGGCCGCGGCCTGGCGCGAGCGCTTTCCGGGCCGGCGCGTCGATGCCTTCGGCGTCGACATCCGCATCGCCGCCGCGGTCGAGGAGATGGTCGAGGCGCTCTGGGCCGGCGGCGGGCTCACCGGGCTCGTCAACAACGCCGCCGGCAACTTCATCGCGCCCACCGAGAGCCTGTCGTCGCGCGCCTTCGACGCCATCGCCAACATCGTCTTCCACGGCACGTTCTACGTCACGCAGGCGGTCGGCAAGCGCTGGGTGGCCGATGCGCGGGCCGGCCGCTGGCGGCCCGGGCAGCCGATGCGCAGCGTCATGAGCATCATCACGACCTGGGTCGACAACGGCAGCCCCTATGTCGTGCCGAGCGCGATGAGCAAGGCCGGCATCGACGTGATGACCAAGTCGCTGGCGGTCGAGTGGGCGCCTTACGGCGTGCGCCTGAATGCGGTCGGGCCGGGAGAGATCCCCACCGAGGGCATGAGCAAGCGCCTGAACCCGGGCGAGGAGCCCGGCGCCCGCAGCCGCGAGCGCAACCCGATGGCGCGCACCGGCCGCATGGACGAGCTGTCCAACCTGGCCGCCTTCCTGATGGCGCCCGGGCGCTGCGACTGGCTCACCGGCCAGAGCATCATGATGGACGGCGGCAACGCGCTGGCCACGGGCGGCAACTTCTACGAGCTGCGCGCCTGGAGCGAGGCCGACTGGCGCGCGGCGCGCGAGCGCATCGAGGCGCAGAACGCGGCCGACCGGGCGCAGCGCTGACCCCCCGTTTCCACCCCTTGCCGGAGAGAGCGATCCCACCATGTCGACCGAACCCCTGGTGCTGAGCGAGAAGGACGCACGCGGCGTCGTGCGGCTGACGCTGAACCGCGCCGCCGCATTCAACTCCCTGTCCGAAGCGATGCTCGAGGCGCTGCAGGCGGCGCTGGACCGCGTGGCCGCCGACGAGACCGCGCGAGCCGTGGTCATCGCCGCGCAGGGCAAGGCCTTCTGCGCCGGCCACGACCTGAAGGAGATGCGCGCCGATCCGTCGCAGGGCTACTACGAGCGGCTGTTCACGCAGTGCGGCCGCATGATGATGACGATCCAGAAGCTGCCGGTGCCGGTGATCGCGCGCGTGCACGGCATCGCCACCGCGGCCGGCTGCCAGCTGGTGGCGATGTGCGACCTGGCCGTGGCCGCGAGCGATGCGCGCTTTGCCGTCAGCGGCGTGAACCTGGGCCTGTTCTGCAGCACGCCGAGCGTCGCGCTGTCGCGCAACCTGCCGCGCAAGTTCGCCTTCGAGATGCTGGTCACCGGCGACTTCATCCCGGCCACCGAGGCGCGCGAGAAGGGCCTCGTCAACCGCGTCGTGCCGGCCGGGGAGCTCGACGCCGAGATCGACCGCCTGCTCGAGCGCATCGTGCACAAGCCGCGGGTGGCGATCGCGATGGGCAAGCAGCTCTTCTACCGCCAGCTCGAGAAGGGCATCGCCGCCGCCTACGACGACGCGGCACACACGATGGCCTGCAACATGATGGACGAAGGCGCGCTGGAGGGCGTGCAGGCCTTCATCGAGAAGCGAAGCCCGGCCTGGCGCTGAAGGGCGGCGCCGGCGAGTGACGCGATGGCCGCGCCGATCAGGAAGGCCGAGATCAAGCGCCTGCCCGTGCAGCCCTACGAGGGGCTGCGCGACGTGCTGCGCTCGGGCGACCTGGTCTTCTGCTCCGGCTCGTACCTCTTCTCGGGCCTGATCCAGAAGTTCACGGGCTCGGTGTGGAGCCACGTGGGGATCATCTACCGCGACGAGAACCTCGGCCGTGTCTTCATCCTCGAGAGCGAGACGGGCATCGGCGTGCGCCTGGTGCCGCTGTCGAAGTACCTGCGCGACTACCACGGGCGCCGCCGGCCCTACCGCGGGCAGGTCGTCATCGGCCGCGTCGAGCCCGGCCTGCAGCCCGAGCAGGTCGTGCGTGCGGTCAGCTTCGGCATGGACCTGCTGACCCGGCCGTACGACAACTGGGAGATCCTGCGCATCGCGATGCGCATCCTGTTCCGCCGCGGCCGCCGCTACCGCGACCGCAAGTTCATCTGCTCCGAGCTCGTCGACGAGTGCTTCAAGGCCGCTGGCGTGAAGTTCACGCGCCCGGACAACTACATCAGCCCCGACGACATCTGGCGCAACGCCTGCGTCGCCGTGCAGGGGCGCGTGCTCTGAGGCCGCCGCCGGCTGCCGTCGCGCCGCTGCCCCGAGGCACCGCCCGCCACCCCGCCCACGAACCGCAACGCCCATGGACATCGCCTACTTCTTCACCCCCGTGTCACCGTGGACGTACCTGGGGCACGAGCGCTTCCGCGCGATCGCCAAGGCGGCGGACGCGCGCGTCGAGGTGCTGCCGGTCGACTACGGCGTCATCTTTCCCGCCTCGGGCGGGTTGCCTCTGGCCAGGCGGGCGCCGCAGCGCCAGGCCTACCGCCTGGTGGAACTGCGTCGCTTCAGCGAGTGGCTGAAGGTGCCGCTGAACCTGCAGCCGAAGTTCTTCCCGGTCGATGCGGGGCCGGCCGCGAGACTGATCGTTGCCACCGAGCGTGCCGCCGGGCCGCCGGCGGCGCTGACGATCGCCGGCGCGATGATGCGGGCCGTGTGGGCCGAGGAGCGCAACATCGCCGAGCGCGAGACACTGGCCGCGCTGCTGGCCGAGAACGCGCTGGCCGGCTCGCTGCTGGCCGAATCGGACGACCCCGAGGTGGCCGCCCGCTACGAGGCGAATACGCAGCGCGCGCTGGCCGCGGGCGTGTTCGGTGCGCCGAGCTACGTCGTGGACGGCGAGATCTTCTGGGGCCAGGACCGGCTCGAGTTCCTCGAGCGGCGGCTGCGCGGCTGACGCGCGGGCGACGCCGGCGCACAGACCCGGGACGGGCGCGATGACATCCGACCCATCGGACCGATCCGGCCGCGGCGCGAGGTTCGCGCTCGCCCGACCCTCGACGCGCCGACGGTGGCTGGCGGCCAACGCGGCGCGCGTCGCCTGGGGCGGCCTGGCCGTGTGGTGCCCGACCGTCGCCAACGCGGCGGCGCCGTCCGCAGCGGCATCTGCCGCGCCATCCGGAGCGCCGGCCGCGGCGCCCGCGACCCCGGCGGTGCTCACGCGCCGCATCCCCTCCAGCGGCGAGGCGATCCCGCTCGTCGGGCTCGGCACCTGGATCACGTTCAACGTCGGCAGCGACCCGCGTGCGCGCGACGCCTGCGCGGAGGTCGTGCACGCCTTCTTCGCGCAGGGCGGGCGGCTCATCGACAGCTCGCCGATGTACGGCAGCTCGCAGCCGGTGATCGGGCATGCGCTCGCGCGGCTCGGCCGGCCCGGCGCGCTGTTCTCGGCGGAGAAGATCTGGACGGGCGACGGCGCGGGCACGGCGGCGCAGATCGAGGCCTCGCGCGCGCACTGGGGCGTGCCGCGCTTCGACCTGCTGCAGGTGCACAACCTGCTCGCCTGGGAGGCACACCTGCCGCGCCTCGTCGCGATGAAGGCGGAGGGGCGTGTGCGCTACGTCGGCATCACCACCAGCGAGGGCCGTCGGCACGGCGAGATCGAGCGCGTCATGAAGACGCAGCCGATCGACTTCGTGCAGTTCACCTACAACCCGGTCGACCGCGAGGTCGAGCGGCGGCTGCTGCCGCTGGCCGCCGAGCGGGGCATTGCCGTTCTGGCCAACCGGCCCTTCCGCGAAGGCGCGCTGCTGGAGGCACTTCGCCGCCACCGCCTGCCCGGCTGGGCGGCGGAGCTCGGCTGCGACGGCTGGGCCCAGGCGGTGCTGAAGTTCATCGTGTCGCATTCGGCGGTGACCTGCGCGATCCCGGCGACGAGCCAGGTCGCGCATGTCGTGCAGAACCTGGGCGCGGCGCGCGGCCCGATGCCCGACGCGGCGCTGCGTGCGCGCATCGCCGGCGACATCGCGGCGCTCGTCTGACGCGGCGTGAGCCGGCCGGCCGTGTCGGGCGCGTCGACGACCCCGGCGGCAGCGGGCGAGGCGATGGCGCGCTGGCTCGAGTGGCTGGGCGACCTCGCCACCTATCGGCCGGGCGACTTCCTGATGTTCTCGCCGCGAACCTACTGGCGGCTGTTCGAACTGCACAACGAGGCGTGGTGGCCGTTGCCGTGGCTGCTGCCGGCGATAGGCGCTGCGATGCTGGCCTGGGCCTGGCGTGGCGGCGATGCCGCCCGCCGCGCGGGCGCGCTGGCGCTCGCGGCCGCGTCCGGCTTCGTGGGCTGGGCCTTCATGCTCGAGCGCTACGCGCCCGTCAACTGGGCCGCCACCGGGCTGGCGGTGCTGTGGGGTGCGTTGTGCCTGTCGCTTCTGGCGCTGGCCGCGAGCGGGCAGGTGCGGGTCGGCAGGGGCGGGCCCCGTCGGCGCGCGGCCACCGTGCTGGTGTTCTGGGCGCTGCTCGGCCAGCCGCTGCTCGCGCCCCTCGCGGGGCGTCCGCTCGCGCAGGCGGAGGTCTTCGGCCTCGCGCCCGATCCGACGGCGATCGCCGTCATCGCGTGGTTGCTGGCCGGCTCGATGCCGGCCCGGGGCGCAGTGGTCTGGGCCTGGCGCACCGCGTGGGCGCTGGCGGCAGGCGCGTGCCTGATCGGCGCAGCGACGCTGGCGGTCCTGGACGAATGGCAGGCGGGCGTTCCGCTGGCGGCCGCGGTCGCCGGTCTCGTGTTGGCGCGCGCCCGGCCGCGACCGCCCGGCGTCTCGCCGGGGCCGTGAGCAGGCCGGCCGGAGTCCTGCCGACACGGTGACGCGTGCGCCGGCAGGCGCACGCACGCGGGCGTGCGCGAGGGCGTGCGCGCGGGCGTGCGCAGGCGGGCATTCGCCTTGCGGCCATGCGCGCCCTGCGCGGCCGCGGGTCAATAGACAGGAATGATCGGTTCGATTGCTGCAATCAAACCACGCAATGACGCGGCGCAGCAATACTGCCGCCCATCGGATCACCGATGCAGTTCCACCAAGTTCCAACCCCGGAGTACTCCATGTCCCTCATCAACACGCAAGTGCAGCCGTTCAAGACCCAGGCCTTCCACAACGGCAAGTTCGTCGAGGTCACCGACCAGACGCTCAAGGGCAAGTGGTCGGTGATGATCTTCATGCCGGCCGCGTTCACCTTCAACTGCCCGACGGAAGTGGAAGACGCCGCCGACAACTACGCCAAGTTCAAGGACCTCGGTGCCGAGGTCTACGTCGTCACCACCGACACGCACTTCTCGCACAAGGTGTGGCACGAGACGAGCCCGGCCGTCGGCAAGGCGCGCTTCCCGCTCGTCGGCGACCCGACGCACACGCTGACGCGCATGTTCGGCGTGCACATCGAGGAGGAAGGCTTGGCGCTGCGCGGCACGTTCGTCATCAACCCCGAGGGTGTGATCAAGACCGCCGAGGTGCACGACAACGCCATCGCCCGCGACGTCAAGGAGACGCTGCGCAAGCTGCAGGCCGCCCAGTACGTGGCCAAGAACCCGGGCCAGGTGTGCCCGGCCAAGTGGCAGGAAGGCGCCGCGACGCTGAAGCCCTCGCTCGACCTCGTCGGCAAGATCTGACCGGCCGGCTGACGAAGGAAAGGAAGGAAGCACCGCCATGTTGGACGCCAGCCTGAAGGCCCAGCTGAAGGCCTACCTCGAGCGCGTGACGCAGCCCGTGGAGCTGGTGTCCTCGCTCGACGACCGCCCGGCTTCGCAGGAGATGCGCGATCTGCTCGAGGAGATCGCGTCGCTCAGCGACAAGATCGCCGTGCGGCACGACGGCACGGACGCGCGCCGGCCGTCGTTCTCGATCAGCCGCGCCGGGCACGACATGGGGGTGCGCTTCGCCGCCATCCCGATGGGGCACGAGTTCACCTCGCTCGTGCTGGCGCTGCTGCAGGCGGGCGGCCATCCGCCCAAGGTGGAGGCGGATGTCATCGAGCAGGTGAAGGCGCTGGTGCCGGAGTCGGGCGACCTCGTCTTCGAGACCTACATGTCGCTGACGTGCCACAACTGCCCGGACGTCGTGCAGGCGCTCAACCTGATGGCGGTGCTGAACCCGCGCGTGCGCCACGTCGCCATCGACGGTGCGCTCTTCCAGGGCGAGGTGGAGGCGCGCCAGATCATGGCGGTGCCGATGGTGTTCCTCAACGGCCAGCCGTTCGGCTCCGGCCGCATGGAGCTGGCCGACATCCTGGCCAAGGTCGACACCGGCGCGGCCGCACGCGATGCCGCGAGGCTGGCGGCCAAGGACACCTTCGACATGCTCATCGTCGGCGGCGGCCCTGCCGGCGCGGCGGCCGCGGTCTACGCGGCGCGCAAGGGCATCCGCACCGGCATCGTCGCCGAGCGCTTCGGCGGCCAGACGCTCGACACGCTGGGCATCGAGAACTTCATCTCGGTGCAGGAAACCACCGGCCCGAAGTTCGCGGCGGCGCTGGAAGCGCACGTGCGCAGCTACGGTGTCGACGTGATGAACCAGCAGCGCGTCACGGCGCTCGAGCCGGCGCAGCGTGCAGGCGAGCCTGTCGGCGTGAAGCTCGCCAACGGCGCGACGCTCAAGGGCCGCTCGGTCGTACTGGCCACCGGCGCGCGCTGGCGCAACGTCAACGTGCCGGGCGAGCAGGAGTACAGGAACAAGGGCGTGGCCTACTGCCCGCACTGCGACGGGCCGCTCTTCAAGGGCAAGCGGGTCGCGGTCATCGGCGGCGGTAATTCGGGCGTCGAGGCGGCGATCGACCTGGCCGGCATCGTCGAGCACGTCACCCTGATCGAGTTCGCCCCGCAGCTGAAGGCCGACGCGGTGCTGGTGAAGAAGTTGCAGAGCCTGCCCAACGTGGCCGTGCACGTGAACGCGCAGACCACCGAGATCACCGGCGACGGCAGCAAGGTCGACGGCCTCGTCTACAAGGACCGCGCCACCGGCGAGGAGCACCGCGTGCCGCTGGCAGGCGTGTTCGTGCAGATCGGCCTCGTGCCCAACACCGAGTGGCTGCGCGGCACGGTGGAGCTGTCGAAGTACGGCGAGATCATCGTCGACGACAAGGGCGCCACGAGCGTGCCGGGCGTCTTCGCCGCCGGCGACGCGACGACGGTGCCCTACAAGCAGATCATCATCGCCACAGGCGACGGGGCGAAGGCGGCGCTGTCGGCGTTCGACCACCTGATCCGCATGCCCGTGGCGGCCTGAGATCGGGGCGGCGCGGCCCGCGATGCGGGCCGCGCTTCGGTCATCGATGGTGCTGGGCGAGGAAGGCCGGCTGCGGCTGCCGCGGCGCGTCTTGGCGTCGGCTCAGCCGCCGGCCTGCGGCTCCCGCGCGCAGCGAAAACCGATGTAGACGACCGCGGTGTCGCCAGGTTTGCCCTGCAGGTGATCGGCGCGCATCTGCGCGGCGCCGTACCACCACGAGCCGCCGCGGGTGCGACGTTCGGCGTTGCCCGAGGCACCTGCAGGTTCGTCCACCCACTCCCAGGCGTTGGCGCCCATGTCGTGCAGGCCGTTGACGCCGGGGGTCGTCTGGCTCGTGCGCGCGTGGCCGGCGCCGCGCAACAGCCGTGCGCCGTGCGCCACCGCGCGCTGCGCCGAAGACGCGCCGCAGTCCTCGAGGCAGATCGCGCCGGCGGGCGAATCGCCGGTCGGGTAGGGGTAGCGGCGGCCTCGCTCGAAGGGTGGCGGCGGCTGCGTGCGCTGCTCGGTGTAGGCGGCGGCCACCCACTCCGCGTCGGTAGGCAGGCGGCCGCCGGCCCAGCGGCAGAAGGCCTGGGCCTCGTCGTAGGTGAGATGCACGGCCGGCTCGTCGGCGGCCGGCGCGTGCTGCGGGCCGAACGGCGCACGCCACGTCCACCCTGGCTTGCGCGTCCAGCCGGCTTCGTAGACCTCGCCGCCTCCGGCCTGCTCGGCGCGCGTGCGCATCGGGCGCGCCTGCACGAATCGGGCGAACTGGCCGATGGTGGTTTCCGTGCGCGCGATCTCGAAGGTGCCGATGCGCACCCAGTCGATGCCGGCGGGATTGGCGCGTTCGCTCGCGGCTGGTCGTGCCGTCGCCGGAGTGCCGGCGGAGGACGCGGTCGTCGCCGGCGTCGGCGATTGCGCCTGCAGCGGCGTCACGGCGAAAGCCCCGGCCGGGAGCACGGCGCACCCGACGGCCGCGAGGAATGCGACGACCACGACCCCCGCGCGGCGCCGCGGCCGCGCGCCATCGCCTGCGGGCCGGGTCGTCGGCAAGCGCTGCCTCACATCCCGGCGTAGTTCGGCCCGCCGCCGCCTTCGGGCGTGACCCAGACGATGTTCTGCGTCGGGTCCTTGATGTCGCAGGTCTTGCAGTGCACGCAGTTCTGCGCGTTGATGACGAGGCGGTCCGCCCCGTCGGTGTTGACGAACTCGTACACGCCGGCCGGGCAGTAGCGGCTCTCCGGCCCGGCAAAACGGGCCAGGTTCACGGCCACCGGCACCGACGCGTCCTTCAGCGTCAGGTGCGCCGGCTGGTCTTCCTCGTGGTTGGTGTTGCTGATGAACACCGACGAGAGGCGATCGAAGGTGAGCTTGCCGTCGGGCTTGGGGTAGCGGATCGGCTCCACCTGGCCGGCGGCGTGCATCCGCGCGTGGTCCGGCGTGTGGCGGTGCTTCGTCCACGGCGGGCTCTTGATGCCGAACTTGGGCAGCAGCCACTGCTCGATGCCCGTCATCAGCGCGCCGACCGTGTTGCCCTGCTTGAACCAGTGCTTGAAGTTGCGCGTGGCGTCCAGCTCGGCGTGCAGCCAGCTCTTCTCGAACGCGGCCGGATAGGCCTCGAGCTCGTCGTGGGCGCGGCCCGCGGCCAGCGCCGGCGCGATCGCCTCGGCGGCCAGCATGCCGCTCTTGAGAGCGGCGTGGCTGCCCTTGATGCGTGCGGCGTTCATCGTGCCGGCCTCGCAGCCGACGAGCACGCCGCCGGGGAATACCAGCTTGGGCAGGCTCTGCAGGCTGCCGTTGTTGATGGCGCGCGCACCGTAGCCGATGCGCTTGCCGCCCTCGATGTGCGCGCGGATCGCCGGGTGCGTCTTCCAGCGCTGCATCTCCTCGAACGGGCTCAGCCAGGGGTTCTGGTAGTCGAGCCCGACGACGAGACCGAGCGTCACCCGGTTGCCCTCCAGGTGGTACAGGAAGCCGCCGCCGAAGGTGTGCTCGTCCATCGGCCAGCCGGCGGTGTGCACGACGAGGCCGGGCCGCGCCTTCTCGGGCGGGATCTCCCACAGCTCCTTGATGCCGATGGAGAAGCTCTGCGCATCGCGTCCGGCCAGCAGGTCGTACTTCGCGAGCACCTGCTTGCCGAGGTGGCCGCGCGCGCCCTCGGCGAACACCGTGTACTTCGCGGTGAGCTCCATGCCGAGCTGGAAGCCGCCGTGCGGCTCGCCGTCCTTGCCCACGCCCATGTTGCCGGTGGCCACGCCGCGCACGCGGCCGTCGTCGGTGTAGAGGACCTCGGCCGCGGCGAAGCCGGCGAAGACCTCGACGCCCAGCGCCTCGGCCTGCTCGCCCAGCCACTTGACCACGGCGCCGAGGCTGATGACGTAGTTGCCCTCGTTGTGCAGGATGCCGGGCACGAGCCAGTCGGGCGTGCGGAAGGCGGAGTCGGCGCGCAGGAACAGGATGTCGTCGTGCGTGACCGGCTGGTTCAGCGGCGCGCCGCGCTCCTTCCAGTCCGGGAACAGCTCGGTGATCGCGCGCGGGTCCATCACCGCGCCCGAGAGGATGTGGGCGCCCGGCTCGCTGCCCTTCTCGATGACGACGACGTTGATGTCGGCGTTCAGCTGCTTCAGCCGGATGGCCGTCGCAAGCCCGGCAGGCCCGGCGCCGACGACCACGACGTCGTACTCCATCGCCTCGCGCGGGCCATGTTGCTCGAGGATCTGCTGCGGCGTCATCGTGGGTTTCCTTCCAGGGGCGCGGCATTCTAAAAGCGGCCCTCGAGAGCACCTTGTCCCTTGCGGGTCGGCGTCTCGCGCGCGCGACTGGCGGCGGCGGGCGCGCGCGAATGGCGTCGACGACGGGGCCGTGACGCGGGCGGCGCGCGGGCCCGTTGGCCGCGCCGGCTAGCGGCGCAGCAGCCCGGGCGTCGCGAGGCCGGCCAGCGTCATCGCCAGCGAGCCGAGCACGTGGGTCGCGACCGTGGCCGCGGCCCAGCCGACACGACCTTGCTGCATCAGGCCCACGACCTCGGCCGAGAAGGTCGAGAAGGTGGTCAGCGCACCGAGGAAGCCGGTGACCGCGAAGAGCCGCCACTCCGGCGCGGCGCCCGGAAAGAGCGACAACAGCGCGATGACCAGGCCGATGAGGTAGCCGCCGGCGAGGTTGGCCAGCAGCGTGCCCGGCGGAAGCGAAGGGAACAGGCCGTTCAGCCACACGGCCAGCCCCCAGCGCAGCCAGGCCCCGAGCACCGCACCGGCCGCGATGGCCAGCGAGGCGGTGAACAGGTGGCTGGGGGCGCTCGACACGGGATGGGCAGGGGCGGGCAGCATTGGATTATCCGGGGCCGGCCGGTCGTGGCCGCAGCAGCGGGCCACCCTGGGGTTGCGCGGCCGGCCACATCGCGCCCGCCTCGCGCGCCTGCCCGCTTGCCCGTGCGCCCGCCTGTGCTCCCACCTGAGCGCGCGCCCGATCGCGGGCCTGCTCATGCGCCCTGCGAGGGGCTCCCGGCAGCCTGCCGGCGTGCGGCGGCGCCGTGCCGGTCTCAGGCGGCCGCGAGACCGAGCCGCTGGCTCTCGCTGAAGACCGGGTGCGCTTCGTCGCCCTCGGCGGTGACGGCGCAGTTGCGACCCTGCCGCTTGGCCTCGAAGAGCGCCTGGTCGGCACGCCGCAACGCGTCGTCGACCTGCTCGTGCGCGAGCACCTGCACGACGCCGAAGCTGAGCGTCAGCCGTGGCAGCTGCTGCTCGGTGGTGCGGCGTTGCACCGCCTGCACGATGCGCTCGGCCACGCCGATGGCCACGGGCACCGCGGCGCCGCGCAGCAGCAGCGCGAACTCGTCGCCGCCCAGGCGGCCGGGCACGTCCTCGGCGCGCAGCTGCTCGATCA
>Ga0073934_10001426_pt1 | contig 57561 bp, 67 predicted proteins | sample LarsenN4metaG_FD_76834 | JGI IMG/M metagenome (GOLD analysis project Ga0073934, IMG submission 76834) | Hot spring sediment bacterial and archeal communities from British Columbia, Canada, to study Microbial Dark Matter (Phase II) - Larsen... ...
GAGCCGCTCAGTCTCGGGCAGGGGCGTCGCGCGCTCGATCTCGTCGCGCGTCGCGCCGACGCCCTCGGCGAATCGCAGCCAGAGCTCCGGGTGGTTCTCCTCGCCGCGCTCCTCCTCGCTGAGGTTCTCGAGCAGCTCCTGGCGTTCGGCCTGCGTGGGGCAGATGGCGTGGGCGGCACTGACGTACTGCGGGAAGGCGAGCACGTGCGGATAGTACTGAGCGGCGTAGCCGCGGAGGGCGTCGAGCGTCAGTTCGCCTCGCTGCCAGGCCTGATAGAACGGGTGCTTGAGCAGGCTGCGCTCGTCGACGAGCGCGCGCAGCTCGTCGATGATGTCCGTCGTCGCGACCACCGGCGTCCCTCCTTCTTGGCGTTGTCGTGGACGAAGGAGGTTATAGCAGGCGGGGGAGTGAGGCGCCCGGCGCGTTGGAAAGCAAGGGGCCCGCCTTGCGGCGGGCCCCTCCTCCAATCGAAGCTGCGTGCGCCGCTACGGGCAGGGCGTGTGCGTCGGCACCGGCGTGTTCGTTGCCACAGGCGTGTTCGTCGGCGTCGCCGTAGGAGACGGCGTCGTCGTCGGGGTAAATGTCGCCGTGTTCGTCGCCGTGTTCGTCGGCGTGGCGCAGATGTTCACGTTGTGCCCCTTGCTGGCCTCAGGCGCGACCGGCGTGCCGTTGGAGTCGCCATCGAGGCCGTCGACGTAGATGTCGACGTGGTCGACGGTGCCGGCGTTGTCCGGGACGGTGATGCTCTTGTCGAAGTTGCCGGTCTGGTTCTGGGCCAGCGAGGTGTCATCGACGTTCGCGCGCGAGGTCACGACGACGTTCCCGGCATTGTTGAAGACGACGATGCAGGCGACGGCGTTGGCGACCGTGTCGCTGCTGTTGTTCTTGACCGTGCCGCTGACGCGGAGGGTGTCGCCATCGCGCCGGACGTTGACGTTCGAGATGGTCAGGTCACTCGCCACGACCGTCCCGACCTTGAAGGTCGAATCAAAGGCGAGGCGCGCGAGGCCGGTCGTGGTCGTCGACGCGGAGGCCGATGAGGCCGCCGAGAAGAAGTCGGTCTTGCCGTTCTGGATTGAGCGGAGGCAGCCCGATACCGTCTTCACCTCGACGACATTGTTGTTGGCATCGAGGAAGGCGACGACGAAGTTGTGCTGGAGGATGTCGACGCCGGAGTTGTTGTCGAGCTGGCCGGCGAAGGTGTCGTGGGTGCCGATCGTCGTGAGCGAGATATGGGTGATGGTGCACGTGCCGGCGAAGGCCGCCAGCCCGGCTACCGCGAAGACCGCGGCAATGAGCAATCGTTTCACGTCTGGGTTCCTCCTTATGTCCGTAGGGCCGTCCTACCGTCGCGCAGGGAGATGCGTGGACGACAGTAGAACGCTCGATCCGGGACGGGGGTTAACCCCCAAAGCGACCAAATCCATGGCATCATGCTCCGGCCGTCACGCAGGCGAAATCGGGGGTTCCCCCACAAATCGACGCTGCGGCGCGTCGGCGCGAGCGCGCGCGGCCAGAGCGCGCACGGCGGACGCGCCATGGTCGGCTCGCCGGTGACCCGGTACGGACAGGCGCCAGCGGCGGGCACGGGGCCCGCGACCTCGGCGAAGGTCAGGCGCGGCTGGCGAAGCGGCTGATGTCGATGACAGCCCGCTCGTGCGTGCCCTCGCCGATCTTCACGCCATCCTCGTTTTCGACCTCCGCCGAGAAGACCAGCCGGCGCCCGTTGACCTCCTGCAGCCGCACGCGCGCGGTGACCTTCTTGCCGATCTGGGTCGGCGCAAGGTGCTTGACATCGATACGGAAGCCGACTGACTGCTCGCCGGGTTCGACGAAACGGGTGATGAGCCGCACGCACGTGCCCTCAATGAGGCCGACCATCGCGGGCGTGGAGTACATCTGCGGCACGCCGGGGCCGAGGTGCGTGATGCCCATGTCGGGCGTCGTCGTCACCGTCATCTCTTCGCTGATCCCGGGCTCGAACCCTGGCTTCACGGCCCTCTCCTTCTCCAAACGACCGCGCCGGCCGGAGCATCGGCGCGCGAGCCGCATCTTCCGATGTGCAGCGGCTGACGTCAACGGGTGGCGGAAGGCGAACAGATGAGCAGCGCTGCCTCCGGTCGATGGGGGTGGTCCGGAAGCAGACGCTGCTCGTAGTGGCATAACCCCGGGCCGGAACGAAAAGTGACGGCCGGGCCTCCGCGACCTCGATGTCAAGCGCTATGCCCATGCCCGGCGAGCCTCTAGCATGCGGCGGGAGGACATATGCGGCCGCGCATCGGGGTGGTCGGCGCCGGCGTCATGGGCACGACGCACGGGAAGGCCATCCACTTCTGCCTGAAGTCCGGCCTCATCGATGGCGAGTTCGTCGCGGTGGCCGAAACCGACCCGGACCGCCGCGCGCGCTATGCGGCGGCCTCCGGCACGCGCCTCGCCTTCGAGGACGCGCGCGAGCTGATCGCCAGCCCGGACGTCAACACCGTCTATATCTGCACGCCGACCTTCAACCACCGCGAGCTGGCGGAGGACACGCTCGCCCGCGGCAAGGCGCTCTTCTGCGAGAAGCCGCTCGCATTCAACGCGACGGACGCGCGCGCGATGCGCGACGCCGCCCGCCGCGCCGGCGTGACGCACCAGGTCGGCCTCGTCATGCGCTTCTCGCCGGTCATCCGGGTCACGGGCGACCTCATCGCCGCGTCGGAATCAGGCCGGCCGATGACGTGCGTCATGGTGGACGACCAGTTCTTCCCCATCCAGGGCCACTACGCCAGCACCTGGCGCGGCGATGTCACGAAGGTCGGCGCCGGCACGCTGCTCGAGCACGCGATCCACGACATCGACATCCTGCTGTCGTACTTCGGGAGCGTCGAGCGGGTGTACGGCGTCACCCGCTCGTTCTTCGGCAAGGAGGGCGTCGAGGACCTGACGAACGCGGTGATCGAGTTCGCGTCGGGCGCCGTCGCCACGCACACCTCGATCTGGCACAACATCCTCCACCGCGGGTCGAGCCGTCGCATGTACGTGACCTGCGAGAACGCGCAGTACTCGTGGGAGGACGACGACTACGCCGGCGCGATCCGCTGCGAATCGAACGCCGACGGCACGCGGCGCGACATCCCCTCGGAAGAGGTCCTCGAGCGGTTCGTGCGCTCGTTCCCGGTCACCGACGAACGGCTACGGCAGGCGGTGATCCCGCATGACCTCGGCCAGGCGTACCTGCTCGAGGACTACAGCTTCCTCCGGGCCGTCAGCGACGACCGCCCGGCCTGGCCCGACTTCGACGTCGCCGTGCAGGCGCATGAGGTGGTCGACGCGATCTATGCGTCGGCTCGCCAGCTGCGGCCGATCGACGTGCCGCCGCACGCCTGACCCCCGCGCGATCGCCGCGACGTCTCGATCCGGCGCCCGACGGCCGCGATTGACCCGCAAGCCCGACGGTCGCAGGATGGAGGCGGAGGTGCCCGGTCGTGGAGTGGTGGCAGATCCTGCTGACGGCGCTCATCGCCGCGGTCCTTGTGCTGGCCGTCCTCGCCGTCGCAGCGTTCGTCGTCGGCCGCCGGGCGAGCACCGAGACCCGCCGGATCGCGAAGCGGATAGCAAAGCTGCCGTGGCGTGGGCGGCTGCGCGTGGCCGGCGCGCTCGTCCGCGACGAGCGCGTGCCCATGCTGCTCCGTCTCGGCGTCCCGGCGCTGCTGCTCTACCTGGCGATGCCGGTCGACCTGATCCCGGACTTCCTGCCGGTGATCGGCCAGCTTGACGACCTGGTCATCGTCGGCATCGGACTGGCGCTGCTGTTGCGCTTCATGCCACGCGGGCCCCTGCTCGAGGCCATCGAGGAAGCCGAGGCCGACGCGGCCGCGCGACGGGCGCTGCCGTCGGGCCGTTCATAGCAAATGCAGCTTCGGCGGCTGCTAGGATCAGGCCACTCACTTCACGAGAGGTGCACGACATGGACATGCTGCTCTTCGTCCCGACCGTCTCGTTCATCCTGTTGCAGGCCGCGCTCTTCTCACTTGGCCTGCTCGTACTGCAGCAGCTGCTCGGGATCGGCCTCTAATCGTCCTACCGAGCTGAATGTGCGGGCGCTCGCAACGGCCCGCCTCCCCGTGCGGCGTGCGTCGCCACGGCGCCCCTGATCGTGGCGTCGGGCTCGGTGCGGCCGTCCGGCGGCTTCGCTTCACCGGGCACTGCGGCCTCGGACGCAAGATCCGGCCTCTCTGGCCACCGCCTTCGCAGCCGGGTCGCCTTCACCGAGTGCGTACGCGTCCATCGTCTCCGCAGGCCAAGCGGGGGCCGGTGGCCCATACGTAACGGCTCGTGGCGGCCTCTATCGAGCGCATCGCGTTCGGTACGGGCGCGGCGGTATCATACGAGGGCCATTGGGGACTGGACATCGAGCCGAACATTTGTCCTTGACAGCCCCCGCCTGCCCGCGTATGATCGCCGCGTCGTTATAGAGCGTATGTTCTATTCCGCGCTCCTGGCGGCGCGGCGCATGGTCCGGAGGACGCGTAATGGCAGGCAAGCAGGACAAGCACAACATGGCCCCAGGCGAGATGGAGCCAGCACAGAAAGAACGCGCCCTCCAGGACGCGCTCGCCGACATCGAGAAGCGCTACGGCCACGGCGCGATCATGAAGCTCGGCGACGCGCGCGACTTCAAGGTCGACGTGATCTCGACCGGTTCGCTGGCGCTCGACCTCGCGCTCGGCGTCGGCGGCCTGCCGCGCGGGCGCATCACCGAGATCTACGGCCCCGAGGGCGCGGGCAAGTCGACGCTGGCGTACCACGTCGTGGCGTCGGCGCAGCGCATCGGCGGCGTGGCGGCGTACATCGACGTCGAGCACGCGCTCGATAAGGATCACGCGGAGTCGTGCGGCATCAACGTCGCGGAGCTCTTGATCTCACAGCCCGACACGGGCGAGCAGGCGCTGGAGATCTGTGATGCGCTGGTGCGCTCGAACGCCGTTGACGTCATCGTCGTCGACAGCGTCGCGGCGCTCGTGCCGCGGGCGGAGATCGAGGGCGAGATGGGCGATTCGCTGCCGGGCCTGCAGGCGCGGCTGATGTCGCAGGCCCTGCGCAAGCTGACGGCGGTGATCTCGAAATCGCGCGCGATCGTGATCTTCATCAACCAGCTGCGCGAGAAGATCGGCGTCGTCTTCGGCAACCCGGAGGTGACGCCAGGCGGCCGCGCGCTGAAGTTCTACAGCTCGGTGCGCATCGAGCTGCGGCGTGCGGAGTCGCTGAAGCAGGGCACGGACATCATCGGCAACCGGGTGCGCGCAAAGATCGTCAAGAACAAGGTCGCCGCGCCATTCCGCACCGCCGAGTTCGACATCCTCTTCAGCGGCAAATACCGCGGCATCAGCCGCGAGGGCGACATCGTCGACCTCGGCGTCGACAGTAGCGTCGTCAAAAAGATGGGCGCGTTCTTCAGCTACGGCGACCTGCGACTGGGGCAGGGGCGCGAGGCGGCGAAGGAGTATCTGCGCCAGAACCCGGACGTCGCCCGGGAGATCGAAGAGCTGATCATCGCCGCATCGCCGGCAGCGAAGGCGGAGCTCGCCAAGAACGGCAACACGCCGGCGCCGGCGCTCACCGGCGGCCCGGACGACGACAGCGACGAGCTGTAGCGCCCCATGCAGATCACCGCGGTGGAGCGCCACCCGCAGCGCCGCTCGCGCGTGCTCGTGTACGTCGATGGCATCGCGGCGATGGAGATCGCGCGCAGCGCGGCGCGCACCCGGGACCTCCGGCCGGGCCGCGCGACGACGCGCGAAGAGATCGACGCCATCATCGCCGCCGAGCAGCGGCGCGAGGCGCTCGCGACGGCCGCGGCTCTACTGGCGCGCCGGCCGCGCTCCGAGCGGGAGCTACGGCAGCGGCTGGCCCGCCGGAAGACGCCTGCGCCGGTGATCGACGAGACGGTGGCGCGGCTCTACGCCGCGCGGCTACTCGATGACGCCGTGTTCGCGCATGCATGGGCGGAGGCGCGTGACCGCACGAGCCCGCGCAGCGCCCGGCTGGTGACCGCCGAGCTGCGCGCCCGCGGCGTACGGCCAGAGCTCGCGAGCGCCGCTGCGGTCGCAGGCATCGACGACGACGACGCCGCGTATCGCCTCGCATCACGCCGCACAGCATCAATGCGGGACCTCGGATATGACACGTTTCGCACACGCTTGGCGGGCCTGCTGCGGCGCCGCGGCTTCGGGTGGTCGGTCGTGCAGACGACCGTCGAGCGCTGCTGGCGCGAGGCCGCCGGCGATGCGCGCAGCGACATCGATGCTACTGCGGCGGGGCCTGAATTCCGCCGTTGATCTCAGTGACCGGCACGAGCGTCCGACGGAGCTCATGCGTGTAGTCCGCGGCTTCGACGATCGCCCGAGCGTCATCCCATCCGAGGCGCGAGGCGATGACGCGTGCGGCGCGCTCGGCGCCGTCGACCGCATGGCACGCGGACCAGCCACAGGGCAGGCGCCGCAGGAGGACGTCGGCGAGGGTCAACGCCTGCTCGCGCTCGACGGCGTAGGCGACCTGCGCAAGCAGTTCAGGGTTGTGCGCGCAGATCGGCTCAGCGAGCGAGGGATCGGCGTCGATGAGCGCACGCACCTCAGGTGCACGCGTCCCGTACAGGGCGAGGGGAGCAGCGCGCTCGGTCGCTGGCGGACACGGTCGCGGGGCAACCATGGCGGGAGGCAGCGAAGGCGTCGCGTGCTTCGCGATTGCCGGCAGTGCCGTGCGGGCGAGTGAGCGGTACGTGGTCAGTTTGCCACCGACGACCGAGAGCAGCCCGTTGGGGCCGCCGCGCTTCGCATGGTCGATGATGAAATGGGCGCGGGTAATCGCCGCCTCGTCGCCCTTCGGCGTGTAAGGCAGCGGGCGCACACCCGAGTAGGTGTAGAGCACGTGCTCCGCGAGCAGCGGCGTCGCCGGGAACAGGCGCGTCGCCTCCCGGAGCAGGTAGCGCAGCTCGTCCGGCGTGCAACGCGCGCCAGAGGGATCGCCGCTATAGCGCAGGTCGGTCGTGCCGACGAGCGTGTAGCGAAACCAGGGAAGGATGAAGAACGGGCGGCCGTCCTCCTTCGCGGAGGCGAAGATCGCGTGTCGCGGGCCATCCGGCCAGTCGACGACGAGATGGCTGCCCTTCGTACCACCGATCAGCGGCTCGTGGCGCTCCGCGTCGCTGCCGGCCAGCATCTCGTCCGCCCACGGACCGGTGGCGTTCACGATCACGCGTGACCCAACCTCAGCTTCCTCGCCGCGCCCGCTGGCGCCGGCGTGGGCGGAGGCGCCCGCCGTCCGCAGGACGATAGACCGTAGCCTCCCGCCAGGGGAGATAAGCCGGACCGCGGCCGTGTGGTTGAGCGCGACGCCACCGGCATCGACCAGATCGCGCACGGCCTCGATGACGAGACGCTCCGGAAACTCGACCTGCGCATCGGACATCAGGTACGCCGCGCGCAGCCCGTCGCGGCTCAGCCCCGGCTCGTACGCCGGAAGCTGCCGCAGCGGCAGCGCGCGGTTGCGTGGGAGCGACTTGCGGAGCGAGAGCGCGTCGTACAGCGCGAGGCCCGCGCGCACCTTCCACGGCTGGCGCGCGTCGCCCGCGTATACCGGCACGAGGAGGCGCAGCGGCCTGACGAGGTGCGGCGCCGTCCGCAGCAGCTCCTCGCGCGCGGCCAGCGACTCATGCACCAGTCCCAGCTCACCGTGCTCGAGGTAGCGGAGGCCGCCGTGGATCAGGCGCGTCGCGCGCGAGGTCGTGCCAGCGCCGAAGTCGTCGCGCTCGACAAGCAGCGTGCGGTAGCCCGCGCGCGCGGCCTCCCGGGCGATGCGCGCGCCGTTGATGCCGCCGCCGATGACGACGACATCCCATGTCTGCCTGGCGATGTCCGCGAGCGATGGCGTCAAGCGGCGCCCTCCGGCAGCGCCCATCCCTTCGCGCGCTCAACGGCGCGGCGCCAGCCCAGCACGAGTGCGGCGCTCTGCTCGCGCGGCATCTTCGGCTCGAAGCGTCCGCCCGAGGCATGCAGGGCGGCGAGCTCGTCGCGCCCGGCCCAGAAGCCCACGCCAAGACCAGCGAGCATCGCCGCGCCGAGCGCCGTCGTCTCGGCGACGGCGGCGCGCTCCACCGGGCGCTGGAGAATGTCGGCCTGGATCTGCATCAACAGGTCGTTGGCGACCGCGCCGCCGTCGACCCGCAGCTCCGGGATCGCCACGCCTGACTCGCGCTCCATCAGCTCCACCACGTCGAGCGTCTGCAGCGCGATCGATTCGAGCGTGGCGCGCGCAATGTGGGCGGCGGTCGTGCCGCGCGTGATGCCGACGATGGCGCCGCGCGCGTACATGTCCCAGTGCGGCGCGCCGAGCCCCGCGAACGCCGGCACGACGTAGACGCCGTCGCTCGACGCCACGGATCGCGCGAGCGCCTCGCTCTCGGCGGCCGTGCTGATGATGCGGAGGCCGTCACGCAGCCACTGCACCGCCGCGCCGGCGATGAAGATGCTTCCCTCGAGCGCGAAGGCGTCACGGCCGGCGATTCGTGAGGCGACGGTGGTCAGCAGGCCGCCCTCAGACGCGACCGGCGCGTCGCCGGTGTGCTGCAGCAGAAAGCAGCCGGTGCCATACGTGTTCTTCGCCTGCCCGGCGCTCCAGCAGGCCTGTCCGAAGAGCGCCGCCTGCTGGTCGCCAGCGATCCCGGCGATCGGGACCGGCGCGCCGAAGACCGCCGGGGAAGTCTCGGCGACCGCGCCGCTGCTATCGACGACGCGCGGCAGGACGGCGCGCGGAATACGCAACACGCCGAGCATCCGCTCATCCCAGTCGCCGTCGCGCAGGTTGAAGAGCATCGTGCGCGCGGCGTTCGTCGCATCGATGACGTGTGTGCGGCCGCCGGTCAGGTTCCAGATGAGCCACGAATCGACGGTGCCGAAGGCGAGCTCGCCCGCCTCGGCGCGGCGCTGGAGCCCCTCACCCGCGTTGTCGAGCAGCCAACGCAGCTTCGTCCCGGAGAAGTACGCGTCGATGACAAGCCCGGTGCGGGCCCGCACCTCGGGCTCGAGCCCACGCGCGCGCAGCTCGTCGCACAGCGGCGCCGTGCGCCGGCACTGCCAGACCACCGCATCACCGACCGGCCGCCCCGTGTCGCGCTCCCACAGCAGCGTCGTCTCGCGCTGGTTCGTGATGCCAACCGCCGCAAGATCGCCGGCCGAGGCGCCAACCGCCTCGAGCGCGCGCTGCGCCGCCTCGAGCTGGGACGCCCAGATCGCCTGCGGGTCGTGCGAGACCCAGCCAGGCCGGGGGTAGATCTGCGGGAACTCGACGGACGCCTGCGCCACGGGGTGCGCACCGTGGTCGAAGAGGATAGCGCGCGAGCTTGACGTGCCTTGGTCGAGCGCGAGGATGTACGGGGGCATGGCGAAAGTGTAGGCAGGCCCGACTTCGCGAGCGAGTTCCCCACCGCGTCAGGCCGAGGCCGATCGGGGCGCGCCCCGCTGCTCGGCAAGGCGGCGTCGCGCGAGGTCGACGTACTCGGCGACGCGTTCGATCGTCAACCAACGACGGCCGTGCTTCTCCGCAGCGAGCGCGAGCGTGCCCGCACCGCCGAAGGGGTCAAGCACGAGGTCGCCCGGCTGCGTCGCAAGGAGCACGAGCCGTTCCAGAAGCGCGAGCGGCTTCTGCGACGGGTGCTTGCCGGCGGCGCGCTCCTTCTGCGAGGTCACCGGGACCTCCCAGAGGTTGCGCATCTGCTTGCCGCCGTTCATCGCCTTCGCGTCCCAGTAGTTGAAAATCCAGCCGGTCGCCCGTGCTGGCGACTCGTTGACAGCCCACACGATCTGCTCCGTGCTTTCGGTGAGCGCGCGAGCGGTGATGTTCGGCTGGGCGTTGGGCTTGAACCAAATGATTGAGTTGAGCACGCGGCGCTCGAGCACGTGCTGGAGGATGAAGCCGAGCTGGTAGATGTTGTGATACGTCCCGAAGACGAGCAGGTTGCCATTCGGGCGCACCACCCGGCACACCTCGCGCAGCCAGGCGGCGTTGAAGGCGAAGAAGTCGTCCTTCAAGAAGCGGTCCCAGGCCTCCTGCATCGTCACGTGCGAGGAGAACGCCCAGCCGAGGCCGCCCTTGCTCCGGCGTCCACTCCCCGAACCAATGTTGAACGGCGGGTCGACGATGCAATGGTCGACGCACGCATCCGGCCAGCCGCGCATGACCTCGAGCGCGTCTCCGGCGATGATCTGGCCGGGCGTGGGCACGGGCCGCCGGTCCGTGAGGCGGGCCGGCGTGCGGCCGGAGGTGGGGCGTCGCGGCGATGTCTTGGCAGGCACGGCCGAATTAGATCAGGGGCTGGCCCCGGAAGATATCAGGGTTCTCCCTACGATTTGCCGTCGCAAAATCGCTCGCACCGGCGACGGCTACAATACGCGGCGTGGAGAGCACGCGCCCGACGATGGCCGACCTGATCGACGAAGTCCGCGCGGGCCTCGTGTGCGAGCGCTGTGGGCGCTACATCGGCTCGCTGGGGCCGCGCCGCTACCGCCCCGCACCCTACCCCATCGCCCTCGGCCCGCTCGGCCCCGACGCCGAGGCGGAGGCGCTGGTGGGCTTCGAGCGCTACATGCTCGGCCTGCTGCGACGCGGCGCGTTCACGCTCCGCCACCCCGAACGCGACGGCCGCTGCGTCTCGCTCCGCGAGTGGGTCGAGGCGGCCGACGACGACGAGGACGGCGACGTGGAGCGCGACGGATAGAGGGGCTGCGAAGGCCAGCCGGCTGATCTCGGCGCCGTCACCGCCCCGCGACGCCGGCGCCATCGACCCGGCGCTGATGCTGCTGCCGTCCGTATCGACAACTTCGAGCTTCACCGCCATATACCGACCGCGATCGGCGTGCTAGTATCGCGTCGGCGGGGCAATGGAATAGGGGTTGCGGTGAAGTGGATCGTTGCAGCCATCGCCGCAGCGCTTGCCTCATTGTGGCTCTCGCCTCTCGGGACATCCGCGCAGAGTGCGGACCTGCTCATCGACCCGCCTCAGGGCGCGGCCGGGTCGCGCTTTCAGATCGTCGGCCAGAACGGCTGGACGCCCGGAGAGCGCGTCACCCTGACGTTCGACTTCGCCGACCTGCCGCCGTCGGCGACGACCGTTACCGCCGGCGCCTACCACCAGCGCGAGGTGGAGGTGCTCCGCGACGGCACCTGGAGCTTTCCGATCGTCGTCAACCGCGATCTCTTCCCGTTCCCTCTGTGGCGGCCGGGCTATATCGTCGTCTTCGCGCAGTCGCCATCCAAGCACGCCGTCGGCACATACGTCTACACCGTCGAAGGCCGGCGGCCGGCCGGACTCCCGCCGCTGGCAGAGCTCGGCAGCGGGCAACGCTCGGGCAGCGGCGCGCTCACGGCGGGGCTCATCACGGCCGGCGCCGGGGCGCTGTTGATCGCTGCCGGAGGCCTGCGCGCGAGGAAGGGCGTTCATGCCTGAGTTTGATGTCGTCCGCTTTCACGCCGCGCTCCGGACGAAGCGCTTCGGACGCCACCTGATCTTCGAGCGGTCTGTGGGTTCGACGCTCGACGTGGCCCGTCACGCCGCCGAGCACGACGCACCGGAGGGCACCGTCGCCCTCGCCGATGAGCAGACGGCCGGCCGTGGCCGGCTCGGACGCACCTGGGTGTCGCCTCCCGGCGTAAACCTCATGCCGACGCTCGTCCTGCGGCCCCCGCGCGAGGTGCTGCGCTGGATCCCGATGATCCCACCGCTCGCCATCGTGCGGGCGATCGAGGCCGCCGCCGACGTACGCGCCGCGATCAAGTGGCCGAACGACGTCCACATCGCCGGCCGCAAGCTGGGCGGAGTCCTGATCGAGACGGAGATCGAAGGCGACGCGCTCCGCTTCGTGCTAGTGGGCTGTGGCATCAACGTCAACTGGGACACCCGCAGCGCCGCCGAACTGGCGGACATCGCAACAAGCCTCCTTGTCGTGACCGGTCGGGCGCACGATCGCGAGGCGCTCCTCGCGCGCTTCCTGCTCGAGTTCGAGCGGCTCTACGATGCCGCGCTCGGCGGCGATTCGCCGCTGGCAGCATGGCGCGAGCGGCTGGCCACGCTGGGGCAACCAGTTCGGGCGAGCTGGCCGGGCGGTGAAGTTGAGGGCATCGCAGAGGACACCGACGATGAGGGCGGCCTGGTCGTGCGGACGGCGGCGGGCGAGCTGGTGACAGTGCAGGCCGGGGACGTCACGCTCCGCGCGTAGCGGCACGAGCCGACGCCAGACGCGCGACGTTGGCCATCGACCGCCGGAACACGCGGGTCAGATGCGGCCGCACGGCAAGCGCGAACGCCACCTCGCCGATGCGCCCGAGCGGCGGGGCGACGTCTTCGGTCCAGACGAAGATGGTGCCGTTGGCGACGCTATCGAGCTGAAACGAGCCCGTGCCGTGAAACTGCCCGCGGTGCGCCACGTCCATCCTCGTGGGCGGCTCCCAGTGCGTGATCTCCATCACGTCGCGAACGAGCGGCAGGCCGAAGAGCTCGCTCGTCACGTGCAGGACGGTGCCGACGCCCCGGCGGGCGTCGGAGACGATGGCCAGTCGGCGGACGTCGACCATCCATTCGCCCTGGCGTTCCAGGTCGGCGAGCACGTCCCAGACGGCTTCGCGCGGCGCGCCGATGAAGCACCGGACCCGAAGTCGCACCATGAGCCTCCTCCGCTCGCGACGCGGCTACCCGCGATCCGGCCGCATCAGTACACTTCCTCGGGATGCCAGCCGTGCGGGTGCTACCGCTGGGAGCCGTCTTCGAGGCGCGCGCGGGCGAGTCGATTATGGCGGCCGCGCAGGCGGCAGGGTACTACTGGCCGACGACCTGCGGCGGCGAGGCGCGCTGCACGACCTGCGCGTGCGAGGTGCTCGAGGGCGTATCGTCGCTCTCGGAGATGGGCCGCGCCGAGCGGCGCGTGCTCGTCTCGGAGCGCGGGGAGGCCGTGCTCGGCACGTCGGTACGACTGGCGTGCCAGGCGCGTCTGGCAACAGCAGGCGACGTCACCGTCCGCAAGGCCGGTGTGCGGCCGCCGGAATGACCGCGGGCGAGGAGGACGCATGGCGTACGTCATCACGGAGCCCTGCATCGGCGTGAAGGACGCGTCGTGCGTGGATGTGTGCCCCGTCGACTGCATCTACACGCGCGAGGAAGACCCGCAGTACTACATCGACCCGACGACGTGCATCGACTGCGCGGCGTGCGAGGCCGTCTGTCCGGTGCAGGCCATCTTCTTCGAAGAAGACGTCCCGGCCGAGTGGAAGCAGTACATCGAAATCAACAAGCAGTTCTTCGTCGACGTGCCGGCATCGGAGCGCAGCTTCCGCCCGCGGACGGAGCGGTCGCCCTAGCCCAGCTAACCGGCGCGCGGCAACGCCTCCGACCCGACACGCGCGCCGCAGGAGGCGCAGAAGTTCGGCGCATCCTGGAGCGTCGCCCCGCACTCGATGCAGTGCTTCGCGCGGGCGCCACCTGCGTCCGCTGGTGACGCGCCGGGTCCTTCCGTGCGACCCTCGTCGCGGGACTCGCGGCGGAACTCCCGGATGCTCCTCCCAAGGGCCCCGCCGAGGTCGGCGGCCCGCCCCGGGCCGAACAGGAGCAGCACCACCAGCGCGACGATGAGCAGCTCAGGGACACCAATATCGGGCATGGCCCCTCCGTATCCGTGTCCATGCTATCGCGACGTGAAGCGCTCGGAAGGAAGCATTGGACAATCTACACGAGGCCGCGCCAGCCGCCACGATGAGACGCTGCGCTAGGCTTCGGCCGTGAGCAGCGCCACATCGCCGCTGGCCATGTTCGATTCCGGCGTCGGTGGGCTCGCCGTGCTTCGCGAAGTCCGCGAACTCCTCCCGGCCGAAGACATCATCTACGTTGCCGACAACCGCTTCTTCCCGTACGGCGCGCGGCCGCGCACCGACGTCCTGGCGCGGGCGCGCGCCATCACCTCGAGCCTGCTCCGCGCGGGTGCCAAGCTCATCGTCGTCGCCTGCAATACCGCGACGAGCGCCGCGATCGCCGACCTGCGCGCCGAGTGGCCGGACGTGCCCTTCGTCGGCATGGAACCGGCCCTCAAGCCGGCCGCGGCCCGGACGCTCGCCGGTCGCGTCGCCCTGCTGGTCACGCCCGGCACGGCGCGCGGCGAAAAGCTTGCCGCGCTCATCGACCGCTACGGCGCCGAGGTGCACGTCGAGACGATTGAGGCGCCGGGGCTCGCCGACCTCGTCGAAGCGGGCGACGTCGCGGGCGACGCGGCCCGCATGGCCGTCCGTGACTACATTGCGAAGGTCGAGGCCACCGGCGCGGACGTGCTCGTGCTCGGCTGCACGCACTACGCCTTTCTCCGGCCGCTGTTCGAGGAGGCAGCGGGCGATGGCCTCGCCGTTATCGAGCCATCGAGGGCCGTCGCCCACCAGGTACGACGGCTGCTCGACCAGCGCGGCCTACGCCGGCCGGAGGGCCGCCAGCAGGGCATCGTGCGGTACCTTTGCAGCGGAGACGAAGCGACGTTCGCACGCGTGCGCGATGCGCTGCTGGGGTCGAGCGTCACGCCACACAGGGCCTGAGATGGACTTCCGCGAGAAGCTCGAGCGCGCCTGGGAGGAGAGCGGCAGCCTCCTTTGCGTCGGCCTCGACCCGGTCCCCGAGCAGCTACCGGCAGGCTACGGCGTCGACGATATCGCCCGCTTCAACGCCGCCATCATCGACGCCACCCGCGACCTTGTCTGCGCGTACAAGCCGAACGTCGCCTTCTACGAAGCGATCGGCCCGGAACGCGGCTATCGCCTGCTGCGAGAAACGCTCGCCGCCATGCCCCCGCACGTCATCAAGCTCGCCGACGCGAAACGCGGCGACGTCGAGCACACGGCGCGCGCATACGTCCGCGCGTTCTTCGATGACCTCGGGTTCGACGCCGTCACCCTCAGCCCCTATCTCGGCCGCGACTCCGTCGCGCCGTGGCTCGAGCGTCCGCAGCACGGCGCCTTCATCCTCTGTCGGACGTCCAACCCGGGCGCGCCCGAGGTCCAGGACCTGCGCGTCGCAAGCGACGACGGCGAGCGCCCCCTCTATGAGGTGGTCGCCGAGCGGGCGGCGACGTGGGACCGGCACGGCAACACCGGTCTCGTCGTCGGTGCCACCTATCCCGCCGAGATGGCGCGCGTCCGCGAGCGTTGCCCGTCGATGCCGTTCCTCGTGCCCGGGGTCGGCGCCCAGGCCGGTTCGCTGGCGCAGGCCGTCGACGCAGGGATGGACGCACGCGGCCGCGGCCTGATCATCAACGCCTCGCGCTCGGTGATCTTCGCCTCGCGCGGCGCCGACTACGCGGAGGCCGCGCGGGCCGAGGCGCAGCGGCTGTATCACGAGATCGAGCAGGCGCTCGCCGAAGCCGCCGCGAGGTGACGATGCGCTCGCGGCCGGGGGGGTGCGGTGGCTGAGATCGTCGACTTCCGGATGGGCGACATCGTCCGGCTCCGTAAGCCCCATCCGTGCGGCGGCTTCGAGTGGGAGGTCGTGCGCCTCGGCGCCGACATCGGGTTGCGCTGCCTGACGTGCAAGCACCGCGTGCTGCTCGAACGCCGGACGCTCGAGAAGCGGCTGAAGGCGTTCGTCGCGCGCGGGCCCGAGCCCGATCCGGAGCAGGTGCGCCTGGCGCTGGAGCGCGACTGATGGCCATGCCGACGCACCGCCTTTCCGGCCGCGGCGCGATGCTGCGGCTCTCCGCGCTCGTCGGCGAGCGCGAGCTGATCGAGCGCAACGATGCGTTCCGGCGCCTTTGGCTCGCGAAGCTGCTGACGCACACGCCGACGAACGCCATCGTCTACACGATGCTGATCCTCGTCGTGAACGCGACCGGCAGGAGCTTCTTCAGCAGCCTCTTCGTCGTCGCCTACATCGCGCCGACGGCGTTCCTCGGCAGCTTCTCCGGCGTCCTCGTGGACCGCATGCCGAAGGCCGTCGTGCTCGGCGCCACCAACGCCATTCGGGCACTGCTCTGCGTCTTGCTCGCGATCTCCACGGACAGCATCCTCGTCATCTACATCATCGCCGTGCTGTTCGCCGTCGGCTCACAGTTCGGCGGGCCGGCGGAGGGCGCATCGCTGCCCACGCTCGTCGAACCGGAGGAGCTGACATCGGCGAACTCGCTCAACAATTTGCAGGGGCTCGTCTCGCAGGCCCTCGGGCTCGCGCTCTTGCCGACGCTCTTCCTGAAGACCGTCGGCGCCGCCCCGCTCGCCCTCGTCTGCGCCGCGCTGTTCGCGGCCGGAGCGATCAACTTCTTCCTCATCGAACAACTCGGCGGCGCGGTGTCGCGCGTGCCCGTGTCGATCGCCGAGACGCGCGAGCGCTTCGCGGAGGCCTGGCAGCGCCTGACGTACGACTCCGTGGCCTACGTCAGCCTCGTCATCGTGGTCCTCACGAACACGACAGGCCTCGTCGTCATGACGCTGCTGCCGCGGTACACCGCCGACGTACTCAACGTGACGGCGGAGAACATGGTGTTCGTGGCGGCGCCGGCGGCCGCGGGCATCTGGCTCGCCCTGCGGCTGGCGCGCCGGCTCTCCGAGCGCGTCTCGCCGTGGTGGAGCGTCGGTGGGTCGTTCTCGGCGCTCGTCGGGTGCGTCGCCCTGCTCGCCTTCGTCGGGCCGTTGGGCGACGCCGTACACGATGCGAACCCCCTGGGGCTGTTCGACCCGGGGCCGTTCGGCGAGAGCTCGGCGCGCATCGCCGTTTCGTCGCTGTTAGCGCCGGTGCTGGCGTTCGCCTTCACGTTCGTCAACATCGTCGGCCGCTCGATTTTGAACCGCCGGGTGCCGCGCGACATGCAGGGCAGGGTGATCGCGGCGCAATCGGTGCTGACGAACCTGGCATCGATCCCGCCGGTGCTGTTCACGGGCCTCCTCGCGGATGCGTTCGGCGTGACGCCCGTGTTCTTCCTGGTCGCGGTGACGTGCGGCGCGCTCGCGTTGTACTTCGCCGCGCGCAACGCAGCGATGCCCGGGAGGCCGGCCTAGATGGCGGTGCGACGACTGCGGCCGGCCGCCGACGTGGTGCCGCGCCGCGCCCGGCCGGTGCTCGCGAACCGCAGCTTCCTGCTGCTCTGGCTGGCCCAGCTCATCTCCCAGAGCGCGCAGAACGCGATCCTCTTCACGCTGCTCGTGCTCGTCACGAAGCTGACGAAGGGGTCGACGTACACATCGGTGCTCGTGCTGTCGTTTGTGCTGCCGTCGGTCATCTTCGGCGTCTTCTCCGGTGTCCTCGTCGACCTCTGGAGCAAGCGCCTGCTGCTGATCTATACGAACGCGGCGCGTGCGGGGCTGGCAATCTGCTTCCTCTTCTCGCGTGACCACGTAACGCTGCTGATCCTCGTGAGCGTCTTCTTCGCGACGGCGAGCCAGTTCTTCGGGACGACGGACGCGGTGACGGTCCCCTCCGTCGTCCCCCGGGAGCAGCTCATCGCGGCGAACAGCATGTTCAGCATGGCCGTCACAGGATCGCAGCTCGCCGGGATGATCTTCCTCGCACCGATCATCCTGCCTGCGTTTGGTCCGGTGGTGCTATTCGCGCTCGCGGCGGCGATGTTCGTGGTCGCGGTCGCTTGCGCCTGGCTGATGCCACCGATCGACAACGACGATGCAGCTCCGGACCGCGCGTGGCCCACGCTGCGGGAGGTTCGGGACGCAGGCGGCGAGTATATGCACACGCTGCGGACGATCGGGCGCGACCCCGTCGCGACGCTCGCGCTGATCCACTACGCCACCGGCAGCTCGCTCGTGCTGCTATTCGCGGTGCTGGTGCCGCGGTACATGCAGGCGATCCTGGGCGTGTCGCCAGACAAGGCGGTGACGATCTTCGCACCGGTCGGCATCGGCGCCATCGTGGGGCTGCGCGCGCTGCCGGCGATCGCGAACCGCGTCGGGAAGCAGCGGACGGTGATCATCGGGCTCTGCGGGTTGGCGCTGTGCGTAACGGCGCTGGGGCTCATCGACCCGATCGCGCGGGGGCTGAAGACGACCGAATACCTGAACCCGTTCCAGCCGGGCGCCGAGCGGGCGGGCGGCCTGTCGATCCTCGTGGTCCTGACGATGGCGTTTGCCGGGCCGCTCGGCTTCACGTACGCGCTCGTCAACGCCCCGGCGCAGACGGTGCTGCACGAGCGGGCGCCCGCGGACATGCGCGGCCGGGTGTTCGCGGCGCAGGTCGTCCTCGCCAACGCCGTCGGCATCCTGCCGCTCATCGTGGCAGGCTCGGTGGCCGATATCTTCGGTGTCAGCCCGGTGTTGTTCGCCATCGCCGCCGTGATGGCGGGCATCGCCGGGGCGAGCGTCTACTTCGAGACGAAATGGTCGGTCGGCGGCCGCCCATCACCGCCGCCCGGCCGCCCGGCGTAGCGGGCGAACAGAGGTTCGTTGACACCGTTCGAGGGCCGTGCATAGACTGCGAACGGGGTTGCGACCGGAGGATGTGGCGACGTTGATTGAGCTGACGATCGAGAGCATCAGGGTCAGCCTGATGAATTACCAGCGGGTCGTGATCCTGAAGGAGAAGGAGTCCGACCGCTACCTGCCGATCTGGATCGGGCCGGCGGAAGCTGACGCGATCGCCGTCCAGCTCCAGGAGGTGGCGGTCGCCCGCCCCCTCACCCACGACCTGCTCCGCTCGGTGATCGAGACGCTGGGCGCGGGCGTCCACCACATCGTCGTCAACGAGCTGGCGAACGACACGTTTTATGCGCGCATCGTGCTTGACGTGAACGGGGGCGCCCTCGAGATCGACTCGCGCCCGAGCGACGCGATTGCGCTCGCGGTGCGGACGAAGGCGCCGATCTACGCGGACGAGGCGGTGATGGAGCGCGCGGGGGTGCTGCTGGACAAGGACGGCGAAGCGGTCGAACGCGAGCCACAGCCCAAGAAGGTCGACCCGGAGGAGCTTGAGCGCATGTCGGCGTTCAAGGACTTCATCGAGAGCCTCGACCTCGACGACTTCGACCGGCGCAAGGGCACGAGCTCGGCCTGACGCTCCGGCCCGCGGTTCTCTTGTCCCTCGCTGAGGAAGCGCCCATACTACGCGCGGCCACGCTCGGGCGGGCGTTCGTGCGGAATTTCACATTGACCGGCAGACGAAGATTGTGATAAGATTCTCAAAGTCGGAGCCCGGGGTTGCCCGATGCAGCGTCTCACGCCCGCGGTCCAACTCCTCGGCCTCGGCTCCTACGTCGCCGTCTGCATCGTCGGCGGCACGATCGGCGGGTACTTCCTCGACGAGGTCTTCGGGACCGGGAAGGCACTCACACTAGCTGGTTTGGGACTAGGGCTCGCAGCCGCGTTCTACGGCGGCTACCGCATGCTCATGGACACCGTACGGGAGATTGGCCGCTGGGAGCGGCAACAGGCGAAGCAGAAGAAGTAGCTTGAGAAACCCCCGGACGCTCGCGGTCGTGATTGGCGCCCTGCTCCTGCTCGGCGTGGGCTTCCTGTTCATGCGCAGCCCTAAGCCGATCATCGAGATCAAGGCCGAGACGATCACGGACATCGGCCCCTTCCCGCTCGCCAACACCTACGTCACGTCAACGCTTGTCGTCATCGTCCTGATCGTCCTCGCGTACTTCGCCACGCGGCGCCTCGGCCTCATCCCGAGCGGGCTGCAGAACGCCGTCGAGGCCGTCGTCGAGGCGATGTACAACATCTGCATCAACACGGCCGGCGAGAAGAACGGCCGGCGCTTCTTCCCGGTCGTTATGTCGATCTTCACCTTCATCTGGATCGCGAACTGGATGGCGCTGCTGCCGTTCTTTAACGCGATCGGCAGCGTCGAGGCGGTCGACGCGCATCACTTCCACAAAGAGGCCGCGGTGTTCAACAAGAACGCGGGCCTGCGCCTCATCAACCCGAACCAGAAGGCGCTCGAGTTCGAAGTCGATATGACCGAAGTGAATGCGATCGACAAAGAGATCGACGAGGCGAGCGCGGCGGGCCGCGATACCGCCGACCTCGAACGCCAGCGCGAGGACGCGCTGCTGCACGCGCGCGAGGAGGCGATCCGCGCGCAGCTGCCGAAGGCGGCGGGCATCGACGTCGACACGTCGTCGTGTAAGTCGCTCGCCGGCGAAGCGAAGACGCACTGCGAGGACGAGCTGAAGCTCGCGCACGCCGACGAAGCGGCGGCGAAGCTGGCGGCCGACGACAAAGAGATCGGCATCCTCATCCCCTGGTTCCGCAGCATGAACACGGACATCAACTCGCCGCTCTCCATCGCGATCATGGCGATGATCTTCATCGAGTTCTGGGGGATCACCGCGCTTGGCGTGTTTAAGTACGGCGCCAAGTTCCTGAACTTCAGCAGCCCGATCAACTTCTTCGTCGGCATCCTCGAGTTCATCGCCGAAATCGCCCGCGTGATCAGCTTCACCTTCCGTCTCTTCGGCAACATGCTGGCCGGCGAAATCCTGCTGCTGGTCATGACGTTTCTGGTCCCGTTCCTCGTGGCGCTGCCGTTCTACGCGCTCGAGACCTTCGTCGGCATCATCCAGGCGTTCGTCTTCGCCATGCTGACGCTCGTCTTCGGTGTGCTGGCAACGAGCTCGCACGAGGCGCATGAAGAGCACGAAGACTACGCGTACGAGTACGAAGGCCCGGACCGGCCGCTGCAGGGTCCGGCGCCCGTGCACCACTAGAGGAGACGACGCCCCGGCCGCGGGGCGACGCGCAACAGGCCAGTACGTCCGCGCGGAGCGGGCGCAACAAGGAGGAGAAGGACGTTGGATCTCGCAGTACTCTTGCCACTGCTCGCGTTCACGGACGCCGGCCTCAAGTACATCGGCGCGGGCATCGCGATCGGCCTCGGCGGCCTCGCGCCAGCCCTCGCCATCGGCATGCTGACCGGCAAGGCGATGGAGGCGCTCGGCCGCAATCCGGAGGCGCAGCCCGTCATCCAGACCAACATGATCCTCGGCATCGCCTTCGCCGAAGCCATCGCGATTTACGCGCTGGTCGTGGCGGTGATGATCGGCTTCGTGTTCTAGCGAACAGGCACGAAGGCCTGAAACCAGGAGCCAGGGCATGATCCTGCTGGGAATCGCCGACCTCGGCATCAACCTGCCGCTGCTGATCGCGCAGATCGTGAACTTCACGATCCTGCTCGTGGTGCTGCGGCTCGTCGCCTGGGGCCCGCTGATGAAGATGCTCGACGACCGGCGCGAGCGCATCCGCGAGAGCCTCGAGGCGGCCGACCGCGCGAAGGCACAGGTCGCCGAATCCGAGCGGCAGGTGCAGGAGCAAGTCGAGCAGGGCCGTCGCGAGGCGCAGCGCCTCGTCGCCCAGGCGCAGGAGATCGCCAGCCGCATCCAGGCCGAGGCGCGCACGCAGGCGCAGGCCGACGCGGAGGCGATGATCGCCCGCGCGCGCAACGAGATCCAGCTCGAGCGCGACGGCGCGATCGCCGAGCTGCGCAAGGAGTTCGCCGACCTGACGATCGCCGCCGCGGAGAAGGTGATCAATAGCTCGCTCGACCGCAACGCGCATCGGCGCCTGATCGACGAGGCGCTCGCACAGTCCAGCTTCGGGGAGCGGAACTAGTGGCAGCAGCGAGCATCTCGGCGCGGCGCTACGCGGAGGCCATCTTCGCGCTCGCTTCCGATTCCGGCGCCTTCGAGCAATGGGCCGGTGACCTTGCGACGATCGTCGAGTTCGTATCGGAGCGCGACGTCGCGCAGGTGCTCGGCAGTGGGCGCGTGCCCGCAGGCGAGAAGCTGCGCCTGCTCGAGGCGGGACTCGCCGGGCGGGTCAGCCCGCTCGCAATGAACCTTGTGAAGCTGCTCAACCAGCGCGGCAAGCTCCATCTCGCGCCGGAGATCCGTGCACGCTTCCAGGAGATGGTGGACGAGAAGCGCGGCGTCGCCCACGCCGTCGTGACGACGGCCGTGCCGCTGTCCGACGATGAGCGCCGCGCCGTCGAGGCGCGCCTCTCGCAGATCACCGGCAAGCAGGTCGACGTCACCCCGGTCGTCGACCCGGCGATCATCGGCGGCGTCATCGCCCGCATCGGCGACCAGATCATCGACGGGAGCACGCGCACGCGGCTTGTGGCGCTCAAACGCCGCCTCGAAGGTGTAGCACCGTAAGACAGGGGATGTAGGGACAGGTCGTCAGACCTGTCCGTGAGGGGAACAACATGGCAGTCCGGTCGGAAGAGATCGCCAGCATCATCAAGCAGCAGATCGAGCAGTTCGGCGCCGAGGTGCAGTCGGTCAACGTCGGCACGGTGGTCGAGGCGGGAGACGGCATCGCGCGCGTCCATGGGCTCTCGAATGTCGCCGCGTCGGAGCTGGTGGAGTTTGCGAACGGCGTCATCGGGCTGACGCTGAACCTCGAAGAGGACAGCGTCGGCGTCGTGGTGCTGGGCGACTACGACGAGATCAAGGAAGGGGATGAGGTCCGCGCCACGGGCCGTATCGCCGAAGTGCCGGTGGGCGACGCGTTGCTCGGCCGGGTCGTGAACGCGCTTGGCGTGCCGGTCGACGGCAAAGGGCCGATCGCGACGACGAAGACGCGGCCGGTCGAGCGCATCGCGCCGGACGTGACGACGCGGAAGTCAGTCGACACGCCGGTGCAGACGGGCATCAAGGCGATCGACGGCATGATCCCGGTCGGCCGGGGGCAGCGCGAGCTGATCATCGGCGACCGCGGAACGGGCAAGACGGCGATCGCGGTCGACACGATCATCAACCAGAAGGGTGGCGACCTCCTCTGCATCTACGTCGGCATCGGCCAGAAGAACGCCAAAATCGCGCAGCTGATGGGCACGCTCGAGGCGCACGGCGCGCTCGCCCACACCGTCATCGTCACCGCCACCGCGTCCGAGTCCGCGGCGATGCAGTACCTGGCGCCGTTCTCAGGTTGCGCAATGGCCGAGGAGTGGATGGATCAGGGCAAGGACGTGCTGATCGTCTACGACGACCTCTCGAAGCACGCCTGGGCGTACCGGCAGATGTCGCTGTTGCTCCGGCGGCCGCCGGGCCGCGAGGCCTACCCGGGAGACGTCTTCTACCTGCACAGCCGCCTGCTCGAGCGCTCGGCAAAGCTGAACGCGGAGCACGGCGGCGGCTCGAGCACGGCGCTGCCGATCATCGAGACGCAGGCGAACGACATCTCCGCCTACATCCCGACCAACGTCATCTCGATCACCGACGGCCAGATCTTTCTCGAGAACGACCTGTTCAACGCCGGCATCCGGCCCGCGATCAACGCCGGCAACTCGGTCTCGCGCGTGGGCACCGCGGCGCAGCGCAAGGCGATGAAGCAGGTCGCCGCGCAGCTCCGGCTGAACATGGCGCGGTTCCGCGAGCTGCAGGCGTTCGCGCAGTTCGGCACGAGCGACCTCGACGCGGCGACACGGCGCGAGCTGGAGCGCGGCCAGCGGGCGCAGGAGATCCTGAAGCAGCCGCAGTACCAGCCGCTGTCGATGGCGCAGCAGGTGGAGATCTTCTGGGCGCTGAACAACGGCTTCCTCGACGACGTGCCGGTCGAGAAGGTGCAGGCCTTCGAGCAGGCGTTCCACAAGTACATGGAGAGCAACAAGCCGGAGATCGCGGCGAAGATCATGGAGCAGCAAGCACTCGACGAGGGCATCGAGTCCTCGCTCCGCGCCGCGCTGGAGGAGTTCAAGAACACGGTGCCGTATTAGGGGTTGGGCGCTGGTCGTTAGGGCGCAGCCCGCGCGACACACCGCCGATGAACCCCTAACGACTAAGGACTAACGACTAACCGCCTATGGCAAGCGTACGACAGATCCGACGCCGTGTACGCTCCGTCACCTCGATCGCGAAGGTGACGAAGGCGATGGAACTCGTCGCCGCATCGAAGATGCGGCGGTCGCAGGCGCGCGCCCTCGCCGCGCGGCCATATGCCGAGAAGATGCGCGAGATCCTCGGCGACCTCGCGAAGCAGCGGACCGACGACGAGCAGCAGCACCCGTTCCTGGTGCAGCGGCCGGTCAAGCGCAACCTGATCCTCTATCTCGGGCCGAACCGCGGGCTCGCCGGCGGCCTCCCGGGCAACATGAACCGCCGCGCCGCCTCGTTCGCACTCGAGCAGGAGGCGCCGAGCGCATTCGTGACCGTCGGCAAGAAGGGGCGTGACTTCGTCGTACGGGCCGGGCAGCCCCTGCTCGCGGAGTTCTCGCTGCCCGACTATCCGGAGCTGCTCGATACGCTGCCCGTCAACCGCGTCGTCACGGACGAATACCTGAACGGCAACGTCGACCGCGTGTTCCTGCTGTGGCCGCGCTTCGTGAATACGGCCGTACAGACGCCGACCGTGCGGCAATTGCTGCCGATCCAGCCGGAGGAGCTGACGGACGTCACCGAGGCCGACGTCGATTACATCTACGAGCCGAGCGCGGAGGCCGTCTTTGCCGACCTCCTTCCGCGGTATATCGAGATGACGATCTACGCCGCCGTCCTCGAGAACGAGGCGAGTGAGCTCTCGGCGCGCATGGTGGCGATGCGGAACGCGACGGACGCCGCGAACGACATGATCGCAACGCTGACGCTCATCTACAACAAGGCACGACAGGAGCAGATCACGAAGGAGCTGCTCGACATCGTCGGTGGTGTCGAGGCGATGAAGGGATAGGGCGAGATCCCGCAAGGACAGGTCTTCAGACGTGTCCGCCCGGACAGGCACAGCGCGCGCGGACGGGTCTTGGAAACCTGTCGTACGGAACAGCGGAGGCAAGAAATGGTCACAGCAACGAAAGCCGGCACCGGGAGGGTCGTCCAGGTCATCGGCACCGTCATCGACGTCGAATTCCCTGGGGGCGACCTACCGGAGTTGTTCAACGCGATCGAGATCAAGAATGGCGACCAGACGCTCATCGCCGAGGTGAACGCGCATCTCGGCAACAACTGGGTGCGGGCGCTGGCGATGAACACGACCGATGGCCTGCGCCGCGGCGCCGAAGCGCGCGACACCGGGGCGCCGATCACGGTGCCGGTCGGGCCGGCGACGCTCGGCCGGCTCTTCGACGTGCTCGGCACCGCGCTCGACAAACGCGGGCCGGTCTCGATGGAGCACACGGCGCCGATCCACCGCAAGCCGCCGTCGTTCGAGGAGCAGGAGACGCAGGTGCAGGTCCTCGAGACCGGCATCAAGGTCGTCGACCTCATCGCCCCGCTCGCGCGCGGCGGCAAGGTCGGCCTCTTCGGCGGCGCCGGCGTCGGCAAGACGGTGCTCATCAAGGAGCTCATCCGCAACATCGCGGCGGAGCACTCCGGCATCTCCGTCTTCACAGGCGTGGGCGAGCGCTCGCGCGAGGGCAACGACCTCTGGGTCGAGATGGAAGAGTCGGGCGTGCTCGACAAGACGGTGCTCGTGTTCGGGCAGATGAACGAACCGCCGGGCGTGCGCCTGCGGGTCGGCCTCACCGGCCTGACGATGGCGGAGTACTTCCGCGACGAGTCCGGCCAGGACGTGTTGCTCTTCATCGACAACATCTACCGCTACACGCTCGCCGGCATGGAGGTCTCGGCGCTGCTCGGGCGGATGCCGTCGGCCGTCGGCTACCAGCCGACGCTGGCGACCGAGATGGGCGAGTTGGAGGAGCGCATCACGACGACGAAGAAGGGCTCGATCACGTCGTTCCAGGCGATCTACGTACCGGCGGACGACTATACCGACCCCGGCGTCGCCACGACGTTCGGCCACCTCGACGCCGTCGTCGCGCTGGACCGCAGCATCTTCGAGAAGGCGATCTTCCCGGCGATGGACCCGCTCGCGTCGTCGTCACGCATCCTCGACCCGAACGTCGTTGGCCAGGAGCACTTCGACACCGCACGCGGCGTGCAGCGCGTGCTCCAGCGCTACAAAGACCTGCAAGACATCATCGCCATCCTCGGCGTCGAGGAGCTGTCCGAGGAGGACAAGCAGACGGTCGCGCGCGCCCGCAAGATCGAGCGCTTCCTCGGCCAGGCGATGTTCATGGGCGAGATGTTCACCGGTATCCCCGGCCAGTACGTGCCGATCCGCGAGACCGTCCGCGGCTTCAAGGAGATCCTCGAGGGCAAGCACGACCAGCTGCCGGAGCAGGCCTTCGTCAACGTCGGCACCATCGACCAGGCCGTCGAGAAGGCCAACAAGATGGCGTCGGAGGGTTAGCACGTTACGCGGCGCGGGCGTTCAGCCCGCGTCGTGCGCGGATGCACACTTGTAGCGCGGGCTTCAGCCCGCGCGGGGGTAGGAGAAGCGGGAGCATGCCGCTAACCGTGGAAATCGTCACCGTGGAGCGCAAGCTGCTCGAGGAGAGCGGCGTCGAAGAGGTGATCGCGCCCGGTATCGAGGGTCAGCTCGCCGTGCTGCCACAGCACGCCGCCTTCATGACGATGCTGGCGCCCGGTGAGCTCATCATCAAAAAGGGCGGCGAGGAGCATCCGTTCGCCGTCACCGGCGGCTTCTTCGAGGTGCTCAACGACCGCGTCATCATCCTCGCCGACGCTGCCGAGCGCGCCGAAGAGATCGATGTCGCGCGTGCCGAAGCCGCGCGCGAACGGGCACGGCTGGCGCTCGAACGGCGCGAATCGCTCGAGGAGATGGCCGCCATGCAGGCGGCGCTCCAGCGCGCGCTCATCCGCCTTCGTGTCGCCGAGAACCGGCGCCGGCGGGCATCGCAGGTCCGCCGCTGAGCGCATCGCCGCGCCCCTCGCCGCCTTCGCTGCGGTCGAGCCAGCGCGTCACCCAGCCGAGGATGGCCTCCCGCGCACCTGGCGAGTCGTCGAGCGTCAGGTGCGTGACTTCCACGGGCGCGGCGATCCCGTCGCCGGGCGCCATCGCGCGCGACTCATCGAGGTTCTCGATGTTCGGCGCATCGAGCGGCACGCCATGCCAGCCCTCGTTCGTCTGAAACACGTTGAGCAACGGCACGGACGCCGGGTAGTCCGACGTGCCATGGTCGTACAGTGCGAGCGTCCGGTCGACCATCACGCCGGCGATGCGCGCGCCGAAACGCGGCTCGAGCGCCGCCGTCACGGAGCTGACGGTGACGCCGCCGTGGCTATGGCCGAGGAGCACGGCCCGCAAGCAGGGCATCGCCTGCAGACGTGCCGCGAGGGCGCCTTCAAGCCAGCGCTCCATCGCGAGCTGCGGCATGTCAGCGGCGCCGATCGCGGCGGCGGTCAGCAGCACGGATGAGCTGATGCCCAAAGCGCTCGCCTCGGCCTGGAGGTCGTTCACGGTGCCGATGAGGCCCGGGCTCTCGCCCAACGTGCGGTCACGCAGGTCCGTGCCGCCGCCGCCGACCGCGACGACGAGCAGCGGCGCCGGCCAGTCGCCGCAGCCGTAGTGCGGGAGGTCCGTCGGCAGCGAGGAGAAGACCTCGATCGGGTGGTCCTCGCCCGCACAGCGGATCGGGCGGGTGAGCGGGGCGTCGACGGTCGCGAACTCGTCGCCGTCGGCGGCGTCGAGGCGGCCGTCGCCGCTGACGTCCATGCAGGAGAGCTGCGCCGTTGCGCCCTGACGCGCGTACGCGAGCTCGTCCATCCAGCTACCCAGGATCTGCGGGACGCGGGTCGGCGCGGGGGTTGCACCTAAGGCGAGCGCCTCTGACACGCGGGGCTGGCTGTCGTCGGCGCCACCGCACGCGCAGACCGCCGCAGTGAGCGCGAGCGACAGCATGGCGACGGCGACCCGGCGAGGCACTCGCATCGCGCGAGTCTACCGACGACAGGCGCGGCCGTCGAGCGCGTGCCATGCCCAGCCCGCGCCCTCGTCCGTGCCGACGAGCGGCGCTATCCTCACCGCGTGCCCGACGCGCAGCTCCGCGCCCGACTCGACGCTGCGATTGACCTGCTCGACGACGCGCAGCGCCAGCGCCTGCTGGACTGGGCGGGCGGGATGCAGCGCGCGATCCCCGGCGCGCGGGCCCCGGGTGCGAGCATCGGCCCCGTCGCCGAGGCGTTCGGCATCGTCAACAAGGGCTGCAGCGACGGCCACGCCGTCTACGCGCTCGAGGTGAAGCCGGGGCTCCTGAACCCGCACGGCGTCCTGCACGGCGGCGCCGTGTACACGATGGTCGACTACAGCATGGGCAACGCGACGATGTCGCTGCTGCCGGCCGGGGAGATCTGCGCGACGATCGAGATCAAGATCAGCTACCTCGCCGCCGTGCGCGAGGGCGCCCTCGAATGCACGACCGACGTCATCAAGCGCGGGCGCAACGTCGTCTTCCTCGAATCAAAGATCCGCGACGCGGCCGGGCGGCTCGTCGCCGCGGCGACCGGTTCGTTCGCTGTGGTCCGGACAGCATCTGGAACTGAGGGATAAAGGCACCATGGCGACGATAGCATCGGTCCACGCGCGCGAAATCCTCGATTCACGCGGCAATCCCACGATTGAGGTCGACGTGCGACTCTCGGACGGGGCCTTCGGACGTGCCGCCGTGCCCTCGGGCGCCAGCACCGGCGAGCACGAGGCGGTGGAGCTCCGGGATGGCGACGGCCGGCGCTACGGGGGCAAAGGTGTCCTGACGGCCGTCGTCAACGTGAACCGCGAGATCGAGCCGGAGATCCAGGGGATGGACGCGGGCGACCAGGCCGGGCTCGACCGCAAGCTCTGCGCGCTCGACGGCACGCCCAACAAGAGCCGGATCGGCGCGAACGCGATCCTCGGCGTCTCGCTTGCCAACGCGAAGGCAGCGGCCGCCTCCGCCGGCCTGCCGCTCTGGCGCTACCTCGGCGGGCCGTCGGCGCGGCGCATGCCCGTGCCGATGTTCAACATCCTCAACGGCGGCAAGCACGCGGCCGACTCTACCGACTTCCAGGAGTTCATGGTCATGCCGCTCGGCGCGCCGTCGTACAAGGAAGGCCTGCGCTGGGCCGTCGAGGTGTACCACGCCCTCGCGAAGGTGCTGAAGAACATGGGCCAGCAGACGAACGTCGGCGACGAAGGCGGCTTCGCGCCGTCGCTCGGTGGCAATGAGCGGGCGATCGAGGTGATCCTCGAGGCGATCAGCGCGGCAGGTTACGCGGCCGGCAAGGACATCGCCATCGCGCTCGACCCGGCATCGAGCGAGCTGTACGACGCGAAGCAGGCGCGGTACGTGCTGCCGAAGGAGGGGCGCTCGCTCACAAGCGACGAGATGGCGGCGCACTGGCAACGCTGGACCGATGCATATCCCATCGTCAGCCTCGAAGACGGGATGGCGGAGGACGACTGGCGCGGCTGGGCGGTGCTCTCGCAGCGCATCGGCGACCGCGTGCAGCTCGTCGGCGACGACATCTTCGTCACGAACACGAAACGCATCGCCCGCGGCATCGAGGAGCGCTCGGCGAACAGCGTGCTGATCAAGGTCAACCAGATCGGCACACTCACCGAGACGCTCGAAGCCGTGGCGATGGCGGACGGCGCTGGCTGGACGTCCGTCATGAGCCACCGCAGCGGCGAGACGGAGGACACGACGATCGCCGACCTCGCGGTCGCGACGGGCTGCGGTCAGGCGAAGATGGGCGCGCCCGCCCGCAGCGACCGGACGGCCAAGTACAACCAGCTCCTGCGCATCGAGGAGGAGCTGGGGCGCTCAGCCGAATACGCGGGCTGGTCTGCGCTGAAGGTCCGCCGCTGACGCTGCACCCGGCTCGAGCGCGAGCTGATCGCCAGCGTCCGCAGATCAATCCCACGAAAGGAGACGACTCGATGCCAGGTACATGGGCGGAAACCCACAGCACCGGCGGCGTCATGCGCCTCTACGCTGCCACGCCCATCGGCGCCGGCCCGCACCCGGCGGTGCTTGTCATCCAGCACGCGGGCGGCGTCGATGCCTTCGTGCAATCGATGACCGACCGCATCGCCGAGGCGGGCTTCGTTGGCTGCGCACCGGACCTCTACCACCGGGACCTTCCGGACCGGGGCGACGACCCGATGACCAGGATGGGCCGGCTGCGCGATAAGACGATACTCGAGGATGTGGATGCGGCTCTCACGTACCTCCGCTCGCGCGGGGACGTCCCCTCCGGCCGCATCGGTGTCACCGGCTTCTGCATGGGCGGCCGGGTCGCTTATCTCGTCGCGGCCACCCACCCCGAGGTCAAGGCGGCGGTCGTCTTTTACGGCGGCAACATCATGGTGCCGTGGGGCGAGGGGCCGGCGCCGTTCGAGCTGTCATCGGGCATCAACTGCCCCGTCCTCGGCCTCTTCGGTGCCGACGACCAGAATCCAAACCCGGCCGACGTCGCGAAGATGGACGCCGAGCTGACGCGCCTCGGCAAGCCGCACGAGTTCCACACCTACGCCGGCGCGGGACACGCGTTCATGAACGAGGGGCGGCCCAGCTACCGGGAGGATGCGGCACGCGACGCCTGGGCTCGTTGCGTCGGCTGGTTCGACCGTTACCTGCGCACGTGATGGAGCACACCGGCCCGGGCACGCTAAAGCTCATCATCGCCGACCGGCCCGAAGCCATGGTCGATGCCGTGACCCAGCGCCTCCGGCTCGGCGCGCAGCGACTGGCGGCGAACGCCTGGCTCGCGTTCGGCGAGGCGCCGCCAGATGCCATCCGTGACGCGCTCGCCGATGGCGGCGCGCTCGTGTTCGTCGTCGAGTTCGAGCGGTGGTCGTGGTCCGGCGATTGCGTGGACACGCGCTGGCTACTCGCCCGCGGGCACTGATGGCCGCCGTCACGCACAGCCGTGGCGCCGAGTTCGCGGCCGGACTGCGCGATGAGCTGCCGCTGCTGGTTGGCGTCGCGCCGTTCGGTGTGTCATTTGGCGCGTACGCGGTCGCGAGCGGCGTCTCCGCGCCGCTGGCGCAGGCGATGTCGGTGATCATCTTCGGCGGCGCGAGCCAGTTCATCGCGGTGCAAGCGTTCGCGGCGGGCGCGCCGGCGGGCGTCATCGTCTTCACCGTCGCCCTCGTCAACCTGCGACACCTGCTCTACGGCGCGGCCCTCGCACCACACCTGGCAACGACGCCGCGCGGCTGGCGCGCCGCCCTGGCGTACCTGATGACCGATGAGGCGTACGTCGTCACGGCGCGGCATTTCGAGGCCGGTGACGTCGGACGTCATGGCCGCTGGTACATGTTCGGCGCGGGCATCGCGCTCTGGACCTGCTGGCAGCTGACGACGGCCGTCGGCCTGCTCATCGGCGATACGGTCCCTGACAGCTGGGCCCTCGACTTCGCACTCCCCGTCACCTTCATCGCGATCGCCGTGCCGGCGATCCGCGGGCGCGGCGCACTCGCCGCAGCCGCCGTCGCGGGCGTCGTCGCCGTGCTTGGCCATGGCTGGACGTACGAGACCGGGCTCATAGCGGCGATCCTCGCTGGCATCGCTGCCGGCGTACTGTCGCAACGGGGCGACGCCGCAAGCGAGCGCACATCATGACACGCTGGCTCGTCGTCATGGCCGCCGGTGTCGCGACCTACGGCATCCGGTCGTCGCTGCTCTTCGCCGGTGGACGTGTGACGATGCCCGCCGCCGCACGCTCCGCCCTGCGCTTTGTGACAGTCGCCGCGCTCGCCGCGCTCATCGTGCCCGCCGTCCTCTACGTCGGATCGCCCGGGCACTTCGACGCCGGACCGGGAAACGAGCGCATCCTCGCGGCGCTCCTCGCCGCAGTCATCGCGCGGATGACGGGCAGCATCTGGCTCACCGTGATCACAGGCATGGGCACGTTCTGGCTGCTCAGCGCCCTCATGTGACCTCGCGACCAGGCCGGGGCCTGCTACGCTTGCGCCACATGCCCGGCACACATCCGCAGCTTCTTGCGAACCGGTCGCTCGTGCTCGGCCTCGTCGAGTGGCTCGCCAAGCGCCCGCGTCCGTACCGCGACGTCATGGATGCCTGGCGCACTTCGTGCCCCCGGCTGGCGATCTGGGAGGACGCCCTCGACCTCGTCCGGTTCACGCCAGAAGGCGTGACGGCAACCGATGCCGCCTTCACATGGCTCGCGCGCGAGCGCCCCGCACGAGCGTCAGGCCGCTAGAGTGGGCGGTCGGCCAGGTCCTCCACCAGCGCGACGAGCGTGCGGACGGGGATGCCGGTGGCGCCCTTCGTGAGCACGCCCTTGTCCGCGTCCGAGAAGTCGACGCCGGCGATGTCGAGGTGCGCCCACGGGCGGTCGTCGACGAACTCACGGAGGAAGTACGCCGCGGCGATCGAGCCAGCGTCGCGGCCGCCGCTGTTCTTGACGTCGGCGACGTTGCTCTTGTTGAGGTCGCGGTACTCGCGCCACATCGGCAGGCGCCAGCAGCGCTCGCCGGTGCGCTCGGCCGCCTGCTGGATGCGCTCGGCGAGCGCGTCGGACGGGGTGAAGAGGCCGTAGGCGACCTTGCCCAGCGCGATCGAGATGGCGCCCGTCAGCGTGGCGACGTCGACGACTGGTGAGAGGTCGAGCTGCACGGCGTACGCCAGCGCGTCAGCGAGGATGACGCGCCCCTCGGCGTCGGTGTTCGTGACCTCGATCGTCTTCCCGTTCATCGCGCGCAGCACATCGGTGGGCTTGATGGCGTTGCCGCCAGGCATGTTCTCCGTCGCCGGCACGAGGGCCGTGACGTTGACCTTCAGCTTGAGCTGGGCGATCGCCGACATGGCGGCGATGACGGCGCCGCCGCCCGACATGTCACCTTTCATCTCCTGCATGCCCTCGTTCGGCTTCAGCGAGATGCCGCCGGTGTCGAACGTGATGCCCTTGCCGAGGAGGCCGACCGCCTTCTCGTCGCCGGCGCCGCGGTAGGTGAGCATGATGAACTTCGGAGGTTGGGCGCTGCCGCGGGCGATGCCGAGGAAGGCGCCCATGCCCATCCGCTCGGCTTCCTCACGGTCGAAGATGCGGCAGCCGAGGCCGCGCTCCCGCGCCATCGCCTCGGCGCGCGCGGCGAGTTCGGTCGGCGTGAGCACATTGCCCGGCTCGTTCGAGAGGTCGCGCGCCCAGCAGGCCGCCTCCGCGATGATCCGGCCGCGCTCGACGCCCGCCCGCAGCGTCCCCACGCGGCCGGCCTCGTGCTCGACGACCGTCATCGACTCGACGTCGAAGGCGTCGTCGTCGCGCTGCTTGTGGCGGTCGAAGCGGTAGAGGCCGAGGATGGCGCCCTCGGCGAGCGCCTGGGCGCATGCCGCGGCGTCTAGGCCGGCGATGCCGGCGCCATGCGTGATCGTGGCGAACCGGGCAATGCGCCTACCGCGCAGGAAGCGCGCGACGTTCGCGCTGAGGTCGCGCACCTTGTCGACGCTGAAGTCGCCGCTCTTGCCGAGGCCGGCGACGAGCACGCGTGGCGCCGGAATGCGGCCGAAGGTGTGGAGTAGCGTCAGCTCGCCCTCGCGGCCACGGATGTCACCCGACGTGATGAGCTGGCTGATCATCCCGTCGAGAGCGCGGTCGACAGCGCCGGTGCCGCCGCCGGGGGCCGTGACGCCCTCAAACAGGTTGACGACGACGCACTCGGTCTCGACTCGGGCGATATCGCCTGATTCGACGCTGACGCGCATATGGCTGGTGCCTCTCTCGTTCGGGAATCGACGCGGGGATCATAGAAAGCGCGGCTCGCACGCGAAATAGGGGATCGGCGTACGGGACGTGCGCGGCTGACATACAATGGCGGCGATGCCGGTGATCACCGTCTCCGGTGGCCTCGCCAGCGGCGCGCGCGACGTCGCACAGGCGGTCGCGCGCGAACTCGCGCTCGATTACGTCGACCAGGAGATCCTGGTCGAAGCCGCGCGCGAGCTAGGCGTCAGCGTGGCGGCGGTCGAGGACCGCGACGAGCGCGCAACCAGCCGGGGCGAGCGCATCGCGCAGGTGCTGCGGACGATGATGGAGCGCTCGGCGCTCGCCGGCACGGGCGACCCGATCTCAGGCGGCGGGGCCGGGCTCGACATCGTGCTCGCGCGCACCTACGGCGAGGCGGCGGAGCTGCCGCCCGCGGGCTCCGGGCAGCTCGACGAGCAGCGCTATATCGCGACACTGACGTCCGTCATCAAGGGCATCGCGGCGCGCGGCAACGTCGTCATCCTCGGCCGAGGCTCGCAGGCGATCCTGCAGCACGAGCCCGAGACGCTGCACGTCTGGGTAGCGGCGCCGCTAGAGCACCGGATCCGGCACCTGGTCGAGCGCGAGGGCATGAAGCCGGGCGACGCCGAGCACCGCATCAAGCAGAGCGACGCCGCGCGCAATGCCTTCCACCAGCGCTACTTCAAGGTCGACGCGAACAGTCCCGCCCTCTATGACATGGGCTTGAACCACGCGCGCATCCGCACCGATGTCGCCGCGCGGATGATCGCGGTCGCCGCGCGCGAGATCGCGCCGCGCCCCGGATAGCGCATGCTGCGCGCGGCCGCGGTCGTCGGGGCGGCGTACGCGCTCGGCAGCGTGCCGGTCAGCTACCTCGTCGCCCGCCACACGCGCGGCATCGATATCCGGCGGGTCGGGAGCGGCAACGTCGGCGCATCGAACGTGTACCAGACAGTGTCACGCGCGCTCGTCGTGCCGGTCGGGTTGACGCAGGTGGCGCAGGGTGCAGCGGGGCCGCTGCTCGCGCGGGCGGTCGGGCTGGGCGCAGGGGGCGAGGCCGCGGCCGGCATCGCGGCGGTCGTCGCCAACGACTGGAACCCCTGGCTGCGCTTCTCGGGCGGCCGGGGCGTCGGCCAGGCGATCGGCATCATGGCGGCGACCTCGCCGGCGGCGCTGGCGACGTTCATCGCCGTCTCGCTCGGCGGCGTGGCGCTGCGCATGGTCCCGCAGGGGGTCGCACTCGGGCTGCTGGCGGCGCCGTTCGCTTCGGCAGCCGCGGGCGATGATCGCGTAACCTCGCTCGGCCTGGCGGCGATCGCGGCGACGGTGATGACGAAGCGGCTGCTCGGGAACGGCGCGCCTGACCCGCTGGCGGCCGGCGAGCGTGTGTGGTGGATCCGGCTGGTGTACGACCGCGACATCCGTGACCGAGAGGCGTGGGTGCGACGCGGGCTTGGCGGCCAGGACAGCTAGCCGCGCCAGCGGCGGAAGACGAGCGCGGCGTTCTGGCCGCCCATGCCGAAGGAATTGCTCAGCACCACTTCGACATTCGCCTCGCGCGCGGTGTGCGGCACGTAGTCGAGGTCGCACTCGGGGTCGGGCGTGTCGAGGTTGATCGTCGGCGGGATCATGTTGTCGCGGATGGCGAGCACCGACGCGACCGCCTCGACGCCGCCCGCGGCCGCGGCGGAGTGGCCGGTCATCGATTTGATGCTGCTGACGGGCACGCCGTAGGCGGCGTCGCCGAAGGCGAGCTTGATGGCGGCGGTTTCCGTCTTGTCGTTGTAGGGCGTGCCGGTACCGTGCGCGTTCAGCCACGACACCTCGCTCGGCCTGACGCCCGCCGACTTGAGCGCGCGGATCATCGCCAGCGACTGGCCCTCGGCGTCAGGCGCCGCATCATCGGCGGCGTCGAACGACCAGCCCTGGCCGACGTACTCCGCAAGGATCTGCGCGCCGCGCGCCTGCGCGTGCTCGAGCGACTCCAGCACCAGCACGCCGGCGCCCTCACCGAGCACGAAGCCGTCGCGGTGCAGGTCGAACGGGCGCGAGGCCTTCTCGGGCGTGTCGTTATAGCCCTTCGAGAGCGCGCCCATCAGCCCCATCGTCGCCACCGCAACCGGCGTAATGATCGCCTCCGTGCCGCCCGCGAGAAGGATGTCGGCCGATCCCGTGCGGATCATCGCCCAGGCGTGGCCGAGGGCGTCGGTGGCGGAGGCGCAGGCGCTGTTCACGGACGAGTTCGGCCCCCGCAGGCCGAGCTCGCGGCCGACGCGGCCGGCGGACATGTGGGGGCCGAGCTTCGGGATGAGCAAGGGGTCGACGCGGTTCGGGCCGCGCTCATCGATGATCGTCTCCTGGCGCCCCATCTCGAAGACGCCGCCGGTGCTGGCCATGATCACGCCCATCTCGGTCGCGGTCTGGCGGTCGAGCTCAATCTTGGCCGAGACGAGCGCCTCGCGGGCGGCCTTGAGGGCGATCTGCGCGAAGCGGCCGGAGCGGCGGGCGGTCTTGTGGTCCATCACCTCCACGGGGTCAAAGCCCTTGATCTCGCCCGCGACGCGCACGGGATGGCGGGAGGCGTCGAAGAGCGTGATCGGGCCGATGCCGCTCGTCCCGGCGAGGAGCGCGCGCCAGAAGGACTCGGCGTCGTTGCCGATCGGCGTGACGGCGCCGATGCCGGTGATGACCACTCTGCGCAGGTCCAATGCGCCTCCTCAGCCCCGTAACGCGCCGCAGCTTCGGCTCCGCCCGATGCCGATGTAGTCTAACAGCGGCGTTTCTTGCCGGACGCGCGCGGGAGTACGCTTACACCCACGCAGGAGGCGCGTATGCGCGACGACCACTCCATCTCGAAGGCGGTGCTGATCACCGGCTGCTCGACGGGCATCGGGCGGACGACGGCCGAACGGCTGGCATCGCGCGGGCACACGGTCTACGCGACGGCGCGGCGGCTGGAGTCGATCGCCGACCTCGCCGCCAAGGGGTGCAAGACGCTGGCCTGCGATGTGACGGATGACGCGTCGATGGTCGCGGCGGTGCGGGCGGTTGAGGCGGCGGAGGGCGCAGTCGGCGCGCTCGTGAACAACGCCGGGTACGGCCAAGACGGGGCGGTCGAGGAAGTGCCGATGGACGCGGTGCGGCGGCAGTTCGAGACGAACGTCTTCGGGCTGCTGCGGATGACGCAGCTCGCGCTGCCGGGCATGCGGCGGCAGCGCTGGGGGCGCATCGTCAACGTCAGCTCGATGGGTGGCAAGCTCGTGTTCCCCGGCGGCGGCATCTACCACGCGACAAAGTGGGCCGTCGAGGCGTTGAGCGACGCGCTGCGCTACGAGGTGCGGCCGTTCGGCGTCTACGTCTCGGTGATCGAGCCCGGCGCGATCCGCACGCAGTTTGGCGAGACGTCGGTCGGCGCCATGAACGCCACGTCGGACGAGACGTCGCGGTACACGGCGTTCAACGAAGGCGTGGCGAAGCGCGTGCGGGCGACCTATGCGTCAGGGATGATGGCCGTCGGGCCGGAGCCCGTCGCGCGGGCGATCGAGCGCGCGCTCACGGCGCGGCGGCCGCGGTCGCGCTATCCAGTGACGGCGGGTGCGCGGATGATCATGGCGATCCGGCGGGTGATGCCGGACCAGGTGTGGGACGCGTTCATGCGGACGCAGTTCCCGCCGCCGAATCCGTAAGACACACTTCTACCCGACGCCTGCCGGGACTTCAGTCCGCGCAGCGCGCGAATCCAGCGCCTGTCGGCAAGCCCATCGACGCGGGAAACGGGATGGCGAAGATGAAGTTCGGGATCCAGACGAGCATCAACGGCGTGTCGTGGCGGGAGTTGGCGGACTTCTGGCGGTTCCTCGACCGCGAGACGGCGTTCAACAGTGCGTGGACGTTCGACCATTTTGTCTCGCCGGGCGCGGGACAGGACCCGCACGGGCCGTGCTTCGAGGGGTGGACGTCGCTGACGGCGCTGGCGGCGATCACGCAGCGGATCCGGCTCGGCTGCCTGGTGACGGGTGTGACGTACCGGGAGCCGGGCGTGCTCGCGAAGATGGCGGCGACGGTCGACCACGTGAGCGACGGCCGGCTGGAGTTCGGCATCGGCGCGGCGTGGCACGAGCAGGAGCACCGGATGTTCGGGATCCCGTTCCCGCCCGTGCGCGAGCGGCAGGACCGGCTGGAGGAGGCGACCCAGCTCATCCGCCTGCTGTTCGAGTCGGAGGGGCCGGTGGACTTCACCGGTCGCTACTACACGCTGCAGCAGGCGTACTTCCAGCCGAAATGCGTGCAGAAGCCGCACCCGCCGATCATGGTCGGCGGCGGCGGCGAGAAGCGCACGCTACGGACGCTCGTGCGTTACGGCGACGTGATGAACGTCAGCGGCACGCCGGAGCAGGTGCGCGCGAAGATCGCCGTTGTCGAGGAGCACTGCCGCGACGCCGGACGCGACCCGTCCGAGATCCGCAAGACGGCCTTCACGCCGGTGATCGTCAGCGACAACGCGCGGCTGATCGAGCGCGTGGCGACCATGATCGCGCAGGGCGCCGGCATGACGCCGGCGGAGGCGCAGCGGGTGTCGCCGATCGGCGACGCGGCACACGTGCGGGAGGTGGTCGGGCGGTACGCCGAGGTCGGCGTGGACGAGATCATCATGATGGCGCAGGCGCCGTTCAAGCCAGACGTGTACGCCCGCATCAACGAGCAGGTGGTGGCGCCGCTGGCGGGTTGAGGCGCATGCGCGCTAACGCGCGGCACGCCGCCAGCGCTCGCGGAGGCACGACGGTCGGGCGCCGGACGCACTCACGAGCACGCGCTGAGGAGCGACCGGCTGCCGGAGAACGAACAGAGGCGCGTCCCTCGCGGACGCGCCTCTGGCTGCGGCAATGGAGCGGAAGACGAGATTCGAACTCGCGACCCCCTCCTTGGCAAGGAGGTGCTCTACCGCTGAGCTACTTCCGCTGGAGCGTCGCCAGTATAGCCGCCGCCTTCCGTCGCCGACAACGAAGTGAATGGATTCGGCGCGTGACGGGGTGCAACGTGGCCCCGCCGTGGCCGATTGTACTGATAGAGCGCCCGCTGGCGGGGTGCATCGGGGGTACGGCAGGAGTGGCACGGGTGGGCAAGTTCAAGGACTACTACGAGGTTCTGGGCATCCCTTACGGCGCGCACGCCCGCGTCATCGAGGAGAAGTACTGGGAGCAGGCGCACGAGCTGCACCAGGAGCCGACGAAGAAGGCTGCCCGCCGCCTGAGCCTGATCAACGAGGCCTACGAGACCCTCGGCTCGCCCTACAAGCGCGCGGCCTACGACCGGCGCCGCATGCAGCAGGCCGGGCACGACGGAATCGGGCGCCGGGCGGGTGTGCTCCAGTCGTTCGTGAATCTGGTCGGAAAGGCCTTCCGGCCGGACTAAGGCCGTCGCACCCCAGGCGCCGACGGCCGATCCGCTCTACCGAAGGACGATACCCAGCACGATCAGCGTGGTCACCACCATGGCCGCGAGGATGGCGATGCGCCGGAGCTCGTGGATGGCGTACGAGGTGTCGCGTCGGGCGAGGGTGACGAGGTCGACCTCGCGGCGCTTTCGGACGCCCTGCTGCTGGATGGCGCGGGCGGCGCCCGTGAGGCGCGCCGGCTGGGCGCGCGACGGCGGAGGCGCGGGCGGTGGGATGGCGACGGGGCCATCCGCGAGGAGGGCGGTGTCCGGCTCGCGCGCGGCCTCGGCCTCCGCCGCTGCCAGCACGCCAGGGTCGTCGACGATGTCGGCGTCGACGGCTACCTCGGATGTGTCAGGTTCGGCGGGGGCGGCAGGGGCCGGCCGCAGGTAGCTACGGTCGGTGCGCTTCTTCTTCGCGGGCTGCAAGCGACCGTCGCGGACGAGCGGCCGGTTCTGTTTGGGCAAGCGAACGCTCCAGGCCATCGCGAGGTGGCCGAAATCGCACCGAAGTATAGCCGAGCGACTGCGAGGCCCAAATTCGGCGCCAGCCGGGCCGCGCGCGCGCCGATGCTTCGGTAGGAAGGGGGAGCGTGCGCACCGTATTCGTCGGGCTTGCGCTGATTCTGCTGCTCGTCGGCGGCATGGCCGGCGGCTGGGTCGCGCTGAACTACTTCTCGCCCGCGAGCCTCGGCACACCGGCCCATGCCGGCGCCGTCTCGAACGGCCACCCGGAGCAGTGCACGCTCGTCGACCTGGGGGTGCGCGCCCGGTCGCGGGCGGAGCACCAGGTGGCGCTCGATGCCGGCTGGGTGGTGCGTGGGACGTTCAGTGTCGAGGGGGGATTCGGACGCGTCGACCTCTTCATGCGGATCGTGGACCCGCAGGGGCTCGACGTGCTGGCGTCGCCGCGCACCGACCACTACGACTTCGTGCTGCCGGTGAAGGTCCGCGGCGAGTACCGATTCGTATTCGACAACCGGTATTCGCTCTACACGTCGAAGTCCGTCGGGCTGTACTACTGCATCGACAAGGGCGGGCGTCCCGGCTGAGTTGTGCTACCCCGGCTGCTGCGGCGAAGGCCGCTTGACCGGGACGCGGCTCGATGGCATCCGGCCCGGCCTGCCCGGCACACCCCTGCGATATAGTGCGCCCAGGGAACAGCTGCGCGCGGAGGGCAGGTTTTGGGCGTCGACCCACGCGAGTACCGGACCATCATCGGGCACTTTGCGACGGGTGTGACGGTCATCACGAGTGCTGCCGACGGCGAGCTGCAGGGGATGACCGCGAACGCGCTCTCATCGCTTTCGCTGGACCCCGTGATGGTGCTGATCTGCGTCGACAAGACATCGCACACGCACCATGTCGTCACTCGCGGTGGCGTCTTCGCGGTGAACATCCTCGGCGAGCACCAGGAGGACGTCTCGCGGCTGTTCGCGCGGCGGGCCGAGCCGCAGGCCGGTTCGCTGCGCGGCCAGCCCTTCCGCATCGGCGCGAGCGGCGCGCCGATCCTCGAGGACTGCCTCGCCTACCTGGACTGCCGCGTCCGCGATGTGCTCGACGGCGGCGACCACTCGATCTTCCTCGGCGAAGTGATCGACCAGGCGGTCGTCCGGGACGTGCCTCCCCTCGTGTTCTTCCGGGGCAGATACACCTCGATCGCCCAACGCGCCGAGGCGTGAACGGCTCCCAACGCTGCCGCACCCCCGTCCGGTGCGTGAGCGTCCGGCGCGACGCGCAAAGCGGGGCGGTTTGTGACAATTGACACAAACGCGCGGGCTGGTAGAATCTCCGCATCGGGTTGCACGACTCGCGGATTGCAGAGATTTGCCAACATTCAGCGCCGCCGCCTCGCGCCCTGACGCCCACGCGCCGCATTCGGGCCGCTGGCTGACGCTCGGCCAGGCGTGCCGGCTCCTCAACGTCGACGAGTCGACGCTGCGACGCTGGGCGGACGCCGGCCAGGTGCGCACGTTTCGGACGCCGGGCGGGCACCGGCGCTTCGCCGAGGGTGACGTCGAGGCGATCGTCGAAGGCCGCTCGCGCCGCCAGCAGCAGCTCGGCGATGTCGGCGACCTGGCGACACGGCGCATCCGGCGGCAGTTGCATCGCCCGCCCGCTCCATCGTGGTACGCGACCGTGGATGAGGCGCAGCGCGAGAAGCTGCGGACGCTCGGCCGCGGGCTGATGGCGCTCGTTGCGGACTACGTCGCGAAGCGCCAGCGCAAGACATCGCTGCTGGAGCAGGCGCGCGCCACCGGCGCGCTCTACGGCGCCGAGCTGCGCGCCGCCGGCATGTCGCTCTCGCAGGCGATGCACGCGTTCACGTTCTTCCGCCGCAGCCTCGACCAGTCCGCGAAGCAGGCGCTGACGAAGGCCGGCACGCCGGTCGGTGAGGCGGTGGAGGTGTGCGAGCAGATCATGGCGCTCGCCGACGAGGTGTTGCTCGGGATCGCGCGCGCGTACGAGGGCGTAGCGGAGACTGGCGATGGACGCACGCCCTGAGAGCAAGTGTGGCCGCATCGGCCCGTGGCGGCTGCTCGACCTCGCGCAAGCGACGATGTCGTGGCGGATCACCGGGTTCGCCGGTTCGGGGCACCTGCCACAGTACGGCGCGCCCGACGTCGTGCCGCGCGACTTCTCGCCGGAACTGCCCGACTCGAACCTCAGCGAGGCGGAGCGTAAGCACGCGGTGCGGCGCGAGGTCTTCCGCCGCTACGTACGTTTGCAGCGGGAGCAGGGACGATGAGCAGCGACGCTTCGTTGCTCGCGGAAGCGATCGAGTGGCTCCTGACCCAATTCCACCTTGGCCCGAAAGCGCCGCGTGACCTTCGCGAAAGCGAACTCGAATCGCGCGAAATTCCTGGCTCAATGGTCGGCGAGGATCAGCAGCGTGCGGCCGCCGCACGCCTGAAGAGCCGCGCAAACAGGAACGAGGGCTGAGCCAACCATGGCGCTGTATCCAATCTTCATCGAAGCCAAGGGCCGCCGGGTGCTCGTCATCGGGGGCGGGAACGTCGGCGCGGAGAAGGTGCGCGGGCTCCTCGCGGCCGAGGCGGACATCACGCTCGTGAGCCCGGACCTCATCCCGGAGCTGCGCGAGTACGCCGACGCGGGACGCATCCGGCACGTCGCGCGCGCGTACGAGGAGAGCGACCTCGACGGCGGCTACGAGTGGGTGATGGTCGCAACGGACGACGGTGCGATCAATGCCGAGGTGGCCGCGGCGTGCAAGCGGCGCCGGATCTGGGTGAACGCCGCTGATGACCCCAAGAACTGCGACTTCATCCTGCCGGCCGTCGTGCGCAAGGGGAAGATCACGCTCGCGGCGTCGACATCCGGCGCGAGCCCGGCGCTCGCGCGGCGCCTGCGCGAGGAGCTGGACGCGTACCTGACGGAGGACATGCCGGCGCTCGCCGACCTGCTCGCGGAGGTGCGGCAGGACGTGCGCGCACGCGGACTGAAGGTAGATAACGAGACGTGGCAGGAGGCGATCGACACCCGACTGCGGGTGTTGCTGGCGCAACGGAAACAGGATGAGGCGCGAGCGTACCTGGTTCAGCGCCTGGGGATCGCGGAGGCGCTCGCGTCGTGATGGCGGTGCCGTGCCGGATGAGTCGATGCTCGGTGGACCGCTGTCAGGCGCACGGCCTCAGTCGCGACCAGATCCTTCGGCTCGCTCAGGATGACACCAACCACCAACGACCAACGTCCAAGGTCCAGCGACCAACATGCACCTGACCCTCGTCGGCATCTCGCACAAGACAGCACCCGTAGCGGTGCGGGAGCACTTCGCCTTCGCGGCCGACGAGCTGCCGGCGCTGCTCGCGCGGCTCGGCGAGCGGTACGCCGGCGCGGCGGTACTTTCGACGTGCAACCGGACCGAGGTCTACCTGACGACGCACCGGCCGCTGGGCGACCATCGGCCCGTCGTGGCACTGCTAAGCGAGATCAAGGGCGAGATCCCGATCGAAGGGGCGCCGTTTTATGCGCTGACCGGGCGTGATGCCGCGCGCCACCTCTTCCGCGTCGCGGCGGGCATCGAGTCAATGGTCGTCGGCGAGTCGGAGATCCTCGGCCAGGTGCGCGCGGCGTTCACGGCGGCGACGGCGGCGAAGACGAACACGCCGGCACTCTCGCGGCTGTTCCACAGCGCGATCCGCGTCGGCCGCAAGGCCCGCGCGCAGACGGCGATCGGCCGGCACGCCGTGTCGGTCAGCTCGACAGCCGTCGCACTGGCGCGCGAGACCGTCGGCGAGCTGTCCGGCAAGACGGCGCTCGTCGTGAGCGCGGGTGAGGCGGGCAAGCTCGTCGCGCGGGCGCTCGCGAGCGCCGGTCTCGCGCGCATGCTCGTCACCAGCCGCACGAAGGAGAAGGCCGCGCAGCTCGCGGCCGACCTCGAGGGCCAGGCCCTGCCCTTCCGCGACCTTGCAAAGGGTGTCGCGCAGGCGGATATCGTGATCACTTCGACAGCCGCGCCGGCGTTCGTGATTGACCGCGCGCTGGTCGGGCGCGCGATGGCCGGCCGCAGCATCGGCGACGCCGGCGAGCGGCCCCTACTGCTGATCGACATCGCCGTACCGCGCGACATCGATCCCGCTGTGCGTGAAGTCCCCGGCGTGCGCTTGTATGACATCGATGACCTGCAGGAGCGCGCGCGGCAGAACATGGCGCTGCGCCGGCAGGAGGTCGCGCACGCGGAGGCGATCGTCGACGAGGAAACCGCGCGCTACATCGACTGGCTCCGCTCGCTGTCGGTCGTGCCAACCGTCGCGGCGCTTCGCGAGCGCGCGGAGCAGGTACGCGCGGAGGAGGTCGAGCGCACCCTTGCGAAGGTCGACCTGACGCCGATGGAGCGGCGGCGCGTCGAGGCGATGACGCAGGCGATCGTGAAGAAGCTGCTGCACGAGCCGATCGCCCAGCTTAAGCGCCCAGGTGAGGGCGAGCGCTACGTCGAGCCCGTGCGGGCACTGTTTGCCCTCGACGGCGACGAGCCGCCGGACCGCTGAGGTGGCGCGCACCTTCGTCGTCGGTACGCGCGGAAGCCGTCTCGCGCTGCGCCAGACCGACCTCGTGGTGCAGGTGCTGCGCGCGGCGCACCCCGGGGTCGCCATCGACCTGCGCGAAGTCCACACCGAAGGCGACCGCACGAGCGCGCCGCTGTCGCAGATCGGCGGCACCGGCGTCTTCACGAAGGCGATCGAGGAGGCGCTGTTGCGCGGTGACGCCGATATCGCCGTCCACAGCATGAAGGACCTGCCGCCGGCGGTCGCCCACGGTCTGGCGATCGCGGCGGTGCCGGAGCGCGCAGATCCGCGCGACGTGCTCGTCACGCGCGACGGCGCCACGCTCGAGGAGCTGCCCGCCGGCGCGCGCATCGGCACCGGCAGCACGCGGCGTGCCGTGCAGCTGCGGGCACTGCGGCCAGACATCGCGACGGCGGAGATCCGCGGCAACGTCGATACGCGGATCCGTAAGGTCGATGCCGGCGAATACGATGGTGTCGTGCTCGCCCTTGCGGGGCTGCAGCGCCTCGGCCTCGAGGCACGCGCGGCGCACACCTTCGAGGCGGACGTGATGACGCCGGCCGTCGGCCAGGCAGCGCTCGCGGTCGAGACCCGCGCGGACGACGCCGAGACGGTCGCGCTCGTCGGCGCGGTCGACCACTGGCAGACGCGTGTGGCCGTGAGCGCCGAGCGGGCGTTCCTGGAGCGGCTGGGCGCGGGCTGCCGGCTGCCGGTTGGCTGCTGGGCGCGCGCGCGGCACGACGGCGCGGTCGCCTTGGACGCGTTCCTCGCGGACGACGACGGCCGCGCGCACCGGCTGCACCGCCCGTTCACGGGACCGCGTGTCGAGCGTGAGGGGCCGCTGGCGCACGCGCTGCCGCACGGACGCCTCGACGACCCGGCGGAATTCGTGGCGGCGGTGTTGGCGGCGCGCCAGCTTGGCATCGAGGCAGCGGAGGCGCTCCTGGCGCAGGCGGAAGCGGCGCGATGAACGCGGAGGATCTGCGGCCGCCCGTCGCGCTCGTGGGCGCCGGGCCGGGTGACGCGGCGCTGATCACGGTCGGTGGGGTGGCGCGCATCGCGGCGGCCGATGTCGTGGTCTACGACCGGCTCGCCAATCCGGCACTGCTGCGCCACGCGCGCACCGACGCGGAACTGGTGTACGTCGGAAAGACGCCGGCACGCCACACAATGTCACAGGATGAGATCAACGCGCTGCTCGTCGAGCGGGCGCGGGCGGGCAAGCGCGTCGTGCGGCTCAAGGGCGGCGACCCGTTCGTGTTTGGTCGCGGCGGCGAAGAGGCGCAGGCGCTACGCGCCGCCGGGATTCCGTTCGAGGTCGTGCCCGGCGTCACCAGCGCCGTCGCCGTGCCGGCATATGCGGGCATCCCCGTGACGCACCGCGGCATCGCGACGTCGTTTGCTGTGGTCACCGGCCACGAGGACGCGAGCAAAGCCGACTTGGACGTCGACTGGGCGCGCGTCGCGGACGCGGCGGACACGCTCGTGTTGCTGATGGGCGTCGGGCGGATCGCGGAGATCGCCGGTTCGCTCGTCACCCATGGCCGGCCCGCGGAGACGCCCGTAGCGGTCATCGACTGGGGCACGCTCCCCCGCCAACGCGTCGTGATCGGCACCTTGGCGACGATCGCCGCCGATGTCGCGAACGCGGGCATTGCGGCACCTGCGGTGACGGTGGTCGGTGAGGTCGTCCGGCTGCGCGATGATCTCCGCTGGTACGACAACCGGCCGCTCGCCGGCAAGCGCGTGCTGGTGACGCGCACGCGCGAGCAGGCGAGCGAGCTCGCGGAGCTGCTGGCAGCGGCGGGCGCCGAGCCGGTCGAGTTGCCGTCACTGGAGGTCCGCGTGATCGCCGATCCGGCTGCGGTCGACGACGCGATTGCCCGCCTGCGGACGTCGGCGTACACATGGGCGATCTTCACGAGCACCAACGGCGTGCGCATCTTCTTCGACGCGCTCGCCGACCGCGGATGCGACGCGCGCGTGTTCGGGCGCACACAGGTAGCGGCGATCGGTCCGGCTACCGCGGACGCGCTCGGGGCGCGTGGCGTGCGGGCCGACCTTGTGCCGGAGCGCTTCGTTGCCGAGGGGCTGATCGAGGCGTTCGCCGGCCGTGTGCTGCGCGGGCAAGGAGTGCTGCTGCCGCGTGCGAAGGGCGCACGCGATGTGCTGATCGACGGGCTTCAGGCGCGCGGCGCGCAGGTCGACGAGTTGCTGCTGTACGAGGCGGCCGTGCCCGTTGCGCCGGACGCCGAGGGCTTGCGGCGGCTGCGGGGGGGCGAGATCGATATCGCGACGTTCGCCAGCTCGTCATCCGTGCGCAATCTGATCGCGATGCTCGGCGGCGATGTCGCAGCGTTGCGCAACGTAACGATCGCGGCGATCGGGCCGGTCACGGCGCAAGCCGTACGCGCGGCCGGCCTCGAACCGGCTGTGGTGGCGGAGGAGCACAGCATCGTGGGGCTCCTGCATGCGCTCGTCATGCACTGCGCCCGCACGCCGTGACGCGCAGGCGTGGGACTGCCGCCGCCGGCTACTCGTGACCGGCGGTCCGCTGCTAGCCTGTGGCGATACGCGACGAAAGGAGCGCCGTGCCCAAGCCCCCATCCTCGCCCGGCGACGCTGAGCACTGGCGCCGCCTCGGGCTCCTCCCCGGCGCGCCCGAGTGCGTCCTCAAGGCCGCCTGGCTCGCCCAGATTGAGCTGCACCATCCTGACCGCGGCGGCGACGCCGAAACAGCGAAGGCCGTTAACATCGCCTACGAGGCGCTGCGCGGGCGCGGCGCCGCCGCCAACGAGTACGTCGCCGCAAACTACGCCGGCGAACCCTGGGTCGTCCTCGGCATCAGCAGCGCCGCCGACGCCCGCCTCGTCGAGCGCGCCGGCAAGCAGCTCCGCAGCGAGCTCGCCCAGCACCGCCGCCTGGCCGACCGCGTCGCCTGGGCGATGGCGCATTTCGCCGAAGCCGCCAGCGTGCCCCGCCGCGTCCGCCCGGCAACGCCGCCGCCACAGCGCCGGCCGACGACGATCCGGCGCGAGGCATCGCCCGCGCCGGCCCGCCCCGGGCCGCCGGAGGGCCTCCCGGACCGCATTGACTTCGGGCGCATTGAGTGGGGTCACGAGGCCTCGCGGACGTTCCACCTCACGTGGAAGCGCGCGGCGCCCTTCGACGTGCGCATCGAAGCGCCTGCGCCGCTGCGCGCGGACGTCGTCGCCTCGAAGGTGCTTCCCGGCCGCTTCTCCGTGACGCTCTCGGTCGACTGGGAGTCGCCAGAGTTCAGCCGCTCGCCGAACGTGCGCGGCTACACGCTCGACGCCGCGCTACGCCTGCGCTGGACGTCCCAGGACGAGGCCGCCGTGCGGGTAAAGGCGGTGCTGCTGTACCCGGCGCTCATCTCCGCGAGCCCGACCGAACTCGACCTCGGCTCCGTCCGGCTCGGCGCGGACACGCGCGCATCGCTCCTGCTCGTCGCGACGGCGCCGACCTGCGCGACGCTCGCGCTGCCGCCATGGCTGCGCCGCGTCGACGCCGCCGGCCGGCCGGTGGAGGCGCCGCTGCAGCTCCAGACCGACACGCCCGTGCGCGTCTCGCTCGCCGTCGACTGGGCGCCGGTCCGCGAGCGCGGCCGGTCGTCCATCGAGGCCGGGCGGGCGGTGCGCCCCACCGGCCGCATCGTCGTGCGATGGGCCAGGGAGGAGCTGACGATCCCGGCATCGCTGGTGGCGACGCCGTCAGTCGCGGTGCACCGCTAGCGGCTGGGCGAAGCGGATCACGAAGCCATCGGGGTCGTGGACCTTAAAATCGCGCAGTCCATAGTCGCGGTCGCCGATCGGGCGGGCGATCTGTGCGCCAGCCGCGCTCGCGCGCTCGTAAACGCGGTCGACATCATCGACCATCACGCGGATGTCGATGCCGGCGCCACGATGCCCGGCCGGCGCGCCGCCTGTGGCAAGGCGCTCATGCTGCAGCAGGAAGTGAGCGTCGCCGCGGACCAGCACAGCGAAGTCGGCGCTGCCGTCGTGCTCTTCGCGCCGCCAGACCTCGAAGCCGAGCGCATCCTCGTAGAAGCGGATGCTTGCGTCGACGTCGCGGACGAATAGCTCCGGCGCGACGGGCGCGAAGCGCTCGCCGGGGCGCGCGCTCACCGGCTGGCGGCGGCCGCGGCCGCGCCCAACTCCGCCGCGAGCTGCGCTGGTGTGCGCAGCACGCAGGTGAACATCGGCGTGTCGCGCAGCGTGTATGAGCTGGCGCGCGTGTAGCGGAGGTCCTGCACGAGGTCGAGGAACTCCGCCGGGTCGTCACCCTCGAACGCGACGACGAACTCCTGGTCGTCGATGCCGTAGCTGTAGCTCGTGTTGATGCGGATCTTCGGATACTTGTGCCCGACAGCGACGTGCTCGCGCATCATCGCGCCGCGCTCCTCCGCGGAGAGCTTGTACCAGTCGCGCGTCTTCACCATCGGGTAGACGAACACGTACGGCGCGCCGTTCGGGTACGCGCGCATCGCCTCGCGCGCCGGATCCGTCTCCTTGCGCGCATACGGCGATGGCTTCGTCATGGAGATAAAGTTGTGCGCGAGCTCCAGGTGGTCGCCGGCCGTCGTGGCGCGGATGCGGCGCTCGAACTCCTGCAGCGGCCCCGTGCCGTCTGGCGTCTTCAGCCAGACAGCGAAGTCGGCGTCCGGCCGCAGGCCGATCAGGCTGTAGCACAGCTGCCAGGGCGCCACCGGCCGCGCCAGCACGTCGGCCAGCTCGTCGAGCGCTCGCGTGCGCGCCGATGCGTCGAGCGAACGCCACGACGGCGCGAAGCGGTACATCGCCCAGCGCATGTACTCACGCGGCTCCGCCTGCTGCGCAGCGTGGGTGCCGGCTTGCTCCACGGCGCGGGCGTTCAGCCCGTGCTGTTGCTCCGACGCGCCGTTTTCACCCGGCCGTGACATGCGCGCGCTCCCACTCCTCGAACGCCGGCTCGAAGTACGCCAGCCGCACCTTCTTGTACTCCGTCGTGCTGTAGAGCACAGCATAGTCGTCGAGGCCGTGCTCGGCAGAAAGCTGCTTCACGAACTCCTCCACCTCGCCCTTCTTGCGCGCGTGGATCATCGTGAAGAGGTTGTACTTCCAGTCCTCATAGATCGGACGCTGGTAGCAGTGGCTGATCACCGTGTAGCCGGCCATCGTCTGCCCCATGCGCAGGATGTCCGCCTCGGGCACCGCCCACACGGCCATCCCGTTCGCACCGAAGCCCGCCTTGCGGTGCCGCAGGATCGCCGCGAAGCGCCGCAGGTAGCCACGCCGCTGCAGGTCCTCCAGTTCGGCGATCAGGCCCTCCGGCGTCGTCCCGAGCGCCGCCGCCGGGGCGGCGAATGGGTCGTGCTCGAGCGAGAGGTCGCCCTGTACCGCGCGGATGATCTCGATGTCCCGCGCCGTCAGCGACTGCTGCGCCGCCACCTCGCGGTGCTCGTGCGTGTACTGCGGGTCCGAGCGGTGGTCGATCGGCCGCTCGCCGGTCATGTCGAGGGTGACGCCGATCTTGAACAGCCGGAGCGTCGGCAGGAGCCGCGTCGATTCCGCGCCGGCGAGCCGATGTAGCGCGTCGACGTGCGCCTGCAGGCTCGAGTTCGGCGGCACGGCGACGGTGAACCACATGTTGAACGCGTGTGTCCGCTTGTAGTTGTGGCTGACGCCCGGGTGTGCGTTGACGACGGCTGCCGCCTCATCGAGGCGCTCCTCCGGCACGCGCATCGCCACGAGCGACGACTGGTAGCCAAGCGCTTTCGTGTCGAAGATCGGCGAGATCTGGCGCAGAATGCCGCTCTCGCGCAGCGCCGCAAGGCGAGCCAGCACGTCGGCCTCGTCCGTGCCGACCGTCGCGGCGAGCGCCGCGAACGGCTCCCGCACCAGCGGGAAGCGGTCCTGCATCTCGTTGAGCAGCCGTTGGTCGACGGCGTCCAGCTCGCTCGCACGCACCATCGTCATCGCGCTGCCCTCGCCGCCTGCGCGTTCTCGACCTCGCGCTCAAGGCCAAAGTTGGCCTCGTACAGCTCCTGCACTCGCCGCAGCTCGTCGTCGGTCAGCGGCGCCACCTGGTCGATCGCGGCGAACTCGTGGAGCTGCTCGGCGTTGTAGATGTTCGGCAGCGTGCAGGCGATCGCCGGGTCGGCGAGAATCCAGCGCAGCGCCACCTGCCCGAGCGTGGCGCCCGGCCGGGCGTCGAGCAGGAACTGGAGCTGGCGCACCTTCTTCAGCCCGTTGATCAGCCAGGAGCGCGGGCGGTGCCGCCGGTGGTCGTTCGGCCCGAACTGCGTGTCCTCCGTGTAGTGCCCTTCGAGCAGCCCCGACGAATGCGGCACGCGGACGATCACTGACGCGCCCGCCTCGCGGCACGCCGCGATCTGCGCCCGCCCGGGGTCCTGCTCGAGCAGGTTGTAGATGATCTGCATGCCGTCGATGTGCCGCTCCCGCGCCGCGCGCACGCCCTCTGCCTCCCAGCCGATCGCCGGCCCGAGCGCGACACCGTAGGCGCGAATCTTGCCCTCGCGCTTGAGATCCTCGAGCGCGGCAAACGTCTCGTCCGAGGCGATGGCGTCCATCTTCGGGTTGTGGAGCTGGTAGAAGTCGATCCGCTCGCGCTTCAGGCGTTTCAGGCTCTCCTCACACGCCCGCTTGATGTACGTCGGGCTGAAGTCCTGCGGGATCTCCTGCTGGCCCCGCCGCGCGTCGGCGTGTGTGTAGAAGTCGTACCCAACCTTCGTGGCGATGACGACGTCGGGGTCGTCCCCGAACGCCTCGCCGAGCTGCCGCTCCGAGCGCCCGTTGCCGTACGAGTCGGAAGCGTCAAAGAAGGTGATGCCGAGGTCGCGCGCCTGGCGCATCAACGCAACGGCGTCCTCGTCCGTGTAGTCGCCCCACCAGCCGGTGCTGACAGTCCAGACACCGAATCCGACGACCGAAACCTGGATGCCGGTCTTGCCGAGCGGCCGGTATTCCATCGTGCTTCGCTCCTGCCAAAACGATACCGAGCGGCGTCCGGCGAGGCTACGACGGATTGACGGCCTCATGCGCGATTTGCCGAGATCCGGTGCTTTTGGCGCGTCGGCGCGCGAGCGAATGCCGGGGCGGATACGTCGAGTGGCGGCCCACGGTCCGGTAGCGGCCGAGCGCCTCGTACGCCGCCCAAAAGGTGCGGGGGCCACCACTCCAGCTCGATGCTCATGCCTGGCATCGAGGGCACGTAGAAGAGCGGCGGCGCTTCGCCGTGCGTCCAGCAGGCGATGACGACCTCGTCGGCCGCGCGCAGGGGGCGGGCCTGGGGGCCGTGCGACCATCCGGACGATCCGTCCCTCGGCGCGCCCGCGAGAACGCTACCCGAGCGCCAACGCGAAGACGCCCGCCACGATTGCGCACGCGCCGCCAACCCGGCGCAACGGCTCGGATTCACCGAGCAGCCGCCACCCCAGCACGGCACCGAACACGATGCTCACCTCGCGCGCCGGCGCGACGTATGTCACGGGCGCCATCGTCAGCGCCGCCAGCACGAGCACGTACGCACCCGGCGATAGCACGCCGACGCCCACCGCCGCCAGCCGGTGCTCGCGCCAGACCTCGCGCAGCGAGCCGCGCCCGCCCGCTGTCACGAGCGCCAGCGGCAGGAAGATCGACGCCCGCAGCAGCTCGCGGCCGTACTCGAAGACGAGCGGCGTCACGCGGTCGACGCCGCGCGAGTCCCACAGCGTGTAGCTCGCGATAATCGCGCCCGTCGCCACGGCGAAGGCAATCGACGCCGCCGCCTCGCGGCCGCGCGCCAGCGACCCCGGCCAGCTCATGACGACGATGCCGGCAATCACCAGCGCCGAGCCGGCCGCCGCGAGCGGCGTGAGTCTCTCACCGAACAGTAGCACCGCGCCCGCGACGCTCAGCGCCGGCCCGGTGCCGCGCGCGAGCGGATAGACGAGCGACAGGTCACCCGCACGGTAGGCCTGAGCGAGCAGCACGAAGTACGCCGCGTCGAGCAGCGACGAGACGGCGATGATCCCCAGCTCGATTCCGCCGAAGCCCTGATGCGCGACGGCCGCCGCAACAATCGCCGCAGGGAGCCAGACCACCGCGGCCACCGTGCTGAACGCCGCGATGAACGCCGGCTCGCGGCTGCCGCCCTTCGCGAGGAAGTTCCAGGTCGCGTGGGCGACCGCCGCCGTCAGGACGAGCGCGACCGCGCCGGGCGGCACCTAGTCGCGCCTCGACCGCACGGCGGCGGCGCGCGGGAGCACGACCCCGATCGCGGCGCGGGCTTTCAGCCCGTGTCGACGTCTCGAGGCGCACATGGCCATCGTTGGACTACAGCAGGCCGCGCTCGCGCAGCACGCGCTCGGCCGTCGCACCGATCTCCGCCGGCGATTCGCACACCGTCACGCCCGCGTCGGCAAGCGCCCGCTTCTTCGCCGCAGCCGTGCCGGCGTTGCCGGAGATAATCGCGCCGGCGTGCCCCATGCGCCGCCCCGGCGGCGCCGTCGAGCCAGCGATGAACGCCACGACCGGTTTGGTCATGTGCTTCTTGATGTACGCCGCCGCATCCTGCTCGGCACTGCCGCCGATCTCGCCGATCAGCACCACCGCCGCCGTGTCCGGGTCGTTGTTCAGCAGCTCCAGCGCCTCGCGCTGCGTCGTGCCGATGATCGGGTCGCCGCCGACGCCGATGCACGTCGACTGGCCGATGCCACGCCGCGTCAGCTGGTCGACCGCCTCGTACACCAGCGTCCCGCTGCGCGAGACGACGCCGACGTTGCCCGGCGAAAAGACGTGGCCCGGCATGATGCCCACCCGGCACTCGCCCGCCGTGATGACGCCCGGGCAGTTCGGCCCGATGAGCCGCGTGCCGCTGCCGGCCAGCGCACGCTTCACCGTCACCATGTCGAGCGTGGGAATGCCCTCCGTGATGCACACCGCGAGCGGCACGCCCGCGTCCATCGATTCGAGGATCGCGTCCGCCGCGAACGCCGGCGGCACGAAGATCAGCGCGCACTCGGCACCCGTCTCGCGCACCGCCTGCTTGACGGTGTTGAACACCGGCACACCATGCTCCGTCGTCTCGCCGCCGCGCCCCGGCGTCACGCCGGCGACGACCTTTGTGCCGTACTCGATGCAGCGCTGGGTCTGGAAGCTGCCTTCCTTGCCCGTGATGCCCTGCACGAGGACGCGCGTGTCCTTGTTGACCAGTACGCTCATGAACTCGACGCTCCTGGCGCCAGCCGGGCGCCGCCGAACTCTACCAACGGCCGCCCGCAGAGGCGAGATACGGACGCGCGCCGCCATCGACTGTCACCGCACCAGCGGCTATCCTCGCCGCATGGCCGTCCGCTACGAACGCACCGGCGCCGCCGCCGTCATCACCATCGACCGGCCCGAGCGCCGCAACGCCGTCGACGGCCCCACGGCCGCCGCGCTGCTCGAGGCGTACGGGAAGTTCGAGGCCGACGACGGCGCGCGTGTGCTCGTCGTCACCGGTGCCGGCGGCCAGGCCTTCTGCGCCGGCGCCGACCTGAAGGCGATGTCGAACCCCGCGATGGCGCCCGGCGGACCGATGGGCTTCACACGCCTCCGCTCGCCGAAGCCCACCATCGCCGCCGTCGAGGGATGGTGCGTCGCCGGCGGCCTCGAAATCGCCTGCTGGTGCGATATGCGCGTCGCGAACGAAGGTGCCCGCTTCGGCTGCCTCGAACGCCGCTGGGGCGTGCCGCTCATCGACGGCGGCACGCAGCGCCTGCCACGCATCGTCGGACTCGGCCGCGCGCTCGACCTCATCCTCACCGGCCGCGTCATCGACGCCCGCCAGGCTGAGGCGATCGGCCTGGTGAACCGCGTCGTCCCGGACGGACAGGCGCTCCCTGCCGCGCTCGAGCTCGCGGAGCAGATCGCCGCCTTCCCCCAGGCCTGCGTCCTCGCCGACCGCGACTCCGCCTACGACGGCCTCGCGCTGTCGCTCGAGGATGGCCTCGCGGTCGAGGCGGAACGCGGCCGCGGCGTGCTCGCTGAAGCCCAGCAGGGCGCGCAGCGCTTCGCCTCCGGCGAGGGCCGGAGCGCGCGGTTCAGCTAACCACCAAACCCCCGCAAGCTCGGGCGGGCCCCACTACAGCTCATATTTCCGCCTTCGTCGCGGCGCCGGCTGTGGCCGCTCGCCGACCGGCGCCCGCAAGGGCAGGCGCAGCACGCGTCGCCGCGACTCGGCCGCCGTCGGCTCGGGATATTGCACGCGCGGGTGGTACACCGCACGCAGCGTCGCCTTGAACGACTCGGCAATCGTCCGCAGGTCGCGCAGCGTCAGGTCGCTCTCGTCGAGCTGCCCTTCGGCGATCCGTTCGGCGATCACCTCCTCGACCAGCGCGTCGATCCGCTCGGGCGAGCGGTCTGGGCTGCTACGCACGAGCGCTTCAGACGAGTCGGCGAGCATGACGATCGCCGTCTCCTTCGACTGCGGCCGCGGCCCCGGGTACTGGAACTCGGCCGGGTCGACCTGCGGGTCGGCCTCCGCAGCCTTGCGGTAGAAGTACGTCACCAGGCGCGTGCCGTGGTGCTCCGGGATGAACGCCTGCACGCGCGCCGGCAGCCGTTCGCGACGCGCCAGGTCGAGCCCGCGCAGCACGTGCTCGCGAATGACCCCGGCGCTCTCCTCCGGCGAAAGCCGATCGTGAGGCGACTCGCCCGAGAGCTGATTCTCGATGTACATCCCCGGCTGCAGCACCTTGCCGATGTCGTGGTAGTAGCAGCCCACCCGCGTCAGCAGTGGGTCCGCGCCAATCAGGTCCGCCGCCCGCTCCGCGAGGTTCCCGACGATGATGCTGTGGTGGAACGTGCCCGGCGCCTCGTCCTGGAGCCGTCGCAGCAGCGGCGCGTTCAGCTGCGACAGCTCCATCAGCTGCACGCGCGTCGTCACCCCGAACAAGACGCCCGCCGAAACGAAGGCGCCCGCCGCCAGCACACCCGCCGACACGCCGCCGATGCCCGACGCGAACGCCATCCAGCCGAGGTCGCGCGCCTGGCGGTCCGCGTCGATCAACCAGCCGCACAGCAACATCAGGTACGAGCACACGGCGACGACGACGCCGGCGGTGAGGTACCGGTTCAGCCGGTCGGCCCGGTGGACGACGTACACCCCGGCAACCGGCGCCAACCCGTATACCGCCAGCAGCCGGAACATGTCGAGCAGGCCCACCGACGCCACGAGCGACACGTCGGGCAGGAACGCCGCAATCAGCGCGACCAGCACACCGATGATCAGCCCCGCGACCACCGCCACATCCGTCTCAAGCAGTGCCGCGATCAACAGCGGCGCCGCGGCGACCGGCAGGATGTACGGCAGGAAGTACCGCCCCTCGTCCGGCAGTGCGAGCGGCAGGTAGAACTTCGCGACGAGCACCGGCAGCGCCGTGATCGCGGCGAGCGCGAAAAGGTGCCGCTCCGACGTCATCGCGGGCGGCCGCGTCACGTACACGTAGGCAGCAATCGCGGCCGCGGCTACGCCCGCGAGCAGCGCCGCCGCCAGCACGCTCCGCCACTGGATCTGCTTCTGCAACAGGTGCGCCGCTTCCAGCTTCTCCACCGCCACCTCGTCGACGCGCGTACCGGCGGACAGGATGATGTCGCCCCGGTTCACGCTCACCTTCTCCGGCGCCACCGCCGCCCGCGCGGCCGCCCGCGCCTGCTCCGTGCGCGCCGTGTCCTCCACCTGCGTCGCCACGATGCGCGGCCGCACCAGCTCGGCGGTCAGCAGCGCCTCGTCCGCCGTGAAGTCCGGCGCGATGCGCGCGTCGACGCCGTCCTTCGCAGCGTTCACGCTGGCCTCATCGAGCGAGACGCTGAGCTCCGCCGTCAACACGCGCCGGCCCTCATCGCGCAGCGCCAGCCAGCGGTCATCGGGCAGCGCCAGCATCGTCTCGACGCTCCGCGCCGAGAGCCCCGCCGCCGCCAACGCCTCGCGCTTGCGCGCGATGTCGGTCTGGGCGCGCACCTGCGTGAGCTGTCCGGTCGCGGCGTCGTACGCCGCGAGCTGCCGGTCGCGCACCGAGGGGTCGAACACGAGCGCCGGCGGCACCGCCTTCGCCGCCTCGTCCCGCTTCTGCTGTGTCAGGTAGGCGCTCTCGAAGGTGACGTCGCGCGGCGATTTCACGGTCCGCGCGGCCGTATCGCCGACGCGGATGTTGAGCTGGCGCGGGAAGATCGGGAAGAGCGCGATGAACAGCAGGGACGCCAGCGCGACGGCGAAGCCGGCTATCAGCCCGGGCGAAAGCGTGCGGGAGCGGGCGTGAGAAGCGGCGAGCGTCATAAGGGCATCATACGCCGCCGTAACGCCGGCCCAGCTGCAACGGATGGGGCGATGCGCCGTTTGCGGTTTGGAGGTGGACTAACTGTGCCAGAGCGCAACGAACGCGGAGTCCCGTGGGGCTGGGTCCTTGCGGGCGTCATCATCGTCATCATCGCAGCCAACTACAGGCCATCCGGCGAGGACTCCGAACCGTCAGCACCATCGAGTGGCCGGCCATACCTCACGCAGGCTGAGCTGCGTACTGAGGCCGCCCTCGATGAAGCGCGCCGGGCCGATGCGACCGCGGAAGCGGAGAACCGCGCCTACGACGCGTACCTGCGGTCGCAGACGGTGGCAGGCACAGGTGCATTGGGCGCCCTGCCGAGCGCGGCCGGGAACCGCTACGACTGCGCGGACTTCGCGACCCAGCGCCAGGCGCAATACGTGCTCGAGCGGGAGCCGTGGGATCCGAGCCACCTGGACGCCGATGGCGACGGCATCGCCTGTGAATGGCTACGGTAGAAATGGCGAGAGCCCCGGACGCTACGGTCGGGGCTCTCATATACCCTGGCACTGGCCTATTTTCCACAGAGGGTTGCCCCCCAGTATCGTCGGCGCTGAGGCGTTTCACTTCCGTGTTCGGGATGGGAACGGGTGGGGCCACCTCGCTCTAAGCACCAGGAATATTCGGTTGTGAGCGGTCGGCCGTTGGCTCTCGGCGGCTCGCAAACAGCCAAGAGCCAACAGCCAACGTCCAGATCGTGGTAGCGGGGGTGGGATTCGAACCCACGACCTCCGGGTTATGAGCCCGACGAGCTGCCACTGCTCTACCCCGCGTCGCGTCAGCGCCTTCAGGCGCCGAACAGAGGATACGAGAGGATGCGCTGGCTCCGCCAATCACACCCGAAAGTGTGTGTAGGTCAAGCCCTCGGCCATTAGTACGGCTTAGCTGCACGCGTTACCGCGCTTCCACCTGCCGCCTATCAAACCGGTGGTCTACCGGTGGCCTTACCTGGTTGACCCAGTGGGAGATCTCATCTTGAGGTGGGCTTCGCACTTAGATGCCTTCAGCGCTTATCCCATCCAGACTTGGCTACCCGGCAGTGCTCCTGGCGGAACAACCGGCACACCAGAGGTCTGTCCATCCCGGTCCTCTCGTACTAGGGACAGCTCCTCGCAAATCTCCTTCGCCCACGCCGGATAGAGACCGAACTGTCTCACGACGTTCTGAACCCAGCTCGCGTACCGCTTTAACCGGCGAACAGCCGGACCCTTGGGA
>Ga0073934_10001429_pt1 | contig 57415 bp, 39 predicted proteins | sample LarsenN4metaG_FD_76834 | JGI IMG/M metagenome (GOLD analysis project Ga0073934, IMG submission 76834) | Hot spring sediment bacterial and archeal communities from British Columbia, Canada, to study Microbial Dark Matter (Phase II) - Larsen... ...
CAGGTCTCCCCGGGTTTCAATCGCGTCCGAGAGATATCCGTCTCGACCAGGCCGGGTAGAACCGAATTAGCCCGAATATTGTAAGGAGCGTAGTCGATGGCTATAGCTTTGGTCAGGTTATGAACCGCGGCCTTAGCTGCAGAATAGGAATGAGCGTTCGGCTGCCCACGAAGGCCCGATATGGAGCCCACGTTCACGATGCTTCCTCCCCCCTGTTTGATCATATGAGGGATCGCACATCGAGAAGTTAAAAAGACGGCCTTCGCGTTAATATCCATAATGCGGTCCCAGGCCTCTACCGTAGAGTCGGCCACTTTCGTCCGATCGATGGCGCCGGCGTTGTTAACCAGGATATCCAGCCTGCCCCAGCGCGCGAGGGGTTCCGAGATCATCCGATGTACGTCTTCCTCTCGGGTGACATCCCCTGGAACGGCCAGGGCCTCTCCGCCTTTAGCGGTAATGGCCGCCACCACCTCCTCGAGCTTTTCCTTACGACGCCCGCTCACCGCTACTTTGGCCCCTTCCCGGGCAAACAACTCCGCCGTGGCCCTCCCTATGCCGGTGCCACCTCCGGTAATTAAAGCAACTTTATTAACCAGTTTCATCGTCCCTCCTTTGCAAGAGTTTATTCGTTCCTCCTTCAAAGTTCTGAATCTGCGGCTAAAAATCTCGGGTCTATTCCCTGTCTTCTTAGTAAAGGGATATAATATGACGGGCCGGAACTCTTGTCAAGAGCATCTCCTGGCAGGCCGGGCCTCTTTTCTTAAATCCCACTCCGCGGAGGGCATCCAGGTCTCCCCTATTTGCATCTTTCACGAAGTAGCCTATATTTATAAGTAAACCCTTAAGAAAAAAAGGGGTCTTCACATAGTTCTAGCTTTTAGTTCTAACCCTCAAAGGGGGGCCTGGGTTAAAACTGGATAGGCCACCCCTTATATTTAAACATAGGAAAATGGTTATGATGCGATCGTGGAGGAAATGGAGCGTTCTGGTGGTAGTCGTAGGGGTTTTGTCTTTAACTCTAGGCTGCGGAGTTAATAACCGTACCCCGCAGCAGATCGCTCAGGATGAGATAATCACAAAGAAGGTCCTGGGAAAATTAGAGGAGCTTCCCCTTCGACCACCTCCCCAAGATCGCCTTTTTGCGACGACCGAACAGGGGATCGTACATTTATGGGGCGTGGTGGAAGACTGGTACATTAAAGATAAAGCGATTAATTTAGCCAAGAGCGTCGAAGGCGTAAGGGCCGTGACCGAGAATATACGGGTTGAACCGGAAAGGGGAGGCGGCGGGGCTATCCGGGATGGAAGCAGGACCGGCAACCAGCAAATACGTTAAGGGCCTCGACAAGACGTCCATGGATAAGCTCCCTTATCTTATTGGTAGGGGCGCACAGAGGTGCGCCCCTAAAGCTGGGAGATCCCCCCCTCGGTTTAAAACACCTGCTTCAGTAAAAAGCCTATCTTTCCGATGAAGCTGAAAGGTCTTAGCACCACCAGATTATAATGCGCCTCCTGGATGTAGCGGGCCGCCACCCGTTGAACTTCTTCCGGGGTGACGCCCTCTATTTTAGAAAAATAAACTTCTTCGCTCTCTAGGCCATCGAACAAAACCCTTTCCCCCACATAAAGAGCCAGATCGTTGTTAGTCTCTTGCGTCCGAACAAACCGCCCTTTTAAATATTCCTTAGCTTCCTTCAACTCGGTTGCTTCTAGGGCGCGGGTGCGTATTTTTTTTAATTCTTCAAAAATAATTTGTCTGGTTCGATTTTCCGCCTCTCCTCGGGCTTCAACGTAGATCTTCCAAATGCCCGTATCCGATAGGGGGATATAATCCGAACTGACCACGTAGGCCAGCCCTCGGGTCTCTCGGATAGAATCAAATAACCGAAGCTGGAGGACGCTGCTTAGAACTTCCATAGCCGGGCGCTCTTCATCTTGCAGTCCCATGACCCTGATGGCCAGGAGGATTTTAGCCTGCCGGAGGAGAATCCCCCCCAGGGAGACTTCCTGGCGTTTGGGCTGCTCAGGATAGGGTACGGCTCTTCCTCCCATCGGTTCTTCCATCTGTCCTCGCTTCCATTCCCCCAGGTTCTCCCTCACCATCCGGATGACCTCTTCGGTTTTTACATTTCCTACGGCTACGACCACGATATGGGTAGGAACGTAGTAAGTTTGATAATGCCGGATCAGTGAGTCACGTCCAAGGTTTTTCAGATTCTCGGGTTCGCCCCTGACCGGGTTTGCCATGGGGTGCCCCTTGAATACCTCCCGAAGGGCCAGTTCGTCGACATTGGATTCTGGAATATCCTTTAATCGACCGATCTCGGCCAAGACCACCTGACGTTCCTTGGAAAGATCCTCCTCCCGAAAAGCCGGCTGGGTGATCAACTCGAGCAACAGCTTAAGCATATCCGGGTATCCCGTATCGGGCACAGTCACCGCATAGTGGCTGTATTCTTGGGAAGTCCCTCCGGTGATCTGCCCTCCTACAGAAGCCACCCTGGCAGCTATCTCCTCGGCCCGAAGGGCTCTGGTGCCTTTAAGAATCAGATGGGCTAAGAGGTGAGAGACCCCATGCTGACCCTCCGGCTCATCCCGGGAGCCGACTTTAACCCAAATTTGTAGAGCGGCGGTTCGGGTCTGCGGTCTCTCCTGTACGACCACGCGGAGCCCATTTTCTAAGGTAACCAGGGCCGTCGCCCGCTGCCCGCCGCCCCCAACTCCTTCCGATTGACCGCCGACAAAAGCGGGGAGCGTAAGGATACAGAATATACTAAGAAGAATTCTCCACTTAAACCAAGAACTTACCATTTGAGATTCACCCCGGATTACGGTTGATGGTAGATGACGGACAAAACACTAAAACAGATATCCCAGCGCCGATAGCACTTTTTTGATCCCTTCCACAGGCTTGACCACAAACAAGTTATACCGGTTCCTCTGAAAGTATTGGTGGGTCACCCGTTGGACATCTTCTTTGGAGATCTGACGAACCTTTCCCAGATAGGCTTCCATGCTTTCGGCTCTATGGATCGTCTCAAACCATCCGTAAAAATGCGCCTGGCTGTTATTATCCTCTCGTTCGATTAAGAAATTGCCTTCCAGGGTCCGTTTTGCAAGATCCAGTTCGGCATCGGACAGCGGTTCGCTCTTGAGGGTCTCGAACTCTTGAAAGATGAGTTCCTTGACCCGTTCAATATGGTCCGGGGAGGTCCCCACGTAGATCCCCCAGGCTCCTATGTCGGATAAAGGTAAATAAACGGAGCCGATTTCATCGGATAGTCCTTCCCGCTCCTTGATCCGTTGATAGATCCGAGAATTTTTCCCTGCCCCCAGGATCACGTTGATGAGGTCCATCACGTAACGGTCTTGGTCTTGAACTCCCATGGTAGGGATACCCACAGCCACGTAAGCCTGAAATAAAAGCCGCTCGATGGAGACTTGCCGAAAAGCCACCTGGGGAGGGGGCGGTATCAGATTGATTTTTACACCGGCGCCCGGGCGCAAGGTTGAAAACTTCTGGGCGACGAGCTGGGCCGTCCTTTCAGAGTTAATATCTCCGACGATGACCAGGGTGACGTTATCCGCCGTGTAACGACTTCGATAAAAGTCCAGCAACTGAGGGTGGGTGATTTTCTTAACGGTCTTCTCCGTACCCACCACAGGCCTCCCCAAAGGATGATTCGGAAAGAGCGTTTCAGTTACAATATTTAAGGCAAACAGCCTCGGATCGTCATTGAATCGGCTGATTTCTTCAAGGATCACTTTTCTTTCTGTATCCACGTCTTCCGGTCGGATAAGAGAGTTCACGACCATTTCTCCGAGGACATCGATGGCTGTCTCTAGCCGGGTCGCCGGAACGACCGTATAATACTTGGTATACTCCCAGAAGGTCTCCCCATTCAAGTAACCGCCCACCGTGCGTATTTTTCGGCGCAGCTCCTCTCCGCTGTATTTGGTCGAGCCCCTAAACAGCATATGCTCGAGAAAATGGGAGATTCCGCTCAGGGGCTCCGTTTCATATCGGGAGCCCACCCGAATCCAGGCCTGAACGGCCACCGTGCGGGTTCCCGGTCGTTCTTGCGTAATCAAGGTCAGCTCGTTGGAAAATACAAACTTACGTAACGTGGGCGAAAGAAAATTATCCTGGACGGTAAATAGAGGTTTTCTCATTTCCCCGGCGACGGCCTCGCCTTTAGCCAAGGGAGTAGCTTCCGAGGAAATGGAAACCAGGCTACGTTTCCCAGGGGAGGCATCCGGTCTTGGACGACCGCAGGCAAACAAAGCCCACGTCACCACCAGGACGCCCAGATGAATATAGAGGATCGAAGATCGAATCGCCATCTTCAGCCCCCCTTCTTCGGTCCTCGAGACGTTTACGCGCCCCTGTATCCGGGGATTTTTGGCGTCCTGACGGTTCAAAGCTAGTCTCCAACCCATAGCGCAATCAAATACAGTAAGAGCGCCAGACCGATAACCGCGTGAAACCCCCAGGAAATGGCCAGTATTGTGGCTAAAATGGAGCTAATCACCGACGTATACCCGTTAATCCCCCAGGCCCACGGAATCAGCTCGGGGGCTCCCAGGGACACCCTTCGGAGGCCGATGGGAAACGGCATACCCATGAGAAAGGCCAGCGGGGCTATCAGCAAAACGGTTATACCTATCTTGACGCCGCTTCCATAGGAAATAAAATAACCGAAAACGGATTTTAAAACCAGAAAATATACGAAGGAAATCCCGATGAGGCCCAAGATGGGAGTACGAAGCGTAGAAACTTTATCGGAATAAAAACTTCCCAAGCCCGAGAACAGAAGAAAGGCGGAGATAATTACAGAGACCGCGTAGATAGGGTTTGCCAAAAATAGAATGAATTTCTGGATGTAAACCATCTCTAAAAATAAAAAACCCAGCCCCAGGCATCCGAAGTAGATGAAGATTTTTAAGCGGGAAGCCCGGGGTCGTTGAGGATTCCAGGAGGCAGCGCCTACCCGCAGCCAGAATAACGGAAGAATAATTAAAACTAAACTGACCAGAGCGCTCTGAACCAGGGCTGCGATTAAAATAATGTACCCCCATTCTACGAATGGAACCCACTCCCTCCCCATGGAGGCGATCAGGACGGGTAAGGCTTTCCATTTGAAAAAATGGAAGAAATAAGGCTGATTATCGGTCGCCGGTTCCAGGTGAAAAAGGTACTCGCGGTAGAACCGCTGTCTATCTCCAAATAAAATTTTTTGAACGGCATGGTAGTAATGGGGAGAGGGGAGTTGATTGTAGTTATTATCTTCGGCTTCCGTGATCCCATAGAAATAGACGGTATCAAAGAGCCTGGCTTTACAGAATTCCTTAACCCTCGCGATCTCCTCTTCAGAAAAGGGCGAGTTGCTAATCAGAAGGGTCGCTGTGGCCCAACTCCGGATCAAGATGAGGTGTTTGGGGATTTCCTGAACCCCTCTCTCCTCCAGAGCCTGGACCGCTGTGGCAAAAACTTTCAGATTATCTCTGGGGGGCAGCTTGATCCACCGGGTGAGGGATAAAATCCCATCAGGAGTTAGTTTCTCTAAATATTTTTTAAAGGCCTCCACGGTGTAAATATAACTTTCGTTTAGGGCGTAAACGCCCGCTGTAGACGCGCTGAAAGTGTCCAGGAGAGCCACCTGGATGAGGTGATATCGTTCGGGGGTGGACTCCACATAGCCTCGGGCCTCCATGACCTTCACGTGAACGTTGGGCAGAGCGTAGAGCCCGTTGGAGAAGTCCTTGAACTTCCCGTTCATCAGGCCGAGGATCTGCCCATTCATCTCAACGGCATCGATTTGCTCAGATCGGTGATAGAGCGCGGTCAGGACCTCGGTCCCTCCCCCGGCCCCCAGGATTAAAACTTTGGGTAACGAGCGGACATGGTAAGCCAGGGCCGAGGAAGTGTAATCCAGGTACTGCAAATCCGAAAGGTCTTCCTTGAAATGCGTGATAGCCCCCACCTCAGAAGCATCCACATAAAGCCCCCATTGAGGCGGGGGAGCCTGGGTGTATTTAAGGCTGAGCCCCGGAGCATACCGGATCGCGGGACTTCGGACTATGTCTACCAGACCCAGAGGTCCGTGGGTTTCCGCAACAATTTCTGCGTTAGGAAGGTTCAAAGCCAGACTAAGGCCCTTATACTGGGAAATCTTTAATTTGAGCTGGAGAGTGAACAGCAGGCCAACAGCTCCCAACAAAAGGAGAAAGGCGAAAGGGGAAAGGCGAAAGGGGATCCGCAAAGAAGAGACGGCCGCGGCGAGAAGACCGATCCCGGATATCACGTAGAGGATGTGGAGGGGATGCAAAAGGTAAAGGAGCAGGACGGAGGTGAAAGCGCCCGCCCCAGAGCCCAATAAATTATAGAAATAGATCCTGCTGATCTTCTCAGGATAGTTGGCAAAGGCCATCCCGATGCAGGTGGCTCCGAAGAAAAAAGGAATAAACAACAGAAGATAGTATTCCAGGAGATAGAGATACTGCTTTTTATCCCAGACGATGAGGAAGGGATCAAAGGGGATTTTCTGACTAACCCAGAAGCTCAGGACCGTGGAGATGGCAAACAGGTAGGCAAATACAAAGTAATAGCCAGAAAAAGCCTTTTTCAGCCGGTTCTGGAAAAGAGAAATAAAGGTTCCACTGGCCCCAAATCCCAACAAGGCGATGCTGATCACCAGGTAGGCAAAGTGATGCCACTGGGTGATCGAAAAGATGCGCATGAAAATGACCTCGTAGGCAAGGATGGAAAGGGATATTAAGAAGATAGTCGGGTAAACCATGCTATACAACGCTATAAAGCGTTTCAAAAAATTTTCTCATACAGAAAATCCTGGCTCTTTTTAGTATACAAGCAAGGGTATTATCTTGACAATACTAAATCAGGTAATGGGGCGGTGTTCTGAGGTAATCGATGTAAAGATTTTCTTATAACTTCCCGATTAAATCAATGTCTAACCTTTTTGTCCGTGCCGCGTTCCCAGGCTTTAGCTTCCATGCTGTAGACTTAAGGTTTAAACAACCCCGGCGGGGTGTCCCGTTTAGCCCTCACGGCCTTTAAAAACCTCCAAGCTCCGTTAGGGGCGACCTGTCCGAGCAGGTTACCTTGAGGGAAACATATCTTCTAGAGGCCCTGCCTCACTCCCTAAGGCGAGGCAGCGTCCTGGGATAGGCCTTCCTAGGCAGAGCCTGGGAACGAGAAAACGGGATTCGACTTTTTTTACCCCTTCTTAAGTCCACAGCATGGGAGCTTTAGCCTGGGAACGAGAAAACGGAGCCACGGACCAAAGGGTTATACTTAGTGACTAAATACTTTTTAAAAAATTTCCTTAACGAAATACAAATTTTGCCTTAAAATATAAGAAACCGGTTTTATTCAAGTAAAAGTGAAACCCTTATTATGTTAACCCGAAAGCAAATAGAAGAAAAATTAGGACAGGTTTTTTCGCCCGAACAGACGGCGGCTTTGATTGATATTCTAGAGGCTATCCAGCGAGCGGAGCTGGAGCGGGCAACCGATACCCGGGAACTGAAACAAGGACTGACTGCGCTGACAACCGAGGTCCGCAATCTGGCCGAAGCGCAACGACGCACCGACCAACGCATGGCGGAACTGAGAGATGGCCTCACCCAACTGGCCGAAGCGCAACGACGCACCGCTCAGCATGTGGCGGAACTGGCCGAAGCGCAACGACGCACCGACCAACGCATGGCGGAACTGGCCGAAGCGCAACGACGCACCGACCAACGCATGGCGGAACTGAGAGATGGCCTCACCCAACTGGCCGAAGCGCAACGACGCACCGATCAGCACGTGGCAGAACTGGCCGAAGCGCAACGACGCACCGACGAGAGTTTAGCCCGGCTCAGTCAGGTTGTAGAGGTCGGGTTTCGTGAGCTACGTCAGGCAATCGGGAACCTGTCCAACCGTTTCGGTTTCGATCTGGAGGAGTTTGTGGCCGCCCTACTCCCCCCTTACCTGGAAAAACACCAGGGTATTACAGCTTTAACGCTGGAGAAGCGCTATTTCGATTTAGGGGGAGGGCAGGTAGAGGAGGTAGATCTGGCAGGTAAGGGTAAACGGGCCGGAAAGCCGGTAACAGTGTTAGTAGAGTGTAGGACGACGATACGGGGAGGTGAGGCACAAAAGCTGGCTCACAAGCTTAAGGCCGTTCGTGCCACCTTAAGAGAAGAGGAAGCAGTTTTGGCGATTGTAGCTATGAACATCCATCCAACAGCCCAAGCGGTGGGAAAGACAGAGGGTGTGCTGTTGATCCCTTACAGCCGTATCCATCGGCCCGGGGACTTTGACTGAATGCTTGGTGAGGGGCAGAGAGACCCAGCATAACCTTTTGGTCCATAACCCCGTTTTCTCGTCCCCGGGCTCTGCCTGGGAAGGCCTATCCCCAGGCTCTGCCTCGCCTTAGAAAGTGAGGCGGAGCCTCTAGAAGGTACGTTTCCGGGCTAAAGTCTGACAACGAGACGCGGACCAAAAGGTTATGCTTAGGCAAAGAGATTTGGACCCAGAGGGATCAGTTAGGCATTGACAAAATTCTTAGGCTGGTTTATAATGTATCCCCAAATTAAAAGACCCGGATAGGTTCTAAACGTGAGAGGCTTTAAAATAAAATTTGAGGGATTTCTTCTCGTAAAACCCGGAAAAGAAGCTAACGAGAAGATATTAATATGGCAATCTATTCCCGTAGTTCAAACTTAACCTGGGAGCAATATCTCCAGGCTAATTGGTTTGGACAGGACATTAATAAGACCATCCGTAAAAGCGGGGGACAGACTCGTTATGTCATTTCGGAGCAGGCCAAACAGATCGTTGCAAGCCCTAAAGCTCTTTCTAAAATTTTCCCACAAGATTTCGACCGGGCCAGCGGTACCCTCACAGAAGGATTTGGAATCCTCGGAAGTAAGATCGACCTGTTGGGTGAAGGTATCGCGCGGCTGGGAGCCGCTTTTGACTATGGAATGGGTCTTCTGGCCCACCAGGTAGAGGTCCAGGCTCCGTTCTTAGAGGACTTCTTACGACGTCTTGATACCCTCCACCCCATCTCGCTATCCTCCTCCCTGACCCAGGCCCGGGAGTTCTACACGATAGGGAGAGAGCGGCTTCAAAAGGGATTGCTGGACAAAGCCCTGGAGGCCTTCCTGAAAGCGGAGGCGAAGAACGATAGTGATTTCCTCATCCAATATTCTCTAGGTCATCTTTACCTATACGGTAGAGATGTGGAGAGTCGCCTGATTGATCTGCCGAAAGCTGAAAAACACTTCCGGAATGCTGCCCGGTTTGCTAAGGTGGAGATAGCCAACCTGCCAGGAGTCAGAAAGTTCTGCGGAGAAGCCTATTTTCATGCTTCTGTGGCTTGTTACGCCCAGGCCAACGAGAAACACCTGGCAGGGAATACGGCTGAAGAGGAACATTTGACCCGGGAGGCTGAGAAGCTGGCAAAGCAGGCTACGGAAGTATACCCGGAACTGGCCGAGACTTTCTACCAACACGCCAAAACCAACGCTTTATTAGGGGAGGCTCCGCCGGCTCTGCGGAGTTTAGAGATGGCCATTAAGGCCGATCGAAATTATTGCTTAAAAGCAGACGTCGATCGCGATTTTGATAAGATCCGGCCCCAGGTCCTGGGACTTTTCGAGGCGCTTCGTCGGCAGGCCGGAGAAGAAGCGAAGAAAGCCCTGGAGGAAGCTCACCGTCTGTTGAACAGTTATGTCTTTTTGACGGCCAAAGCCCTACAGACCAGGGAAAGAATCGAGAACCTCCTGAAAGAAGCAGAGGCCTTCTATCAGAGTGGAGCGTATTTTGACCATTTTGAAGTTCTGGAAAGTCTCCGGCAGGTAAAGGACGTTCTGGATACAGCGCCTCGGGTGGAATTATTGGCTATCCTCCGGGGACACAACGAGCGAGTCTCTTCCGTCGCTTTCAGCCCAGATGGGCGGTATCTGGCCTCGGGAAGCGAGGATAAAACCATACGGCTATGGGAGATCCCTTCAGGGGAAGAGCGGATCATGCTTCAAGGGCATACAGGGGTGGTGCATTCCGTTGCTTTCAGCCCGGACGGGGAATACCTGGCGTCGGGGAGCGAAGACATGACCGTGCGATTGTGGGAAATCCCTTCGGGGAGAGAACGAACCCTCCTTCGTGGGCATACCGGCGCGGTTCGGTCCGTTTCTTTCAGTCCAAATGGGCGATATTTAGCGTCGGGAAGCGAGGATAAAACGGTGCGATTATGGGAAGTCCTCTCGGGGAAAGAGCGGGCCTCCCTCCAGGGGCATACCGGCGCCGTGCATTCGATTGCCTTCAGCCCGGATGGACAGCTTCTGGCCTCGGGAAGCAGCGATAGCCTGGGTCGGGATAATACGGTGCGGTTATGGGAAGTCCCCCTGGGAAGACAACGCGCCGTCTTTCGAGGGCATGTGAACACCGTGCATTCTATTGCTTTCAGCCCGGACGGTCGATATCTGGCCTCGGGAAGTGCGGATAACATGATACGATTATGGGAAGTCCTTTCAGGCAGAGAGCTGGCAATCCTTGAAGGGCATAAGCGGGATGTCTGGTCCGTTTCTTTCAGCCCGGACGGTCGGTATCTGGCGTCAGGGAGCGGGGATAACCTGATCCAATTATGGGAAATTCCTTCCGGAAAAGAGAATGCAACCCTCAAAGGACATACGGGCCGGGTTTATTCCGTCTCTTTTAGCCCCGATGGCCACTACCTGGCTTCGGGAAGCCGGGATAACACGGTGCGGTTATGGGAGTGGCAGATACTTCCTAAACGGGAATTTGAAGCCCTGGAAGAACGTAGACGACTCGCAGAAAAGCGCAGACAGCAGAGAGACGAACGCAGGCGACAGCAGGAAGACCGCAGACGACAACAGGAAGAATACGAACGGCAGCAAGAGGCCAGCAAACTAGAGGAAGTCGAGATTTCCAGCCCACAACCGGGTTTCTGCCTGGAATGCGGCACCAAATTGAGTTTTTTTGAGAAAATGACGGGAAAGACCAAATGCAAGAACTGCCGATAATCCGCCCCGTATCCGGTTTAATGCTCTCCCAATAAAGGCACGAACATCACCGGGAGGACATTTTTAATGGTAATATCTCCGTTCTCCCGCTTTCGCACCAGCATTAAATTTTGGGTTTGAAAAGGATTTCCCACCGGAATAGCCATACGGCCCCCGGGCTTAAGTTGCTGGATTAAGGGAGGCGGGATATGGTTGATAGCCGCAGTGACGATGATGGCATCGAAGGGAGCGTGGTCTTCCCAGCCGTAATAACCATCCCCGATTTTAACTTCCACTTTGTCATACCCCAGCCTTTTTAAGCGATCTCGAGCTTTCTCCCCCAATTCACGGAAGATCTCGATGGTATAAACCCGGGCAGCAAGCTCCGACAGAATGGCCGCTTGATAACCGGACCCCGTCCCCACTTCCAAGACAACTTCATCCGGCCTGACTTCCAGGAGCTCGGTCATTAACCCTACAATATAGGGTTGAGAGATGGTTTGACCCTGTCCAATGGGCAAGGGCCGATCTTCATAGGCTTCCTCCCAGAGCTCCTCTGAGACAAATAAATGGCGGGGCACGTTGCGCAGGACTTTTAGAACTTCTTCATCCCGTATACCCCGCTCGATGAGTTGTTCCTGGACCATTTTCTCCCTCCGTACCCGATATTTTTCCTCCTCCGGGGGGGGCCCTGAACCATCCGAAGGTGGGTCCGCAAAAAGGGCCTCTACAACGGCTGCTCCGGTGACCTGGATAACCAGGAACAACGTGAAGCCCAATACCATAGCAAAGTTTGAGAAGTGCGTCGTTGGTTTCATAAACCTCTTTTAACTATTCTCTCAGGGAGGCCACAGGAAAATACCATCCCTTCAGCTCGCGCCGCCACCAGGCCCCTTCCGCCCTTAGGGTGGCAAAATCGGTAAAGTGATAATCATAAAGCAGGGCGCGGACGTAACGCGGCGGCGCATCGGGAAAAGGATTCTTACCCAAAAGGGCGAGGACTTCCGGAGAACCCTGCAATAACCTCACCAGGAAATTTACAAACCAGGGGTTGTGAGAATAATTTCCCAGGGCTGCAAACCACATCTGCCAATCGAGACGGGGCTGGTGTGGCGCAACCCAACGGGGCGCTCGCTTCACATCGCCCGGCTTATATTTAAATTCGTATTCTAACCAGGTCTCGCCATCGTAACTTCCCTCCACAATGATCTCCGGTCGCGAGGTGGTCATCACGGCGAATAGTCCGTAACTGTTTACAATGCGGAACGGCTCTAACCGGGCAAGGACTTGGAGGGCAGGTCCCGGCAAATTCTTGCGACGCATAAACATGCCTGCGACGTGAAGGCCGCTGACCCCAAGGATCATGCCCGCAAGCGCGGCGACCAGAAAACGCTTATAAAATGGTTTTCTCCCCTGCGCTCCGAGCGCTACCATCTGAGCCCCCCAGGGTCGTGGGAAAAATCGACCTAAAAGCGTATCGTCCAACAATATGAGGCACAAAGCCAGGGCAAGGAGATTAAAGAAGGTGTAGTTTCCCGTAAGAAAAATACCTACCTGCAAAAAGGCAATTAACCCGGCTGCCACAAATCGTAGTCGCCTCGGTGTGAAGATTAAAAAGGGAACCAACAGCTCGATGGCGAACATGACCACGACCGAGACTTTTTGGAACCCCCCTGGGAGCTGGTGCATATACCAGGAAATGGGCGTCGGCAAGGGCTGGGTCTCATAGTGAAAACTGAGCGCGGTCAGGTTGCGCCAGGTCGCGTCGCCGCTCGCCAGTTTCACAACCCCGGAGCCGAACATCAACCGAAATAGAAGCCACCTCAACAGCCATAAAACGGTCGGCGACGGCGGCGTTTGGCGGGAGAGTCCGGGCAGAATTTGAATGGGGGCAAAAAAAATGGCCAGAAAGCCGGTCTCTAAAAGTAAAGCATCCCACTGAAAGGATAGAAAATCCTGGCTAACTACCACCAGCGACAGGTAAAGGATCCATAATACCGCCAGAGCGGGCGCAGTTAGAACATCCAAAATGACCAGGAACGAAAAAAATACCCCCGCAGAACCTAAAAATCGTAAGAAGGCGTCGTCCGCATTAAACCAAGCCAGGGTGGGAAAAAACCAGTAGCGCTCGGAGCCCATGCTTTTTTGTAGGGCCTGTAAAAAACTGCTGGCCGGCAGGATTCCATCCTGGCCGATAAGCCCGATAATTTGGGCTCGGAGCGATAGGAAAGCCATCAAGTAAATAACCCCCAGCGATCGTAGAAATAGCCAGCGCACAAGAATATAGGAAGGGCGCTCAAAATGCTTTCCCCAAAGGAATCGTGTCAGCCTGTAAAAGAGACCGCGACGCTCGGCTATAAAACGGTAAAACCACTCGCAAACCGGAGCAACGCCGGGAATTTTCTCGTACATCCAAAGCATCCATCTTTTGCCCGGGGCGTAGGCAAGGGCACGAAAAACCGCGTGAGCTCCGCTAAACACCTGACCGTTCGGAAGGATGAGTTGTACCGATTTGGCAAAATTTTCCGGCGGAATCTCTGGAAACCGGTCTGCAATTTCCTGAAACGGAGCATACGCCACCTGATCTTCCGTCAAACCTTTCCAACGGTCAATCCAAAGGCGGCAAAATTTACAATCCCCATCGTAAACTAACAGGGGTAAAGGACTCCTTGAAGCCATATCTTTCATAGATCTCCCTACGGTTATCCCACGAGAAGATGTTCCAAGAAAGGGGGCATCTCTAATTTTTATTATCTGGCAGAATCTTTGCTAAATCAATAGGAACTATCAAAGATACAGGGGGCCGTCGCACTTTTTATTTGACAATCTCCAGAGGGATAGAATATACAGGTTTCCTTAGTTTGCTTAAGGAAGTTGGCATCGTGGCGAGGTTCACATGGGATCGATCGGATTTCCCGCAGGACCGGCGTAATCTGCTTCACCCGGTGTGAACAGGCTTATTTATCCATTTTACAGAGAGTTTTAATATGGCATTTAATATCATCCAAAAAATTGCAATAGAGCTCAATCTTAGACCCCAGCATATCGAGAACGTTATCAAACTGCTGGACGAGGAAAATACGATCCCTTTCATTGCCCGATATCGCAAGGAGATGACCGGAGAATTGGACGAAGTCCGGCTGCGCCAGATCGATAAGTTGCTAAAATATCTTCGGAACCTTCAAGCCCGAAAGGAAGAAGTTCTTCGACTTATTCAGGAGCAGGGAAAGTTAACGCCTGAACTGCAGGCCGCCATTGAGAAAGCTGAAAAGCTTCAGGAGGTAGAAGATCTGTATCTTCCCTACAAGCCCAAACGACGGACCCGGGCCACCATCGCCAGGGAAAAGGGGCTGGAACCTCTGGCTCAATTGATCCTGCAACAGGAGCTGGAGACCGGAACTCCCGAGGCGGTTGCGGCTCCTTTTATCGGCGCGGAAAAAGGGGTTACGGACGTCGAGGAAGCTTTCAAGGGCGCTATGGATATCGTGGCGGAGTTGATCTCCGACGACGCCGAGGTCCGAAAACAAGTGCGGGCGTTTACAAAGGATAAAGGGATCCTGCACTCTACCCTGAGGGAAAAAACCGACGGGGAGGGTCCGCCGCCGGAGGCAGACGTTTATCAGATATATTTTGATTATCGGGAGCCCATTAAGACCATGCCCCCTCATCGCATCCTGGCGATCAATCGGGGAGAAAAACGAGGGGTCCTCCGAGTCACCCTGGAAGTGCCTGTCGAAGAGATCTTTCAACTCATCGAAGCCCGATACCTTAAAAATCGCGGAAGTATTTTCACCCCTTATCTCCTCGAAGCTATCAGGGATAGCTACAGGCGGCTGATTGCCAGCTCCATTGAAACCGATATACGCGCTGAGGCCACCCTCATCGCAGAAGAACATGCCCTCAAAATTTTCTCCTCCAATTTAAAGAATCTCCTCCTTCAACCGCCGGTTCGAGGTAAAGTGGTCCTGGGCATCGATCCCGGATATCGGACGGGATGCAAAGTGGCCGTGGTGGACGAGACCGGGAAATTGTTGGCGACCGCCACCATTTACCCACACCCCCCTCAATCGAAGTCAGAAGAGTCGAAGAGAACTCTGGAAGCTTGGATCGAACAGCATAAAGTAGACGTGATCGCTATCGGAAACGGAACCGCCAGCCGAGAGACCGAAGTTCTGGTCGCGGGACTTATCAAGGGGCTTCCCAGGCCGGTCAAATATATCATCGTGGATGAGGCCGGCGCTTCGGTATACTCGGCCTCGGAGCTGGCGGCGGAGGAGTTCCCCGACCTGGACGTTAGCTTACGCGGCACCGTCTCCATTTGCAGACGGCTGCAGGATCCTCTGGCGGAGCTGGTTAAAATCGATCCTAAATCTATTGGAGTCGGACAGTATCAACACGATGTGGATCAGCGGCTTCTTTCTGAAGCCTTAGATGCCGTGGTGGAATCCTGCGTGAACTATGTAGGGGTGGACGTCAACACAGCTTCGGTCTCTCTCCTGAAATACGTTTCCGGGATCACGGCGGGCGTCGCCAGGAATATCGTCCAGTACCGAAATACCCACGGGAAATTCGCCTGCCGGGAGGATTTGAAGCAGGTCCCTCGCCTGGGCGAGCAGACTTTCGTGCAGGCAGCAGGATTTTTACGGATCCCCGGCGGAACGAACCCCCTGGATAATACGCCCATTCATCCGGAGTCCTACGAAGCGGCCCGGGGACTTTTAAAACATCTCGGCCTAAAGCTGGAGGATCTCAACAACAAAGCACATCTGATCGCCTTAACGACCAACCGGAGAACTTTGAACCTGCCCAAGGTGGCCGATCAACTCCACGTGGGACTTCCTACCTTAAAGGACATCCTGGCCGCCCTCGAAAGGCCCGGACGCGACCCGCGAAGCGATCTACCTCCGCCCATATTCCGAAGCGATGTCATGGACGTGAGCCAACTCAAGGTCGGTATGATCCTAAAAGGGATCGTCCGAAACGTAGTCGACTTCGGCGTCTTTGTGGATATCGGCGTCAAACAGGATGGCCTTGTCCATATCTCAGAGTTGTCCCATAAATATGTCAAACACCCCATGGACGTGGTCTCTGTAGGACAGGTGGTGGACGTAAAAGTGATCAATATCGACGAACAGCGGGGCCGGATCGGGTTGAGCATGCGGTTTTAATGTAAAAAGGTGGAAGGTGGAAGGTGGAGGGTGGAGGGCTGGGGGTTGAATGGGGTCGGCGGGTTTAATATAAAAAGATTCCTGGATGGGCGCGGCTTGTTGGCCATTAAAATCTACGTGCATCCGGGCCATCGACGGCGGGTACGTAGCTGAGAGAGACCTGATTTCCCTTTACCTGAATCGCCGCTACCCTATTTTCCTGCACGTAGATCTCTTTCATCACCGGAAAACCCGGGCGGTTTTTAGGCTCGGTTTCGATCTGGAGTTGATACCTGCCTGGAGGAAGGTTATGCAGCACGACCCTGCCCGTTCGGAGGGATTGGCGGGCGATCACCTGGTTTTTTACGTTATAAAGGGTATAAATATACAAAGCAGTTGGAGAACGCGGCCTCGTCCTGGGAGCCCTCTCCGGTCCTTTATCGGATTCCTGGACACGTTTCGCCGTAGAGGATCTATCTTTGGGCAGGCTAGCGATGCACTCCAGTTGCTGCCGGCTTTTATCACCCGGCAGATGGCCGATTAAGTAGATTAAAGGTTTTTCAACCCCGGAGGCCATAGCCTGGGATACTACCTGGCACAGGTTCCCCCCGCAGGCTTCCTTTCCATCCGTGATTAAAATGATGAGTTTCCGACCTTGCAGGGTTTCCAGATCTTCCTTAGCTTTTCTGATTGAAAGGGTGATGGGAGCCATCCCTCCGCGCGTCGTAATGGACTGGATCTTCCGGCGAAGGGTGGCCAGATCAGCCTTCCGTAGGGGGACAATCAGTTTCGTATCCCGACAGTTTTTCCTCCCACGAGGAAACTGAGACCCATAAACCCGTAGCCCAAAGGTCGGATTTTGAAACCGCCTGTTCATCTCCTCGATCACCTTCAAAGCCGTTCTTTTAGCTTCGCCTATTTTGGTCCTTCCCTTATCTCCGGCAACCGGGCTTCCGGATACATCCAAAATCAATTCAATATGAACGGGGGTATCTAACGAATCCCCCTTCTGCTCGGGAAAGATCGACGAGGAGCTTTTACTTCCTTCCGGCTTTACGGGCTCTTTGAGCTCGACCCTCCGGGTCTCCTCCTGAAAGGAGAGGGCTATCTTACCAGTTGGACTCCTCTGAACGCAACCGATCAGCAACTGGAGCATCAAAACGAGCAGGCTGAGACGAGGTATCATAGCGCGATGTCCTTGCTCATAGGTCGCCGATGACAGTTCCGACTCCCTGTTGCAGGGCTTTATCATAAGCCAGCTTGGCTGTGGCGGCATCTTCAATGGCAAAGCCTACAGATTTAAATAGGGTAATTTCTAGATCGCCGGTTCGTCCGACCTTCTTTCCGAGAACCAATTCGCTCAACTCTGCATAGATATCCTCTTTGGAAATAACCCCCCTCTGTATGGGTATGAGCAGGTCTCCTGCTTCGGCCAGAGCTCCCTGGTAGGTATCCACGACAATTTTGGCTTCCTGAACCACCGCTTCGTCCACCTCCTGCATTTGAGGGGTAAACGCGCCAATGGCATTGATATGGGTCCCCGGAGTCACATCCCGCCCTTGAAAAACCGGGGTTGTGGAGGTGGTAGCCGTGACCAGGATATGGGAATCTCTCACTACGGCCTCCGGTCGTGAGGCGGGCTCTACGGAAATTTCATATTTCGCCTCCATTTCCCTGGCAAAAGCTTCCGCTTTGACCGGAGTTCGATTATAAACCAGAACCTTTCGGAGCGGAAACACAGTTTTAAGGGCCCATAGCTGGAATTCGGCCTGGGCGCCGGCACCAAAAATCCCCAAAACCGTTGAGGATTTACGAGCCATATATTTGGAAGCGACTGCCGATGTGGCCCCTGTTCGGAGATTCGTAATATAAGTTCCATCCATGATAGCCACGGGTTGCCCCGTTTGAGCGTCGTTCAGCACGTACAGAGCGATGACAGAAGGGAGCGTCTTCTCAGGATTTCGGGGATAGACGGAAACCAGCTTGGTCCCCAGGATTTCAGAACCTCCTAAGAAAGCAGGCATCAAAAGGAGCGTTCCATCCAGCTCCGGAACCTCTACAGGGAGCCGAACGGGAACATGGCACCTCCCTTCTCCATACTCCCGGAAGGCCCCCTCTACCGCAGCGATAGCCTCCTCCATGGTCAGAAGCTGCTTTAGATCTTTGCGTGAAAGAAACCGTATCATTTTTGGAGTAAACTCCGCTTTTAAGAAGTCGGCAGCAGACAGGAAGCCTCTCAGAAGACAACCGGCGACAAGGGCTCGGAATAACGGGTCCTTGCCTTCTTTCTGCCTTCTGCCTTTTGTTTTCCGCTTTCTGCCTTCTGCTTACGCCTTCTGATTACCTCAACCACCAAGAAAATCCTTGACAACCCTCGAGAAATTCACCAAGATGGTGAAATAACGCTTTTAAAAATCCCCTTTTTTTCGGTTTTTTGATATTATCCAATAGCATAGCAGGAGTAAAGGGAAAAATCGTTTGAATTTTCGTAAGGCAAACCGCCGTGACCAAGAACGCGTAAAAGGGTCCTCGGACGACGCCGACCCCCAGAGGAAAAATCTGCCTGGATCTACGTCGTCTGAGGACCGTTTTACGTTTCAACCATGATTACATTTGATAAGCTCACCGTGCCCAAGGAGGGGGATAAGATAGAGGTTCGAGGGAGCGAGTTGATAGTTCCGGACCGGCCCATTATTCCCTTCATCGAAGGGGATGGGACCGGGCGGGATATCTGGCACGCCACCCGACAAGTCCTGGATGCGGGCGTAGAGAAAGCCTACCAGGGACGCCGGAAAATTATCTGGTTCGAGATATATGCCGGAGAAAAGGCCAAGAAGGTCTATGACGAGTGGCTTCCCAAGGACACCTTGAAGGCGATCGAACATTTTATAGTGGCCCTGAAAGGTCCCCTAACCACTCCGGTGGGAGGAGGAATCCGGAGCCTGAACGTGACGCTAAGGCAGGTTCTGGATCTTTATGCCTGTATCCGCCCGGTTCGTTATTTTCGAGGGGTCCCCAGTCCGGTCCGTAACCCCGAGAAAATGAACGTGGTGATCTTCCGGGAAAATACCGAGGATGTTTACGCAGGTATCGAATGGAAGGCCGGGTCCGAAGAGGCCAGAAAGGTCATCCAGTTTTTGAATCAGGAAATGGGGACCCAGGTGCGGGCCGACTCCGGGATCGGGATTAAACCCATCAGTATTACGGGCACCAAACGGCTGGTCCGCAAAGCGATCCAGTACGCCATTGAACGGAATCGCAAAAGCGTGACCCTGGTCCATAAAGGGAACATCATGAAGTTCACTGAGGGCTCTTTCCGAGATTGGGGGTATGAGCTGGCAAAGGAGGAGTTCGCCCATCGCACCCTCACCGAGGATGAAGTCAACGCCGTTTATGAAGGAAGGGTTCCGGAGGGGAGAATTGTCATCAAGGATCGCATCGCCGATAGCATGTTTCAACAGATTTTAACCCGGGCCGAGGAATACGACGTCATCGCTACCCCGAATCTCAATGGGGACTACCTCTCCGACGCCTGTGCGGCCCAAGTCGGAGGGCTTGGCATAGCGCCTGGAGGTAACATCGGAGATCACATTGCCCTTTTTGAAGCGACCCACGGTACGGCCCCGAAATACGCCGACAAGGATATGGTAAACCCCGGATCTCTGATCCTATCCGGGGTGATGCTCCTGGAGTATCTCAGATGGACTGAAGCTGCGGACCTGATCCTTCAAGGCTTCGAAAAAACCATTCTGCAAAAGCAGGTCACCTACGACCTGGAACGGCTCATGCCAGGAGCGACAAAACTCAAAACCTCGGAGTTTGGTAGCGCCATCGTGAGAAATATGTAAGAGGATGCAAAGGGAAGGGGGGGACTGGGGGCGTGGGGGAGGTAGATACTGTCCCCGTTCTCCGGTTTTCCTGGCCTCCCGTTCATTAAGAGAAAGAGATGCGCAAAAAAATTACCATTGTAGGTGCAGGGAACGTCGGGGCCACAGCGGCCCATTGGGCCTGTACGAAGGAGCTGGGGGACATCGTTCTGGTCGATGTCATCGAGGGAGTTCCCCAGGGAAAGGCTCTGGACCTGCAAGAAGCAGGACCTATTGAGGGCTATGATGCGAAGGTGATCGGGAGTAACACCTATGAAGAGACTGCCGGGTCCGATGTGGTCGTGATTACCGCCGGGATCGCCCGGAAACCGGGAATGAGCCGGGAGGATCTTTTGGACACCAATACCCGGATTGTGAAAGAAGTAACCGAACAGGTTGGGGCGCGCTCGCCCCAATCTATCCTGATCGTGGTTTCCAATCCTCTGGATGTCATGGCCTATGTGGCTCTACGGGCTAGCCGGTTTCCGAAAAACCGGGTTATCGGGATGGCCGGCGTTTTAGATACGGCCCGGTTCCGAACCTTTATTGCTATGGAATTAGGAGTCTCCGTCGAAGATGTCCAGGCCTTTGTTCTGGGAGGACACGGGGATTCCATGGTGCCCCTGGTCCGGTATTCCAACGTGGGGGGGATTCCCATAGAAAAACTGTTGACCCGAGAGCAGATCGATCGGATCGTGGAGAGAACCCGGAAAGGAGGGGGAGAGATTGTCAGCCTCCTCAAAACCGGGAGCGCATACTACGCCCCTTCCGCAGCCGTCATTCAGATGGTGGAGGCCATCCTCAAAGATAAGAAGCGGATCCTCCCCTGTGCGGCGTATTTAGAGGGAGAATACGGCATCCACGGAGTCTATGTGGGCGTTCCCATCCTGTTAGGCGCGCAGGGTATGGAAAAGATCTTCGAGATCGAGCTCACCAAGGAAGAGAGCGAAGCCCTCAAGACCTCGGCGGAAGAGGTGAGGAAATCCATGGAACGGCTTACCCTTTAGGAAAGGGGACCCGGCGGATGGTCCTGGGGTCTGTCGCTTAGGGCTCGCCGTTTACGGTTTTTTGTCCGTTGCTGCCGGCAAGGAGGGGCGCCGCGCCGCGCCCCTCTACCACCGAAGGTGTACCGGGAATCATGGGCAACGGGCCCCCCATAAAAGTTTCTTTAAATTGCTCATAATATAAACGCGCGTAAAGCCCCCGAAGCGCGAGAAGTTCTTTATGGGTTCCCATCTCTACGATCCGCCCTTGTTCTAAAACGACGATCCGGCTTGCGCTCATAACCGTTGAGAGCCTATGGGCGATAATGAAGGTGGTTCGACCCCTCATCAGCTTCTTTAAAGCTTCCTGGATGAGGTTCTCCGATTCTGAATCCAGCGCTGAGGTGGCCTCATCCAGGATGAGGATCCTGGGGTTTTTTAAAAAAGCCCGGGCCAAGGCGATCCGCTGCTTCTGGCCGCCCGATAAGTGAACCCCTCGCTCCCCAACTTCCGTCTGATACTGCCGGGGGAGAGATAGTATAAAATCGTGAATATGAGCCGCTTTTGCGGCAGCCACCACAGCTTCCGGAGGGGCTCCGGGGTTTCCCATCCGGATGTTATCCCAGAGGGTTCCACTGAAAAGAACGTTTTCTTGGAGGACCATCCCCACTTGTCTCCTCAGGGACTTCAGGCTGACCTCCTTGAGGTTGTAGCCGTCTATGAAAATATCTCCTTTTACCGGATCATAGAACCTAGGGATCAGCTTGACCAGGGAGGACTTTCCGGCGCCGCTCCGTCCGACCAGGGCGATCACCTCCCCGGGCGCCACATGAAGATTAATCCCATGAAGTGCCCCCTTCTGTTTCTCGTAAGCAAACGAAACTTCCTTAAAAACGATCTCCCCCTGCAGAATCTGGATGGGTTTAGCTTGGGGGATCTCTGAGACCTCTGGCAAGATATCAAAAAACTCGAACACCCGTTCCATAGCCGCCAGAGAGGTCTGGAGTACGTGGTTGAGCTCAGTAAGCCGATTGATGGGGTCGTAGAGTTGCCTTAAGTAAACGTAAAAAGCCACAATAGCCCCGGGAGAGAGGCGGCCCTCCAGAACGAGTTTACCGCCATAGGCCAGAACGATCACGGGGGCTATGGAGGTAAGGAAATCCGTCGTCGTATTGGCCGCGGAGCTGTAGACGATTTTACGCAGCACCAACCGGAAGTATTCGGTGCTTTTATGAAAGAAATTTCTGGCTTCCACACGCTCCCGGGTAAAAGATTGGACGACCTCGATGCCGGCTATCTTCTCGTGGAGGTCGCCGCTGATCTCTTCCATTTTGGAATGTTCGATAAAGGTTAACCTTCGCAGTTTCCGACTAAAAAAGATCATGGAGGCGATGTATACGGGGAAGATAAGCAGGGATACGGCAGCCATTCGGCGATTCAAATAAAAAAGGATACCCAGCGTTGTCAGCAGCGAGGTCACATCCATAAGGACGTTGGTAATCGCAGAGCCGACAAAATTCTGAGCGATCTGAATATCGTTGATAATTCGGGTTACCACACTTCCCGTGCGGTGGCTCTGATAAAATCCCAGGGAGAGGCGTTGAAGGTGAAGATAGAGTTGATAGCGGAAATCGAAGATGACCCGCTGTCCCACCTTGCCCGCCCAATAGCTGCGACCGAAGGTAGCCAGCGCGTGGACCAGATAGACCCCCACCAGTCCCCAGACCATCAAGAGGAGGGTGTGAAACTTCTGGGGAGTATCCCGATCCGGATTAATCAGGATATCATCGATAAGAATCTTAAACGCCCAGGGAAAGACCAGGGGGATATTATACCGAAGGACCCCGCAAAGCGTCATCAGAAAGACCAGATGTCGGTAGGGTTTTACAAATTTTAAAAACCGACGAAGGGGGCTGGCCGAAATCCTATTCTGTAAGGGTACAGAGCCCTGCACCCCGACCTGTCGAGGGGCCGAAGGTTCCTTGAGATTTCTTCCGTCATTGCTTACGCCCATTCCTACTCCATTTCCCATCTTTTCAAGATCCAACGCTACAAACCTGTGTTATCACCTGCGCAAGGCCAGGGATGCAATCCCAAGACCACGTATACCGGTTCGCTAAAGTAAGTGTGCTAAAAAACAGATGGCTTCATCGCTATAGTTCCTTGTAAGGATAGATAACGCGCTATAATCCTGGGGAGAGGGTATTAAAGGGGCACAGGGAGGGGGAGACGTGACGACGGAAGTTCGCCAAGGGGGGGAAGACCGAGCCAGCAAATTCAGAGATTTTTAGGGGGATTGAGGAGCTAAGGGAAGAGGGATTTTCGTTCCAGTCCGGAACAGGTATCGGGGGCCTGTCTCAAGGAGGTACAATGACGATAGGGGAACGCAACCAGGGGAAGATGCAGAGATGGAAAGCAGTGAGAGATATTAGAAGTGATAAGGCGAGGGGTATCGGGTCGCGATAGAGACAGCGATGCGCGTTTTTGAATTAACAGGAGATTTCTCGCTTCTGAGTCCAGGCGATGAACCTCCCCTATAATTCCCTCTGCCGCACGTTCTCGCGTCTCCGCGTCGCAAGACCCTGCCTCTTAGTTTTTCTTCTCCTCATATCCATAGTAAGAGGAGTAGTAGTAATAGTAGTAATAATTGTAATAATATCTCTCTTTTTTCAGATCCACAGAGTTCAACACGACACCGATAATCCGGGAGTTAACGGTTTCCAACTGTTGTTTAGCTCTTAAAATCATATCCCGGTTAGTAGAATTAGCCCGGACCACCAGGAGCACGTTACCTGCTAAAGAGGCCAAAATAGCTGCATCGGCCATCGAAGTAACAGGTGGGGAATCGAACAGAACGATATCGAAGCTTTTCTGAGCCAGATCGAGAAAGCTCCGCATTTTTTGGGAGCCCAGAAGCTCCGAAGGATTTGGAGGAATTAAACCGCTCGTTACCACCCAGAGGTTATCTACCCGGGTGGTCTGATAAATCTCCTCAGGTTCCACCGTTCCTACCAACAGATGGGTCAAGCCAATAGTATTACTAAGCTCGAACAGGCGGTGAAGGACCGGACGGCGTAAATCCGAATCTACCAAAAGCACTTTATTTCTAGCTAAGGCAAAGGTAATGGCCAGATTGGCGGAGGTCATCGATTTCCCCTCTTCGGGAATGCTGCTGGTAATCAGGAGGGATCGAATGGGGCTATCGGCTTGGGAGAAGATAATATTGGTCCGAAGCGTCCGGTAAGATTCAGATACCGCCCAGGGTAGGTTCTCCCCATCGATCAAGTACCTGGGTTCTTGAGTTAACTTATTTTTTTTCATTTAGCACGCCCCTCAATAAGAATCTTCGATTCTTTTCTTGTTAAAGCTACCTCACGGTGATCGGAAACAACCTTTGGGATGAGTCCTAAAACCGGTAAGCCCAGATAATATTCCACATCGTCTGGAGTTTTAATGGAACGGTCAAAGTACTCTTGCAAAAAGGCCAAGCCTATACCCAAGACCAAAGCAATGATAGAGCCCATTAAGATATCTCGGGGGCGGTTCACCTTCGGTGTGACATCCCGCGCCTTAGCCCGTTCCAGAATCCGGATATTATTTTTCTCAAGTCCTCCTGTAACGTTAGTTTCCTTTAACTGCCGGAGGAGGATATTGTAGAGCTCCTCGTTAGAGGTTACCTCTCGTTGGAGGGCGGCATAGTCTACGGCTTTCTTACTCGCTTCAATACCCTCCTGCTTGTATTCATTGATCGAATCTAGAAGCGCATTTTCTCGGGCTCTTAAAACTGTCACTTCAGCTTCTTTGGCTTTAAAGAGAGATTCCATCTCACTTTTCAGTTTATCCCTCAAGGTCTGAATTTTCAGTTCGGCTTGCTGAATCCGAGGATGTTTCTCCTTGTAGGTCTGTTGGAGATTGGTCAGTTCAATTTCTGCATTGACCAGCTCTGCATTGAGGGAGAGTAGAGAAGGAATGTTGAGATTTGTATTGGCCACAGCTGCGGCGGAGAGTAATTTCTGATCCTGAAACTTTTTCAGTTCAGCCAGTAAGGTTTCTGCCTCTACACGTTTCTCCTTAACCTGAATGTACATGGTATTGAGCTCGGCCAACTTTTCTGATTGAACCTTCTGATTCCCTTCCAGGGAGAAAATCTCGTGTTCCTTCTGAAATTTCTGTAAGGCGTCTTGAGCCTCCTTAACCTTCGTTTTCAGATCGACGATCTGTTCACTCAGCCAACTTACAGCTCGCCGAGCAGCCATGAGCTTGGTTTGAAGGTTATGGTCGATATACACGTCGGCCAGTGTGTTCGCTAATTTCTCAGCCTTTTCTGGATCCGAATTCTTCGCCGCGATTTTAACCATGCGCGTCTCAGGAACTGGGGAAATGGTCACCCACCTTCGGAACTCTGCCAGAACCTGTTCATAGCTGGCCGGATCTTTCTCCGGATCTGCCAACTTTAACGTAGTGAGAACTCGCTCCGCCATAATATTACTATTCAGGATACCCAGCTGAGTTTTCAGATCGTAGGATTCCGAAAAGTAGCTCTCGTAAGCGGACTTTCCGCCTTCTACAGTAACCAGAGCGGGTTTATCAGAGTCGATAATGACGGTAGTGATAGCCTCATAAAGCGGTTTAGGGTTAGGTCGGAGATAAACTCCAACGACCACCGTAGAGGTTATCATGATAAAAACCGAAAGGATCGTCCACTGCCGTCTCCGAATGATCAACCAATAATCGATAAAATGTAACTGCTTCTCCTCCAAAAACTGCACGTCCTTTTCTTTCGATTCAACCATTGTCGTTATGATACCCTTCCTGAACTCCCTTTACATAAGATCAAGAAAGGGAACTACCTCCCCTTCTCTAAAGGGGGTAAAAGTATTTTTCTCTCTCTCCTTTGCCCTTGTTCCTTCTGGCTTTATTTAAGTACTCATCCACCTAAAAGAGACTTTCTGGGACAATGACCATATCCCCTGGATAGACAGGCGGATTCTTCTCCCGAGCTCCTTTCTTCACCACGTCTTCCATTTTAATCTTGAGGGTTTCTGTTTTGCCATCCACTTCTCGAACGATCTTGGTGCCATTTTTCGAAGCATACTCTGTAAACCCACCTGCCCGCAGGATGACGTCCAAAACTGTATCTCCTTCCTGATAATCGTAAGTTCCTGGCTTTCCTACACTTCCAAGCACATAGATCTGTCCGGTCTCTTTGGCCTTTTCTCCAAGAGAAGCCCCTTCCCCCGAGGGGGTTCCCCGGGATTTTTTCTGAGCTTCCGATACGATCAACACATCTCCATCTTGGAGCGGAATATTTTGACTGCTATCTCCTTCTACAAACAATTTCTGCAGGTCCACAACAATAGGCATGATCACCTCGACGCCTTCTTTGCCTTCCTGGCCCTTTTGAGATAGCCTCAAAATTTTTAACTCCACGTCGAAGGAAGAAGGCCCCCCTGCACTTAGCAGGGTATTCAAAACCTTTCCTTCTCCTGTCAGCTCGTAGGAGCCTGGCTGACGAACTGCCCCAATAATATTGACCTTCCGAGATCGTGTCTTAACTATCTCCACAGTAACCTGGGGATCCACCAGATAATCCTTAGCCAGGAGTTGCGTTATTTTATCATCTAACTGAGGGATCGTCAGTCCTCCAGCCCGTACCTCTCCTAAAAGTGGCAAGGAAATAAGGCCGTCCGGCGAGATCGTATAAGTTTTATCTAAGCTTTCTTCTCCTAGAACAGAGAGCTTGATAACATCTCCAGGTCCCAAGCGGTACTCTTGGGGGACACCTGTATTTGATAGCGGAGATTGGGATGCAGGAGGGAGCGACTGAAAAGACTGGGGTTTTATAGATTCAGACGAAGTAGGTAGAGAACTAGATTGGGCAGTTGGGGTCTGGGACTTCGTCACAGAGGGTATCGGAGGCTTGTCAGAGGACTTATCTGAAATCGAAGATGGGGGTTCTAAGCTTGTTGATGGAGGGTTAGTTGGCAGTTTGGGTAAAGAGAGTCGCTTAGGATCAGCGGACTCACTAGAGTTCGTTAGGATAGTTCCTGGCAATTTCTTAATATCCACCGTAATCTGAAAAGGCTGTTCGGCGGTAGCCGGGCTGTAAGTAAGATGCTCTTCCTCCAGCTCAAAAATGGCCCGGACGAGGGAATTACTCACCTGATCTACGGTCAGCGACCGGATCAGTTCGTTCCGAACGGGGACTATTTGATGCTGTGGATTTACGGCCGCATCAAAGATATCCATAACCAGTTTATCCCGGGCCTGTAGCAGAGTATACCGGGCCTCCCGATCCAGCTCAAAAGTAACACGACTGATCCCATTCATATAGGTATGGGTGATCTGTCTAAGGGTAGACAGGCCCGTCAAAGAGGGGTTAGTCGATTGCATGGGAGAGGATGCCGATTCCGTATCAGGCTCAGACTGAGGAATCGTCTCTCTCCTCGAGGATCCCGCACAATAGGTCAACAGAAAGGGTAATAACCCTAACAAAAAAAGTAAGTTAACTCGGTGGTTCATACTACATTACCTCCCAAGACAGGCTTGGGATTTCATTCCCAGCTTTGGATAAGATCTTCTTTTGTAAATATTTTCTAAAATTACCTGTGTTATAAAACGTGGCTAAGGATAATTCAGGGCATAAAATCTGTCAAGTTAAATTCTATCTGTAACAGCGGAGACGAATAAATAAAAGATAACCTCCCTTACAAACAATCCCCAAACCAACAGACAGCACACAACCTTACTTATTCTTCGGAGCCGAACGGTTCAACTTCTGCCGGGCGATTGGATTACCTGGTTGAAGATCCCATGCGGCCTGATACTCGCTCCGCGCTTTGTCAAACTGAGAAAGCTTTTCGTACAGAGCCGCCAGTTGAAGCCGGGAGCTAGGATTCTTAGGATTTACCTGGACAATGGCCTCCCATTGTTGCGCAGCTTCGTAGGCCATCCCTTTGCTCAGGTAGAGATCCGCCAGAAAGCTTCGATAAGATATATTCCGAGGATCCAAAGTAATGGCGATCTTGGCCTCGTTAATCGCCTCTAACCAGCTTCCCATCTGCCTTTGATACTCGGCTAATTTATACCGGGCTACTGCATCGTTGGCATTCACATCCAGATATCGATCCCAAGTCGCCAACGCCTCGAAGGTTTTCCCCATCCGATAGTAGATATCAGCTAACCTCTCGTAATATTGCCGTTCGTTCCGCTGTAAACCGATGGCTGCTTGATAAGCTTCGACGGCCTGATGAAAATTCCCCATCTGCACATAGACCTCCCCCATGAAGCTGTAAAGATCTGGTTGCTGTGGGAGCAATGTCAGGGCTTTCTTGTACGCCTCTAAGGTACGTTCCGGTTGTTTCATTTGGATCGATACATCCCCTATCCCCCGCCAGGCCTGCACGTCCTCCGGTTTCATCTCAACGATCCTTTGGTATTCCTCCAAAGCCTTCTTCCAATCTTTGAGGGCCTGATAGGCTTGAGCGATCTGAAATCGAACGGCTAGATTCTCAGGATCCTTGGCCAGCAGGCGACGCCAGAGGGAGATAGCCTTCAGGTACTTTCCGCGTTGGGTATAAAACCTGGCAAATTCCTGGTAATAGGCAGGATTCTCCCCTGCCAGTTGGAGGCCCCTCTCGTACTCTGCCTCTCCTTCCGACCAGAGGTTCTTACTAATAAGAAATCGGGCAAACTGGCGTCGTGCCTGCAGGGTATCCGGAATGATTTGGGTGCAGAGAGTATAATCCTTTCCATAAAGGAGGCATTCTTCGAAGATAGCAGAAAGGTTCGAAATATCCAGCATGAGGGCCCGTTGATAGGCAGAAATGCCGCGATCCGGGTTTCCATGGGAGAGGCTATACCGGCCTAGGTTCCGATGATAATAAGGACTATTGGGGTGCGAGGAGACGGCCTTTTCAAATTCGGCAGCCGCTTCCACTTGATTTTCCAACACCGCATAAATCTCACCCAGGTTCAGATGATAGCCAGGCTCAAAAGGATTGAGGGCTACAGATCGAGCATGGGCTTCCAGGGCTTTGTCAACCACGGAGCCCAGAGCCGAGGACTGGGAAGGCGAGAGACCAGGAGGCTGGCTCCTCGCCTTTAGATCGTTCGTCAGCTCCAGGTAAGCGTTCCCGAGCTCACTATAATAGACCGCGTTCCCCCCTTCCAAGCGGATGGCCTTCCTGTAAGCCTCCAGAGCCTGCTCCCAATGATGGGCCTTCCGATAGTTCTGAGCCTGTTGGAAGTAAGCTTCAGCCAGATAAGACTTTAACGCCAGGGAAATGAAAGCCAGGACCAAAAGCACTCCAAATCCTAGGACGATGGACGATGGACGATGGACGATGGATGATAGACGATGGACGATAGACGATGGCCCATGGTCTATGGTCCGTGATCCAGGGTCCGTGATCCAGGGTCCGTGATCCAGGGTCCGTGATCCAGGGTCCTTCATGAGTCGCAGGGAGGCCATTAAAATGGCCAGGATGAGGGTAAACAGAAGTGCATTGGATGGAATGCGAAGATTAAAGTCTACAAAGCCATGGAGCAGGAAGGCGAGACAACTGGTGAGGGTCGCCAGTGTCAGGAGTTTGAGCGGGTTCTCTCCTGGTAAGAAATATCTCCTTAACGCATGGTGAAAAACCCGTATAACCCCCCACAGGAAGAGGGCCAGACCGAGGAGCCCCACATCCACCAGAAACTCGATATAGATGCTTTCTGCGTGAAAGGCCCGAAGCGTTGGACCCAGGTAAGGCATGTACTTGAGAAAAACGTATTGGAAGGTGCCGAGACCTGTTCCCAGGAGCGGAGCTTCCTTGAGGAGCTCGAGGCTATTTTGCCAAAAGGTCAGCCGGACAAGGCTGGACTCGTCCAATTGTCCACCCGTCCAGGTCCCCTCGAGGCGCTCGATCACGGGCGTGATTCCGACCCAGAACAAGTAAATAAAGATAACCAGGAAGAGGGTGAAAGGGATCCAGACCCCTCTCCGGTCGGTACGATGAAGAGCCATGCAACCCCCTAAAAAAACCAGGGAGAGGAGAAAACTTAGGATCCCCCCACGGGACAGAGAGAGGGCCAAGGCGGTTCCCATGAGGGCAATGAAGGTAGCCAAAAGGAGTTTCTTTTCCAACTCACGGGCCAGGAAGATCAGACCCATAGCAAGAGGGATGCACATCTCCAGGTAAACGGCGACGTGGGTTCGACTGATGAAAGTCCCTGTCACCATGCCACGCATTACCTCTCGCCCGAATAACTGGGTGGATCCTTGGAGGTACCGGACAAGGCCAAAAAGAGCTTCCAGACTTCCAGCGATGACAAGAATAGAGACCAAACCAATCAACTGTCGCCGGGTTCGGAGGGAGTGAACCAGGACCTGATAAAGGAGGGCATACGACAGAAACTGATACAACCACCCAAGGCTCGCATAAGGGTAGACCGATAAGTAAGTGTTGAGGATAACCAGTCCGAAACCTAACAACACAGGTAGATCCAAGGGCGTTCGGGAAAATAACGTTAGGGCAGGTCGCAGGCCTGCGCGTTCCAGATAAATCTGCAACAGCCAAGCCAGGGTAATCAGCCCCACGACGATCCGCATAACGGTCACGGCCCAGAGATCTACAGAGCCAAAGGGTATTGGCGTAAAAAAGATGAGAAAGAGGACACCCATCTGGATAAAGCTATGTAATAGCTTTAGACTAAGTGGCATTTTCACTTTCAGCTTGATTCATTACACGGTAGATGGCATCGGCAAGAGCGACGTGAAACTCTGAAGCGATAATATTCACATCGACGAGCAACGGGCGATTCGTGCAGGCCCGGTAAAGGGAAAAGAACCCACACTTCTGTCCCTTCGTGGTTATCAGTTCGAGGGTTAATGCCCATTTTGGCACGGGCCCTTCTCCCATCCTGTTTGTGCTCATTGACTTGTGCCAGGACCAGCATTGCCCATCCCTCTGTTCTTCAACCGAGGACACCATTTCACGGATCGCCGAGAATTCTTGAGGATCTTGCGCTTCGCAGAGAACCGATGGCCGACCGGAGATGGCAGACCTGGCTCTGACCTGAACTTGCACTTCACCGTCGCCGGGGGGTGCGATCGTTAACATAAACCCATCGAAATCGTTCGCCTCAAAGGCGTCTTGTACGACCCGACGTAGCTGGTGAAGGTCTTGAACTTTGGATAATTTCTCGGCGGCGCGTCGAACCGCCAGGTTGTTGATGATAATCTGCTTTTGTACCATGGCCCGCTGAGCGACCCGCCTCAATTCGATGAACTCAGGATAACCGAGATGTTGCACGCCTATCCAGACGCCGACGCCCAGCACGAAAAGTACCACGCCTACCATTCCCCCTCCAGGGTATAAAAGGAACAGGCTAAGCAACCCAAACAGGGCCGAAACTCCATAGAGGATAATCACCACTTGCCGTTGAGAGAGCCCCTGCTCCAGGAGCTTATGATGAATGTGCTCGCGATCTGCAGCAAAAAGGGATTGTCCCCTTAAGAAACGGCGAAGGACCGAAAGGGTCGTATCCAAAATGGGTAGACCGAAAGAGACCACGGGAATGGCTACCGCTACTATTGTTGGCGTCTTCTGCGATCCCACAAGCGCAAGCGCACTGAGCATAAATCCGATAAACAGGCTTCCGCAATCCCCCAGGAATATAGTTGCGGGATTGAAGTTAAACCGAAGGAATCCAAGAATCGCTCCAGCAAGTCCCAGAGTAAGGAGGGAGACGAGATAGCTTTGACTGATCAAAGAGACAGTAAATACGGTCATCGTAGAGAACAGAGCCGACCCGGCTGCAAGCCCGTCGAGACCATCGATCAGGTTGAAGGCATTAGTAATCCACAGGACCCAAAAGATCGTTAGGGGCAGTGTAAACCATCCCAGGTTGTGAGCACCGAAGAGTGGCAACTGGAACACCCGAAATCCTCCGAAGAAGAGCAGCACTGCCGCCACGCTCTGTATGGCAAACTTTGCATAAGGATTCACGGAATGGATATCGTCATAGAGGCCTAACAGGAATATAAGGATACTGGGAACAAGAATCCATAGAACCGTACGCGGTGAAAAACCCATGTCGATATCGAACAGGATGGAAGTCATCACCAGAAATCCAATAACCATCATAAACGAGAGAACTATCGCGACTCCTCCTAAGCGCGGGAGGGGGATCGTATGAAGATGGCGCGCAGAAGGCGGAGCTATGACCCAACCGCGTGACACAGCTATATTACGCACATACCACGTCAAGATAAATGAGAGCAAAAGAGAGGTGATAAATACGGCAAGGTATATAGAGATCACTTTGCGTTAAACGTTATCTCGAATTGGGCCTTTGAGATAACGATCTACCTCTACCGGTTACCTGCATGAGTAGACAGTGATATTTGGAGGTTGACTTCTGTCGGGTGAACCGGGTTAAGAGGACCTCACGGCCACGCTTGCCCATTTGAGCGCAGAGGTCCGGATGATCCCGCAGTCTCCGAATGGCTTGTATCAACCCTTCAACATCACCAGGCATGACAGTAAAACCACACTGAAACTCTGTGAGGATCCCTGCAATATCGCACCCCTTGGGGCCTATGTATAGGATGGGTTTACCGGTGGCAAGGATACCATAAAACTTGCTTGGGAGGATCAGGCCTTCCATACCGTTACGTAGTGTAATGAGGGAGGTTGAACAGGCGTTCAGGCTGTAGAGCAGCTCCTCCCGCGCTTGATAATCCAGGAGCCGAACGTTCGGGAGTTTCTCACGGTCACAGAACCCCTGGATCTCCCGCCGGCGCTCCCCATGGCCGATGAACAAGAACAGTATATCTTTTTCTGCAACCAACGCTTTTATAGCGGAGAGCACCGTATCAAACTCGTGGCAAAGCCCCATATTGCCCGAGTACTGAACCACGAATTTTCCGGCTAAGCCATACTTCTGCCAAAACCAGTTCTGTTCCTCCGGGAGCGGAGCCAGGTTCGTATCATCGGACCAGTTAGGAATAATACTCATCCTGTCGCTGGAAACCCCCTCTTGGGCAACCCGCCGTAGCATGCACTCGCCGAGCACAACCACATGGTCGGCTCCTGTCAGCGCTATCCGAGCCATTCGTTCCCACAGAAGGGTGATTGGCGCACTACGTTGCATCATCCCCGTTGCAACGGCCACGTGGGGGTAGAGGTCTTGCACCGAGTAAACGAGCTTCATGCGTCGCATTCGACAGATGAGCCGACACAAGAAGGCGATCAGGGGAGGGGTTGTAAAAACAAGGACGGCGTCGTGGCGCGGGATCCGTGAGAGACGAAACGCGCACATTATATAAAAGCTCAGGTAGTCAGTCAAACGGCCAATTATCGAGCGTTTCCCAAATCCTGTGCTATTTACACGTTGAACATGAACCCCACGGTAGTTCTCCTCGCGGGGAAACCATACATCGCCTCCCAGATAGCCGCGCCGACTGCTCACCACCGTTACCTGAGCACCATACTTGACCAGATCCTCAGCCAGATCCGTAATGAGCTGGCTGGTTGCTGAAATATCGGGATAAAAGAACTGATTAACGATGATAAGCCGCAACTTTAAAGGCGATGGGTGTGGACGGTGGACGAGGGTCTGTGGTCCATGGCCTATAGGCTACCATCCGTCGCGCGTCTTACTACACAGTTGCCCATCACGAGCACATCCATACGTGTTTTGAGAAAGCAGTGGATAGCATCTTCCGGGGTGCAAACGATCGGTTCGTTTTCATTAAACGACGTATTGAGGACAACCGGGACCCCCGTGAGCCTGTAAAACTCAGATATGAGCATGTAGTACCGCTCATTCACGCGCCGCGAGACCGTTTGTAGCCGTCCTGAGCCATCCACGTGCGTCACCGCCGGAATGACCGACCGCTTTTCAGGGCGAATTTGATAGACCATAAGCATGGTTGGGCTCGGGTGCGTCTGCTCGAAGTATTCCTCTACGTACTCTTCGAGGATGGAAGGCGCGAAGGGTCGAAAGGGCTCCCGCCGTTTGATGCGGGCATTCAGAATGTCTCTCATATCTGGCCGTCGGGGGTCCACCACAATCGACCTGTTGCCAAGCGCCCGCGGTCCAAATTCCATGCGACCTTGAAACCAGCCTACTACTCTGCCGTCCGCAATGTCCCGGGCAGTCTGTCGTAAAACCTCGGCCTCCTGGAGCACCTGGAAGTTGAGGTTCTGTGCTTTAAGTGCGGAAACAATATCCTCCTCCGAGAACTCAGGGCCTGTATAGGCTCCTTCCATAACAAATCCGCGTTCGCGCCCGAGCACTTGGTTCCAGATATAGTAAGCCGCCCCGAGCGACGTCCCGTTATCTCCGGCCGCCGGCTGAATAAAGATCTCTCGGAATGGGGTCTGTACCAGGACTTTACCGTTCATCACGGAGTTAAAGGCGACCCCACCCGATAAGCACAACCGGGGTGACCCGGTCAGCCGGTGCAGCCGTCGCATAATATGGAAGCTAACTTCCTCCAGGCACGCCTGTAGGCTGGCAGCGATGTCCTCTTCACGGGAGGTAAGCGGCGAACCAGGTTCACGAGGTGGACCAAACGCCTCCACGAACGCATCCGACCAAATACGCCCGATGACCGGGGAACCTTCATCCCAGGTCATCTCTACACCTTCCGAAGGATGTCGGAAATATTTAAGGTTGAGCTGGAACCCGGCCTCTTCCTCGATGATAATTTCCCGGAACTTCTCCAGGAAGCGCGGCCGTCCATAAGGAGCGAGGCCCATGACCTTTCCTTCATCACCATAATGGGGGAAGCCGAGGAATTGGGTGGTCGCTGTATAAAGAATGCCTGCCGAGTGGGGATACTCCACCTGCCCCATTACCTTGAAGGTTTTATCACTGCCCTGCCCCCACATGGTCGAAACAAAGTCGCCAAATCCATCAATGGACAACAGGGCAGCTTCTTCGAACGGGGAAACAAAGAAGGCACTGGCCAGATGGGCCCGGTGATGTTCCACGTTGTGGAACTCGGCACGCAGGGCTGAGGGGGGAACCCCTAAGGCACGGGCCAGTTCACCACGCACATCACGAACCTTTGCCGTGTTAGCCAGGCGATCGGACAACAAGGAGATGATACTCCGTCCCTGCGCCGCCCGCTTTGCCGCAAACAAGATTTTCTTGTGCAAGTGCGCGGAAGGGTCCCGCGAGATACCTACGTGGTCAAGTTCTTCGGCCTTTACACCCGCCTCGCGCAAGCAGTACCGAATCGCCTCAGTTGGAAAGCCCGCACAGTGCTTCTTGCGATTGAAACGTTCCTCCTCAGCCGCCGCAACGAGCTTCCCATCGCAGATAATGGCGGCTGAAGCATCTCCGTGATAAGCATTGATACCAAGAATGATCATATGTAATTATCCCTATGGTAGGCGCTCAGTTGCCCTGCGCCGCAGATCATATTTCTTTATCGTTATCATATACTGGTACGTGGCCTTCATAAAACAAAACATCAAACCGTCTCGCCCATCCAGCAATCCGAGGCACCAGATATAGCTGTACAGGAAATACCATAGGGGCCTACCCGGGAGGTCCTGAATTAAACGTTTAAGAGTTGCCCGACGCGCTAGAGGATCGCGCCCGATCAAATGAAGTAGCTTAAGGGGCGTATATGCTTGAGCCAGTTCGTACTCGGCCTCTTTCCTTGAATAACGGTTTTGACGTTCAAACCATGCATCTATCCCCTTTAAGTTTTCATCGATTAAATCGTGTTGAAGGTACCAGATTTCACCCTCAACCTCCTGGGTTTCCCCATGGCCCCGGTTGATATAACGGACCCGATCCTTGCGTATGAGCCGCACGACCCAGGTTGGATAGAGGCTGCTATAACGCAGCCACCGGCCCCACATATAAAAGCGTCGCTTGAGACGATAGGCGCCCACCCTTTCTGGAGACGACTGCGCAACTTCTCTGATTTCCATAGCCAGTTCAACGGGCACACGCTCATCCGCGTCCAGAATTAAAATCCAGTCGTACTTAGGCTTAGTATGATCCAATGCCCAGTTTCGCTGCGTCCCAAAACCCTCAAATTCGTGTTGAAAAAACCGAGTACCGGCTGAACGGCAGATTGCTTCGGTGCGATCTGTACTATAGGAATCCACCACAATAATGTCATCACACCACTTCAGACTATCCAGACATCCAGGCAAATGAATTTCCTCATTCAGGGTGAAAATTATGGTAGAAACGCTGGTAGACACTTTCCATCTGCCTCCCTACAGAATCCCAAGAGAAACGAACCTCAGCGGCTTTCCGCCCCAGTTCCCCCATTTGTTGAAGTAACCCGGGATTCGCTAAAAGGTCTCTCAGGCTTTTACCCAGGGTCGCCGGTGCACCTTCGACAACTACACCCGCACCTACCTCCTGGACAATGCCGGCAAGCCCTACCTCCGGGGTTACGACCACGGGGCAACCTGCCGCCATAGCCTCCAGAATAATATTCCCAAAATTCTCTGAATACGATGGCAGCACCAACGCTGTGGCACCTTTTAATAGGGCTATCTTGTCCGGGCCCCGGACCGATCCCGTAAAGGTTATCCGATCTCTGACCCCATAAGCCTCTGCCAGCCTTTCAAGAACGGGCCGATAGTTCTCCTCATCGTTTCCTGCGATGGCCAGATGTACGTCCGGTACGTAAGTCAAAGCCGGGATTAATCGGTCCAAGCCTTTTTTCCAGTTGATACGGCTCAGAAACAACAGCAGGGGCGTTTTCTCTAGCACGCCCCTGATACTGGGCGATACCTCCCGTTCTGAAGCTAGAGCAACCCCAGGCTCCATACCGTTTGGCACCACGAAAAGGGGAGGCAAATTTAACCCGAAACGCAAAACCTCTTGAGCTTCCAACTCCGCGGTTACGTGAATGCCAGCAGCGTTCTCTAGGTTACGTCGTTCAATAAACTGGATCCAGGCGGATTTAATCCAGCGGCTTTTTCTTTCAATTAACTCCTTAACTAGCATACCTCGGGGGGCAACGATATAAGGAACCCCAACCCGCTTTGCAGCCCGAGCAGCGGCCCAGGTAGGCCAGAGATAGATGGAATGTAGATGCAGGAGGTCAAATCGGTTAACTTGCTCGTTAAGGGCTTCCTGCATGGATGGAGACCAGTACAAACGTCGAAGATGTCTGGAGGGAAAGTACCAAACCTTTACACCATCTACGCCAACCGGAACCCCTAACGGCACCTCTGAATCTGATGAGCCATCCACATTGGTTGTGAACACGTGAACATCGTGTCCACGAGCAGCCAGCGCTTTACAAAGCCCATGCACGGAGTGAATAGGCCCTCCGTAACGGTAGGCAGGAAGATAGGTGGGCACTACATGGAGTATACGCATGGGTTTGGGGGGTTGAAGGTTAAAGGTTGAAGGTTGAAGGTTGAAGGTTGAAGGTTGAAGGTTGAAGGTTGAAGGTTGAAGGTTGAAGGTTAAAGGTTGAAGGTTGAAGGCTGAAGGTTATAAAAGTGCTTCAATCGCTTGTAGGGTGCCTTCTATAGCCCGATCTACGGAATAGGATTGTAGGTGCAATTGGGCCTGGTGGCCCATTCCGAGCAATCTTTCGCGATCTGAGGCCAGGTCCGTTAAGCAGTGAGCCAAACCGGATGTATCGCCAAAAGGGAAAATCATGCCGGTCACCCCCGGCTTTACCAGGTCCGGTCCACATCCCACCCGGTCGCTGACAAGGGCCGGTAAACCACAAACCATGGCCTCATTAACCACTAAACCCCAGGTTTCTCCATAATCTGAAGGGAGCACCAGGCAATCGGCGGCCGCATAGGCTCGGGTGATCTCCGTTTGATTCAAAAAGCCCGCAAAGGTGACCGGAAGCTCCCGCATCCTCGTCAGGCGCCGGGCTTCTGCCATCAACTCACCGGACCCTGCCACAAGCAAATACACCTTTGGATTTACCTGACGGGCTAGATCTAGAGCCTGAAGCAGATCCAGAATACGTTTTTTTGGCTCTAACTTGCCCACGAAGAGAAAACAGACGTGATTTTTCGGGATATCCCATGTGGCACGGATCTTATCTCGCTCCCGGCCTACCTTTTGGAATTGGTCCCAGAACCGTTCATTATCTACAAAGTAAGGGCAAGGAAAAATCCTCTCAGGCCGGATCTTATATTGCAAATAGAAATCCCGATTCGCCTGTCCAATAGCCAGAAACGCATCGTACCGAGAAAGTAGCAGGCGGTGCCCTAAGCGCACCCACCAGGGGCGCTTCTTCATGGCATTTGACTCGCCGCGTACAATACGTGGAATTTGTAAACGAATACAAGCCCATAAAGCTTGTAGAAGAAGAAAAGAATGCCAGCCGGTGAGAATGACCACATTATACCGCCCCCGTGCCAGTTCTTCCTCAATGGAAGAGGCCCTGTTGGCAAAAAATCCCTTTAGGTTGGGAGTCCTCGCTGCGTTCGGTAACACTTTCCATGGATAACCCTCCAACAAGGGAATATCCCATTCAAAGGGCACATTAAACCCCACCCCCTGCCGGGTCGCATCAGGTAACAGACCGTAATATACGGTCAAATTAAGCCCCTCCTGAATTGCAAGCTTTCTGAACCACGGAACCTGATACTGGATAGGATGTGTGGCAACAATCGCCAGCCTTGTCATAGGGGCGGTGGATCAATGAACGACGGACGGTGGGCGGCGGGTCATGGACGATGGACGATAGTAGCGTGTCGTTCGTTGCCTATCGTTTATTATCCATCGCTGATTACTTATCAAAAGTGGTACGGCCAGCAGAAAACCGAGAAGAAATCCCAGGAACGATAGTATAAACGGGTCCCCAAACGCCTGGTGAGCTACAGAGAAGTTTAGACCGTTCGCGAGCAGAATAGCAGCCAGTCCAACGGCAAGAGGTCCATAAAACCTGTTCTTACGCGCGTAACGGATGATTTTCCAAAAATATACCCCAAGGCTTAAACAGATCCATAGAAAAGCGCCTATCCCGACCACCCCTAACTCCGCCAGCACTTTGGCCAATCCTCCTTCTGCGGCCGCTCCCGTACGAATACCGCCAAAATGCTGGGCCCCCTGACTACCCATTCCCGCACCCGAGCCCCATAGGCCATTGCGCCGAATAACCCATTTTGGAGCATCGAACACCATACTCCAGGCAATCTGTGACCGTGAACTGACATCGTGGGTTATCCTGGCGATATAGGCATCGTAAGATGAAAACAGATCTCTAAAAGGGATAAGCTGATAGATTAACACAGCCAGTACACCTCCCAAAATGATGGAACGAATATAGGCTTTCAGAAATCTAAGTTTACCGTAAAAGGAAAGTACCAGGGCTATAAAGACAAACAAACCAACCTCGGCAAACCCCTTACGCCTGCCGGTAAAGATAATGGCTGTGAGCGCAATTCCTGAAAAAATCAACCAGAGGTATCTGCGCAGGCCGGGAGGCGAAAGCAAAAAACAAACGAGCCCGAGCATGGTCACCATTGCACCATGCCAGGCAGAGATTTCTGGAGAACGCATGATACCGGCATGGAGGACTTTAGGCCCTCCCAGGTAGAAATAGAGGCTTTCCCCTACATTTCCCAGTATAGGCCAGTCAAACCCCATAGCTTCTGCATAAACCCCCGAGATAAAAATCGCACCTATAATCACGTAAAACTTCAGAAATCGTACCATATTCCCGCTTCTTACCGAATAATGAAAGGCCAGTAAGGAAGCAGGGAGTGGGGCAAAATAGCCTAGAAAGCCGATCCCGAAGATGGCCATATTACCTGTAGCAACCCATCCCCGAACTGCCTGAACAAGGACGATCAGGGTAAAGATCCAGAACGGTAATTTTAATCCGGAATACATCTTCAGAATGTAACCCAATCGGAAACTTCTTACGGAAGAAATCGCGCCAAGCAACGTAACCAGTATATAGGGGATCACTAAAACGGTAAAGTAAACAGGCTCACCCACAACGAGCTTACGAAGGGGATCTTGCAAGAAGCCTATTACCAGGCATACGAAAATGCCTTTACGCCAGTCTATAAAGCAGACAAGAAGAAATAAGGCTAACAGGGTATAAACAATTAACATAAGACCCTGAACTATAGCTCGCTAAGCTCACGATGACGGACTATAGACCATAGACCATCCACGTTCACCTTTCAACCCCCCCCCCCACCTTCACCTTTCAACCCCCCAACCTTCACCTTTCAACCCCCCAACCTTCAACATCTTAGGCCCATCCAGGTAAAGCTTTACGGCCCAGATAAAACCAAGCAATTCTGAGAGGAGCGTCCATGGAATCCACCAGGGGTGAAGCAAATGATGCCGGGTTTTAATAGCCCGCAAAGGTCGTGTAAGCAGCTTCAGAAATCGACGATTAACCTGTTTGGAACGCATCAAGTAATAATATTCTCCGACCGCGTGGCTCGGTCTGACCGTCGTAAGGTGGTGGCCGTAGGATCTGGTGCCGCCTTGCTCAGCCTTCAAGTGGTGGAGGCTGGCGGCGGGTTCGAACAGGATTTTCTCCCCGGCAGCAAGCACCCTTTCAGAAAACTCAGCTTCAAAGCGATACGCCACGTGCACAAAGTTCTCATCGAATCCTCCCAGAGGGAGAATACGGTTCCGTCGCACAGAAAGGTTACCGGCCATCACGCGCTGGATCCAGCGGCGTTCTGAAGAGTTAAACCGGAAAGCATCGGGGTCGTCGGTTTTACCTCCCCAGAAAGCTTCTGCACCTACCGGTAGAGCTTCCTCCCAGGGTTGTATGATCTGACCCACTACCACGGATACCTCGGGGTCCGCGTATTGTTCGGCGTGGGCCACCACGAGGGAAGGGGATATTTTCACATCGTCGTCGAGAAATAACACAACTTCTCCTTTGGCATGGAGCAGGGCCTGGTTCATGGCGTAGGTAATGGAAGGGTAAGGTAAGCGAATCCACCGGATAGATCCACTACGATCCAACTCGGTTAACGCAGCTTCTATGGAGGGTTCGTGATGTTCCGTTTGATCCAGCACCAATATTTCAAAGGGAGCAGGCCTCTGTCGCAACAACTGTTGGAGGGTATTTAGAAGTACCTCCCCTCTTCGATAAGTAGGAATCCCTACCGTTAACAAAGGGATACTCATCTAGAGTTTCAGAGTCTAAAACCTTCAGGCCGAAGTCTGGAATTCCGGACCGAGAAAATATCAAAAGGAATTAAATACTTCCGGTCAGCAGCCATCGTCTCCGACGATAAGGATTCTTAGCCGGTCCCGGCCAGGTAAATCGGGGTAATCGCAACGAATTCGTCCCGATTTCTATATAAGCCTTGTCTACGGTAACAGTTTGTAAAAAATATTTAGAGCAGATAGCATCGTCACTCTCGAAATAACTATTAAAAGGGTACGAAAAAGCTGCCGGTCTCTCGCCTAATACCTGCTCAAGCGTTTTACTGGAAAGGGTTAACTCTTGTTCGAACCTACCCTCATCAATATTTGACCGTTTATAATGATGGTGTCCGTGGCTTCCTATTTCATGACCAAGGGCGCGGACATTTTGCAAATGCACATCTTGGGGATAAATTTGCTCAGCAATTTGACGTAACTCGGCTTCTTCATGAAAATGTTCTTTAGCAATTGCTAAAAAGTTCTCAACCGCCGTTATAGGAACCTCTTCTCGCAGGTATTCGACCAACGCTTGATCCCGGCGGGATCCGATCCCCAGATACTCTCCGAGAACTTCCTGAACCAGCTTTGTAAATACCCGTCTATGTTCTTTATCACGCGTATACCAATACAGGGCATGTTCCCACAGAAGATCTTTCGCATTTATCATCCCCGTACTTTGGAAGAATACAGCCTTTAAGTCCAACTTTTTGAGTATTTCTAAGCCGGTTGTGTAGTTATCTCGAAAACAGTCATCGAAACTTATGATAAACCCAATTTGAGAAGCACCTGGAAACAGACCTTTGCGTAATTGCTCAAAGGTTAAGAAAAGGACATCTTTCTCTATGAGAAACCGTAGCTCTTTTTCCAAATCTTCAGGAGGGATGACTGGGATTCCTCCCCGGACCAGAAATGGATAATTACATAAATCATCAACCCGATGATACAGCAAACAAGCGACCTTACCGCGAAGGCGTTCTATCCAGAAATTCTCTAAGAGAGAATTAAAGAAAAGATAATCTTTACTTCGATTTAAAATACGACCTGCTAAACCCATCAGACTTGCTTCCCCACCAATTGTATTCCGATGTCTCGAATTTGTCGATTTTTCAGGTAGTCACGAATCAAACCCTTCTTAAGGAGGAGGTTTACCTTGACTCTTAGATAAGGGTAATAGACGTATCCGGTCCTTCGAAGGAAAAGCCTGCCTTCTTCCCATTGTTTCACTCGTTCGGCTCTGCCCTCGATCAGCTGGTGAATCGCGACTAGCATCAAATCAATACCAAGTCGAAATGTTTTGGCGTCGATCATTTCATAGTTATCTGTAGGTTCCATCTCAGGTCTGGCGGTGATGATGATATCTCCACTATCAATACCCTTATCGATGTGGTGGATGGTAATCCCAACCAGTTCGGGATGACCCTCTAAAAGCACAAATAGGTTACAGTTTCCGCCTCGCGCATAAGGTGATAGACCGGTGTGCAGGTTAATGATTCCAAAAGGAATGGTAGGGATGAGGTTTAGCATCGGCTCACGGAGCAGATTGGTGCCATTGACACAGATAATATCCGGCGCCAGGTCATGCACAAACTTAACAGCTTCAGGGGCATTGACGTTTCCAACATGGCAGATGGGAACGCTGTTGGGCGGCAATGGCGCACAACCATTTTCAAAAAATAGCCGTTTAACAAGCGGCAAGGCTAAGGATTCATAATAGGGTATGAGAATCCGAGCCTGAAGATAAGTCAGCAGGTCAATGGGATTACGATAACGAGCTATACGTTTAAAAAGATTACCCTTGGCATTTGGAGTCGCATGAAAAATTACGCCTACCAGATTGAATTCTTTTTTTACACGGTTAATAAGGTACCGTTGATAAAGGCCATCGCAACACATTATGAGCACTCTTAAATTGTCCTTCAGCACATTCCCACTCCTCGTCCCTTAAATCCGAACCTTATAAATTAATATCAGGCTACTCTCTATAACGCAATAGTTTGGCCGGAACTCCTGCGACAATAGAGTATTCAGGAACATTATCCGTTACTACTGATCCGGCTCCTACTACAGCACCCTTTCCTATCGTAACACCATTTAATACTACGGCATTGGCTCCAAGCCACACATCCTCACCGATCAACACGGGTCTACTCTTACATCCCTGCTCATCTATCCGAATATGCCTTGCAATATTGTGATTATGGTCAGTTATAAAGACTCCTGGGGCCAGTAAACTATGAGGACCAATCGTTACCATCTCCGCAACGTCTATTTCAACTCCTTTTCCTATAAAGACGTAATCCCCAATTTTTATTTTTGCGTGTTCTGAGACAACTTTTATGAAAACAGACCCTTCAAACTCCACGTAACAGCCGATACTTACGGTCCAAGGTCGCCATATTTCAATTCCTCTGCCAAATCTGGACTTCCTCCCAATAGAGGCGCCTCTAAATCTAAGCAGACTTGTCCGCACCCGTCCCGCCAGAACAGAAAAATCACGAAACATTATTTCAATTAGTTGATATATTTCCATTCTTCGAGGAATTTCTGCCAATTACACACAGTTGGTAAGCCATCAGTCTTTCAGCAAGCGTCAAAACTAAGCGATCGGCCAGCTTTAAAAATTTAAAAGGCAGAATTTTCTGTAAAAATCTCACTTTAAAATGTCCTGAAATCCAAGGGGTTTCAAAAAACTGAATATCCAAAATCTCAAACCCACTTTTCTGAAAATAATCGATCAACTCCGTTTTAGAATAAGCAAAAAAATGATCGCCGCCATCTGCAGTAAATTGTCTATTTTCATAATGTGATAATTCACCGAGGGCCGAATGACTGGGCAAGTTATTCAGAAAATAATGGTAATTAGGAGTTGTAACTACAAGGATGCCATTTGGATTTATATAATGCCTTAAGACTCTTAAAAAAGGAATAGGATACACGAGATGTTCAATAATTTGATTAGCGAAAACGAGATCGTAACGCCCTATATCCGGTTTGTCCATAATATTTGCGCACTTAAAATCAATGTCTCCAAACTCCCAACGACTCTTAGCGTATTCTATAAAATGAGGTCTAATATCTAGTGCACATATCCGTTTTCCACATTCAGCCAGAAGTATGGCAAGAGTTGCCTGGGCACATCCAACATCCAAAATCGATTTCGGATCAAACTTATCAACGATGGAAAAGTAAAAATTTAATTGATTGCGGTAACGATAATAAGTTTGGGGTTCAATCGAGGGATCCCATATCTCGCGCATGTCGTTTGTGTAAAGTGCTTTGGTTTCCTCATCCCAAGATGGATTAAAAACAGGCCTTTTCATAATTCTCTTACCAAAGAAAACCATGCTTTCAAATGAAAGGGATCATTTATAACACAGTGCCAAAAGTAATTTTTGGAAGCAGGGTCTCCTTGAGACTGCAAACAACGTCCTATATAATAGAGTGTTTTCGCTTTTACTCTATTGGAAACCTTTCGTTTCCTTTGAGGTCTTATTAAGCTAGCTTGAAATAACAACTTTTTACTTGTTGGGTCAGAAGTTTCTGTGTCCCGTAGTGCAAGAATAATCTTGGCTAAGGACACCTGCTCTTTTCGATAGACTCCACTTATTTCATTTTCACTAACTCGTACTTCGTATAGGACTTCCTGGCAGAAAGAAATCTTACCGTACTTAACCAACCGGACCCAAAGATCCAAATCTTGAGCAAAATAGAATTCGGGTCTATATCCTCCAACTTTCCTGTACAGTTCCGCTGGGAAAAAGGCGGTACCATGAGCTGCTAATCCACGAATAGTTTTCAAAGAACCTTTTAAAAGGCTGTTACGAACTGTTAGGTCATCAACTTGACCGGAAACTCTATAAAGAAACTCATTTTGTGGGCCAAGATAGTTTGCAGTACAAGAAACAAGAACCCGATCTTTCCCGGATCGAATATGCTCGAGTTGCTTGGCAAGACGTCCGGGCTTTGAGAGATCTCCACAGTCCTGCCTGCAAATAAATTCTCCCCTCGCCTCTGCGCATCCCCGAACCAATGCTTTCGTCAGACCCTGGTTTTCCTGATGAATGAGTCGAATCCGGCTATCCCTCTTTGCATATTCCTCCAGAATCCCAGGGGATTCATCCGTTGAGCCATCGTTAACGAGGATGAACTCAAAATCAACCCCTTCCTGAGAAAGAATGCTCTCCACGGATTGACGAAGGTGCTCGGCGCCATTATAGACGCTCATAACTACAGAAACTTTAGCTTCATGCATTGTAACTGTTCCCCCTCACCCCCAGTCCCTCTCCCACGCGGTGGGAGAGGGGAGAGGGTAAGGGGTTTGAATCTCTTCTCTCGGTTTCTAGCCTCGGTATTTGACAAATTGGGATTATTTACGTAGACCATGCGCTCTTAACATCTTTCCAATACGAGCCCTTAATCCCTAATATCCACTCTCATATTGCGCTAATTTTGCTTCCACCACTGCCGCCAGGTATCCAGCTTGCCGGGCTTACAGAACCCGACCGACCAATTATCCCCGAGGGAATTGCGGAGTTGGAATTTCATTCCTGCACCGTTGAAAGAAACTTCCTGGGCGGGCTTGAACTCGAAGCAGAGGTTCCATCTGGCGCCGGGGAACTCCAGCTCGGCAGCAGCCACCTTCACCTGCGCCCCAGGCTGGGCATCGAACTCCTTCCCGGAATCGTCCACAGCCGCGATGCGCTTCCACTGTGGGGGACCCTCCGGTGAGATCCACTCTCCAGGTAGCGTAAAGTAGGTCTTGGCGAACTGGGTCCAATCCGGGTCCATGATGACCGTAGCGCGGTCGTTGAAAAAGAGGATACGATAGCGGGCGCGATCGTAGGTGTGGGCAGCCAATCCGGCGGGCACTTCTGTCGGCCAGGTAAAGGCCCGTTCGGTGCCCTCAAAGAGGAGATCCTTCTGTCCATCGGAGAAGGTAAAAAGCGGGGTCCCATCCAGGCGTGCTGTGTTATTATCGTCGGCCAGGTACCGGAATAGACCATGAAACATATCCAACTTCGCAATATAACGCGGCGCATTGACCAGGTAGACGCCCGGCTGGGGGGACTGATAGACAGATTCCAACACCGGTCCTACCGTGATGGTCATCCCCTTGGGGGCCGTACGGACCTCCGCTTTAGCCCCGGCGGGGCGATAGATGATTCGGTATGGAACAATATATCGCCCACCTGCCGGTTGGTTGGTCGTGAAGATCACGGAGATTTGCACCGTATTTCCCGGGTGAAGGGGCCCAAACTCCCGTCTGGCGGGCTCAACAGCCAGACCCTTAGGCAAGTCAAACTCGATCCACCCAGAAACGGCCTCCTTCAGGACGTTCTGGATGGTAAAAGTCACCAGCCGTCCGTCTTCGGGAGCTAAGCGAACGACAGCGGGTGAGGCCTTAACCGGCAATGGGCATTCGGGATCAACCTGTAAAGGGGGGTCCGCCTCGGTCGGTATTTCGCCAAAAACAAGGTAACCCTCACTTCGTTCTGTATCAGCCGGGTGGCCGTTCATCGTGAGAGGACCCTTGGCCTGGGGGATGCGGAATCCGATCCAGCCCCCTCGGGCGGTCACCCTGCCATCCCGTGCGACGCGCAGGTAGCCGTAATTTTTGAAAGCGAAAGTTGTGCGGGGCTCGCTCGTTGAGGCCAGCACATGTCGGGGCATATCCTCCTGTGGACCAAAAGCTACGGCCACATAATCCGTATAATCCCCCGCATCCACACGAACTACAATGGCCTCCCGAGTCCGCGCTAGCTTAGTAACCCTTGTGATATTCGGCTTAGCTGCATCGGCAAAGGGCTCGTGAGTCACTACGAACACGGTCTCCTGCAAGTTCGCACGACGGGCTACCAGCATGGGGACAGCTTCCACGCCCATACCGTAGGTCACCAGAGTCTCGGGCTCTGCGGCCATCGTTACCCGCAGGGTGGCAGTAGGGTCGTACCATTCCTGACCGTAGTTTTCCTTCTCGCGCTCCTTTTTCCCTTTTTTCTCTTTTTTTTCTGGGGCATAGGCCTCCTCCTCGTCGGCTACCTTCTCACTTTTAGGTTCCTCCTTGATGACAAAATCCAGCGACCATGGTTCCCCGGTGGCCATAGCCTGCGGGTTTACCATCAACCCATAGCGCCTGACCGGCGCTGTAGAGGGTTTAAACAGTTCAGGTGTGGTGGGCCGTGGTTTACCGAAGCTGTGTAGCACGTAATCGTAGGTATGCGGGGTCTTACTGGCGGCATGGAACAGGTCCAGCAGGTACTCCCGAGTCAGTAGCAAGGCCCGCGTCTGGTCCACCCCCTCGAAGACCCCTGAGGCCGACGTGGAGAGGAACTTCACTTCCGGGGTAAATTCATGACGGATCCCCGTCGGGGTAGCGTTCCGCGTCTCTCCCTCATCCACAATTAGCGTGTTGTGAGCGATACTGTTACGGGTCCAGCCGATCGCCGGGTTTTCGTACTGGGCAGCGTTGTAGTCGGGATAGAACAGCCGGCCCGCACCGTGCAGCGTAATGCTGAACTTGTCACGATGGTCGTGCCCATATCCCTGGGTCATGAGCTGGAACACAGCGATGGCACTACCGCTTGTCCAATAAGCGGGAGATTCGTCAGAGCGCAGCATGGCCAACCCGGAGGTCGGCCAGATTTTTGAGGGAGCCGGGGGCAACTCGACCTTCTCCGGCAGCGGACGCCGATCTACGAGATTCGGCTGATAATCCGGTGCCAGAGCCAGAAAGGCCGCATAGCGGGGATCTCCCGAAACGTTGTAAGCAGCGGCCAACGCCTCCGTCATGCTCACGCTCTTCTCGCTGGCCGGGTTCACCAGAAACAGATCTCCTTTGGCACTGGTGGACCCATCCCCGTAGGTGGCCACGCGGATCTGTCCAGGTCCATAACCTGTGCGTTCAATGGGATAGGCCGTATCGATGTAATAATCCATCAGCCCTTTGGGACTACCGCCGTTAGGGGACCGATCACTAAACCAGTCCTTACCGTCCCACAACCTGAGATACCACGACATCTTAGCCATAAGCAGCAAGCTATTGTGGGTGATAGGGTAAATCGGCGCCTCGGCCCAGGGGCCCCCATCCTTGAGCATCACATCCAGCACCTGGAAATAACCGCCCCGGCTCGAACCCGGTTTCCGATAAAAACCCCAATCCAGCAACTCTTTATTCCCCGTCACCAATCCGGCCATGGCCACCATATAGGTAGGTTTAAAAACCAGGTTGGGCGTCTGACTCCAGCGGTCCATAGATCGCATTCGGAACCGGGCTGAGGTTAAAATACCTTCTTCAATAACCTCACGTTCTTCTGCGGTTAGGCCCTTGTAAACCCAGTCGTAAGCCACCATAGGGGAGACGTCCAGGTTATAGTACACTTGAGGGATCCCCGGTTGTCCTCCTTTAAAAAAGTCAGGATCGTTCAAACGCTCTCTGGCCTTATAGATGTCTCCACCTCGCTCACCATAGGCCAACAACCATTTCCTGGCAGCCGGCAGGTATCTGGGATCGTCTTCCAGGGCATACAGGAATGCTGACCAGTAACCCTCTCCCTTTTCAGCAGCCGCTTTCACACGTGCGTATTCTTCTTTTGCCCATACCTCCCTTTGGATTAACTCGCGGATACGGTCCCGTTCGTCCTGGGGCATGAAATAAGGCCGATCATGAGAGGGAGCTCCTATAGGCTGGCCCGGCGCTTCACCGATCAAGACCAGGCCAATGAAGAAAACTACTATAGGGTATAACATTTCCTTTGCGTTCGGATATCGAAAAGGGAGAGGCACTTCTACTGGGCAATAACCCAATAACCCTGCCGGGAGATTATGTTTTCAGGGATAAAGACCCGTCCTTCCGGAATGGTAACCGTCGTAGAGCCGACTTGAAACGTAGCAGGGAACGTACGCACTAAGACGCTTTCGAGGGAGTTTTCTCCCTCCAGTTTGGGCGTGAACCGCCAGACCGACCGACCCTTTGCGCGCATCCCCGTCAAAACATAGTCATCTCCCCATCCCACCAGTCCTTTTACGAGGGTTTCTCGATCTTCAAACCCTATCAAGTCCTCCAATTGCTTCAAGCAATCGTTTAATAAAGCGTTGCTGGATGGCGTTGCCGGAGTAGCAACGTGATCGGTAGGATTCCAGAACAAAAAATTCTCCACCCCGGTCAACCCCGCGTGAAAAATCAACTCCTGATAAAGGTCCGATTGTCTGAGGAGGCTATCGTCGAACTCCTTGTAAGAAACCCACGGATAAATCGGTACCTCCGAGGACAACTTCATAGCCCTGAGTTTGTTCACTTCGTATCTAAATGCATTGAAGGGGGTTTTCGTGTAGAAGTGGGTCCCATCGAGTTTAAGGTCCTCGACACGACCCATCCACCCATACAGCTCGTAGGATTGATGGGTTCCCACGTGGGCGCCATCGCCATATTTATAAATAAGGTGACCGTTGCGGTCCGGAACCGGGAACTCTTGGCTGTAATGGTAGTAGCCGTAGTTAGACATTTTTACATCCGGGAAATACTTTCTGATCGGCTCATAGACGGCTTTATTCACATAGGCGGCCGCTCTATCCTGCATCAGCGCGTTCCACTTCAAGTAATCCTCATTTGTGGACCAACGGAGAACGGCTAAGAGGCTACTCAACCCGGACTCCCGGCGGAGGGAATCGAATTTGGATCCGTACAGAATGGTTACACCATTCCCTCCGGTCACGGTCAAGATAGGGCCGAAGTTCAATTCCTGTCGAACGGGCTCGAACCGCGGATCATTCTGGATGGCTAAAAAATAGGACTCAGCGTTGCCACCATATTCCCTATTGGCTTTATTTTCCAGGTGCCAGTTGGAGAACCCCTCTTCGAAATCGAGGACCATCACGTCCACCTGACCGCCGAGGGCGGCATACCGGCTAAAAAACTCGTCAAAGCGGTTTCGCACGACTTCCACGCCGTGATCCCACCAGATTCCATGATACGGCTTAAAACGACCTTCACGGTCCGTATAGCCGACCGGATTTCCGAAGGGGTCTCTCAAGGCATCCAAAGGATGGTGACTCATCTCACGGTGGAGATCCCAACTGAAGAGAACTTTATGGCCGACCGGCATGGCATCGGTCGCAGTCTTCGCTTTAAGGACGGCTGAATCCAGATCCGATAAATCCGATAGCCTTAACCAATAAAAGGGGATGATGTGATCGAGTTTCGGATCCACGGTCGTCCAGCTATAGGCGTAAGTAACTTTAAGTAGGGTGGTCGTAACTGCAGAACCTTCTGCCTGATCAAGCGTGATGTCCGTCAGGGCCAGCAAGCCCAGGATCACCTTGATGAATAATCTGTCTTTAAGCCCCTTTGGCGTCTGACCTGGCATAGACAGGGATAAGTACTTAGCACTTATCAAACCACTGGCAACATTTACCTATACTTTGCCAGCCGAGCACTTGCGATGCAAGCTTATATAAAACCATTTCAGTTCTTCCCTTGGATGATTTTATAGAAGCCTGCTGTGCTAAGTTTAAATATTTCTTAGCTTCTTTTTTAAAACCGGCTGCCGCACATCTTCTGGCAATAAAAAAGAGCGTTCTTGAAAACCTATCGAGTGCAAGTTCTTCCACCTTCGCCTGCCTCGCGTATTCAAAAATGAGTTCGTGAACGCGCGCATAATCCTTCAATTTTAAGAGCGACAATCCGTTCTTACTAAGTCTTCCCTGCCCATGCAGGCGGATATCCGCTAAAAACTCTTTACAGTGTTGAAGCTTAACTCCAATGGCTGCGGCACGACATTCGTACTCCCAGTCTTCATAAATGGAGAGGTTACGGAAGAACCCGATGGCTTCGATAACCGTTCTCCTATAAAGGGGTGTGGGGGTTCCCCAAAACCTTCCGAACAAAATTTCTGGAAACATGCTGAAAAAAGTTTCCCCTGTCCTCCTGGTTGGAATATCCTTCCTTCCATCCTCAGGTCGATACTCACGTGTGTAACAGTAAGAGATTCCACAATCAGGATTAGAAAGCAATCCAGTTACTTGTCGGGTAAATTTTTCAGGCATGAGCAGGTCATCTGAATCAAGGAATTGAATAAATTCCCCTTTAGCTTTTTTAATGCCTGCATTCCTGGCAGAAGCCACTCCTTGATTTGCTTGTCTAATGTAAATCACTTTACCAGGGTAGGCTCCGGCAAAATCTTTTCCAACTTCGGACGTGTTATCCGTAGAACCGTCATCCACGATAATAACTTCAATGGGACGGTAGGTTTGTGCGAGGACACTATTGACCGACTCGGCCAGTAATTGGGGGCGGTTATAAACTGGAATGATGGTTGATACTAAGTTAGGAATAATCTTTGCCACCCTGATTATTGTATCTTAGCAGAGAGCCTGCCAGGCGTAGGTAGGAGCTTCCACAGACCGTTGTTCAACAAAGACCACGTACCACAATTGAAACATCAGGACGGCCCATATCTGTCGGGTGTAATCGACGCGTCCGTCCAGATGCGGCAGCACAAAGTGGTCGTAGATCTCGGGACGAAAGATACCCTGGCTACGCAGTCGCTGGGGATGCAGCAGCCGCTCAGCCAGCGGGCGTAGCTCTTGCCGCAACCACAGCTTGATGGGGATTTCAAAACCGTGCTTGGGGGCGGTCAACAGGTCCGGGGGTAACAGATCGCCGGCAGCCCGCTTAAGCAGATACTTGATATCGTCTTTCTTGGTTCGTACGGAAGAGGGAATCCGAAAGGCCGTCTCTACCAACAGATGATCCAGGAAGGGAACCCGGGCTTCCAGGCCGTGCGCCATGGAAAAACGGTCGGTCATGAAAAGGAATTCCTCCGCCAACTGCGTACGAAAATCGACGGCTGCCAACCCATTGCGAAGATCCGGAGCCCGGGTATCATCGTAAAGTTGCTGGAGGTAGAAAGCGGTATCTTGCAGGTGGCCGTTCTGGATTTGAAGCACTAGGGTTCGTTTAGTGTTATCTGACAGATAAGATTTATACGCGTAGTCCCCAAAGGGTAATCTTAAAGCCTCAGGGAGCCTGGATAGGGTCCGGCCCTGGCCGATCCATCGCCAAGAAGAAGGTAACCGGTTCGTTAACACGGACAAAGGATGGATTAGCTGTGCTAACCTATCAGTGGTGTTGCTTCCAATCCACCTGCGGCAAGCCAGCGCGGCGCGTACGAGTAAATCCATTTCATATTTACGATATTTGCCATAGTTACCGAAAAGCTCGTCACCTCCTGTCCCCGTCAGCCCTACCTTGACATCCCGGCTCATCTCGCGGAAAACGTACCACGAAGGTAATCCTCCTGCGTAGGGTTCATCGAGGTGCCAGACCATATCGATGAGATCCTCCAACAACTCACGGGGTTTCAAGAAAATCTCATGGTGTTCGGTCCCCCACCGTTGCGCGACCTGACGCGCTAGATTAACCTCGCTCCAGGATTGCTCTCCTTCACCGATAAAACCCACAGAGTAAGTTTTAATCTTTGGATATCCTAACTCAGCCAGCAACCCAACAATGGTCGAAGAATCAAGGCCACCCGAAAGAGAGCAAGCAATCGGTACATCGCTCAAAGTCCAACGTTTCACCGCATTGCGCAATTCTATGCGCAACAGCTGAGCCCATTCATCTTCGCTGAAGTGTTCAACCGTCGCAAAACTTAATCGCCAGTAACATTGGAGCTTGACTTGTTGGGTACACAGATCATAAGTAAAGCTATGACCGGGAGGAATACGATCTATCCCCTGGATAACAGAAGCTTGATCGGGTATATAAAGAAGGGTCAGATAGTGAAATAGGCTTTGCAGGTCAATCTCTCGCTCGATGAAGGGAAGCGCGAGCAAAGACTTGAGTTCCGAAGCGAAAGCAAACTGCCCAGGCTGTCGAGAGTAATATAGTGGCTTGATACCTAGATGATCGCGGGCTCCAAAGAGTATACGTCGCTTTTTATCGTAGATCACAAAAGCGAACATACCGTTTAGGTCATTCAGCATGGCCTCCTGCTTCTCTTCGTACAGGTGTATCAGCACCTCGGTATCAGAATGAGAGGTTTGAAAACGATGGCCTTTTACTAGTAGGCGGGGGCGGATCTCCGGGGCATTGTAGATCTCCCCGTTGAACACGATCCATATTGAACCATCTTCGTTGCACATGGGCTGGTGACCATGTTCCAGATCCAGGATGCTCAACCGCCTCATGGCTAAAGCTACGCCTGCTTCCAGGTCTCGATATTCACCCGCATCATCAGGACCTCGATGCTCAATCAGAATGCTCATTTTGGTTAACCAGGATGGATCCTGTCGTCCTATTATACCTACTATTCCGCACATCGTCCGAATTAAGGCTTAATGCCTGGAACAGCCTTCGGCCTTAATCAGGCAGGTATCCTTTAAGTAATTAAAAATGACTTCGGCCGCTACTGCATGGCCATTCTGATTCCAGTGACCATCTGATGGGTAATGTGTTCGCTGACCGGTTTCTTGCTCATAGTTTGCAAGATAAGGATTTAAATCGACGTAGGAGATCCGGTGTTTCTCGCTAAATTCCTTCACAATCCTCCCAGGCCTCTTAAAATCCCACCTTATCTTCCCATAACCGGGCTCCGATTTTTCCACCTCTTTTAAAAATTTTTGGGTATCCCCTCTATAGGCACTAATCTCAGCAGGAGATGTAAAGGATGCGATGATCAGCTGACAGCTATTCAATTGACATAATTGGTGCATCTTTAAAAAAGAAGACAGGGTCGTTTCCCAGGCGGATTCCCAGATTGGATCATAAACCTTTTCTTGATAGACAAAACTCTCAATATTTACCTCCTGCTTTAAACGGTTATGTATCAGTTTCCTGATATTATAGACTATTAAAGGCGTAATATTGGCCAAACCTTTATCCATTAAGGATTTTGTGAGGGGATTGTTCCAAAGTTCATAGTACCACTTGAGAACATCACGCTTTGAAGTCAATTCTGGTGAGTTGTCTACCACATCGTTAGAAGCTAGAAACTCGACTATAACTAGATCAGGGCGAAATTTATATCCTAATTGAGCTAAGACCTCGTATTCCTTCACTTGACCGTTACCACTTTGCCCTAAAGCAATAACCTGGAATCGCTTGTCAGGGAAAGCCGAGTTCAACTTTTCCTCGAGTTGCTTATGGAAACTATACCTGAGGGGCACTTGAAGAGCTTCAACATAGGAATCCCCAAGAATCAGAATACGAAATGTCTCGGAAGGTTTTTCAAAGGTATATTCCTTATCATGAAAGCCCAAAGAGTTAAACTTAACCTTCGTCTTAAATTCCTTTTTCCGAAACAGTTGTCCTAGATAGATCCACTCTGCATTGGGAGTTCGCTTCTTATAGGCATATATATCCACGGGGAGCACATAACCAATGCCTACAAATCTGAGGAAGGTTTCTGCGATGATAAAAAAGCCTACTATACTCGTAAAGGAAAGAAAAGGGCCTGTCTGAGCAATATGCTTATAAGAGAGCAGGGTGAAAAAAATACCAAGTTGACAAAAGCCTCCTAAGATGAGAGTTGAACTCCACACACGATCGGATCGATCAGTTCCAAGGAACGCGTTGAATTGATGAAATAGCAGATATTCTATGAGAATAAGCGAACCTATCCCATAGAGGGTAATCCACCAAGTTTCAGAGACTTTGAGATGTTTTTCTAGATAGACCAGTATTTTAGAAGGTCTTCGTCGAAGTAGGACAGATATAGATGCATAGAGTCCTATACCCATCATGTATAAAATCAATTTTGTAAAATAGCGGTAAGAATATCCACCTCCTACATTATAACCAGCGGATGTGTAAGTAAAAAGCCTATATAAAGGAGCTGTTAAGCTTAAGACCCCTAAAATCGTAATGAACCATATCCTTAGTTCACCTGAAGCGGGGGCCTGTTGAGAGTTTACAACCATAGCCCTACTTGAATATCACCAAACGCTATCGGACTGATACAACGGAATATTAAACTTCTCCCAAACAGACCGGATCTGCTTGATTTGTTCAGGACTAAGTTGATCCTTCCAGTGATAGGCCATAACCCGGCTATTGCGCCGAACCTCGTGGGCCCGGTAATCGTTGGGCCCACCATTTTCAGCCAGGGAGAGATGGACATGGAGGTCCCTCACCGCTTCATTATAAGGAAGATCCAACTGACGAAAAAGTGCTTGAAACCTTTCAATAGGGGAGCTACATAAATCTTCGAAGCTTATGGCGGTCATATTTGGGTTGCGACTAACGTAGCCCCACAGCACTGTGTTAAGACACCCATGGAGGGTTGTTGCCGCTTCAACACCCTCTTTAGATTTTACGGATTCTAAGGCGTTCCGGTAAGGCCAAAGCCAGTCGTGCATCAAAGGCTCACAGGCGAGGAACCTCTGAATGAAAACACAACAAGGCCAACCCAGCTTTAATATGCTATGGACGAAGCCGGCTGGATGCCGAAACAATACAATCGTTTTCATCCCAAACTTGTTCGTTAAGTACTCGCTCATGAGGCAAGCAATTGGGTCCTTGATCAGAATTCGATGGATAGGTTGGGGAAACAGCCGCACTGGCATGAGCCAGTGATCGGCCCGTGGATGGTGAACAACCTGCCGGAGCTCACCCCTCAGCAAAGCTTCCATGATTGTATCCACCCGTTGCTCCGAGCCATTTACAGCTACATAGATGAAGCTTTCATTCCAGAGTCCTTTATTGGGATTGAACGGCTCATGAAGGTACCACATGCCAGGTACTGCTAGCATTCGGGCTACCCATGTAGTACCGCTTCTATGGGTCCCTGTGACAAAGATAGGAGGTCCTTCGGGCATGTCTTGCAAAGCTCTGCGCGTTTCTGGATATTCATACCAGGCATTTGCCAGTCTTCCAATCGATAGTTTTATGGCATTAAGCATGGGTCATCCCTTACATCAATAACACTTGGAACCTTGTTAGCTACGCAAGATTTTCAAGAACAACCTTGGATGGATAAGGAGGATCCAGTTGTTGGGGATTTCCAAAATTACGGGCAGCAAGTTCGGCCACACGCTGGGCTATCGGTAATGCAGATCGTGCTCTAAGAAGGGCTGCCGTCTCACGCCCTCGATGGTTTCCCTTACCCTGTTGGGGTTCGTGGTAGAGGTGAACCAAGGGGAGATACATATAGGGATAGAACGAGAGAGTCTGACAGCGCTGGAAAAACTCGTTATCCTCCCCGCCCCAACCTACGAATGCCTCGTCGTGTCCGCCGAGTTGGAAATAAGCCTCCCGGTCAACGGCGATCGTAGGGCCCTGGCCGTTCTGGAGGACTGAATGTAAACCCAGGGTTTCTGGAATACGATGGGCACGTGTAATGGCTTCGGTGGAGGGCGGATCGAGGTAGAAGATAAACCGTTGCAGGCGCATAGCCTGGTAACCCTGGGAGAAGAGCTTGAGGAGCTCCCGGGCGTAATGGGCGGGGACGCAGATATCATTATCGTGGAGGACCAATAAGCGACCTTTTGCAGCCCTGGCACCTACGTTGAAAGCCCACGAACGGGAATAGGGCATATCTGGGACCGGCGGCTTGATCCAGATATGCTTAACGCCGGGAGGTAGGTGATCCTTGATCTTCGTCTCAGCGTCTTGTTCAACGACAAGGTATTCACAACCCACCTGACTCTGACCAAAGAGGCTGCGCAAAGTGGTCAGGAGATGGGGTAAACGCGCGGTACCCCTATGCCCTATGATGAAAGACAGTTCGACGGGGCCTTGATAATCTGACCCTCCTACAGGTAAATCTTTAAATGCGATAGGCCACTCCTGCAGCACCCTCTTCATCAACCAAACTCCTAGAATCGGAAAAACCCTCGCCGCATGGAGACTCGAAGTCCACTGCCAATCGCACAAGACGCCTTTCTTACCCTCTTCCCGGATTAAACGTTCGTTGCGGTTACGAAAATAGATCCATGGGGAAGCGTCGCCCCCAAGCAGCCCCGAAGGTCGCATGGCCCATAGAAACCTAGGCAAATCGTGAATGATAACCCCTACTTTTTGTTTGAGAGAAAATGACCTGGTCATGAATTTTTTCCTTCGTATTCCTGGGCAAAACGCATGATTGACTCAGCCGCTTCTCTGGTTAACAAACCACTACCGGTTGGCCACTCGCTACCTGGGTCGGTATGAACGCAGCGTATGCCCATCAGATTACGAATACGTTGCGCCAACCACGGGGAAAGTCCCAACCGTGTGAGGCGGCCATCGGATGGAAAATGCAGCTTTGGTATA